>Ga0255338_1004926_pt1 | contig 13014 bp, 12 predicted proteins | sample MeOH1_35cm_T4_19_FD_203715 | JGI IMG/M metagenome (GOLD analysis project Ga0255338, IMG submission 203715) | Sandy soil microbial communities from University of British Columbia, Vancouver, Canada - MeOH1_35cm_T4_195 | ecosystem: Engineered > Artificial ecosystem > Sand microcosm > Unclassified ...
GCTGCTCAAGGCCGCCGATCCGAAGCGGCCGAAGCTGATCGCCTTCGAAAGCCTCTATTCCATGGACGGCGACGTCGCACCGGTGCATGCGATCTGCGACCTTGCCGACAAATACGGCGCCATGACTTATTGCGACGAGGTGCACGCGGTCGGCATGTACGGCCCGCGCGGCGGCGGCATCTGCGAGCGCGATAAGGCGATGGACCGCGTCGACGTGCTGGAAGGCACGCTCGCCAAGGCCTTCGGCTGCCTCGGCGGCTATATCGCCGGCTCGAACGAATTGATCGACGCCGTGCGTTCTTATGCGCCGGGCTTCATCTTCACCACCGCGCTGCCGCCGGCGATCTGCGCCGCGACCACCGCGGCCATCAAGCACCTGAAGAGCTCGAGCTGGGAGCGCGAGCGCCATCAGGACCGCGCCGCGCGCGTGAAGGCGGTGCTGAACGCCGCCGGCGTGCCGGTGATGCCGAGCGATACCCATATCGTGCCGGTCTTCGTCGGCGATCCGGAGAAGTGCAAGACGGCGAGCGACCTGCTGCTCGCCGAACACGGCATCTACATCCAGCCGATCAACTACCCCACCGTGCCGCGCGGCATGGAGCGGCTGCGCATCACGCCGTCGCCCTATCACGACGACGCGCTGATCGACGCTCTCGCGGAAGCGCTTGTCGATGTGTGGGAACGGCTCCACCTACCGCTCGGCCAGCGCGCGCTCGCGGCGGAATAAGCGACCTTAATCCTGAAACGACGGCGGCTCGCGCGGTGGCGCGGGCGGCTTCGGCTTGCGCGCGATGCGGCGCGCGACGAACGGCGCCGTAAGCGAGATCAGGAAGATGCGCACCACGTGGTGCGCGCCGACATAGACCGGGTCGAGATGCAGCGCCAAAGCGAGCAGCATCATCGCGTCCACCGAACCCGGCGCATAGGCGATCATCACTTCGGCCGCGCGCATCGATAACAGGCTCACCACGCCGGCGGCGAAGACCGACGCGATCGCGACCGACACCGCGAACGAGCCGAAAGCCGCGCCGAGATAATCCATCAGCAGGCGCAGCGGTGTGTTGGTGAAGCGCGCGCCGATGACGGCACCGAGCACGAGACCGGCTGCGTTGGTGATCCACCACGGCAGTATGGCATGGATCAATCCCGTGCCGTGCAGCACCGCCGACGTGATCATCGCGCCGAACAGAAGGCCGCCGGGCAGACGCAGCCGATGTGCAAGCCAGGCGCCGAACGTGCCGGCCGCAATCAGGATCGCCAGCTCGTCGATGACGTGCAACGTCAGCGGTCCCGGATCGGGCCGGATCGCGGGACCCGCGAGTCCCGCCAGTGCAAGGCCCGTCGGCAAACCGATCGCGACGATGACAACGCGCGTGCTCTGCACGATCGCGATCGCGCGCAAGTCGGCGCCGAGCTCGGCACCGAGCACGAGCACTTGCGACATCGCCCCGGGCGCCGAGGCAAGATAGGCGTCGGTCCTGCCCCAGCCGTGCACGGCACGCAGATACGCGCTGCCGCCGAAGCTGACCGCCGTCATGCCCACGATCAACGCGGCGATGCTCAAGGGATAGCTCGCCATACCGGTCAGCGTCTCCGGCGTCACCACCGCGCCGAGCGAGATGCCGAGCACGACGAAGACCGTGCGCGCAAACGGGGCGGGTATCCGCATGGGGCGACCGCTGAGCGCCGCCGCCGAGACCGCCAGAATCGAGCCGGACAGATAACCGGCCGGCATGCCGAGAAGGCCAAGCGTCATGCCGCCGACGATGCCGATCGCAAGCGTCTCGGCGAGACGGAGAAGGGTCGTCCGGAAGTCGTGAGATGGCGGTGGAGACAAGGCGACGAGACTTTCGCGAGCGCCGCGGACGCAAAGCGCGCGATCCGCTCGACACAACGTCGATCAATGCCGCGCGCATGGGACAACGTCAAATGCGAATAGCGACTGCTTGATCTGCGTCAAGACGCGGCTGGCCCGCCAGGTGCTTGTTGCGTATGGAACAAGGGTTGAGGAGCAAGCCATGTCCCCTGTTTTCAAGACCGCGATGACGGCGCTGACGCTGACCGTCACCATCGCCATGACGGCGCCGGCCGGGGCAGGCCCCGTGCCGGCCAACCTTGCCACCCTTTCCGCAACCGCGCCGCAAGCGGTGACCGACGTACGCTGGCGCGGCGGCGCCGTCGCAGCCGGCATCGCCGCCGGCGTGATCACCGGCGCCATCATCGCCGGCTCCGCCAATTCCTATTACTACGGCCCCGGCCCCTATTATTACGACGGACCGGGCTACTATTACGGACCGCGCTATTACGCGCCGCCACCGTATTATGTTGCCCCGCCCTACTACGGCGCCCGCCGTTATTACTATTATCGCGAGCCGGTCTATGCCGCGCCGCCGGCCTACTACGTACCGCGCGGCGCGTATTACGGCCCACGCGGCCGCTGCTGGATCACGACCGACAGCCACCGCGGTTTTGGCTATTGGGGCCGTTGCTGATCGGCACAGCAGATCGCGCGTGAGCGCTTCCTGACGGCACCGCAGCAAAGGTGTTGTGCGCAGCAGGCATTGGATACCGACCGAAAGACGGCAAGCGCGACAGCGCTCGGCGGAGCAATCGAAAAAATGCCCATGAGCAGCGGTTTCCCGCCTCCCAACCGCTGGGCGCCGTTCTTTTATCGCGAGCAATACACGGAAAAACGGCGTATAGGGTCTAAAGTCGTATCGTACCCAGACGGGCCGGCTGGTCCCGAACCGGAGAGTCTATGCTGCAAGGCTGGGTCGTCATCGCGGTGGCGCTTGCCTACATCGGCCTCCTGTTCCTCGTCGCGAGCTACGGAGACCGGACCCGCCGGCTCGGCCGCGCCGGCCGCAGCCGCCTGCTGATCTACCCGCTGTCGCTGGCGATCTACTGCACGTCCTGGACCTTCTTCGGTTCCGTCGGCTCGTCCTCGCGAACCGGCTACGACTTCCTCACCATCTATATCGGCCCGGTGCTGATGGTCGGGCTGTTCTCGCCGCTGATCATCCGCGTCGTGCGCCTCGCCAAGGCGCAGAACATCACCTCGATCGCCGACTTCATCGCCGCGCGCTACGGCAAGGGCCAGGCCGTCGCCGCCATCGTCGCGCTGATCTCGATCGTCGGCACCATTCCCTACATCGCGCTGCAGCTCAAAGCGGTGTCGGCTTCGCTCGAAACCATCCTTGCCCATGTCGATCCCGGCAGCAATCTCGCAAGCCCCCTGCTCGGCGACATCGCGCTGTTCGTGGCGCTGTCGATGGCGACCTTCGCCGTGCTGTTCGGCACCCGTCACATCGACGCGACCGAGCATCAGGACGGCCTGATGCTGGCCGTCGCGGCGGAGTCGATGGTGAAGCTGTTCGCCTTCCTCGCCGTCGGCACCTTCGTCACGTTCTGGATGTTCGGCGGCCCAAGCGCGCTGATCGAAGCGGCGGCAGCACATCCGACGACGGCCACGGTGTTCACACGCGCACCGGCGCTCGACGCGCTGATCGTCACGACGCTGCTGTCCTTCGTTGCGATATTGCTCTTGCCGCGGCAATTCCACGTGGCGGTGGTCGAGAACAACAATGAAGGCGAGATCAAACGCGCCGCCTGGCTGTTCCCCGTCTATCTGGTGCTGATCAACCTGTTCGTGGTGCCCATCGCCATCGCCGGCCTGCTCACGTTCCAACCGGGCGCGGTCGACAGCGACATGTTCGTGCTGGCGCTGCCGCTGCACATGGACTCCAGCATCTTCACCATCGCGGCCTTTGTCGGCGGACTGTCTGCGGCGACCGCCATGGTGATCGTCGAGTCGGTGGCGCTGTCGATCATGATCTCGAACGACATCGTCATGCCGCTGGTGCTGCAACGGCGGGGCACGCTTGTGACGGGCAGCGCCAATGTCGGTTCGGTGCTTTTGTCGGTGCGGCGCGTCGCGATCTTCGGCATCCTACTGCTCGCTTACCTCTATTACCGTTCGGCCGGCGACGCGCAGCTTGCCTCCATCGGTCTTCTCGCCTTCGCCGCGGTGGCCCAGCTCGCGCCCGCCTTCTTCGGCGGCCTGTTCTGGCGCCGCGCCACGGCCGGCGGCGCCATCGCCGGCATGAGCGCCGGCATTCTCGTCTGGGGCTACACGCTACTGCTGCCGACTTTCGCCGACATCGGCGTTCTCGGGCGGCATTTCCTGACCGACGGGCCGTGGGACATCGCGATCCTGCGCCCGCAACATCTGTTCGGCCTCGAAGCTGCGCCGCTCGTGCACGGCGTGGTGTGGAGCCTCGCGATCAACATCCTGCTCTATATCGGCGTGTCGCTGCGGCGCGAACCATCGTCGATCGAGCGCCTGCAGGCCAACACCTTCGCGCCCTCCGATATCGCCCCGATCAGCCCGAGCTTCAGGCTGTGGCGCTCGTCGGTCACCGTCGAAGAACTGACCACGACGGTGGCGCGCTATCTCGGCGACGAGCGCACCAGCGCCGCGTTCGAGAACTTCGCCTCGACGCATCGCATCAGTCTCGAGCCGAAGGACGAAGCCGACTTCCGCCTGATCCGCCACGCCGAGCACATCCTCGCCTCCGCCATCGGCGCCGCCTCGTCGCGGCTCGTGCTGTCGCTCGTGCTGCGCAAGCGGACGGTCTCGACCAAAGCCGCGCTCAAGCTGCTCGACGACGCCAATGCGGCCATCCAATACAATCGTGAAATCCTGCAGACCGCGCTCGATCACGTGCGGCAAGGCATCGCCGTCTTCGACAAGGATCTGCAACTCATCTGCTGGAACAGGCAGTTCGGCGAAATCCTCGATCTGCCGCCGAGCCTCATCCGCTCCGGCATCGGCCTCGCCGAGATACTGCGTTTCAATGGTACGCGCGGCGGCGTCGCGCCGGAGCGCCTCGGCGCCTTCGTCGCCGAGCAGATCGAGCGCTACATCTCGGTCAACGAACCGTTCCTCGAGCGTTCCGCCGAGCCGGGCACGGTGATCGAAGTGCGTGCCAACCACATGCCGGACGGCGGCATCGTCACGACCTTCACCGACATCACCGCGAGCGTCGAAGCCGCCGAAGCGCTCGAGCGTTCCAACGAAACGCTGGAGCGGCGCGTGCGCGAGCGCACCGAAGAGCTGACGCGATTGAACGAGGCGCTGGCGCTCGCCAAGGGCGACGCCGAGGCCGCCAATATTTCCAAGACCAAGTTCCTGGCGGCGGCGAGCCACGACATCCTGCAACCGCTCAACGCGGCGCGGCTTTATGTAACGAGCCTCCTCGAACGCGGCAGCGGCCGCGACGACACCAGGCTGGTCGACAATATCGACGCCTCGCTCGAGGCCGTCGAAGAAATCCTCGGCGCTCTGCTCGACATGTCGCGGCTCGACACCGGCGCCTTGCGACCGGAATTCGCCAGCTTTCGCATCGACGAGCTGATGCGGCAGATCGAGATCGAATTCGCGCCGCTCGCCGGCGCCAAAGGCATCGATCTCGTTTATGTGCCGTGCGGGCTGGTGGTGCGTTCCGACCGCCGGCTGCTGCGGCGCCTGGTGCAGAACTTCGTCTCTAACGCGATCAAATACACGCCGTCGGGCCGCGTCCTCATCGGTTGCCGCCGGCGCGGCGACAGCCTGCGCATCGACGTCTACGACACGGGCGTCGGCATCCCGCGGGAAAAGCTGCGTGACATCTTCATCGAGTTCCACCGCCTCGATCAGGGCGCCAAGATCGCGCGCGGCCTCGGCCTCGGCCTGTCGATCGTCGAGCGCATCGCGCGCGTGCTCGGCTCCGAGGTGGAAGTGCGCTCGATCCTCGGTCGCGGTTCGCATTTCTCCGTAACCGTGCCGCGTTCGAACGCGACGCCGGTCGAGATGCCACCGCGCGAGCACACGCGTGTCGATCCCGCGCATCTCGCCGGCACCACCGCGCTCTGCATCGACAACGAGCCGGCAGTGCTCGACGGCATGGAAACGCTGCTGCGCGGGTGGGGCTGCGACGTGATCAAGGCGCCGAGCCTCGAAGAGGCGCTCGATGCGGTGGGGAAGAGTCCGACCCCGCCGAACGGGCTGCTGGTCGACTATCATCTCGATCAAGGCACGGGCATCGAGGCGATCGCCGCATTGCGCGCACGCTGCGGCGATGTGCCGGCGATCCTCATCACCGCCGACCGCTCGCCGGCCGTGCGCGAACAAGCGCGCGAAGGCGACATTCAGCTCCTGAACAAGCCGCTGAAACCGGCCGCCTTGCGCGCACTGCTCGCGCAATGGCGCGTGCTCCGCGCCGCGGCGGAGTAAAAGACGCGAGCAAGTCGTGCGCACGGCGCACTGTCGCTCGCCTTTGCGCACCCTACGACGCTGCCTGGATTGCCCCTACCCCTCCGCCGTGGTGCCCTGCGGCCATTGACCGGCTTCAATGCGGGCTGCGGCGATGACGGCCTGCGTGCGGCTCTCGACGCCGAGCTTCTGCAGGATGGCGGAGACATGCGCCTTCACGGTCGCTTCCGACACGCCGAGTTGGAAGGCGATCTGCTTGTTGAGCAGCCCCTCCGACAACATCATCAGCACGCGCACCTGCTGCGGAGTCAGCGTCGCCATGCGCGCCATCAGCTCGGCCGCTTCGGCATCCGAGCCGGTCGACAGATCGACATCGGGCGGCGTCCACACGCCGCCGCCGAGGATACGCGACACCGCTCCGCGCATGTCGTCGACGCCGAGCGTCTTCGGAATGAAACCAGAGGCGCCGAACTCCATGCAGCGGCGAATGGTGGCCGGATCGTCGCTCGCCGACACCACGACCACCGGCACGCTCGGATACTGCGCGCGCAGATACATCAAACCGGAAAAGCCGCGGGTGCCCGGCATCGTCAGATCGAGCAGCACGAGATCGATGTCGCCATTCTGCTCGAGAAAGGCGACGACATCGTCGAAGGTGCCCGCCTCGGCGATTTCCACCCGCTCGAGGAGGCCGGAAACGGCTTCGCGCAAAGCGCCGCGAAACAGGGGGTGGTCGTCGGCAATCAACAGCCGGTACTGCACGTCCTCGGTCAACCCGGTAGCCTTTCGTCGTAGGACGGCGCGCGGACGCGCCTAAAGTAGCAGGTTCCTTATACCGAATTACACCCCCGGCGGCTTGTTGGCGATTGCCGGTGTCACACTTTGATGCGTCGCAGCACCCCCTGTGCGGCAAAAGGCTGCAGATATAGAGCAAAATTTATATAGCAAAATCAATCTATTGCCAAATGATACAATTCTAAAGTCGTATATGCAGGTTTCCGTTCACCGTTACGATTGATCCCTGCCGATACGAGGGAGTCTGCAAAAAGCCCTCGATGCGGCGAGGAAACACCGAAAACCATCGAGCGGGGGCTTCTCATGACGACATTGGCCGCAACGTCGGCGCGTGGCACCGGCATGTCACGAGACGAAAAGTTTGTCATTTTCGCCTCGTCTACCGGCACTATTTTCGAGTGGTACGATTTTTACCTCTACGCGGTGCTGGCGCCGTTCTTTGCCGCACTGTTCTTTCCGCCCGGCAACGATACCGCCGCGCTGCTGTCCGCATTCGCCACCTACGCCGCAGGCTTCCTGGTCCGCCCCTTCGGCGCCGTGATCTTCGGCCGCATCGGCGACATCGTCGGCCGCAAGTACACGTTCCTCGTCACGATCCTGGTGATGGGCGCATCGACGTTCGCCGTCGGCCTGCTGCCGACCTTCAACAGCATCGGCTGGCTCGCGCCGATCCTGCTGGTCTCGCTGCGTCTGCTGCAGGGCCTTGCGCTCGGCGGCGAATACGGCGGCGCGGCCACCTATGTGGCCGAACATGCCCGTCCCAACGACCGCGGTTATGCGACGAGCTGGATTCAGACCACCGCGACGCTCGGCCTATTCATGGCGCTGGCGATCATCGGCCTTTGCCGCGTCACCATCGACGCCAAGGCCTTCGCCGAATGGGGCTGGCGGCTGCCGTTCCTGGTGTCGATCGTCCTGCTCGGCTTCTCGGTCTGGATCCGGCTCAAGCTCAATGAGACGCCGGTCTTCCAACGCATGAAGGAAGAAGGGAAGGGCTCGAAAGCGCCGCTGACCGAAAGCTTCTTCCGCTATCCGAACAACAAATACGTTCTGCTCGCCTTGCTCGGCGCGACCGCCGGTCAGGGCGTGGTATGGTACACAGGACAGTTCTACGCCCTGTTCTTCCTCACCATCACGCTCAAGCTCGACTATCTGAGCGCTTACACGCTGATCGCCATCTCGCTTCTGATCGGCACGCCCTTCTTCATTTTTTTCGGCTGGCTCTCCGACCGGATCGGCCGTCTGAAGATCATCCTGGCGGGCTGCCTCATCGCCGCTGTCACGTACTTCCCGCTGTTCAGCGCATTGACCAGCTCGGTCAATCCGGAGCTCGCCGCATTTCAGGCGAAGCAGACGGTCACCGTGACGGTCGACAAGGCGACGTGCAACTTCCACATCTTCGTCGGCCCGTGGTCCAAGTTCACGGATTGCGACCGCGCGAAGGACTTCGTCACCAAACTCGGCGTGTCGTTCACGTCGGAAGCGGCCCCCGCGGGCTCCGCGCCGTCGCTGACGATCGGCAACGAGAAAGTGGCGGGTTGGAATGCGCAGGCCTGGCAGGCGGCGTTCACCAAAGCGGGTTATCCGGCGAAGGCCGATCCGGCCAAGGTGAACTGGTTCGCGGCCGAGCTGATCTTGGTGATCATGGTGCTCTACGTGACCATGGTCTACGGCCCGATCGCCGCGTTCCTGGTCGAGCTGTTCCCGACCAAGATCCGCTACACGTCGATGTCACTGCCGTACCACATCGGCAATGGCTGGTTCGGCGGCATGCTGCCGCTGCTGGCGACAGCCATCGTGGCCACGAGCGGAAACATCTACGCAGGCCTCTGGTATCCGATCGTCGTCGCGGTCATGACGCTGATCGTCGGCGCCCTCTTCCTGAAGGACACCAGAACCGTGGACATCGACACGGAGTCGGGCGTCAGCCGCATGTCGGCGGAGAAGGCCTGAGTTCGGCATCGCGCCGACCGTCATCCCTCACGCAGGACGCCCCGCTCAGCGGGGCGTCCTTTTTGTTGCGCCGACGAATTGCAGCACGACGTCGCGGCTGTGCGGACGCCGCCGGTGCTCGACCAGATAGAGCCCCTGCCAGGTGCCGAGCGCGAGCGCCCCACCGCGCACCGGAATATGCAACGACACGCCGTTGAGCATGGCCTTCACATGCGCCGGCATATCGTCCGGCCCCTCGACGTCATGCATCCAAGGCACATCGTCCGGCGCGAGGCGGTCAAGCGCGGTGACGAGATCGCGCTGCACGTCGGGATCGGCATTTTCCTGAATGGTGAGCGAGGCCGAGGTGTGACGGAGAAAAACGAGCAGCACGCCGTCACCCGCATCGGCGCGCGCGACGAACTCGGCCGCCTCGCGCGTGATGTCGGTGAAGCCCGCACCTGGCGTGTCCACCTTCAGCGTCGCGGTGACGATGACGTCGGGCGCAATCGCGCTCAGATTCGAAAGGCGTCCAGCCATGACCTAGAGCGTCGTCCGGTCAGGCGCCTTGCGTGACAGGTCGTTCCTGAGCTGCCCGATCATGTCGAGCACGCGATCCCAGGCGCGCTGCAGCGCGGCGGTGGCGCGATCGACATCCTCCTGCGACGGCAGCTTCAGCGTGAGCTCGCCCCCTTTATCCTTGTCGGCCGGCTTCTCGCCTTCCTTGGCAGGCGGCCGCGGGGCGAGATCGGCCGGCGGGCGCGGCGGCAGAGGCGGCTCCCGCAGCGCCGCGACGTCACGCTTCAAGGCGGCGACTTCGTCCTGGAGCCGGCCGATCTCCTTCTCGAGCGCGGCCCGCTCCTCGGGTACCGGTTCGCAGGCCCAGCCGGCCGCGTGGCTGGAGCAGAACGCCACCTGGCCGGTCTGACGGTCCAGCCGCAAAAGGCCCTCTTTGACTGTCTCGAAGCTGTACCGCACCGGCCCGCCTTCTTTTGCCGCCGGTGCGGCGGGCGTTTCGGGCCGCGGCTGCGGCGCGGTCGCCTGTGGCGGCGCAGGCTCGACAGCGCGCGGCGCGGGCGCAGGAGCCGGCGGTGTGGGCTCGGCCGCGGGCGGGACAGGAGCGGCGGCCGGCGGCGAGCCGGCCTCCGCTGAGGGGGACGCCCCATCGACGGACAATATGCGCGCATCGGCGAAGGCCGGCGCGGCGGCGCCGAACAGGAAAGCGATGGCGACCATCAAGGTGCGCATGGCGATGTCCTCGTCTCGTATTCGCGCCGGTGGGCCGGACCGTAGCACCGCCGGACAAGGCGCTGAACCGGCTTTCCGGCAAAGGCCTGTTGATGAAGCTGCCGCACCGCACGCGGCGCATTGTCCGTCACTCGAAAATTCCGCGTTTTTCCGCATGAATCAAACACTTATCCCGCAGTCACGGTTCCTTGACTCGTGGGGGGCCCATCAGTATGGTCCGCGCGGCTTTAAGGGCGGCGGGACAAGAGCAAAGCCTACGCGTAAGCGAGTCGAAAGCATGGCTGACGGCACGCGCGACAAAGGTGAACGCCAAGAACCGCCGGACGACGAGGCTGCTCTCTCCGCGAGACTTAAACGTCTCGGCGATCGAATCGCGCAAGCGAAAGAGCCTTCCGAACGCGGCGACGATACGCGTCAGACAACCGATGCCTCGGGCATGGCCCGCGGTTTCCGGTTGTCAACCGAGTTGGTCGCAGGCGTGCTCGTGGGCGCCGGCCTTGGCTGGTTACTCGACCGCTGGCTCGGCATTTCGCCGTGGGGGCTCATCGTGTTTCTTCTGCTCGGCTTCGCCGCCGGCGTGCTCAATGTGATGCGGGCGGCGGGAATTGTTCGTGACCCGACTGTGAACGACTAGATCATGGCTACCGACCCAATCCATCAGTTCCAGATCGTCAACTTCTTCCCGGTCGCCAAGGTCGGAGGCACCGAGATCGCCTTCACCAACTCGGCGGCCTTCATGGTGGCGGCCGTCGTCATCATCACCGCGTTCCTGCTCGCGGGCGCAGCCAGCCGCGCCATGGTGCCCGGCCGCCTGCAGTCAGCCGCCGAGCTGGTCTACGAGTTCGTCGCCACGACGATAAGAAGTACCGCGGGCGCCGAAGGGATGCGCTTCTTCCCCTTCGTGTTCACGCTGTTCACCTTCATCCTGACGGTGAACCTCATCGGCCTCATTCCCTACACCTTCACCGTCACCAGCCACATCATCGTCACGCTGGCGCTGGCGCTGACGGTGTTCTTCACGGTGCTGATCTACGGTCTGTACCGGCACGGCCTGCACTTCTTCGGCCTGTTCGCGCCGAAGGGCATCCCGGTCTACATCCTGCCGCTGATCGTCTGCATCGAGATCCTGTCCTTCCTGTCGCGTCCGATCTCGCACAGCGTGCGTCTGTTCGCGAACATGCTCGCCGGCCACATCACGCTGAAGGTGTTCGCCAGCTTCATCGCCATGCTCGGCAGCGCCGGCATCATCGGCGTCGCGGGCGCCACGCTGCCGCTGGCGTTGGTCATCGGCCTGACCGCGCTCGAGCTCTTGGTCGCGTTCCTGCAAGCTTACGTCTTCGCCATCCTCACCTGCATCTATCTCAACGATGCTATTCACCCGGGCCACTAAGCCCGGACAATCCCTCGAAAAGGAGTCTTCTATGGATCCCGTCGCAGCAAAGTTCATCGGTGCCGGCATTGCCTGCCTTGGCATGGGTGGCGTTGGCATCGGCCTGGGCTCGATCTTCGGCAACTACCTGTCGTCGGCCCTGCGCAACCCGTCGGCCGCTCAGGGCCAGTTCGGCAACCTGATTTTCGGCTTCGCCGTGACCGAAGCGCTCGGCATCTTCTCGCTGCTGATCGCGCTTCTGCTCCTGTTCGCGGTCTAATCGTAACGCCGGCTGAGGTTCGCCAAGATGGCAACCAACTCCCACACCGAAGTGCCGTCAGAAGGGCATAAAGGCGGCTTCCCGCCCTTCGACTCGACGACGTTCGCTTCGCAACTGGTTTGGCTCGCCATCACCTTCGTCGTCCTCTACGTGTTGATGGCCAAGGTGACGCTGCCGCGTCTCGGCAGCATCATCGAAGGCCGCCAGAAGCGGATCGAGGGCGACATTGCCGAGGCGGCTGCGATGAAAACGCAGTCGGATACGGCGTTGGCGGCCTACGAGAAGGCGTTGGCGGATGCCCGCGCCAACGCGCAGGCGATCGCCAACGAGACGCGCGAGAAGCAGGCGGCGGAAGCGGAAGCCCGCCGCAAGCAGCTCGAAGACGCTCTCAACGCGAAGCTCGCCGAGGCGGAGAAAACCATCACGGCCACCAAACAGGCTGCGATGGCCAACGTGCGCGGCATCGCCACGGACGCCACCAAGGCGATCGTCGAGCGGTTGATCGGCAAGGCGCCGGCGGACGCGACCGTCGATGCCGCCGTCGGCGAAGCCCTGAAAGGCTGAGGTGGCAATCGTGGAAAAGCTCCTCGAATTGATGGGCGATGCCGAGTTCTGGGTTGCCGTCGCCTTCGTCATCTTCGTCATCGGCTTGGGCTATCTCGGCGTCTTCAAGATGGCCGGCAAGTCGCTTGACGACCGGGCGGTCCGCATCAAGGAAGAGCTCGACGAAGCCCGCAAGCTGAAGGACGAGGCGGCACAACTGCTCGCCGAGTATCAGCGCAAGCGGCAGCAAGCCGAAACCGAGGCGCAGGCGATCGTGACCGGCGCCAAGGAAGAGGCGGTGCGAATGGCCGAAGAGGCCAAGGCCAAGATCGAAGAGTTCGTGGCCCGCCGCACCAAGATGGCCGAGGCCAAGATCGCCCAGGCGGAAGCCCAGGCGGCCGCCGACGTTCGAGCCGCCGCAGCCGAAGCAGCCGTCGCAGCCGCCGAACGTATCCTAGTCCAGGAAGCTAAAGGTCCGCTCGCCGCCGACCTGATCGCCAAGGGCATCGACGACGTCCGCAAGAAGCTGAACTGAGCGGCTTTCAAACCGACAGACGTTTATGGCCGGGGCTCGCCCCGGCCATTTTCGTTTGG
>Ga0255338_1004927_pt1 | contig 13011 bp, 12 predicted proteins | sample MeOH1_35cm_T4_19_FD_203715 | JGI IMG/M metagenome (GOLD analysis project Ga0255338, IMG submission 203715) | Sandy soil microbial communities from University of British Columbia, Vancouver, Canada - MeOH1_35cm_T4_195 | ecosystem: Engineered > Artificial ecosystem > Sand microcosm > Unclassified ...
TGAGATCTCCCTATGAGACCCGTGGTAGACCACCACGTTGATAGGTCGCATGTGTAAGGCCGGTGACGGCTTTAGCTGAGCGATACTAATCGGTCCACAGACTTGACCTTTCATCAATCAATTACATCATCTCAATACCCACGAACGCTCCGCGGAGCTTCGCCTTAACCCTTCTCAACCCTTCTCACCCTTCGTCGTGGCTTTTCCCCAAGTGTCACACCCGTTCCCATCCCGAACACGGCAGTTAAGACTTGGAGGGCCGATGATACTGCTCCTCACAGGAGTGGAAAAGTAGGTCGCTGCGACGTTAAATCCCCTCCGGGCCATCACATCTGATGGCCCGGAGCTGTTTAATTGGTAAAATTCTCCCATTGTTTCGAGGAACCCATGTCCATCGAGGTCCGACTTCCCGACGACTCCCTCCGGCAGCTGGTCGAGGGTGCCACCGGAACCGACCTGGCGGCGGGTATCGGGGCCCGGCTCCTGGAGGCGGCCTTGGCCGTCAAGGTGGACGGCCACCTGGCGGACCTGAAGGCACCCCTGGTGAACGGCGCCAAGGTCGAGATCGTCACCAGCAAGACGCCCGAGAGCCTGGAGCTGATCCGCCACTCCACGGCCCACCTCCTGGCCCACGCGGTGAAGCGGCTCTACCCAGGCGTCCGGGTGGGCATCGGCCCCACCATCGAGGACGGGTTCTACTACGATTTCTGGGTGGAGAAGCCCTTCACCCCCGAGGATCTGCCGATCATCGAAGCCGAAATGCGGAAGATCGTAGCCGAGGGCGTCGAGGTCGAGCGCGAGGATCTGGGGCGGGACGCCGCCGTGGCCCGGTTCCAGGCCATGGGCGAGCCCCTCAAGGTCGAGATTGTGTCCGGCATTCCCGCCGGCGACATTATCAGCGGCTACAAGCAGGGCGATTTCTACGACCTCTGCCGCGGGCCCCACGTGCCCAACACCTCGAAGCTCAAGGTCTTCAAGCTGCTCAGCATCGCGGGCGCCTATTGGAAAGGCGACGAGAAGAACCAGATGCTCAGCCGCATCTACGGCACCGCCTTCCACACCCAGAAGGAGCTGGACGAGCACCTGAAGCGCCTGGAGGAAGCCAAGGCGCGCGACCACCGGAAGCTGGGCAAGGAGCTGGGCCTCTACTCCTTCCACCCGGAGGCGCCCGCCTCCCCCTTCTTCCACCCCAAGGGCACCCAGGTCTACAACGAGCTGGTGACCTACATCCGCGAGCTGTACTTCAAGTACGGCTACGACGAAGTGATCACCCCGCAGATCCTGGACGTGGCCCTCTGGAAGACCAGCGGCCACTACGAGAATTACGCCGAGAACATGTACTTCACCACCGCCGAGGAGCGGGAGTACGCGGTGAAGCCCATGAACTGCCCCGGCCACTGCCTCATGTTCAGCGCCCAGAAGCACAGCTACCGGGACCTGCCCATCCGCTACGCCGACTTCGGCCGCCTGCACCGCTACGAGCGGAGCGGCGTGACCCATGGCCTCACCCGCGTGCGCACCTTCTGCCAGGACGACGCCCACATCTACTGCACGCCCGAGCAGATCAAGACCGAAATGGCCGCCTTCCTGGCCCTGCTGAAGGAGGTCTACGACACCTTCGGCTTCGAGGGCATGCGCGTGGCCCTGAGCACCCGGCCCGAGAAGCGCCTGGGCTCCGACGAAATCTGGGACGATGCCGAGCGCGCCCTGGGCGAAGCCCTGGACGAGGCGGGCATGCCCTACACCCTGAACCCCGGTGAAGGCGCCTTCTACGGGCCCAAGATCGAGTTCCAGATCCTGGATGCCCTCAAGCGGCCCTGGCAGCTGGGCACCCTCCAGGTGGACTACATGCTGCCGGAGCGCTTCGATCTGAACTACACCAAGGCCGACGGCACCGAGGGACGCCCCGTCATGCTGCACCGGGCGATCCTGGGCAGCCTGGAGCGTTTCATGGGCATCCTGGTGGAGCACACAGCTGGGGCCTTTCCGGCTTGGCTGGCCCCCGTGCAGGTGGCCATCCTGCCCATCACCGATCGGGCCAATGCTTTTGCCACCGAGGTAGCCGCTCGCGCGAAGGCGCTCGGACTCCGGGCGGACCTGGATCAACGGAACGAAAGCCTGAAGGCCAAGATCCGGGACGCCCAGCTGGCCAAGGTGCCCTACATGCTGGTGATCGGCGACCGCGAAGCCGAGGCGGGCACAGTGTCCGTGCGGCACCGGCACCGGGGCGACCTGGGCGTGCAGGCGCTGGACGCCTTCCTCGCGGCGATTGCCGCCGAGGTCCGGGAGCGCCAGCGCTGAGGGCGTTTTCCTTGCTTGGCGGGAATCCATCCAAGTGGTAGACTTTTTGTCCTTGTGCAACTAGGGGAGGAACCATTCGTCCTAACGAGACCCGCATCAACGACGGCATCCGGGCCCCCGAGGTCCGCGTCATCTCTGAAGATGGCGAACAGCTCGGCTTGATGCCCCCCCACCAGGCCATCCGGATCGCGGAAGAGCGCGGTCTTGATCTGGTGGAAGTGTCCGGGAACGCCAACCCGCCCGTCTGCCGAATCATGGACTACGGCAAGTACAAGTTCATGGAAGCCAAGCGGGAACACGCGGCCCGGGCCAAGCAGAAGAACATCGTCGTCAAGGAAGTGAAGTTCCGCCCCAAGACCGACGATCACGACTTCGACTTCAAGGTGAAGCACATCCTGCGGTTCCTGGAGGAAGAAGACAAAGTCAAGGTGGTGGTCATGTTCCGCGGGCGTGAAGTCGTCCATCGCGACATCGGCTACCGGATCATTGAGGAAGTCATCCAGCGGGTCGGCGACAAGGCCATCGTCGAAAAGGGAGCCGGCATCGATGGACGCGACATGCACGCCATCCTCGCCCCCCGGATCATCGAAGTGCCCAAGGCGCCCAAGAAACCCAAGCCCGCCACACCCGAAACCCCAGCAACTGAAGCTCAAATCTAGCGAGGACCCCATGGCCGGTTACAAGATCAAGACCCACAAGGGCGCCCAGAAGCGGTTCAAGAAGACCGCCGGTGGCAAGTTCAAGCGCGGCTGCTCCCACCAGCGCCACATCCTGACCAAGAAGACCGCCAAGCGGAAGCGCCAGCTGGACATGGGCCGGATGGTCTCCAAGGCTGATACCAAGGCCGTCGCGGCGATGCTGCCCTACGCGTGAATCGTTTCTGCGGATCCCCTGCGGGGATTCCGTTGACGCGCAGGCGCAGCCTGCACGCAGCTTGTCTCTCAAGGCCTTCGCTCCTACAATCGAAGGTTCAACCCGGTGGCTGAGGCCACCCCCGATGAGGCCCCTAAAGTTCGCCGATTCCCGGACGAACTGCCTCGAGGAAAGGAAGCAACATGACTCGCGTCAAACGTGGTTTCAAGCGCGCCCAGCGCCGCAAGCGGATGATGAAGTTCGCCAAGGGCTTCTACGGCGCCAAGTCCCGCCTGTACCGGTCCGCCAAGGAAGCCGTCGAGAAGGCCCTCGGCTATGGCTACCGCGACCGCAAGGTCAAGAAGCGCGACTTCCGCCGCCTTTGGGTGGTGCGCATCAGCGCCGCCTGCGGACAGAATGGCACCAGCTACTCCAAGTTCATGGGCGGCCTGAAGAAGGCCTCCGTGGATCTCGACCGCAAGATCCTCGCGGACCTGGCCGTGCGTAATCCCGAAGCGTTTACCAAGCTCGTGGCCGTGGCCAAGGGCTGATCGCGAACGCAGCACATCGCAGATACCCGAAAGGCCGCGTGAGCGGCCTTTCTTTGTTTCGAGACACCTGTCCAGAGGGCTTCATGGATCACCTGCTTCCAGCTGAGATTCTCGAGGCGGACCGCGCTTTTCCGGAGGCCTTGGCCGCCTGCGGTGACCTCGATGCCCTGCTGCGCCTGAAGGGCGCCTATGTGGGCCGGGAGGGCAGCCATGCCGCGCGGCTCATGGACCTGCTGAAGGCCGCTCCCAAGGAGCAGAAGCGGGACCTGGGCGCGGCCATCAACGGCCTCAAGCAGCAGTGGGAGGAGGGTCTGAAGGCCCGCCAGGCGGACCTGGAGGTGGCCAAGAAGCACCTGAACGCGCTGGCCTCGAATTGGGACCCCTCCCTGCCGCCGCCGGTGCCGGCGCATGGGGCGCTCCATCCCCTGAATCGGCTCATGGACCGCCTGGTGGAGGTCTTCCGGCCCCTGGGCTTCCATGTGGAGGAGGGCCCCGAGGTGGAGACTGAGGCCCACAACTTCGACGGGCTGAACATCCCCGAGGACCACCCGGCGAAAGCCTCCTCGGACACCTTCTATCTGGCCGCCCACCCCAAGCTGCTGCTCCGTACGCACACCAGCCCCGTGCAGGTGCGCACACTCCTGCGTGTGGCGCCGGACCTGGCGAGGCTCGGCGGCATCAGGTTCCTGGCGCCGGGGCGCGTGTACCGCAAGGATGAGATCGATCCCACCCACAGCCCCATGTTCCACCAGGTGGAGGGCATGCTGGTGGGCCACGGCATCGGCATGCAGCACCTGAAGGGCACCCTGGAATACGCCCTGCGGGCGCTGTTCGGGCCCCACACCGAGATCCGCCTGCGGCCTTCGTACTTTCCCTTCGTAGAACCCGGATGCGAGGTGGACGTGAGCTGCCCGCTGTGTGACGCCAAGGGCTGCCGCGTGTGCAAGGGTTCCGGCTGGGTGGAGATCCTAGGGGCGGGCCTCCTCCACCCGAACGTGCTCAGGTATGCGGGCATCGATCCCGAGGAGTGGTCGGGCTGGGCCTTCGGCATGGGCGTGGAGCGCATGGCCATGATGCTGAGCCAGACACCGGATCTGCGGCTCTTCTTCGAGAATGATCAGCGCTTTCTCAAGGTCATGGGAGGGCTCGACTGATGTGGATCGAACGCAAGGCCCTCGTAGCTGAAATCCCTGCCGCCGCAGCCCTGGACACGCGCCAGCTCTGCGAGCTGCTGGCTGCCCTCGGCTTCCCCGTGGATGGTGTCGCGTCGCGTGAAGGCACCGACGTGCTGGATGTGGACATCACCGCCAACCGCGGCGACGCCATGTCGCATCGCGGCATGGCCCGGGAGGTGGCGGCGAAGCTGCAGCAGCCCCTGGCGCCTCTGGATCCGTCCCCGCTGGCGGAAGGCGAGGCGAAGGTCCCGGTACGCCTGGAAAGCCCCGGCTGCCCCCTCTACGCCACGGCCCTGTTGAGCCTCGGGAAAGGTACCACCCCGCCGGAGGCCCAGGCCTTCCTGCGGGCCCTGGAATCCACGCCGAAATGCCTGCCCGCCGTGGATGCTTCCAACGAGCTGCTGCACCGCTACGGCCATCCCACCCACGCCTTCGACGCCGACCGCATCCGCGGCGCCGTTTCCGTGCGCTGGGCGAAGGCCGGAGAAACGCTGGTGACGCTGGATGGCATGACCCGCACGCTGACCGCCCAGGATCTCGTTATCGCCGACGAGGCGGGTCCCATCGCCCTGGCGGGCGTCATGGGGGGCGACGGTACCAAGGTGACCGAAGCCACCCGCCGCGTGCTGCTGGAAAGCGCCTGGTTCGATCCCAAGACCGTGCGCGCCACGGCCCGCCGCCACAGCCTGCATACGGACGCTTCCCACCGCTTCGGCCGGGGCGCGGATCCCGCCATGGCCGCCGTGGCCCGGGACCTCCTGGTGGAGCGCCTCCAGGCCTGGGCTGGCGCCACCCTGGAAGGCGCCTGGACCGCGGGCTCTCTTCCCGCGCCGGTCGCCCCCGTGCTGCTTCCCGAGGGACTGCTCCTCCGGGTCGCCGGAGAGCCGCTGACGCTGGCTGAGGCCGCCAAAGTCCTGGGGCGCCTGGGTTGCGGAGTGGACGTGCGGCCCGAGGCCCTGGCCGTCCAGCCTCCCACCTGGCGCTATGACCTGGCCATTCCGGATGATCTGGCGGAGGAGGTGCTGCGCCTGCGCGGCTACGAGCACATCCCTTCGGTGCTGCCGGCCCTGGAGGGTCCCCCCCGGCCCCTCGCCGCGGGGTACCTCCAGCGGCAGGCCCTGGCCCGGCGCCTGGCCCACCTGGGGTTCCTCCAGACGGTGACCTACGGCTTCATCAGCCCCGAGGCGGATGCCGCCTTCGCGGTACCGGGGAACCGCCCTGAGGGCCGCACCCTGGCCAATCCTCTCGGCCAGGAGTACTCGGTGATGCGCGGGACGCTCCTGTCGAGCCTGCGGGCCATCGCGGAGCAGAACCTCCGCCAGGGCGTCCGGGAGATCCGCCTCTTCGAGGTGGCACCCACCTACGCCAGTGGCCCCCAGGGGCCCTCCGAGCGCTTCACTCTGGGCCTGGTCTGGGGCGGCACGCTGGGTGGCGAGGACTACCTGAGCCCGGCCCGCCCGGTGCGGGAGGCCGATCTCAGCGGGATCGCCCGGGATCTGGGCTTGGCCTCACCGCCCGAGGTGCGCTCCCTGGGCGAGGGCCTGTTCGGGCTCGAGCTCCCCGTGTCGGACCTGCCCCTAGCCGGGGCGCGGATCATCCCGGCCTTCCGCCCCTTCAGCCGCTTCCCCGCCGTGGAACGGGACCTGTCCCTCCTGGTGGACCTGGGCCAGTCCTACGAGGCCTTGGCCTCGGCCATGCGAGCAGTCTTGCCCGTGGAGGCGCTCCAGGATTTGCGCTGCGTGGACGTGTTCCGCCACAAGAGCCTGCCCGAAGGCTGTCAGGCCTGGCTGATGCGCCTGCGCTTCCAGGCGGACCGCACCCTGGTGGGAACCGAGGTCGACGCCTGGATGGCCGCGGCGCTGACCGCGGCGGAAGGGCTCGGGGCGAGGCTCCGGGCGTAAGATGGGCGGAGAGGCATCCATGGACCTTTTGAAACAGCTCGAATCGAAGATGCACACGCTGGTACAGCAGCGCAACCAGCTGAAAGAAGAGCTGGATGCGCTGAAGTCCGCCGGGGCGGCCGGGGACCAGGAACTGCAATCCCTCCGGGCCCGGCTGGAGGAAGCCATGGCGGAGAAGACGGCCCTGGAGAAGGATCGGGAGGCGGTGAAGGCGCAGGTGGCCGCCATCCTGCAGGCCCTGGAGGCCCTGGGATGAACCCCCAGCCGCCCCTGCCGGGGGTCCGGGTTGCCACCGTGTCGGTCCTGGGGCGGGAGCTCCAGGTCCAGACGGACCGGCCCGAGACCTTGGCGGCGGCCGTCCGGATCCTGGAGGACACCTTCCGCGACATGGACTCGCAATGCCAGCTAAGATGGGGGAGCGTCCCGAAGGGCCTCGACACCCCGTCCTGGTACCTCCTGGGCGCCCTGAACTTGGCGCACCGCGTGGCGCGCCTGGAGCAGGAAGCCAACCAGCACACCCAGAACCTGGAACAGACTCTTTCGAAGTTGCTGAATGATGTTCCGGACGAACCTTCCGCCCCCGTGCCCTTCCTCGACGAGGACGGAGACTGATTTTCCCTGCGAGGCCCGTGATCATGGCCAAGCGCTTGTTCCGTAAGTCGACCTGGGAGTCCTTCCCCCTGTCCTGTGCGTTCCGCGCGACGGCGCGCCTTAGCCAGGGATTCTGGTCTCCCCCCTACTAACTAGGGAACTCGGCAAGCCTCCACGACTGAGCGGGGATTTTCTTTCACATTCTGGTGCTGGTGGCTCTTCGGATCCTCATTCCCTGGAGTCGTCCATGAACCTGATCAGCTGGATTTTTCTCTTCCTGTTCTTCGCCGCGGCCGGTGTCGGGCTACTGATGGCCCTGCGGGCCCAGAAGGCCACGGTGGATGCCTCGCAGGCCCAGGCCCGCGTGGAGGCCGATACCAAGGTCCAGCGCGAGCAGCTGCTGGAAGAGGCCAAGCGCGAGGCCAAGCGTCTCCGGGAGCGGGGGGAGCAGGAGGCGGAGGCCCTCCGCAAGGAATCCGATCTGAAGGCCAAGGAGCAGGCCCTCCAGGCGCGCCAGGAGGCCGAGAAGCTGCTGGCCGAGCGCCAGTCCAACCTGGAAAAGCAGGAACAGCGGCTCCAGTCGAAAGAAACGGGCCTGCATTCCAAGGAAGAGGGTCTGGACAAGAAGCTCCAGCAGGTGGAACAGAAGACCAAGGATCTGGAGACCCTGACCGAGAAGCGCAAGGCCGAACTCGAGAAGCTGGAGGCCCAGCAGGCCGAGGCGAAACAGCTCGTGGAGGCCCAGGCCCGGCGGCTGGAGGAGGTCGCGGGCCTCACCCGCGAGGACGCCAAGAAGGAACTGATCTCGCAGCTTGAATATGCCGCCAAGATGGACGCCGCCAAGCTGGTGCGGCGCATCGACGAAGAAGCCCAGGAGGAGGCCGCCAAGAAGGCCCGTTGGACCATCGGCGCCGCCATCCAGCGGGTGGCCTCGGATGTGGTGGTCGAGCAGTCCGTGAGCTCCGTGCAGCTGCCCAGCGATGACCTCAAGGGCCGCATCATCGGCCGCGAGGGCCGCAACATCCGCGCGCTGGAGAAGGCCACGGGCTGCGATCTCATCGTGGATGACACGCCGGAAAGCATCGTGGTCTCGAGCTTCGATCCCATCCGCCGCGAGGTGGCCCGCCAGGCCATCCTCAAGCTCCTGGCCGACGGCCGCATCCACCCCGCCCGCATCGAGGAGGTGGTGGAGAAGGTCAAGGTGGACATGGATCAGCACCTCAAGGAGATCGGCGAGGCCGCCTGCATCGAGCTGGGCTTCCCGGACGTCCACCCCAAGATGCACAAGCTGGTCGGCCGCCTGAACTACCGCACCTCGTACGGCCAGAACGTGCTGGAGCACACCAAGGAAGTGGCGCGCATCGCCGAGTACATGGCTGGCGAGATGGGCGCGGACGCCCGGCTGGCGCGGCGCGCAGGGCTCTTCCACGACATCGGCAAGGCCATCGACCGCGAGGTGGAGGGCACCCACATCGAGATCGGCATGCAGCTGATGCAGCGCTACGGGGAGAAGGAGGAGGTCATCCACGCCATGAGCTGCCACCACGGGGACTTCGAGCCCCGCACGGTGGAGGCCATGCTCATCACGGCCGCCGACGCCCTCAGCGCCGCCCGCCCCGGGGCCCGCCGGGAGATGATGGAGACCTACGTGAAGCGCCTCGAGAAGCTCGAGGAGATCGCCGGCAGCTACAAGGGCGTGCAGAAGAGCTACGCCATGCAGGCCGGCCGGGAGATCCGCATCCTCGTCGATGCCGGCTCCGTGAACGACGACCAGGCCTACTGGATCGCCAAGGATGTCTCCCGCCGCATCGAAGCCGAAATGCAGTATCCAGGCCAGATCAAGGTCACGGTCATGCGGGAGCTGCGGGCGGTGGAAATCGCACGCTAGAGATGGCTCGTCTGATACAGTCCTGGCAGATCCCCACCAACGGTGAGATCCCCCTTGGACGTCCCCCCGCCCCAGCCTCCCGATTCCACCCGTTCCGGTGAGGCTTCCGGCGGAGCAGAACTGCGGGGCCATCTGGCGGAGGGCATCTATGCCCTGAGCCTCGCCCGCACCCGCGAGGAAGTCTTCCGGGTGCTCCTTGGCCGCGTGTCGGATGTCCAGCCGGGTGCCCACTGGTTCCTGGGTCAGGTCGAGGCGCGGGAGGGCCAGAGGACGGTGGATCTGGTGGCCTCGACCCCTGCCCTGGAAGCGCGGTTCGGATCCGCGAGCCAGGGCCCAGGCTTTCCGCTCTTCGACACGGAGCTGGCCCGGGAGATCTGCGACCACCACCGCCCGTGCTGGGTCGCAGATGTCACGGCCACGCCTGGAAAGGTGCCACCCCCTCTGGCGGAAGCCCTGGCCCTGCGGAGCCTGCTCGGCCTCCCCCTGATCTTCGAAGGGCGCATCAAGGGGCTGCTCTTCGCCGCCACCTTCCGGGATGAAGCAGTCTTCCTTCCTGGGGAGGAGGCGCTGGCCATCATCCAGAACCTGACCCGGATCGGTGCCCTGGTCCTGGAACGCATCCGGGTGGAGGACCGTCTCGCGGAGACGGCCCTCCTGTTCCGGGACTTGGCCCGGGCCGTGCACGACTTGGCTGAGGCCGCGGACGAAGATGTCCTGGTGGCCCACCTGTTCCAGTGGGCCAAACGGCTCGCCCCCCTCACGGAGTGGTGGTTCAACCGGTTTGATCCCTCGACCCGCACCTGCCAGACCACCCATTGGACCCCTGGACTGGAGGCCTACGGCACGGTCGAAGGCATCCGCAGGCCCGATCCCGTGGACGGCGATCCCATCCTCGAGCGGGTCCACCTCCGGCAGAAGGCCGTCCACATCCGCCGTTGGGAGGATCTCCCGGCCCGGCCGGGCCGGCAGGGCTGGCCGGGCCCCATCCGTACCTGGGTGGGTCTGCCCCTGGCCCACGAGGGCACCGTGGCTGGCTCGCTGAGCGGCGGGTCCTACGGGGATCAGGGTCACGTGGAGATCTCCGAGGAGCAGTTCGAGGCCCTCCAGAGCCTGGCTGAGACGGCGGGTCTGGTGCTGAACCGCCTCCACGCCCGGAAGGCCCTGGAAGCCCAGGAGACCCGCTTCCGCCTGCTGTTCGAGCAGTCACCGGACCCGACCACGCTCCTGGCCCATGGCCTGATCCAGGACGTGAACAAGGCCTCCGTGGATTTGCTCGGGTACCCAAGGCAGGCCCTGCTGGGGGTCGATCCCATCCGGCTGAGTCCGGCCCTGCAGCCTTCCGGGCTGCCCAGCCAGGAAGCGGCCATGGCCTTCCTGGCCGAAGTGAAGGCTGGGGTCCGCAACCGGTTCGAGTGGACCTTCCTCCATGCGAATGGCCACGAAGTCCCCTGCGAGGTGGCCATCACCCAGTACCTCCTGGGAACCCGGCCCATCTATCACGCGGTCTTCCGCGACCTCACGGACCAGAAGCGGGCCGAGGCGGAGCGCACGGTTCTGGAGCGGCAGCTGTTCCAGGCCCAGAAGATGGAGAGCCTGGGGGTCCTGGCCGGCGGCATCGCCCACGACTTCAACAACCTGCTCATGGGCGTCCTGGGGCACGCGGGCCTGGCGTTGGAGCAGCTCAATCCGCTGCACCCGGTCAAGCGCAACCTGGAGGCCATCCAGAAGGCGGGCCAGCGGGCCGCGGACCTGACCCGCCAGATGCTGGCCTATTCGGGCCGCGGCCAGTTCGAGGTGCGCAACCTGGATCTCAGCGTCCAGGTCGAGGAGATGCTCCATCTTCTGGAGGTGAGCCTCCCGAAGACCGTGGTGCTCAACCTCGGGCTGAAGAAGGGCCTGCCAGCGGTATCGGTCGACGTCTCCCAGATCCAGCAGGTGATCATGAACCTGGTGATCAACGCCGCCGAAGCCATCGGTGACGCCCCCGGCGCCATCACCCTCGCCACGGGGGCCCAGCCGGTGGATAAGGCCGCCGCCCAGACCATGCTGGTGGGCCAGGACATTGCCCCCGGCACCTATGTGTACCTTGAGGTTGCCGACACCGGGTGCGGCATGGATCAGGACACCCTGAGCCGCATCTTCGAGCCGTTTTTCACCACCAAGTTCACGGGCCGGGGCCTTGGCCTTTCCGCCATCATGGGCATTGTCCGCGGGCACAAAGGGGCCCTGCGCGTCTACTCGGAGCTCGGCCACGGGACCACCTTCAAGGTACTGCTGCCGGCCCTGGGCACGGGCCCCGACGCGCTGGCCGCCCCGGGCGAGGAATCCTCGTGGACCGGCAGCGGCATCGTCCTGGTGGTGGACGACGACGAAACCGTGCGGGCCGTGGCCCGGCAGACCCTGGAGATGAAGGGCTTCAAGGTGCTGGAGGCCCGGGATGGTCAGGAGGCCGTGGACCTGGTGCGCGTCCAGGGGTCGGCCATCGGGGTGGTCCTCCTGGACATGACCATGCCCCGGATGGGCGGTGAAGAGGCTTTCCGCGAGATGCGCCTGCTCCACCCCAATATCCGCGTGATCCTGAGCTCGGGCTACAACGAGATCGAGGCCACGAGCCGCTTCATGGGCAAGGGGCTGAAGGGGTTCATCCAGAAACCCTACGGCCCCAGGGAACTGCTGGCCAAGATCCAGGACATCCTGGAGAGTTGATCCATGCGTGCTGTGTTCTTCACGTTCCGGAAATAGCCGGAAGCAGCGGGAGTAACCCCCTCATGGTTCCATGTGGATGATGCCCCGCCTCAGGGCCACCATGGTCGCTTCAGTGCGGTCCTTCACCTGGAGTTTCCGCAGCAGGTTGTTCACGTGGATCTTCACCGTGGGCTCCGCCAGCCCCAGGGCATCGGCGATCTCGCGGTTCCGGTGGCCCTGGGCCAGGAGCTTGAGGACATCCAGTTCGCGGGCGGTGAGGCGCTCGGACTCCATGCCCTCCACCAGCCGCGCGGCGGTGGCGGGCGGCAGGTACCGCTGCCCCGCGGCCACGGCGCGGACGGCTTCGATGAGGGTGTTCCTCCGCATGCTTTTCAGGAGGTAGCCCCGGGCCCCGGCCTCCAGGGCGCGCTGGATGTCCGCGTCCCCATCAAAGGTGGTGAGCACCAGTACACGAGCATCCGGATCCTCCCGCCGGATGGCGACGATGGCCTCCACCCCCGTTTGCCCGGGCAGCTGGAGATCCATGATGGTGACCGTGGGGCGCAGGGTGCGCCAGGCCGTCACGGCCTCCTTGCCGTCGCCGGCCTCGCCGACCACTTCCAGATCGGGCTCGGCCTGGTGGAGGATGGCGACGAGGCCATCGCGCACCACCGGGTGGTCGTCCACGATGAGCAGGCGGATCGGGGTGGGAGGGATCGTGGTCATGGGCGCCACCTCCGGAGGGGCAGGATGATGGTGATGCGAGTTCCCTGGCCCAGTCCACTGTCGATGTCGATGTGGCCCCGGAGCTTGCCCAGGGTTTCACGGATGCTGCGAAGGCCATAGCCTGCGGCGCCGGCGGCAGGATCGAAGCCCCGGCCATCGTCCTCAATGTGCAGGCCCACCTGGCGCGCCCCGTGCTGGACGGACACGCGCACCCATTGCGCCTTGCCGTGGCGGAGGGCGTTGGTGAGGGCCTCCTGGGCCATGCGCAGCAGTTCCCCCTCCAGCCGGGGATCCAGGCGCTTCGGCTCGCCCGTCTGGGCCAGCTCCACGCGGATGCCCGT
>Ga0255338_1004928_pt1 | contig 13010 bp, 11 predicted proteins | sample MeOH1_35cm_T4_19_FD_203715 | JGI IMG/M metagenome (GOLD analysis project Ga0255338, IMG submission 203715) | Sandy soil microbial communities from University of British Columbia, Vancouver, Canada - MeOH1_35cm_T4_195 | ecosystem: Engineered > Artificial ecosystem > Sand microcosm > Unclassified ...
ATGTTCTCGCGCACGCCGCCGCGGATCATGCCCACCGTCACCACCGCCGGCTCGCGCGCGATGTCCACGCCGCGGCTGACCACGGTCTGCAACCCCAGCACCACCTGCGCCGCCGTGACGATCGGGTCCACGCCGAGCCAGGGCGCGGCGCCGTGGGTCTGCTTGCCGTGCACGGTGATGCGGAAGCGGTCCGAACTCGCCATCGTCGGCCCCGGCCGGTAGCCCACGATGCCCACCGGCAGCCGCGAGGTGACATGCAGGCCGAAGATCGCCTGCGGCACCGGCTTCTCGAGCGCGCCCTGCTGGATCATCATCTTCGCGCCGCCTTCCTCGCCTTCGGGTGCGCCCTCCTCGGCGGGCTGGAAGATGAACTTCACGGTGCCGCGCAATTGCCCGCGCAGCCCGGACAGCACCTCGGCCACCCCCATCAGGATCGCGACGTGGCAGTCGTGGCCGCAGGCGTGCATCACGCCCACTTCCTCGCCATTCCATTGCGTGCGCGCCTTCGACGCGAAGGGCACGTCCACCTGCTCCGTGACGGGCAGGCCGTCCATGTCGGCGCGCAGCGCCACCGTGGGCCCCGGCAATGCACCCTTGAGCACACCGACGACGCCGGTGTGCGCCACTTCCGTGCGCACGTCGTCCAGCCCGAGCTCGCGCAGGTGCGCGGCGACGATGCCGGCGGTGCGGAATTCGCGGTTGCCGAGTTCGGGGTGCTGGTGCAGGTCGCGGCGCCACGCGAGCACCCGGGCTTCGACGGCCTGCGCGGCCGAATCGACCTGTTCGGCCAGGGAGCTGGGGATCACGTCGCGTGCGGACATCGGGAAACTCCGGATTTCTGGAAGCTCATTACACCTCGCGCCTCGCGGATGCGTCAATGCATGCGAAGCACTCGCGCTCCGGCGCGACTTGCGCCGGCATGAATTCCTGCCGCGACGCCTCCCACCGGCCGGATGCCCTGCCCGCCAGCGTGCCGCGCCGTCATGCCGCCCGCATGTGCCACGCGCGCGGCCGCGTGAACGCTTCGATGCCGTAGGTGGACAGCGTGACGCCGATGCCCGAGTCGCCGAAGCCGCTCCACGGCAGGCGGGGGCTGACGCGGTCGCAGCAGTTCCAGTAGAGGCTGCCGGCGCGGACGCGCGTCAGGAGCTTTTCGGCCCGCGCCGCGCCCGGCGTGTAGACGCCGGCCGTGAGGCCGTAGCGGGTGTCGTTCATGAGCGCAATCGCTTCCTCGTCGCCGCCCACCTTCTGGATGCCGATGATCGGGCCGAAGCTCTCCTCGCGCATCAGCTCCATCCGGTGGTCGACGTTGCTGAACACCGTGGGCGCGTACCAGTTGCCGGGCCCCCGCAGGCGCTGGCCGCCGATCTGCAGCTTCGCGCCCTTGGCCTTCGCATCGGCCACCTGCGCATCCAGCACGTCGAGCTGCGGCGCGCGCGTGATCGCGCCGATGTACGTGGCCTCGTCCATCGGGTCGCCGACCTTGAAGCCTTGGACGGTCTCCACGAAAGCCGCCAGGAACGCGTCGTGGATTTTCTCGTGCACGTAGATGCGCTCGACCGAGCAGCAGCTTTGGCCGGTGTTGTACATCGCGCCATCGGCGAGCGATTCGGCGGCCGCCTTCGGGTTCGCGTCGTCGCAGACATAGGTCGGGTCCTTGCCGCCGAGCTCCAGCTGCAGTTTGACCAGGCGCGGGACGACGGTCTGCGCGATGCGGGTGCCGGTGGCGCAGGAGCCGGTGAAAAACAGGCCGTCCAGCTTCTGCTCCAGCAGCGCGGCGCCGACAGCGCCCGCGCCCACCAGCGCCTGGAACACGTCCTGGGGCACGCCCGCCTCGTGCAGCAGCCGCGCGATCTCCAGGCCGGTCAAGGTCGCATATTCGGACGGCTTGTAGAGCACCGCGTTGCCGGTCAGCAGCGCCGGCACGATCACGTTGCAGCCGACGAACCACGGGTAGTTCCACGCCGAGATGTTGCCGACCACGCCCAGCGGGACGTGCTCGATGCGCTCGCGCATGCCGCCTTCGTCATACACGGTTTCGGTGGCGGTGACGGGTTCGACCATCCCGACGAAAAAGTCGAGGCGGCCCAGCAGTCCGTTCAACTCGTTGCGCGACATCCTGATCGGCTTGCCGGTTTCGCGCGTCATGGTGACGGCGAGCTTTTCCAGGTCGCGCACGACCCCGTCGCGAAAGCGCGCGATGCACTCCTTGCGCTCGGCCAGCGGCCGCGCGGCCCAGCCGGCTTGCGCGGCGCACGCGCGCGCGGCCTTGGCGGCGGCCGAAGCGCCATCGTCGGTGGGGACGTCGGCGATCCTCTCGCCGTTGGCGGGGTTGTGGATGGCGAGGGTCGTCATGGGGTCTGCAGCTTCTTTCTGGCGGCGGCCGCGGCGGCGAGGAAGTCCTCCAGCAAGGCGGCGTCGTCGAGGGTCTCAGAGTCGGACCGGTGGAACTCGGGGTGCCATTGCACGGCGGCAACATAGGACTGGCTGCCGTCGCTGCGCCGGATCGCTTCGACGATGCCGTCTTCGCGGCTCATGGCCTCGACCTCGAAGCCGGGCGCCAGGTCCTTGATGGCCTGGTGGTGGATGCTGTTGACCTTCACCCGCTTGTCGTTCGGGTACATCGCCGCCAGGCGCGATCCGGGTGCGAAGTCCACGCCGTGGAAGTTGTTGTCGTACACCTGCGCGTCGCGATGCCGCAGCGCCTTGGGGATCTGCGTCTCGATGTCCTGGTACAGCGTGCCGCCATGCGCGACGTTCAGCAGCTGCAGGCCGCGGCAGACGCCGAACACCGGCTTGCCGTGCCGCTCGAAGGCGGCGACCAGGTCGATCTCGTACTCGTCGCGGATCCGGTCGCCGGCCCATTTGTCCTGGATCGGCTTCTCGCCGTAGGACAGCGGCGACACGTCGGCGCCGCCGTGCAGCACCAGACCGTCCAGCCACTGCGCGTAGTGGTCGAGCGTGACGTCGCCGCGCTGGGTGGCGCCGGTGGGGCTGGGGATCATCACGGCCATCGCCCCGGTGGACATGACCCAATGCGCGATCGACTGCTCGACGAATTGCAGGGTCTTGCCCGTGAAGAGCTGGCGCGCGGGATCCGCGTGCATGATGCAGGCGGAGATGCCGATCTTCAGGCGCTGCGAATGGTCCATCTACATCGCTTCCTCGAACAGGCGCCGGAAGTCGGCGGCGGTGCAGGGCCGCGGGTTGGTCTGGTGGCACATGTCGGCCACGGCGACCTCCACGAGGCGCGGCAGGTGCTCGCGCTTCACGCCATGCCTGGACAGCTTGCCGGTGAGGCCGATGCGGGCCTTGAGCGCGCGCAGCCACGGCACGAACGCCCCGCCGCCGCCGGTCACCTTGCACACATGCGCCAGCTCGTCGAACTTGTCCGGCGCGGCCTCGAGGTTCCACGCCAGCACGGTATCGATCATCAGCGCGTTGGCCAGGCCGTGGTGCAGGTCGCAGACGGCGCCGAGTGCGTGGGCGCAGGAATGCACCGCGCCCAGGTCCTTCTGGAACGCGATGGCGCCCATCATCGAGGCCATCATCATGTCGCTGCGAGCCCGCAGGTTGCCGGGCTCCTGCACCGCGGTGACCAGCGCGCGGGCGGCGATCCTCGCGCCCTCCAGCGCGATGCCGTCGCACAGCGGGTGGTAGGCGGGCGAGAGGTAGCTCTCGATGTTGTGCGTGAGCGCGTCCATGCCGGTGGCCGCCGTGACGGCCGCGGGCAGGCCCAGCGTGAGCTCCGGATCGGCGAAGACCACCTTCGCCAGGATTTTCGGGCTGAAGACCACGCGCTTCAGGTGCGTGGCGTTCTCGCTCACCACCGACGAGCGGCCGACCTCCGAACCGGTGCCCGAGGTCGTGGGCAGCGCGACGAAGTAAGGCAGCTGCCCGTCGATGGGCCGCACCGCCGGGTGGTCCCACGCATACTCGAGGATGTCGCCCGGATGGGTGGCGGCCACGCCCACCACCTTGGCGACGTCGAGGGCAGCGCCGCCGCCGAAGCCGATCACGCAATCGGCGCGGTGGGCCTTGAAGGCCCGTGCGCCCTCCATCACCTGGCTGCAGGTGGGGTTGCCGAACACGCCGGCGAAGACCGCCGCGTCGAGCCCCCCCAGGTGCGTCCTGAATTCCGCCAGCACCGGCAGTTGCGCCAGCGCCTTGTCGGTAACGACCAGCGGACGCTTGAGGCCCTGGGCGATCAGGTGCTGCGCCACTTCCTTGCGCGCCCCTGCGCCGAAGCGGATGGCGGTTGGGAACGAAAAGCCGGAGATGGTCACGATGGGGCGAGTTCCAGGTACATGTGGTTCTTGGCAAGGCAGGCGCCATCGACCTTGATGGCGCGCGGCTCGATGCCGAAGGAGCGGAAGCCGCAGCGCTCGTACAGGCGCCGCGCGCCGCTTTCGGCGTGCGTCACGGTCAGCACCAGCAACTCCAGGCCCCAGGCCCGCGCGTCCTCGACCAAAGCCTCCAGCAGCGCGCGGCCGATGCCGCGACCCGTCTGTTCGTGCGCGACATACATCCCCACGACCGTCGCCTTGTGCTGGCTCTTGGGACGCGTTTCGCGGTCCAGTCCGACCATGCCGACCAGGTCGCCGCCCGCGAAGGCGCCCCAGAAGCGGCGATGCGAGGAATCGAGCCGCTGTTCGGTGGCCGCCAGCGGCAGCTTCTCGTCCTCGGCGTGGCTCGACGTGAACGCCTGCGGGTATTCCCACAAGGCACGCAGCCGCAGCGCGCGGTAGGCGGGCGCATCGGCGGGCGTGAGCCTGCGAACCTCCATGTCGGCGCGGGGAGTCATATGATTTCGAAATAGCGCTTCAATTCCCAATCCGTCACCCCGTCCAGCCACTGGCGCCACTCCCACTCGCGGGTGGCCGCAAAATGTTCGACGAAGGTGTCGCCCAGGAAATCCCGCGCGATCTTCGAGTTGCTGAAGTTGCGGGTGGTTTCGATCAGGGTGCGCGGGGCGCGGGAAATGTTCTCGGCGCCCTGGTTGGTGCCGGTGATGGGCGGGGTGGTGAGCTTCAGGCCCTTTTCGACACCGTACAGGCCGGCCGCGATCACGGCCGCCTTCGCCAGGTAGGGATTGACGTCCGCGCCGGGGCAGCGCGTCTCCAGCCGGGTGGACTTGGGGCTGCCCGCGATCACGCGGAAGCTCGCGGTGCGGTTGTCCATGCCCCAGGTCGGCTTGACCGGCGCCCAGAAGCCGTCCACCAGCCGCTTGTAGCTGTTGATGGTGGGCCAGAACATGGGCGCGAATTCCATCAGGCACATCACCTGGCCGGCGAGGTAGCTCTCGAAGAGCCGGCTCATCCTGCGCGGCGACTTCGCGTCGAAGAAGAGGTTGGCCTTGCCATCGGACAGGCTCTGGTGGATATGGCCGCTGCAGCCCGGGTACTGCGCGCTCCACTTGGCCATGAAGCTGGGCATGATGCCGAACCGGGATCCGATTTCCTTGGCGCCGGCCTTGAACAGGATCGCGCGGTCGGCCTGCTCCAGCGCCTCCGAAAACGCGATCGCCGCCTCGTACACGCCGGGGCCGGTCTCGGTGTGCAGGCCCTCGATCGGCACGTTGAATGCCAGCATCTCGTCCATCAGCGCGTTGAAGAACTCGCGGTTCTCGTTCACGCGCAGCAGGGAATAGCCGAACATGCCCGGCGTGATCGTCTCCGGCCCCACGCCCTTCTTGGCGGCCCAGCTCTGCGGCGTCTCGCGGAAGTTGAACCACTCGTACTCCATGCCCGTCATCACCCGGAAGCCGAGCTTGTCGGCGCGCTTCAACACGCGCTTGAGCGTCTGGCGCGGGCACACGGGGAAGGGGGTGCCATCGGCGTTGACGAATTCGCCGAGGAAGAAGTCGACGCCGCCGTCCCAGGGCACGTTACGGTGCGTGCCCAGGTCCAGCCGCGCGAGCGCGTCCGGAAAGCCGTGCTGCCAGCCCGTGACCTGGGCGTTGTCGTAGACGTTGTCGCTGGAATCCCAGCCGAACACCACGTCGCAGAAGCCGAAGCCGCCACCGGGCCCCTGGTCGGCGGCGCCCTCGAACTTGTCCTTGTGCAGGTACTTGCCGCGCAGGATGCCGTCGATGTCGCTGCACGCGACCTTGACCTTGCTGGCGCCGGACTTGCGGATCCTGGCGACGGCGGGATGGACTTTGGTGGCCATATCTGCAGCCTACGCGAAAAGTTTCCCTCTGTGTGGGCCGGCCGCGCTGCCGGTTGTTGACAATCCGCCGGCGGCCGCTTTAATGGCGTGCATGACGGCCGTGTTCCATCCGGCGAGCGAGCCCGCCGCATGACCCTCACCTGGCCGGTGGTCGCGGCCGTGCTGTTCGGCGCCCTGCTGCACGCCGGCTGGAACGCGCTGGTGAAGTCCAGCCGCGACAAGGCGCTGGACACCGCCGTCATCCACCTGACGGGCTCGCTGGTGGCGCTGCCCCTGGTGCTGGTCGTCGGCTGGCCCAGCCCCGCCGCGTGGCCTTTCATCCTCACCTCGGTGGTGATCCACATCGCCTACTACATCGCCCTCGCCGGCGCCTACACGCACGGCGACCTGGGACTGACGTACCCGCTGATGCGCGGTACAGCGCCGCTGCTGGTGGCGCTCTCGGCCGCGACCCTGCTCGGCGAGACGCTTTCGCCGCTCGCCTGGGCCGGCGTGCTGGGCGTGAGCTGCGGCGTGCTCGCGCTGGGCCTGTCCCGCCATGCGCTCGAATCGCCGCGCGCGGTCGGCTTCGCGCTGGCCAACGCGGTGGTCATCGCCGCCTACACGGTGGTCGACGCGCTGGGGGTGCGCGCCGGCGGCAGTGCGCTGCAGTACGTGGTGGCACTGTTCGTGCTCGATGGCTGGCCCTTCGCGCTGATGGTCTTCATCCGCCGGGGCGGCGCGGTGGCCTGGCCCTATGCGCGCGCGCGCTGGCCGATGGCTGCGATGGCCGCGGCGGCGTCGCTCGGCTCCTACGGCATCGCGCTCTGGGCCATGACGCAGGCGCCCGTCGCCACCGTGGCGGCGCTGCGCGAGACGTCGGTGCTGTTCGCCGCATGGCTGGGCGTGTGGTTCCTGAAGGAAGCGTTCACCCTGCGCCGGGCCGCCGGCACGGCAGCGATCGTGGCCGGGGTCATGGCCCTTCGAATGGGGTAGCAGACAGCGAGCGCTGACGTAGGGCAAGACTCCGGGGCCCCGGGTCCTGCCATCCATTGGATGTAAGTCAAGGAAACGCGGGCGCGGCGGCCGGACGCTTACGGTTGAGCTCGCGCTGGCTTAACATGTTGCTCACGACCCTGTTTCGAGGAGAACCGGATATGCCGACACCCGCGGAAATCGCCGTGCTGCGCACGCTGGCCCTGGTCGGTCCGGCGACTGCCGGCAAGACCAGCCTGGTGGAGGCGCTGCTCTGGAAGGCGGGTGCGATCGGCGCCCCCGGCAGCGTGGAGCGCGGCTCCACCGTCAGCGACCACGACCCGCTCGAGAAGAAGGCGCAACGCTCCCTGAACTCGTCGCTCGTGCATTTCGAACACCGGGGCGTGCATGCGCATGTGATCGACACGCCCGGTGCGCCGGATTTCCTGGGGCAGTCGCTGCCCGCGCTCGAAGCGGTGGAGACGGCCGCCGTGGTGATCAGCGCCACCACGGGCCTCGAGCCGATGGCGGAGCGGATGATGCAATGGGCGGCGCAGCGCGAGCGCGATCGCATCATCGTCGTCAACAAGATCGACGCGCAGGGCGTGAACCTCGAAACACTGGTCGCGCAGATCCAGGCGGCCTTCGGCAAGGAATGCCTGCCGGTGAACCTGCCGGCCGAGCGCGGCGCGCGCGTGATCGACTGCTTCTACAACATGGCGGCGGAGAGTCCCGCCACGGATTTCTCTTCGGTGGCACAGGCGCATCGCGCGCTGGTCGAGCAGGTCGTGGAAGTGGACGCCGCGTTCGTCGAGCGCTACCTCAACGACGGCGACGTCGACCCGCAGGAGCTGCATGCGCCGCTGGAGCAGGCGCTGCGCGAAGGCCACCTGATCCCGATCTGTTTCGTCTCGGCCCGCACCGGCGCCGGCGTGCCCGAGCTGCTGGACGTGATCGCGAAGCTGCTGCCCGACCCCACGGAGGCGAACCCGCCGGCCTTCCTCAACGGCGAGGGCGCGGACGCCAAGCCCCTGCGCGCGGAACCGGACCCCGGCCGCCACGTGCTGGCCCATGTCTTCAAGATCACCCAGGACCCTTACGTCGGCAAGATGGGCGTGCTGCGCGTGCACCAGGGCACGCTGGGCGCGGGCAGCCAGCTGTACGTGGGCGACGCGCGGCGGCCGTTCAAGGTCGGACACCTGTTCACGCTGCAGGGCAAGGACTTCAAGGAGATCCAGCGCGCGCTGCCGGGCGACATCTGCGCCATCGCCAAGGTCGAGGAGCTGCATTTCGACGCCGTGCTGCACGACTCGCCCGAGGACGACCACATCCACCTGAAGCCGCTGGATTTTCCCTATCCCGTCCACGGCCTGGCGATCGAGCCCAAGCGGCGCGGCGACGAGCAGCGCCTGCACGACATCCTGCAAAAGCTCGTGAGCGAGGACCCGTGCCTGCGCCATGAACACGTCGCCGCCACCAACGAAAGCGTGATCTACGGCCTGGGCGACCTGCACCTGCGCACGCTGCTGGACCGGCTGACCGAAGTGCACAAGTGCGACGTGACCACCCGCCCTCCGCGCATCGCCTACCGCGAGACCATCACGGCGCCGGCCGAGGGCCACCATCGCCACAAGAAGCAGACCGGCGGCGCGGGCCAGTTCGGCGAGGTGTTCCTGCGCGTGGAGCCGCTGCCGCGCGGCAGCGGTTTCGAGTTCGTGGACCAGGTCAAGGGCGGCGCGATCCCGTACAACTTCATGCCCGCCGTCGAGAAGGGCGTGCGCATGGCGCTGGAGGCGGGCGTCGTCGCGGGCTACCCGGTGGTGGACCTGCGCGTGGTCGTGTACGACGGCAAGCACCACACGGTGGACAGCAAGGAAATCGCGTTCATCCAGGCCGGCAAGAAAGCGGTGCAGGCGGCCGTGCAGGCGGCGCGGCCCAGCGTGCTGGAGCCGATCGTCAACGTCGAGATCTCGGCGCCGGAGCAGAACATCGGCGACATCACGGGCGACCTCGCCTCACGCCGCGGGCAGGTCAGCGGCACGACTTCCGCCACCGGCAGCCTGGCGGTGGTGGCGCAGGCGCCGCTGTCGGAGCTGGCGAGCTACCAGTCGCGCCTGAACGCGTTGACCGGGGGCCAGGGCCGCTACACCATCGCCTTCAGCCACTACGAGGCGGTACCGCCCACGGTGCAGGCGCAGCTGGCGTCGCAGTACAAGGTCAAGGACGAGGGCTGAGCGCCCTCGCGCGCTTCACTCCTTGACGGTGGCCGCCGCGCTCCCTGCCGGGGCCCGGGGACCCAGGGTCTTCTTCACCACGGCCGGGTCCATCCCGTACATCTCGGCGAATTCGGCGACGCTCTTCCCGCTCGCGTCGAACGCGCGGCGCAGCGCTTCGCGCCTGGCGGCCCGCTCCGCGAGCTCGGCGAAGGCTTCGTCGAGCACGGCGACCGACAATTCGTCCCTGGCGTTCACGCGCTCGGTGTAGTCCTCGCGCGCGAGGCCCGACGCGTCGATCGCCCGCACCAGCCGCGAACGCACCCAGGGCCGCAGGTCTTCCTTCGAGCGGGCCTGGCGGCGGCGGAACACCTCCATGATCGCGTGGTGCACATGCTCGGGCGCGACGTCCTCCACCGGGTTGCCGTCGAGGTCGTGGCGCTTGTGGCCGGCGGCGACGCTCTCCAGGTAGCGGGTCGAGCGCGCGTGCACGCCCAGCGCGGCTTTGAGGTCTTCCTTCTTGAATTCCTGGGGGTGCAGCGCCAGCAGTTCCTGGTACACGCCCAGCTTGAGCGGCAGGAAGCGGGCGCCGAACATCCTGGGGTAGAGCTGGAACAGGCGTTCCAGCACGGCAAACGCCGGTCGCGCCTGCCTCGGGGCCTTGGGCTTGACCACCTGGGCAGCGGGTTCAGGCGCGGGGGTCGCAGCCTCGGGCGCCGGGGAGTCGGCCGCCGGAGCGTCGGGAATCGGGGTGTCGGGCATCGGGATAAGGACAATTGGCAGAGCCCAGACTGTACGCACTTTCGTGCGGCAGAATCCCAATCCATGAAAATCGAAAAAGACACGGTGGTGACGCTGCAGTTCAAGGTCGCGCAGGCCGACGGCAAGCTCATCGAGCAGAGCAAGGAGCCGATGGTGTACCTGCACGGCGGCTACGAGAACACGCTGCCCAGGATCGAGGAGGCGCTGGAAGGCAAGCAGCCGGGCGACCAGGTGAACCTGCAGCTGAAGGCCGAGGATGCCTTCGGCGTGCGCGACGAGTCCCTGGTGCGGACCATCCCCAAGAAGGAATTCCCGCCCGGCGTGAAGGTGGGCGGCCAGCTCGAGGGCCGCACCGACGACGGCACGCCGCATGTCTTCCACGTCATGAAGATCAAGGGCGACACGGTGCACCTGGACGGCAACCACCCGCTGGCCGGCCGGGAGCTGCGCTTCGCGCTGAAAGTCACCGGGGTTCGCGCCGCCACGGCCGAGGAGATCGAGCACAAGCACGTGCACGGCGAGCACGGGGCGCATCACTGACACCGCCCGAAGCGCCGTCGGGCGCCTCCCCCTCGAGGGGGCGCCACCAGCGGTCCGGCAAAGCCGCTCCCGCGGTGGCCCCGGATTGTCCTGTCGATGGGCCAGTCCGTCCCGGCGGCAGGTCTTTTGCCGGCGCCGCAGAATCGCCATATGCGTGGAATGTCCCGACACCCCATTGGAAAGCACCTCATGGCCAACAGTCCCGTCCTCAGCGTCAAGCCGCTCGGTTTCCCGTGGCAGACCGTCGATCCGTTTCTCTTTTGCGCCTACCACGATGACGCGTATCCGCGGGGCAACGCCGCCATGGCGCCGCAGGCCTCGCTGGCCGGGCGCGACATCGGCCAGGACTTCAGCCGCAAGGACGGCTGGAGCATGTACCACGGCGAGACGGTGCCGGGCTTCCCGGGCCATCCGCACCGCGGCTTCGAAACCGTGACCGTCGTGCGCAAGGGCCTGATCGACCATTCCGACTCGCTGGGCGCGACGGCGCGCTTCGGCCAGGGCGACGCGCAGTGGCTGACGGCCGGCGGCGGCGTGGTGCATTCGGAAATGTTCCCGTTGCTCGACCAGGAGCAGCCGAATCCGCTGGAGCTGTTCCAGATCTGGCTGAACCTGCCGGCGAAGAACAAGATGGTGCCGCCGCATTTCACGATGTTCTGGTCGCAGGACATCCCGCGCCTGTCGATGAAGGACGAGGCCGGCCGCACGACCGAGGTCGCGACCGTGGCGGGCCGGCTCGAAGGCGCGGGCGCGCCGCTGCCGCCACCCCCGGATTCATGGGCCGCGCAGCCCGAGGCCGACGTCGCGATCTGGACGCTCCGCATGGAAGCGGGCGCGCGCTGGACGCTGCCCGCCGCGAAGGGCCAGGGCACGCGCCGCACGCTGTACTTCTTCAAGGGCGGCCGCGTGAGCGTGGCCGGGCGGGAGGTGGCCGCGCCTGCGTCCATCGAGCTGCAGGCGCACGTCCCGGTGGAGCTGGCCAACGGCGAGGCCGAAGCGGAATTCCTGCTGCTGCAGGGCCGGCCGATCGGCGAGCCGGTGGCGCAATACGGCCCGTTCGTGATGAACACGCAAGGCGAGATCATGCAGGCCATGCAGGACTACCGCCGCACCCAGTTCGGCGGTTGGCCGTGGCCCGACAACGCCCCCGTGCATGCGCGCGAAACGCCGCGTTTCGCGCGGCATCCCGGCGGGCGCGAAGAGAAGCCGTAGCGGGCCCGGCCGGCCGCTCTGCTACAAAGGACGCCATGAAGTTCAAGATGGCTCCCAATTCCCTGTTCGCTGTGCTGCTGCGGTCGCCCTGGTGGATCAGCTTCCTGATTTTCGCGCTGTTCGTGGTGGTGGCGTTCGCGCTGGTGCCGGACCCCTACCGCATCGTCGCGGCGATGGGCGGCGCGCCGTTCGCCATCATCGGCGCGATCGCGCTGTGGCAGCAGATGCGGCTGCCGAGCGCGGGTCGCTCCGAAGCCATCCTCAAGGCGGTAGCGGCGATGAACTGGGCCGAGTTCTCCGCGCTGCTCGAGGAAGGATTCACCCGGCAGGGCTACAAGGTCGAGCGCGCGACGGGCGCGGCCGACTTCGCGTTGCGACGCGATGGCGGCACGACGCTGGTGGCCGCGCGGCGCTGGAAGGCGGCGCACCCCGGCGAGGACGCGCTCAAGGCGCTGCACGGCGCAGCCAGGGCCAGCGACGCGAAAAGCTGCCTGTACGTGACGCTGGGTGAGCTCAGTGGCAACGCGCAGGCCTATGCCAAGCGCAACAACGTCCAGCTGATGCAGGGGCAGGCCCTGGCCTACCTGCTGCAGCACGCGAAACTGCCCGGCTAGCTGGACCTGCTGCTTGGAGGCGGCCCGTCCTGGTCCGGACCGGACAGAGGCACAGACGCTTGCCCGGCGGCCCGAAAAAAAACGCGCCCGGAGGCGCGTTTGCAAGGCGGCGGGTCTGGCTTACTTCGCCACGACGCGCACCATCTCCAGGCACTTGTTCGAGTAGCCCCACTCGTTGTCGTACCAGGCCACGAGCTTGACGAAGGTGCCGTCCAGCGCGATGCCGGCGTCGGCGTCGAAGATCGAGGTGCGGGTGTCGCCACGGAAGTCGGTGGCGACCACCTTGTCCTCGGTGTAGCCCAGGACGCCCTTCAGCGCGCCTTCGCTCTGGGCCTTCATCTCGGCGCAGATTTCCTTGTAGCTGGCTTCCTTCACCAGCTCCACCGTCAGGTCGACCACCGACACGTCGGAGGTCGGCACGCGGAAGCTCATGCCCGTCAGCTTCTTGTTCAGCTCGGGGATCACCACGCCGACGGCCTTGGCCGCGCCGGTGGAGGACGGGATGATGTTTTCCAGGATGCCGCGGCCGCCGCGCCAGTCCTTG
>Ga0255338_1004929_pt1 | contig 13009 bp, 11 predicted proteins | sample MeOH1_35cm_T4_19_FD_203715 | JGI IMG/M metagenome (GOLD analysis project Ga0255338, IMG submission 203715) | Sandy soil microbial communities from University of British Columbia, Vancouver, Canada - MeOH1_35cm_T4_195 | ecosystem: Engineered > Artificial ecosystem > Sand microcosm > Unclassified ...
GTGCAGGCACAGGGTGGAAAGAGGGAGTATCGTCAGTTGCACAAGGGGCAGTTGGATTTAGAGCTGTCTTGATCAAATGCCCCGGGGCTTGCCCCGGGGATCTTTACTCGCTTTAGGTTCGATCCGAAGCTTGCTCCGGCTTGGATGTGGCACCGGCTTCCAGGCGGTGAAATCCTGCGGCTGGAAGCCGCAGCCACGCAGGCAGGCAGCTGCTTTTAGAGAATAGGGACGGAAGGGTTGCTGGCATGGTTTGGAAAATACTGCCGAACCAAACCCGCCGATCGCGGTCCTTCCAATGGTAGGTATTCGCCCCATCGCGCCGTCCCCCGCTTCTCAGTATATTCCGCACAGATGAACCTCAACTACCTCCTCGGTCTGCTTTGCTTCATCTTTTGGATCGTGGCGCTCGTTGACTGCATCAAGGGCAGCAACCCGAACAAGATCGTCTGGATTATCGTCATCATCCTGCTGCCGTTCCTCGGCACGATCCTGTATTTCATTTTCGGCCGAAGCCCGGCCTGAAACCAGAGTGCTTTGGTCACCTGGGGGCCGGTCCTGCGTGAGGCGGGACCGGCCTTTTTCTGGCTATCTTTGTAGGGGCGCCGCTCGCCGACGCCCGTTCCGTGCGGGCGTCCGCCAGGGACGCCCCTACAAAAGATTCGCCCTCCGTGCTATTGCCGCATTGCTTGGCCTGGAATGGAAGACGCCGACGAAAAGTCCCCGATCAACCCCGGCCGCCCCGAACTGGGCGACCCCCTGCCGCCCGAGCAGTGGTCGAAGCCGTGGGCGCAGTTGAAGTTCGTCTCGTTCCAGCCGGCCATCTTCCCGCGCATGCTCGGCGACGTCTCGCGCGACGCCCGGCCGGGCGATCTTGTCTCGGTCTACGACAAGTTCGGCCACCGCGTCGGCACCGGACTCTTCAACCCGCGCGCCAAGATGCCGCTGCGCGTTGTCGTCCATTCCAGCGAGCCGATCGGTGAGGAATATTTCGAGATGGCGATCCGCCGCGCCGTCGCGCTGCGCAAGGACATGTTCAAGCTCGATGACACGACCGACGCCTGGCGCGTCATCAACTCCGACGGCGACGGCATCAGCGGCCTGACGATAGACCGTTACGCCGACACGCTTTATTGCGATGTTTACTCGCTCGGCATTTTCCAGCGCTTGCCGAAATGGCTGCCGCTGCTGCACGAGTTGCTCGGCACGAAACACGTCCGCGTGCACGTCGACCACGATCTTGGCAGCCTCGAGGGCATCAAGCCTTCGCAGATGAAGGAGATCACCGCCTCCGCGCCCGCCAAGGTGCGGATCAAGGAGGGCGGGGTGAAATACGAGGTGGATTTCGCCGAGGGGCACAAGACCGGCTTTTTCTGCGACCAGCGCGACAACCGGAAGCTCTTCGGCTCGCTCGTGAAAGGCGCGCGCGTGCTCGACCTTTGCAGCTACACCGGCGGCTTCTCCATCAACGCCATGCTCGGCGGCGCGACCGAGGTGACGGCGGTGGACCTCGACGAGGAGGTCATCAAGCAGGGCCGGCGCAACGCCAACCTGAACCAGGTTTCGCCGAACAAATTGAAGTGGGTGCACGCCGACGCCTTTGCCTACGCGCGGCAGATGCAGAAGAACGGCGAGCAGTTCGACGCCGTGATGTGCGACCCGCCGAAGTTCGTCATGACGCGCGAGCCCGCCGGCGCTTCCGAGGGCATGCGGAAATATTCCGACCTGAACCAGATTGCCGCCAGCCTTGTGAAGCCAGGCGGATTATTCGTCACCTGTTCCTGCTCGGGCTTGGTCTCGCTGGAGACGTTCGAGGAATGCGTCATCAAGGGCGCCCACCGTCTCAACCGCCGCCTGCAGATCTTTGACCGCACCGGCCCCGGCATTGACCACCCGGTTTATTCGAACTGCCCCGAAAGCCGCTACCTCAAGGTGCTGTGGTCACGGGTGGTTTAGGGTTGGTTTGCCTCGGACTGGTTCGATCCTACCGCGATTGCACCAGAGCGATCACCCAAAGTCGGGTCGTTCGACCATTATGGCCATGAAATCCGAAGCTCTCGTTCCAGTTCCTGAAATCCAGCAACGCATCCGCTGGGTGCGCGGCAAGCGCGTGATGCTCGATGCCGACCTCGCGCGGTTTTATGGGGTGACCACTTTCAATTTGAACAAGGCGGTCAGTCGCAATCTGGAGCGTTTCCCGGAAGATTTCGCCTTCCTGCTCACGCTTGAGGCAACGCGGGCTTTGATATTCCAGATTGGAATATCAAAGCCGGGTCGCGGCGGTGTCCGGAAACCCGCCCGTGTCTTAACGGAGCAGGGCGTCGCCATGTTGGCGAGCATGCTGCGCAGCGCGCGGGCGGTGGTGATGTCCGTCGCTATTGTCCGGACCTTCGTGCAACTGCGCGAGCTGCTGGCGACGCACCGCTAACTGGCGGCCAAGCCGGCCCAGCTCGAACGGAAGCTGGAGGGACACGCCGTCGCCATCGGTAACCTTTTCGAGGCCATCCGGCAGCTGCTCGGTGCCGGCGAGTCGGGCCCCAAGCGCAAGATTGGCTTTCACCGCGGCAACCGCTGATGCGTTACTGAAACCGATAGGAAACTGGATTCCAGACAGATCATCGAATTACTTAGGACTCGCGGGGGATGGGGTTTGTTTATCCATCGATCTTAACGGCCTTAGGGCCTGTTAATACTACGCGAGTGCCAACCAGATGAGCGTGAAGGTGACAAAAGAACGGAAAAGCGCATCGAGTTTGTCGTAGCGGGTGAAGATGCGGCGGAAGCCCTTGAGCCGGCGGAAGAGTCGTTCGACGTGATTGCGCTCCCGATAGATCACTTTGTTTAGCTTCCAAGGCTTGAGCCGCTGAGGGTTTGGTGGAACCACGAGATTGAAGCCGAGCAGGGTGGCCAGGCCGCGGGTTTCGTCGCCCTCATAGGCCATGTCCATCACGAGGGCGCAGCCTGCGGCAGGACAACCCAGTTCTCCGATCAGCTCGCGGCCTTCGGGTCCGTCTCCGTGCTGACCAGGCGAGAGGCGGAAGCCGACGGCGTGAGCATCATCCGCGGCAACCAGATGAATCTTGGTGTTCCAGCCTCCCCGGGATTTGCCGATGGCTTGCGGGCCGTTTTCTTCTCCGCTCCGGTGCCGTCCGGGTGAACCTTCACGCTGGTGCTGTCCAGCGACACCACCTTCAGCTCAACGCTCAGCACGCCCTCTTGCTGCAACTTCGCAAAAAATCCGATCCCACACTCCATTCTTGCTCCATCGATTCATGCGCGTGTAGATCGTGTGCCAATTGCCGAAGCGCTCCGGCAGCCGCCGCCACTTGCAGCCGTTCTCCATCACATACAGCACCGCGTTCAGGAAGTTCAGCGCCTCCATGCTCACGTTGCCTCGCTCCACGGGCAGGCTGTCGCGGATTCGCTTCAGATGCGTTTCAGTTAATTCCATCCCTCTTACCAACACTTTCGCCCAGTCATGGCAATAGTGTTAACAGGCCCTAAGGCTCTCCATACCTGCGGTGAACGGTGGCATGACTCAGATCATCCGGTCGCGGGTGGTTCTTGGCGTTGTCACTACGGCGTGAAACGAGCCGTGGATTCGGCGAGTTGGCGGCGCAGTTTTTCGAGTTTCGCCGTGGCACGGCGGGCGGCGCGATCCCGACCGAGTTGGAGGAGCACCTTCACCAATTGCTCATGGAACTCCGGCTCGTCATCCTTCAGTGCAATGGCTCGCCGCAGAAGTTTCTCCGCGTCGGCCCAGTCGCCGCGCTCCTGCGCGCGCGCGGCGAGGTGTTGCTGGTGGTAGGGGTTGCGGTCGCGGACCGTCTGCGCGCGGCGTTCGAATTTGGCCGCGATCCGGAGATCCTCCGGGGAGCCGAGGCGTTGCAACAGGCTGACGAATCCCTCCAGGGCGAAGAGATCCTTCGGGTCGGCCTGCAGCGAACGCTCGAAACAGGAGCGGGCTGCGGCCAGATCTCCGAGGCGTGAGTGGACCGACGCCCGGTTGGCCCAGGCGCTGGCGCAATTCAGGTCGGTCGAGGTCGCCAGCATCATATACCGCAACGCCTCCGTCGGGCGACCGTGCAACAATTCGAAGACCCCCAGCGTGTCGTAGAACTGGGCGCAGGCCCGCTTGTCATCGACCACCTTTATGGCGGTGCGGTCGATTCCGGAAACGACATCCATGCGCAGATCGACGAGGTAAAGCTCACCCCCGGCTTTCACCCGGACGTTCATGTGCTGAACCGAGATGACGAGGGGGCCGATGCGGTCCCACCGGTCCGGTATCGCGACGTTTTGGAACGAAGCCTCGAAGCCGAATTCGCGCGCGATCGCGACCACGAGGAAGGCGAAACTCACGCAGTTGCCGCGTCGTTGCCGGAAGGTCTCGCGTGCGTCGAGCGTGGATCGGAAGTCATAGGTGAAGTTCAATCCGTCCGGTTGGAGGATCGCGTCCACCAATTCGCGCAACTGGTCCGAGCGCTGGCGATGGGGGTGGATCCGCCCGTCAAAAAAGCGACGCATCGGCTCGTCCGTTATCAACAGCTCGCCCGGGTTGGTCGGAGCACGATAGGCCGCGGCCGGCTCAGGCGGCGTGTCCTGTCCCCGCGCACCGATCACCGACAGGCCGGAAAGAAGCAACGCACCGGCCACGGCATAGGGGAAACCGATGGGGGAGGAAAGGGGTTTCACGCTCCGACTATAGCACTTCTGGTCTTGGGTGAACCGCACGATTTGTCGGGGTTTACTCGCGATGGCGCCAAAGGATGACGCGGGGTTTACTTGACGGGGGCGGCGCATCTTTCATTGCTTCTCATGAAAATTTCACCCCGGCCATGTTGATCACCGAAATTGCCCGGAAGGCGCACGTCTCACCCGCCACCGTCTCCCGGGCCATCAACCAGCCGCAACTGGTGGCCGCCGACAGCCTGGCGCGCATCCGCGCGGTGATGCAGCAGCACAATTATGTGCCGGCGCCGCTCAACCGCCGTCGCGGACCCAAGGCGCACGTAACCGAGCCGCGCCGGATCGGCGTGTGGTTTGTCGGAGCGAAGGCCAATAACCCAAACCTGAACTGGTTCCAGGACCAGCTGCTGCAGGTGCAGTCCACGGATGCGCGCTACCGGGTCGATCTGCGGGTTCTTTTTTCCAACACGCCGGATGAATTGCCCCGCAACATGGCGGGTGAGCACCTTGACGGGGTCATTGTCCAGGGCATGGAGCCCACGGCCGATTGCATCGCGCGGCTGCGGGAGATCCCGAACGTGTGGTTCATGACGCGGCGTTCACGCGAGTATCCCGGCGACTATGTCGAGCCCAACAACGTGGAGAATGGACGCATCGCTGCCGAATATCTCCGTGATCGCGGCCACAGGACCGTGGCGATCATTTCGACCGATCCGGATTACAGCGCCATCGTCCAACGCAATGAGGCTTTTATCGCCCATGCCACCCGGCTCGGCCTCACCGTTCATCCTTTGCTGGGCAAAGCCCATCCCGGCGGAACCAGTTATCTGGAAATAACCCCGCTGCATGGGGAGAGCGGCAGCCTCGCGCGCCGCCTGCTGGATTGCACGCCCGAGGTCACGGGTCTCTATCTGCCCGCGGATCATTTCGCCGGCTCGTTTTTCCGCGCCCTGCGCGAGGCGGGCCGGAAACCGGGGCGCGATTTCGAGGCCATCCTCGGTAATTTCAACCCGGTGATCTACCACAACCTCGATCACTCGCCCGCGGCCATCGACATCAATCTGCCCATGCTCGTGCGCAAGGTGATTGATCACCTGTTCTGGCGCATGGAGAACGCCAGTGTCAGCGGGCGCGTGGGCATCACGGTTTCCCCGCGGCTGTTGCTCCCCGAGGTGGCCGGCGGCCAGGCGAAATAAACCCCGGCGGGTCGCCGCGCCCCCAGCCAAGCGACGGATCACCTCACATCCAGGGCGATGCTCTGCGAGTGGCTGTTGAACTCGGGGGCATACATGCACTGGATCTCGGCGATGCCGGTCTGGTAGTTGCCGCGGAGTTGCACGCGGGTCGAGTATTCGAAGACGTAGGTGCCCTTCGGCAGGTAATCGATGAAGAAGTGCGAAGCGGTGTCGCGCGTGCTTTCGTAGTAGGCGAGGCCGTCCTGGAAGCGGTATTGGCTGAGCACGCTGACCGGCTCCGTGCCGCTGCCGCGCTGGTCCTTCAGATGAACGTATTCCATGTCGCGGTCGGTGCGCAGTTCGAGGCGGACCACCAGTTCGTCGCCGACGGCGACCGGGCCGTTCACCGGCGTCAACACCTGGCCCTTGGACGTCGTTTGTTTCGTGAAGAGCGTCTTCCTCAGTTTCAACGGCGTGCCCTCGTGTGGCGTGATCTTGCGCATGTCCTCGAGATATTGCCAATGGGCGCCGCCCCAGCTGACGCCCTCGTCCACCTTCTTCACGGTGATCCGGCCCATGGCGGGTTTGATCTCGTCGCGGACGAACTTCTGCTCGTAGAAACCGGTGCCGGCCTCGACCTTCCCCGGCTTGATCGTCTCGCCGGCGAGCGCGACCTCCGCGAGCGCGTCGCTGGCGAGCAGGTTGCTGCCGCGCAGCAGCAGGCCGTAGACGGCGTCGGCGGTGGCCTTGGTGGTCTTCCAGTCCTGCGTCTGCTTTTGTTTCAGGAGCCAGACCTTGCAGTCCTCCACCGCCCCGGTGTCCTGCGTGATCTCGGCGAAGGCCTCGATCATCATCGCCTGCGTCTCGATCGGGGCGCGATACCACCACCAACTGAGCTCTGTTTCGCGCCAGAACCTGCCCAGCTCCTCGGTGCGGACGCTGCGCTCCTTGATGGACTTCATGATGGCCTGCGGCGTCTGCGTGTCGCCGAAGCGTTGCAGCGCGAGGGCGAGGTGCGTCTGGCTCTGGCGGCAATCCACCCGCAGCCAGAACTTGCGGGACTGACGCAGGAAGAAATCAACGGCCGCCCCGTGCGCCGGTCCGACCGGTTGGTCTTTCAGGAAGAAACTGCGGCCATAGAGATAAAACGCGTCGGTATAACTCGGCACATAGTCCTCCGGATGCGGCTGGCGGAGGATGTTCCGGTAGCGATCCGTCATCCAGGTGTCGAGCGCGGCGAAAGCCTTGAGCGCGGGAGCGACGTCGATCTCGACGCCGAGATGCCGGAGCCGGCCGAAGCCGGTCGCGATGTAGAGGCTGATGTATTCGCTGGGGCGCCCGCCGGGAAACCACGACCAGAGGCCGTCGGCCAGCTGGCGCTCGGCGAGCTCGCGAAGCGTGCCGGCGGATTCGGCGTCGAGCCGGTTGGCGTCGAACAGGAGACCGACGTTGCGGCGCGACTCGCTCTCGTTGGTCGCCTGGCGCAGCCAGGGTGTTTCCTCGAGCAGCACCGACTTGAGGTCCGGGTTTTTCTCCAGCGGGCTGGCGAGGGCGGGGGTGTTTTTCCAGAGGTCGAAGACCCGGCGGATCTTCGGGTCAGAGCCGGCGATGTGGCGGGCGAGCGAGTTCGCGTAAAGACGGTTGAAGAGCTGTTCGCTGCATTGATGCGGATACTCCATCAAATAGGGCAGCGCCATCACGGCATACCACGCGGGTTGCGAGACCATCTGGACGGTGAGCGACTGGCTGCGGAGCGTGTCGGACCGGCCGGACTCGAGGAGCTTGGTGAACTCGAACTGTTTGGTCGCCGGGCCGCGGATGGGCAGCGGCAGCGATTCCGTCACCAGAATCCGCCGGCTCAGCACGGGGAGGAAACCCTCCTCGCCGTCGCTGGCCTGGGCGGTCGCGCCGACGGCCTTGTAGGTGAGGAAGCCCGTGCCGTCGGGCACGGCGATGCGCCACGCGTAGCTGCGTGACTGTTTTGCGGGCACATCGAAGTCCTGCTCGGGCGCGCGATTGCCGAGCGCGGCATCCGCCGGTTGGAGCGAGGCGGCGTCGGCGAAGGTGAGCTGGACCTTGCCGGTCTGCGGCCGGTCGGTCTGGTTGCTGACCTTGACGGTGAACTCGATGGCGTCGCCCTCGCGCACGAAGCGCGGCGGGTTCGGCTCGACCATCAGGTCCTTGGCCGTGACGGTCCGGCCGGTGAGGAAGCCGGCCCGGAGCGCCGCGTCGTGCGCGAAGCCCAGGAACTTCCATTCGGTCAGCGCCTCCGGCATCGTGAACTGCATCCGCACTGTGCCGTCCTTGTCGGAGAGCAGGTGCGGGAAAAAGAAGGCGATTTCGTTGAGGTTTTTGCGGGCGCTGACCTGGCTGAGGTCGGGTGGGGGCGGCGGCACACTGTCTCCAGCCGCAGCAGGCTCACTGAGCGTTGCCGAATCGGGCGTCGCGATTGCCCGGCTGCCGGCCAGCGTGTTGGCCGCCATGTAGCCGGGACTCGCCGGCGCCGCCACCGCAAAGGCGCTCAACTCGACCACTTCGTCGCCCGCTTCGCCGGCTCTCTTGGCCAGGCCGCCCGTTCCATAGCCGCGGCGATTAACGGTGAGTTCAGGCGGAAAGGCGCGATACCGCCAGTTCACGGCCCGCCACTCGGGTTGCAGCTGGTTCACGATGATCTGAAAGCCGTGGCTGGCATTCTGAAACCCGGTGTAGACGCGGCTCTGCTCGCGCCGGAAGACGTCGAACGCCTGCGGCCAGTCGTGCGGCTCGTATTGGTCGAGCGAGGCGTCGTAGAGGGCTGCGACCATCTCGGCCGTGACGCCCTTTGCGTCGGGCCCGCGCACGATGGCGGTCCAGGTCTCCTTTTGCCCGGGCAGGAGCTTGGAGCGGAAGCTCTCCCATTTTACGGTGAGCTGCTTGTTCGACCACGGCACGTTCACGATCCGTTCGTTGAGGTAGGCGCGGTTTTCGCGGACATAGGTGACCCGCAGCGAAACGCCGCCACTCATTTGCTCCGTGATAGGAAGTTCGATGAGCTCCTGTGTCCGGTCGGCGGCCGTCCAGTAGCTCTTGAGCGGGTTGCCGTCGCACTCCAGCTCGACAAACGCCCGGCCTGTCTTGTAGCCCGTGGCCCAGAGCGCGGTGAATTTCCCGTCCGGTTCGACCGACCATGCTGGCGCCGTGAAAAGGTTCGGGAGTTTGACGGCGCAATGTTTCGCGTGCGGATCAACCACCTGCACGGTGCGCCGGGCGGTGACCTTTTTGCCGAACCGGTCTTTGGTTTCGAGCGACGCGCGGTAGATGCCGGCCGGCAAGGGCGCGACGACCTGGACTTTGCCGGTGGCGTCGGTCTGGAAGGTGCGCTCGGTCACGACCTGACCGGGCTCCCAAGAATCGGGATTTGCCGGATCGACCTTCGGTTCTCCGGCCCTCGTCTGCCACCAGTAGCGGTCGCGTTGCAACGGCGCGCGCTCGACCTTGGTCGGTTGGATGAGCGTTTGGATCGTCACGGTTCCGCTCGCGGACTGCGGGTCGCCATCCAGCGACTTGGTGTCGATGGTGAACTCGACCGGTTTGTCCGGCGTCTGCCATTCGTTCGCGGATAAAATCGCCTGCAGCGCCGTGTAGCCCGCGCGGACGGTGCGATCCTCGGAGCGGGTTTCACCGGTGGTGTCGGTGATGTCGGCGTGGATCGTGTAGACGAAGGTCGGCTCGTTTTTTGCCGACACGACGCGGTCCGGCTCGACGGTGAACTTGATCGCGAACGTGCCGTCGGGCCCGGTGAGGGCGGTGCCGTGCGCGATGGCCTTGGTGGCGGGGGGCTGCCACCACCAGCACCAGGAGGGCAGCTGCACGCCGCGCTCGACGCGCCATTTGACCCTCGCGCCGCCGACGGCGGCGCCGGTGTAGGCGGTGGCTTTGCCGGTGAGATCGACGGGGGCATCGAGACGGGCGGCCGCGACGGGCGCGTTCAACTTCACTTGAAACTTCGGGCGCTTGTATTCCTCGACGTTGATGGCGGTCTCGCTCGGCCGGCCGAGGATCTGGATGGTCATGCGGCCTGTCACCCGGTCGCGCGGCGCGGTGAACACGCCGGCGAACGAGCCGTAGTCATTGGCCCGGTGGTCGGCGCGGGCGATCTCCTTTCCGTTCGGATCATTGAACACCACGGTGAGCTTGGCGCCGGCGTAGACCGAATACTTGCCAGCGTTCCGGTCGTAACGGACGGAAACTCCCTTGTAGCTGATCGTCTGCCCCGGCCGGTAGAGTGCCCGGTCGGTGAAGAAGACCGTTTGGGAGCCGGTGTCGTTGGATTCACGGTTGCCGTAGTTGTAGAGAGGTTGATTGCCGGCGACGGCTTGGCCGTGGTGCTCGGCGAGCAGGATGATTTCGCCGTTTTGGTAGGAGAAAACGAAGCGGCCGTTCACGTCGGTCGTTGTGGGTTCGGCCGGCCGGAACCAACCCTCGCGATCGCGCCGCCACTGGCGCACAGTGGCACCGGGCACCGGCTCGCCGCTACCGGCCTGCAGGACGAAACCGCTGTGTTCCCGGCCGTCGTGACGGAGTTGGGTCACGAGTGCCAGATCGCTGACCCAGTCGGGAACGAAGCTGAGCTGGTTGTCCGCCTCCTGGAAAGTGCGGTCGTGACTGGCGACGATGAAATAGTAGCCCGGCTTTAAGGTGGTCGGGGCGGGGAGTTTCTCGGTGTGCTCCTTGAAGTCCTGGGTCGGCGGCAGGGCGGCGTTCCATTCGAGCGCGGGCGGGGTGGAGGACAGTTTTTTGCGCTGGTCGCCGTTGAGGTTGCCATAGCCCCAACGCGACTGCTTCAGGTAGTCTTCGAAATCGACCGGCACGGCACGGAAGAAGATCTGCGGCACGTTCCGGTATCTGACGTTGAGCGTCGGCCAGGGCGCGTTCCAGACCTGTTCGGTGTCGAGTTGGGCGGACTTGGCCTCGATCTGCTGGATGAGGTTGAAGCAAAGCGCGCCGCCGGCGCTTTCGGGGAAAGCCTTGAACCCGCGGCGGGCGAGTTCGTGGGCCTTAAGGGGATCGCCGTCCTGATTGATCTGTGTGGCCAGTGCGGCGAGGGCGCGGGCGGAGATCTCGTGCCGGGAGGCGGTATCGATGAACCGCTCGAGCGTGGCCCGGTAGCGCGCGTCCTTGTCTTCGCCGGTTGCCTGGTTGTGGGCAAAAGTGAGCCGTGCGAGATTGGCATCGAGGAAGGCGGAACGGTCGGAGTCGGTGGCGTGGAATTGCAGGAGCTTTTGGTGGAGCCGGATCGCCCGCAGGATCGGCGAAATCCCTTCGGTCGCCGGGGGCTGCCAGCGGGTGAATTCGACGGCGTCGGCGAAGATCGGGCTGGCGGCATCGAGTTCGAATTCATCCTCGGCCTGGAGCGCGCCCTGTTCGCCGGCCTGGTAAAACTGCAGGGCGTCGTGGGCAAGGAAATCGAACAGTGTCGGCCGGTAGACGTCGGGCACGTCGCCCTTGGCAAGCAGCGCATCATAGTCGCCGACGGGGATGGCTTTGAGGGTTTTTTCGTCAGCGAGCGCGGCGGTGAAGTGCCGGTCGATCTCGGCGAGGATGCGCGCAAGATCCCAGGTCTGGAGATCGGCTCCTGGCGCGGCGTCGGTCCGGGTGCGTTGCAGGAAACGCCAGCGGTTCTGTTGGAAGTAGTGCCAATACCAGTGCGCGAGGATGGCTTCCATCACCGGCTTCATCGCGGCGGGCGCTTTTTCCAGCTCAGCCTGCATCCGGACGATCTGTTCCTCCGGTTTGTTGCCCTGGATGTTGCCTTCAAGCGCGATCCTGCGCCCGATGGCCTTGATCGCCTCGGCATAAGCTTGGTCGGCGATCGCTCCTGTGATGATCGGCTCCAGCTCCGCAATCGCGGTCTTGGGCAGACCCTGCTGTTCCGCCGCTTCCACGAGCGCCCACCGGCCGTCGCGCGGTGCGGCGAGCAGTCCGATGGCAAGGGAGAAGAGTGCGATAATTCCCAAGGGGAGGCGGGTCTTCATGGTGTTTGACGACGTTGGATGCTGACAGGGCGATGTTGTTCAACAGAACCCTATACGGCGGGGATTGCCGTTTCTTAGCGCGGGTGTCCGGCCTCAGGCACCCGCTTGTCCACAATCATGATCCGGGGCGCACGGGCAAGCCATGAACGGCGCCTCTTTGCCTGCGCTGGGTCCGATGTCCCGCTGCCGCGAGTCGGCCCCGGGCTCCGGCAGGTTGTTGGCGGGGAGCCGAGAAACCGTCATGTCGGCGGCAGGGGAAGGCGGCGATTCCAAGATGGACAACTCCGGCTGCTTTCCAACCATCGCGGCCGTGATGCACAGCCTGAAGCACCTGTTCGAACAGAACCAAGCCTGGGCCGAGGCCATCAAGCGCCGGGATCCGGAATTTTTCCAGAAACTGTCACGCCAGCAGAACCCGGAATACCTCTGGATCGGCTGCTCCGACTCGCGCGTGCCGGCCAACGAGATCATCGGCCTGTTGCCGGGCGAGGTGTTCGTGCACCGCAATGTGGCCAATGTCGTCGTGCATACCGACCTTAACTGCCTTTCGGTCATCCAGTTCGCCGTCGATGTGCTGAAGGTGAAGCACATCATGGTGGTCGGCCACTATGGCTGCGGCGGCGTCGGCAAGGTCATCCGCTGCGAACGCGTCGGCCTGGCCGACAACTGGCTGCGCCATGTGCAGGACGTGCGCGAAAAGCACGAGGGCTGCCTGCACCGGCTGACCGACGACACCGCCCGCAGTGCCAAGCTCTGCGAGCTGAACGTGGTCGAGCAGGTCTTCAACGTGGCCTCGACGACCATCGTGCAGGATGCGTGGACTCGCGGCCAGCAGCTCAACGTGCATGGCTGGATCTACGGCTTGCGCGATGGTTTGCTGCGCGACCTGAAGATGACCGCCGGGAGCGTTGCGGAGTCGGCGGCGGCCTACAAGGCGGCGGTGGCCGCGCTGGGGTGAGTCACGCCGCCAGAAAACAAAAACCCGAGGCGTGAGCCGCGGGTTTTGAAATTTCAAATCCGGGATTTGACCTGCGTCGTTTCCTCAGGCGCGACCGAGATACGAACCGTCGGCGGTGCTGACCTTGATCAGTTCGCCGGCCTTGATGAAGAGCGGCACCTGCACGACCAGGCCGG
>Ga0255338_1004930_pt1 | contig 13006 bp, 9 predicted proteins | sample MeOH1_35cm_T4_19_FD_203715 | JGI IMG/M metagenome (GOLD analysis project Ga0255338, IMG submission 203715) | Sandy soil microbial communities from University of British Columbia, Vancouver, Canada - MeOH1_35cm_T4_195 | ecosystem: Engineered > Artificial ecosystem > Sand microcosm > Unclassified ...
CCGGCGCGTGCCCACGCCGGCGGGGGACTACGCGGCCACGCTGGAGCTCATCGCGCGGCTGGTGCGCGAGGCCGAGGGCGAACGCGGCGTGCGTTGCACCGTGGGAGTGGCGACGCCGGGCGCGCTCTCGCTCGCCACCGGGCTCGTGAAGAACGCCAATTCCACCTGCCTCAACGGGCGCGCGCTCAAGGCCGACCTCGAGTCGCGCCTGGGCCGGGAGGTGCGCCTCGCGAACGATGCCAACTGCTTCGCGCTCTCGGAGGCCGTGGACGGCGCGGCGAAGGGAGCGCGCGTCGCCTTCGGCGTGATCCTCGGCACCGGCGTGGGCGGCGCGATCGTGGTGGACGGGCGCGTCATCGCCGGCGCCAACGCGATCGCGGGGGAGTGGGGGCACAACCCCCTGCCGATGCCGGGCGAGGACGACCTTCCCCTGCCGCGCTGCTATTGCGGCCGCGCGGGCTGCGTCGAGACCTACCTGTCGGGCCCGGGGCTGGCCGCGGATCACCGGCGCGCCACCGGCGAGAGCCTCGACGCGGCCGGGATCGCAACGCGGGCCGGGGCGGGCGATGCCGCCTGCGAGGCGACGCTGTCGCGCTACGAGGCGCGCCTTGCGCGATCGCTCGCGGGCGTGGTGAACATCGTCGACCCCGACGTGATCGTGCTGGGCGGAGGCCTGTCCAGGGTGTCGCGGCTCTACGAGCGCGTGCCGGCCCTGTGGGGCGCGCACGTCTTCTCCGACGAGGTGCGCACGCGCCTCGTGCCGCCGGCGCACGGCGATTCCGGCGGCGTGCGCGGCGCGGCCTGGCTGTGGGAGCGGGCATGAGCGTCACGCAGGCCTCCCCGCGGCTGCACCTGGCGCTCCTCGCGGGTTGGGCCGTGCTCCTCCTCGCCACCGGATGGGCCCCGAAGGACAGGTTCACGTGGTTCCTGGAGGCCGCGCCGGCCATGGCGGCCCTCGTCGCCATCGCCGCGCTGTACGGACGGTGGCGCTTCACGCCGCTCGTCCTCGCGCTCGTCTTCCTGCACGGCGTCGTGCTGATGATCGGGGCCAAGTACACCTATGCCGAGGTGCCGTGGTTCAACTGGCTGCGCGACGAGTTCGGGCTCGCCCGCAACTACTACGACCGCGTGGGCCACTTCGTGCAGGGGTTCGTGCCGGCGATGATCGCGCGCGAGATCCTGCTGAGGAACGCCGTGCTGCCGCGCGGGCGATGGCTCTTCTTCCTCGTGACCTGCGTGTGCCTCGCCATCAGCGCGACCTACGAGTTCATCGAGTGGTGGGTGGCCCTGGCTTCGTCCGAGGCGGCGGAAGCCTTCCTCGGCACCCAGGGCGACGTGTGGGACACGCAATGGGACATGTTCCTTGCCCTCGTCGGCGCCATCCTCGCACAGGCGCTCCTGGCGCGAATCCACGACCGCCAGCTGGGCGTAAGGAGTCCGTAGCGGCGTGGCGGCGGACGCGATCGGCCGGCGTACGCTACCCTTTGTCACCGACCGGAGAATCACGATGCGAATCCTGGAGATGCTCACCCTTGCCGCGGCCCTGTCCCTGCCGGCCGGCGCCTCGGCGCAAGCCGCCACCGAGAAGGCGACCTTCGCCGGCGGCTGCTTCTGGTGCATGGAGCCGCCCTATGACGTGCTGCCCGGCGTGATCTCCACCACCTCCGGCTACATCGGGGGCCGCACCGCGAATCCCACCTACGAGCAGGTGTCCTCGGGCGCCACGGGGCACGCGGAGGCGGTCCAGGTCGTCTACGACCCGGCGAAGATCACCTACGAGAGGCTCCTCGAGGTGTTCTGGGTGAACATCGATCCCACCGTGCGCGACCGCCAGTTCTGCGACTCCGGCAGCCAGTACCGGACCGGCATCTTCTACCACTCGGAAGCGCAGCGGGCGGCGGCACAGGCGTCGAAGGCCGCGCTGGAGAAGTCGAAGCCGTTCAAGGCGCCGATCGTCACGCCCGTCGAGATGGCCGGGACGTTCTATCCGGCGGAGGGTTACCACCAGGACTATTACGTGAAGAACCCCGTGCGCTACAAGTTCTACCGCAACGGCTGCGGGCGCGACGCGCGGCTGCGCGAGCTCTGGGGCGACAAGGCCGGAAAATGATGCCGCGGGTCGCCGCTGCCGGCGGGCGGGCGATCCGCGTTCGACAGGGAGGTTCGCGATGGAGATGAAGCGCTTGAGCGCCACCGGGCTCAGGGCCGCGGGTTACGACGAGCGCAGCCGCAAGCTCGTCGTGGAGACGACATCGGGCACCTACGAGTACGCGAACGTCTCGCCGGAGGTCTACCGGCGCCTCATGACCTCGCCGTCGCCCGCGAGCTACTACCGCGAATCGATCGAGGACGAGTTCACCGGCCGGAAGCTGCGCTAGGCGCGCCCCCCGCGATCCACTCGAGGCACACCATTCCTGCCCCTTGATCGGGCGGTTCGCGCAGCGCGCGCGCCTAGGCCGCCTTCGGAACCGGCTGCGGAACCGCCTCGCGGATCGGAACGTTGACCAGCGCCGCGGTCGCCGCGAGCGCGATGTCGGCGTACCACATCCAGTCGTAGCTTCCCGTGTGCTGGATGGCGAGGCCGCCCAGCCACGCGCCGAAGAAGCCGCCGATCTGGTGCGAAAGCAGCGTCAACCCGAAGAGCGTGGCGAGAAAGCGGGTGCCGAAGAGCTTCCCCACGAGTCCCGCGGTGGGCGGCACGGTCGCGAGCCAGGTGAGTCCCAGCACGGCGGCGAACGCGTAGAAGGTCGCCGGCGTCCTGGGCAGAAGGAGATAGATGCCCACCGCGATGGCGCGCGCGCCGTATATCCAGAACAGGAGCCACTTCATCCGCCAGGTCTGGCCGAGCCACCCCGCGCCGAGGCTGCCGGCGATGTTGGCCAGTCCGATGATCGCGAGCGATAGCGCGGACACCGAGGCCGGCAGGCCGCAGAGGTCCACCTCGCCGGGCAGGTGCGTCACGAGGAACGCGATATGGAAGCCGCAGGTGAAGAACCCCGCGTGCAGGCACCAGTAGCTCGGGTTCCGCGAAGCCTCCGCGATCTGGCCGCGCAGGGTGAGCCCCGGGGCGGTGTGGCCGTGGGCAGGTTCGCCGCGCCGCTCGCGAAACGCGGCAGTCATGGGAATCGTGGCGAGCGCGGCCGCGGCGAGCGCCCAGAGCGCGGTGACCCAGCCGAGGGCGGCGATGAGCGCCTGCGAAAGCGGCGCGAACACGAACTGGCCGAAGGAGCCGCCCGCGTTGATGAAGCCCGAGGCGAAGGCGCGCCGCTGCGGCGCGATGCGGTTGGCGGCCGCGCCGATGAGGATCGAGAAGCTGCCGGCGCCGGCGCCGGCGGCCGCCACGACGCCAAGGAAGACGACGAGGCCGAGGCTCGAGCCCATGAACGGCGTGATCGCGAGTCCCGCGGCCAGCAGGAGCGCGCCAACCACCATCACGCGCACGGGACCCACGCGGTCGGCGATCGCACCGAAGACCGGCTGCGCGGCACCCCACACGAACTGGCCCACGGCGAGCGCGAAGCTCACCGTGACGATGCCCAGTCCCGTGGACGTGTTGATCGGCGAGACGAAGAGCCCGAGCGACTGGCGGATCCCCATGGTGACGGCGAGGATGGCCGCGCCCGCGATGGCGAGCGCCCAGAACGGGCGGGTGGTCTGCATGCGCGGAGATTATCATCCCCGCGCCGGCGGCCAGCCCGGCCCGGCGCTACCGGGTGTCTTCGGTCTTGCCGGGCTTCTCGACCGTGGGTGCCCCTCGCGCCGCCGGCCTCTCCTGGGCTGGCGCGGGCTTCGCGACCGGCTGCTGTTCCGATGGGACGGGTGCCGGCCTGACGGCAGGTTGCGATGGCGCGGGCGCTGCCCGTTCCACGGCTCGCGGTGCCCGCGACTCGGCGCCCCGTGCTTCGGGGGGCGTCGCTCGCGTCGCCGGTTCCGCTGGCGCTACGGGGCGCGGGAACGTGCCTGGCCGCGACGGCTGGACGGCCGGCTCGGCTGGCTTCACGCGCGGTGCCGGCTCGGCCGGTGCCGGGCGCGCAAAGCGCGACGACGGCACGGCGGGCGCCGGGGGCGTGATCACCGCCGGCTGCGTCGCCGGCGCGCGCGGCGCGGGAGCGACAGGCGACGTCGTCCGCGGGCTTGCGGCGGGCTCGCCGCGTACGGGCGCCCGGGGCGCGGCCGGAAGCGGCGTGGCGTCCGCGGGTTTCGTGCGCATGCGCCATTCGCTGCGCGACGGCAGGACCGAGGAGCCGGAAACGATCGGCTGCCGGGCGACGACCTCGCCGGCGACGGGCGCGACGAAGTTCTGCACCGGCCGGCGGGAGCCGAAGTGCTCGCGGGGCATCACGGTGGCGCCGCGGTCGCGGTTGTCGTGGCGGCCATCACGACGGCCGTCGCGGTCGCCGCGACGGTCACCCCAGCGGCCGTCGCGGTCCCGGTGGGAAGGAATCACGATGTGGTTCACGCGGTTCACGTAGGTGACGTTGGCCGCGTACCAGGGTTCGTAGCGATCGAAGGGCGAGAGCGGATACCAGCCCATGACGTCGGTGAGTCCCGTCGAGATGGAGATGTTCCAGTTCGATCCGCCGACCCACCCGACGAGGGCCGGCGCCCAGATCGGCCGCGAGGTGTACCGGCCGGGATACCAGCCCCAGCGGTTGCCGACGTATACCCAGCGGCCGTAGTGGAACGGCGCGTAGCCCCACGGGGCGTCGTCGACCCAGGTCCAGCCCCATGGACGCACCCAGGTCCAGCGGCCGTACCGGTACGGGACCCAGCCGGCTTCGACGCGGGTCGGATACCACACCACGCCGTATTCGGCCTCGTTGCGCCAGACCCCGTAGTCGTCCAGGTCTTCCCAGCCCGTCATGTCCTGCGGCACGTAGCGTGCCGCCTCGCGTTCCTCGAACCGCTGGTCGCGTGCGAGCGCCCATTCGTCGAGTGCGGTCGAGACGGCCGGCTCGAACTCGTAACTCGGGCGCTCGCCGCCGGTCACGCGGACGCCGCGGCTGGTGTCGATGTTGATGGAGCCGCCCGCGACCTCGAGGCGCGCGGTGCCGGAGAAGACGGTCAGCCGCGATTGGCCGAGCTCGAGATCGGTCTCGATCCGGTAGCGCCCGTTGCCGCGCAGCTGGAATCGCGCCTCCGGCGTCGTGACGTACCACGACTCGTTCCTGCCCGCGTTGCGGACGCGCACCGCGAGCGTGCCGCGCGCGACGTGGGCGTGGAACGTCGCGTCGTCGAGCCGGACGATGTCGAGCTGCGTCGTCTCGCCCAGCCGCAGGGCGGTGGAGCCGAAGCGAAGCTCGGCGCGCGCGCCGGGCTCGGTCCAGACGGAGTTCTCGCTGGTGAGGCTCGTGTTGACGCGCGCGCCTTCCCATCCCTGCTCGGGATCGGCGAACACCGCGGCCTGGCCCTCGACTAGCGAGAGCCGTGCCACACGGCCTGGCGGATCCGCCCAGGCCAGGAGGGGAACAACGGCGACGGTCATCAGGAGAGCGGCCAATCGATTCATATCGAGCCTTCTTTCACGTCAATCGCCGGCGAACGGCCGGTTCAATGAACCCATAACGCATGGGACCGCTTCGCGGAGGACAGCGTTCCATGTAACGAATTCTTGCCGGACCGCGCCCGTTGCGGCCGCGACCGGCAGTCGGCAATTTCCAACACACTGAATTCATGCCATTATTGGCTCCGACATCCTCGCTCGTGCGGGAAACCCGGCAGCCTGACCCCTTGGGCACCGTTTCCGCGCCTGCCAGACGCCTTTCGCCACCGAAGAAGAATTCTCCCCGGGAACATCGGATGGACAACACCACCGTCTTCACCAAGACCGCGAAGGGCATCACGCAGGTCAACCAGCGCTCGGCGTCCCTGTCGAAGGACCTGATGAAGGTCCTCAAGCTCGTCGACGGCAAGTCCACGTTCGCGCAGATCATGGACAGGGCCGAGCTCGACAAGAACCAGCTCGAGAAGGCGATGAACACCCTCATCAAGGACGGGTTCGCGCGCATTTTCGAGACGCGCAAGGAGCCCGACCCCTTCGGCGAGGACGACTTCGACTTCACCGCGCCCGGAAAGCTTCCGGGTGCCACGCAGCGCGTGGTCGCCGCGGCGGCCCTGGACATCAGCGAGCTCTCGCGCCAGCAGGAGAAGGCCGAGGCCGAGAAGAAGGCCCGCGCGAACGCGCAAGTCGCCGCGCGCGAGAACGCCAGGCACCAGGCCGAGGCGCGCGCCACCGCGGAAGCGGAGGCGAAGGCGAAGGCCGAGGCGGAGAAGCGCGCGATGGAGCAGGCGCGCCGCGCCCGGGAAGCCGCCGATCGCGCCAAGGCCGAGCTCGAAACGAAGATGCGCGAGGAAGAGGCGCGCCGCAAGGCCGTGGCCGAGCAGCAGGCGAGGCTCGCCGCAGAGAACAAGGCAAAGGAGGAGCAGGAAAGCCGCAACCTGGCGCAGTTGAAGGCGAAGGCGCAGGCGGAGGCCGATGCCCGCGCGCGCGCCGAACTCGAGGCGCGTGTGCGGGAGGAGGAGGCGAAGAAGCGCGCGGTCGCCGAGCAGGTGGCGCGCGCCGCGGCCGCCGAAAGGATCAAGGAAGAGGCCGAGTCGCAGCGCATGGCCGAATTGCGGGCGAAGGCCGAGGCGGAGGCCCGCGCCCTCACCGAAGCGCGTACGCGCGCCGAAGCCGAGGCCCAGGCGCTCGCCAAGGCGCGCGCCGAGGCGGAGGCGGCCGCGCGGCGCCAGGCCCAGGAAGCGGTGGCCTCCGAGCAGGAGCTCAAGGCCCGCCTCAAGGAGGAGATCGAGGCGCGCATCCGCGGCGAGATGGAGGCGCTGCTGCGCGACGAGATCGAGGAGAAGGCCCGCTCCGAGATCCAGGCGCAGATCATGGCGGAGGCGCGCCTCGCCGCGAAGGCCGAGCTGGAGGAGCGGCTGCGCGAGGAGCGCGATGCCCTGCAGAAGGCCGAGATGGAAATGCGCATCCAGGCCGAGCGCGCCGCCGGGGAGCGCGCCGACCAGGAGGCGAAGCTGCGCGCCGAGGCGGAGGCGAGGGCCGCCGCCGAATCCGTCGCCCGCGAGAAGGCGGAGGAAGAAACCCGCCGTCTGCGCCGCCTGGAGGCGCGCGCCCGCGAGGAAGTGGAAGCGGCCGCGCGCGACCGCGTCGAGGCGGCGGCCCGCCTGGACGTCGAGCGCAAGGCGAAGATCGAGGCCGAGGCGCGCGCGATGGTCGAGGCCGAAGAGCGCGAGCGCAGCGAGAAGGAACTGGCCGCGAAGATCGACACCGAGCGCAGGGGGCGCGAGGAGGCCGAGAAGCGGGCCCGCATCGAGGCCAGGGCCCGCGAGACGGTCGAGGAGACCACGCGCGAGAAGGTGACGGCGGAGATCGAAGGCGACATGGCCCGCCGCGCCGAGCTGGAGGGCAAGGCGCAGGCCAAGGCCTACATGAAGGCGAAGGAACAGGCGGAGCTCGACGAGGAGGCCCGCATCCGCACCGAGCAGGAAAGGAAGGCGCGCGAGATCGCCGAGGTGCTGCGCACGAAGGTCGAGCCCGGTGCCGAGGAGGCCGCCGCGCCCGTCAAGCGCCGTCCGCGCCGGAAGGTGAACTGGGTGCGCAACACCGTGGTGGGCGTTGCCGCGCTCGCCGTGATCGGCGTGGTCCTGCTGCACGTGGTGCCGCTGCGCGGGTACGCCAACAAGATCGAGAGGGGCATCGGCGGCTGGATGCACGACGAGGTATCGATCTCTAGCCTCAAGTTCTCGCTGATCCCCACGCCGCACCTGAAGATCGAGGGCTTCACCGTCGGCAAGGCGCTCGACGCGAAGGCGACGAACGGCCGTCTTTTCGTCGACATTCCCGCGCTCCTGGGCGACCGCGTGGTGGTGAACACGCTCGAGCTCGACAACGTCTCCATCATGGGCGACGCACCCCGGCGGATCCTTTCGTGGGGCGCGACCGAAGGCAAGAAGAACGCGGCCGAAATCGAGGTCGTGCGCCTGAAGAACGTCAAGCTGGACGTGAAGCCCGAGATCAAGCCGTTCGACGCCACGATCAGCTTCGGGCGGGATGGCGCGTTCAGGAGCGCGAGCCTCGCGGGCGCGGGCGTCTGGACCGCGAATATCGTCCCGCGCGAGGCCGACTACGAGGTGAAGTTCAGCGCCCGCCACTGGGAGCTTCCCATGGGCGCCGCGGTGCCGGTGAGCGACGTGTCGGCCAAGGGGGTGCTCACGGCCAAGGACATCACCTTCTCGGAATTCGAGGCGGACGTGCTCGAGGGCAAGGTGAACGGCACGCTCAAGGTGAGCTGGGGCCAGACGGTGACGCTCGCTTCCGACCTCTCCCTCGCCCGCGTGCGCGCGGACCAGCTGGTGGGCGCGTTCACGCGCGACATCGCGGTGACCGGAAAGGTCGAGGGCAACTTCGCGGTGGCCGCCGAATCGGCGGCGCTCGCCACTCTCTTCGAGGCGCCGCGCGTGCAGGGCAAGTTCCGCCTCACCGACGGATCCGTCTCGAACATCGACCTCGTGGCGGTCATGCAGTCGCCCGACGCGGCCGGCCGCGCGGGCGTGACGAAGTTCGCCGAGCTCTCCGGCGAGTTCGGCACGGGCGACGGGCGCGCCGCCTACCGCAACCTCGTCCTGCAGGGCGGCGTGCTGCGCGGCGGCGGCAACATCGACATCGGCGCCAACGGCGCCCTCTCGGGCCGGGTCACGGTGGAGATCCGCGCCACCGTCGCGCAGGATCGCGGCGTGTTCGCCGTCTCCGGGTCGGTGGCGAAGCCCATCATGCGTCGCGGCGGTTGACCGCGAGTCGACCCCCGCACCGGCCGGCGTTGCCGCCCGCGGGCGGCACGCGCCGTCCTCGCGCCGCCACGATCGACCACCCGCACCGATGAGACGCGCCCGCGCATTCCTCCTCGCCTTCGTCCTGCCGCTGGCGGCGCTTGCCGAGCAGCCGGCGATGCCCGCCGAGCCGCCGGCAACGCCCGCCGAGCCGCCGGCAACGCCCGCCGGGCCGCCGCCGGCAACGCCCGCCGGGCCGCCGCCGGCTCCCCCAGCCGCGACGGCGATCGAGGTCGCGCGCCCCCTGGCGCCGGTGCGCGAGGTGCGCGAGACGCTGCACGGCGTGGAAGTGGTCGATCCCTACCGCTGGCTGGAGGACGCGAAGTCGCCCGATTCGCAGGCGTTCTTCCGCGAGCAGGACGAGCGGGCGCGCAAGGAGCTGGCACGCATTCCGGGTCGCGCGGCGCTCGCGGAGCGCATCCGCGAGCTTTCCGCCGCGCAGGTGACCGTGCGCAATCTCGCGCTCGCCAACGGGAAGGTGTTCTACCTGAAGCTCGCCCCGGGGCAGGACACGCCCGTGCTGTGCGTGCGCGACGGGTTCGCCGGCGCCGAGCGCGTGCTGGTGGATCCCGCGCGGTTCTCCACGCAGACGGCGCGGGCCGCGCTCAACTGGTACCGGCCCTCGCCCGACGGCGCTCTCGTGGCCTACGGCGTTTCCCTGGGCGGCACGGAAGACGCGACCCTGCGCGTTCTGGAGGTGCGCGACGCGCGCGACACGGGCGTGGCCATCGACCGGACCCGCTTCAACACCGGGCTTTCGTGGCACCACGACGGCCGCGCGTTCTACTACGCGCGCATCCCCGAGGGAGGGCCCGCGGACTCCGCGCATCGCTATGCGGGCATCCGCCTCTACCGCCACGTGATCGGCCGCCCGGCCGCCCAGGACGAGATCGTGTTCGCCTCGGGCCTCGGCGGCGCGCGCGACGTGCCGGAGTTCGTCTACCCGTCGCTCGTGGTCCCCGAGGATTCGACGCATGCCTACGCCGTCGTGCGCCATGGCGTCCGGCGCGAGATCTCGGTCCACGTGACGCCCGTGAGGGAACTCGCGAAGGGGTTGCCGCGCTGGACGAAGATCGTCGGCTTCGAGGACGGCGTGACGGCCATCGAGGCCTGGAAGGACGACCTCTACCTCCTGACCCACAAGGACGCTCCCCTCAACAAGGTGCTGACGGTGAAGGTGGGCAAGGACGGGATCTCGCGGCCGCGCGTGGCGGTTCCGGAGGGCGAGGCGGTCATCCTCGGCATGGCGCTCGCGGCCGACGCGCTGTACCTGAGGTCCACGGTGGGCGGCCTCGAGCGGCTGGAGCGCCTGAACCTGGGCTTCGGGGCGTCGCGCACGCCGGAGTTCGTGAAGACCGCGTTCGACGTGGCCATCACGCAGATGCTCACGCACCCGCGCCGCCCGGGGGCCGTGCTGTACCTCCAGGGCTTCATCGAGCCGCCCGCGGTGATCACGGTGGAGGCGAAGACCGGGAACCTGCGCAATACGGGGCTGCAGCCGGCGCCGAAGGCGGACTTCTCGGCGATCGACGAGGTGCGTCTCTATGCGCCCGGCCGTGACGGCACCAAGGTGCCGGTGACGCTCCTCTACAGGAAGTCGACGATGCTCACGGCCGACAACCCGACGCTCCTCATCGGCTATGGCGCCTATGGCATCTCGCAGGTGCCCGTCTTCGACGCGACCCGTCTCGCGTGGCTCGAGCACGGCGGCATCATCGCCTTCGCGCACATCCGCGGCGGCGGCGAGTACGGCGAGGCCTGGCACCGCGCGGGCCAGAAGGCGACGAAGGAGAACACGATCCTCGACTTCGTCGCGTGTGCGGAATTCCTCATCAAGTACGGCTTCACGAGCCCGAGGCGCCTCGCGATCCAGGGGACGAGCGCCGGCGGCATTCCGTCGGCTGGCGCGATGGTGCGCCGCCCGGAACTCTTCGCCGCCGTCGTGCCGCGCGTGGCGGTGCTCGACATGCTGCGCTTCGAGTTCGCGCCCAACGGGCCGGCCAACATCCCGGAGTTCGGCTCGGTCGCCACGCCCGAGGGGTTCGCGGCGTTGCGCACGATGTCCGCCTACCACCAGGTGAAGGACGGCACGCCGTATCCCGCCGTCCTCCTCACCACGGGCATGAACGACCCCCGCGTCGATCCCTGGCAGGCCGCCAAGATGGCCGCGCGCCTCCAGGCCGCCTCCACGAGCGGCAAGCCGGTCCTCATGCGCGTGGAGTGGCAGGGCGGGCACGGCCGGGGCGCCACCCGCACGCAGCGCGACGAGGAGCTGGCCGACATCTACGCCTTCCTGATGTGGCAGTTCGGGCACCACGGCTTCGTGCCGGAGGCCGGGATTGCCGTGACGGGCACCGGCGGGGGGGCGGTGCCCGCGACGAGTTCCGCGGCCGGATCCTGAAGGGCGCCCCCCGCGAAACGCGGCTGTCACATTCGAGGCGCTCCCGGCGTGGACCGTGATGTAATGGGCCATCGTCACCCATCCGGAGAGAACGATGGAACTGGTCCTCTGGCGCCACGCCGAGGCGGAAGACGGCGTGCTCGACATGAAGCGCGAACTCACCGACAAGGGCCGCAGGCAGGCGGGCAAGGTGGCGAAGTGGCTGCGCCCGCGCCTGGAAGGCGAGTGGAGGATCCTCGCGAGCCCCGCGGCGCGCGCCCGGCAGACGGCGGACGCCCTCGACCTCGACTACGAGGTGCGGATCACGCTGGGGCCCTCGGCGACCGAGGACGCCCTCATCCGCGAAGCCGACTGGCCCCGCAACGACGGGGGCGTGATCATCGTCGGCCACCAGCCCACCCTCGGGCGCGTGGCGGCGCGGCTCCTCACGGGGCACCACGGCGACCTCACCATCAAGAAGGGGGCGGCCTGGTGGTTCTCGGGGAGGTACGACAAGCGCGCCGGGCTCAGTGAAACGCTCCTCAGGGCGGTGATCGGTCCCGATCTCGCCGAATAGGGCGGCTTGACCTTCCCATGGTGGGAAGGTGGAGAGTGGCGGGGTGAGTCCAACAAGGAGACCCGCCATGATCGAAATCGTCGTGAACGACATGACCTGTGGCCACTGCGCCTCGGTCATCACGAAAGCCGTCAAGGAAATAGACGCCGGTGCGACCTGCGAGATCGACCTCGCGGGGCGCAAGGTGCGCATCGCGAGCGGCGAGGCGCCAGGGGAATTCGTGGCCGCCATCGCGGAGTCCGGATACACCCCGGTGCTCGCCGGCGGGGGAATCTAGCGATGGCTGCCGGCGCCTTGCCCGCGTTCGCCTCGCCACGGCCCTCTCCCGGAGCGGGAGGTAGCGCGCTGGGGGTGAACGTCCTCGAGCTGTCCGTGCACGGGATGACGTGCGCCTCGTGCGTGGCGCGCGTGGAGAAGGCGCTCCTCAAGGTGCCCGGGGTCGTGGCGGCCGGCGTCAACCTGGCCACGGAAACGGCCACGTTGAGCGCTGCCGGCGACATCGCGCAGGCGGCCATCGAGGCGATCCGGAAGGCGGGGTACGAGAGTTCTGTCAGGGACGAGGCGATCCCCGGGGCGCCGGCGACCGCCATCGGCCGCGATACGCTCGAGCTCGCGGCCGCGGTCCTGCTCACGGTGCCGCTCGTCGTGCCGATGGTGGCGGGCCTCTTCGGCGTGCACTGGATGCTGCCGGGGTGGCTGCAGTGGCTGCTCGCCACGCCGGTGCAGTTCGTGATCGGCGCCCGCTTCTACCGTTCGGCATGGAAGGCGCTCGCCGCGCGCGCGGGCAACATGGACCTCCTGGTGGCCATCGGCACCAGCGCCGCCTACGGGCTGAGCGTGTACCTCGCGCTCGCCGAGGAAGGCGGGCACCTCTACTTCGAGGCCTCCGCCGTCGTGATCACGCTGGTGCGCGCGGGCAAGTGGCTCGAGGAGCGCGCCAAGCGGCAGACGACGGAAGCGATCCGGGCGCTCGCGGCGCTGCGCCCCGAGACGGCGCGCCTGCTCGCGGGCGGCGAGGAGCGCGTCGTGCCGGTGGCGCTGGTCCGGGTTGCCGACGTCGTGGTCGTGCTTCCCGGCGAGCGCGTGTCCGTCGACGCGGAAGTGACCGAGGGCGCGAGCCACGTGGACGAGTCCCTCGTGACGGGCGAAAGCCTGCCGGTGGCCAAGTCGCCGGGCAGCCGCATCACGGGCGGCTCGGTGAATGCCGAGGGCCGCCTCGTCGC
>Ga0255338_1004931_pt1 | contig 13005 bp, 15 predicted proteins | sample MeOH1_35cm_T4_19_FD_203715 | JGI IMG/M metagenome (GOLD analysis project Ga0255338, IMG submission 203715) | Sandy soil microbial communities from University of British Columbia, Vancouver, Canada - MeOH1_35cm_T4_195 | ecosystem: Engineered > Artificial ecosystem > Sand microcosm > Unclassified ...
CCGGCTGGTCCAGGGGCGAGGTGTGCAGGGAGATCATCGCCAGGCGCCGCAGCGCCGCGCCGGCGCGGTCGGGCCCGGCGCTGTCCTCGAACGGGTTCACACGCATACCTCCGCCAGCGTCAACGATCGCGCCGGGGGTTCCATTCCCGGCGCGCGGTGCCCCGGCAGGGGCGGCCGGCTCACCGGTGGTGGGTCGGCTCGTAGGACGCCGCGCGGTCCGCCGTGGTCCTCCGGAAGCCCCACAACGCCACCGCGACCACGATGACACCGCCGAGGAGGTGGCTGGTCGCCGGGGCCTTCCAGCCGTCGACCCGGTCGTCGATCGCCTGGTCGACGACCTGCCACACGGAGGCGATCAGCAGCGGGAAGGCCACCGACACGATGATCCGCAGCCAGAACGGCGCCTGCGCGACGAGGGCGTAGCCCATCACGCAGAGGGCCGCCACCGTGGCGGCGTACCCGACGACGGCCACCGTGCCATGCCAGTCCGGCGACTGCCGGGCGAGGAACGACAATCCCCCGGCAGTGACCAGCAGCAGGCCGCCGAGGGCGCCGAAGGCTGCGGCCAGTTGTCTGGGACTCATGCCAAGATGATGGCGCGCCAGCCGTTCGACCGCCACAGGAGGCCCCCCGTGCCCGCACCGTCAGCCCCCGTCGCGGTCGTCACCGGAGCGAGCAGCGGCATCGGCGCGGCCACGGCCCGGGCGCTGGCCGGCGCCGGGTTCCGGGTGGTCTGCGCCGCCCGTCGTACCGACCGGATCGAGGCGCTCGCCGCGGAGATCGGCGGCGTCGCGGTGCCCTGCGACGTCACCTCCGACGAGGCGGTCGCCGCGCTGGCCGAAGCCGCCGGCCCGCAGGTCGAGGTCCTGGTCAACAACGCCGGCGGCGCGATCGGCCTCGACCGGATCGAGGACAGCGCCACCGCCGACTGGCAGCAGATGTACGACGTCAACGTCCTCGGCGCCCTGCGGGTCGTCCGGGCGCTGCTGCCCGCGCTCCGGGCGGCCGCGGACGCCGTCGTGGTCAACGTCGGGTCGACCGCGGGCCGCGGCGTGTACGCCGGCGGCGCCGGCTACGCGGTCGCCAAGCACGGCCTCCGCGCCCTGAGCGAGACCCTGCGCCTCGAGCTCAACGGCGAGCCGATCCGAGTGACCGAGATCGCCCCCGGGATGGTGCGCACCGAGGAGTTCTCCCTCAACCGGCTCGGCGACCAGGCCCGGGCGGACGCGGTGTACGCCGACGTCGACGAACCGCTCGTCGCCGAGGACATCGCCGAGGCGATCCGCTGGGTCGCGACCCTCCCCCGCCACGTCAACATCGACGAGCTGGTGATCCGTCCCGTCGCCCAGGCGGCGCAGCACCAGCTCCACCGGGGCCCCCTCTTCGACCGCTGAATCGGCGGGGACGAATTCACAACCTCGGTAGTGAATTCGCCTGGGTGCTCAGCGACCCAGGTAGAGCCGGATCCCGCGGACGACGGCGCGGGCGTAGGTGGTGCGGCCGGCGGCGGTGGTCATCCGGCGGGCGTCCGAGGCGTTGCGCATGTTGCCGACCTCGAGCATGGCGACCGGGACGTCGGACATGTTCAGGGTGCCGAGGTCGGCGCGGATCGAGAGCGCGGTGCCGCCCCCGACGTACGTCGACCGGGGGATCCCGAGGGCGTCGAAGCCCGCCCGCAGGGACCGCGCCAGGCGGAGCGACGCGGCGGCGATGTCGGTGGTCCACGGGCTGCGGGAGCGGGGCGCGATCACGTGAAAGCCGTGTGCGCCCGAGGACGCGCCGTCGCCGTGCAGGCTGACGGTCAGGTCGGCGCCGACCTTCGCCCCGAACTCGCCGCGCGCGTCGACGCACGGCCCCCACAGCGACTCGCTGTTGCGGTCACGGCTGAGGAGCACCTGGGCACCGAGCGCCTCGAGCTGGGCCTCGACCAGCCGGGCGAGCCGGAAGTTCAGCGTCGCCTCGGGGAAGCCGCCGTTGGTGCGCGTGCCGGTCGTGTTGCAGGGCTTGTCGAAGCCGCCGGCCGGCACCAGCCGCCGGACCTGCGCCGGGAAGTTGTGGTTGCCGAGCTGGTGGCCCGGGTCGAGCGCGATCCGGAGCCCGGCCAGCGGCAGCGCGGTCGCCGCGCCGGCCGGGGCAGACACGAGCGTTGCGGTCGCTCCCGGCCGGTGACCGTCGGCGAGCGGGGGCATCGCGGCGAGAGACGCGAGCAGCCCGGTCGCGGCCACCGCCACCCCGAGGACGTGGTGCGAGGCGCGGCCCCGGCGGCTCACCGGTCGAGGCCCTTCGCGATCTGCTGCACCGCAGCGTCGATGGCGGCCGCGGCGCGTGCATGGGCCTCGGCGCCGCGCCGGTAGGGATCCGGGACGTCCTGCTCGACGTTGCCCGCCAGCGACCGGTGGGTCCCGGCCCACTTCACGACGTCGACCGGCGTGGCGCCCTCGGCGTGCTCGGCCAGGGCGGCGAACTCCAGGATGGTGAAGGTACGCCGCAGCGCACCGGGCAGCTCCGCGAGCACCTGCGAGCGCAGCTCACGCGTGGCCGTGAGGACCAGGTGGCTCTGCTCGACGATCTCCGGGGTGAGCTGACGGGCGGCGAAGCCGGTCGGGTCGCCGCCGTAGGACCGGAGCTCCTCCGCGGCGTACTTGCTCATGGCGTAGCCGACCATCGCGCCCACGCCTGCGCTGGACACCTCGAAGCGGTCCGTGGGCAGCCGCGAGGCGAGCAGCCGCTCTCCCACCGGGGAGCGGCAGACGTTGCCGATGCACACGAACAGCACCCGGAAAGGGGCTGAGGACGCGGGCACGGCAGTGGACACGACTCTCACGATAGACTTGGCCGGCGTCGATCGACGCATCCACCTGTGACCGTGACCGGTCTCACCCCTGCCCGGAAGGCACCTGCACCTCATGTCGCTCAGCACCCGCACCGACCTGCGCAACGTGGCGATCGTCGCGCACGTCGACCACGGCAAGACCACCCTGGTCGACGCCATGCTCCTCCAGGCGGGCGCGTTCTCGGCGCACCAGGCCGAGGGGGTGGCCGAGCGCGCGATGGACTCCGGCGAGCTCGAGCGCGAGAAGGGCATCACGATCCTCGCGAAGAACACCGCCGTGCACTACGCCGGCCCGGCCGCCGAGGGCAAGCCGATGACGATCAACATCATCGACACCCCGGGCCACGCCGACTTCGGCGGCGAGGTCGAGCGCGGCCTCTCCATGGTCGACGGCATCGTGCTGCTGGTCGACGCCAGCGAGGGCCCGCTGCCGCAGACGCGCTTCGTGCTCCGCAAGGCGCTGAACGCCGACATGCCGGTGATCCTCGTGGTGAACAAGACCGACCGGGCGGACGCCCGCATCTCGGAGGTCGTCGACGAGACCTACGAGCTGTTCATGGACCTGCTCGACGAGTCGCACAGCCAGGACGCGCTGGACTTCCCGGTCGTCTACGCCTCCGGCCGGGCCGGCATCGCGAGCCTGAACGCCCCCGAGAACGGCGCCATGCCGGAGGGCGACAACCTCGAGCCGCTCTTCAAGACCATCCTCGAGACGATCCCCGCGCCCACCTACACCGAGGGCGCGCCGCTGCAGGCACACGTCACCAACCTCGACGCCAGCCCGTTCCTCGGCCGGCTCGCGCTGGTCCGGGTCCACGAGGGCCACCTGAAGAAGGGGCAGAACGTCGCCTGGATGAAGCGCGACGGCGTCACCAAGACCGTCAAGATCACCGAGCTGCTGGTCACCGAGGGGCTCGAGCGCAAGCCCGGTGACACCGCCGGTCCCGGCGACATCGTCGCGATCGCCGGCATCCCCGACATCACCATCGGCGAGACCCTGGCCGACCCGGAGAATCCGGTGGCGCTGCCGCTGATCCACGTCGACGAGCCGGCGATCTCGATGACCATCGGCACCAACACCTCCCCGCTGGCGGGCAAGGGCCCGACCAAGAACACCAAGGTGACCGCGCGCCTGGTCAAGGACCGGCTCGACAGCGAGCTGGTCGGCAACGTCTCGCTGCGGGTCCTGCCGACCGAGCGGCCGGACGCCTGGGAGGTCCAGGGCCGCGGCGAGCTGGCCCTGGCGATCCTGGTCGAGCAGATGCGACGTGAGGGCTTCGAGCTCACCGTGGGCAAGCCCCAGGTGGTCACCAAGGAGATCGACGGCAAGCTCCACGAGCCGACCGAGCGCCTGACCATCGACGCGCCGGAGGAGCACCTCGGCGCGATCACCCAGCTGCTCGCGGTCCGCAAGGGCCGGATGGAGCAGATGACCAACCACGGCACCGGCTGGGTCCGGATGGAGTTCCTGGTCCCGTCGCGCGGCCTGATCGGCTTCCGCACCGAGTTCCTCACCCAGACCCGAGGCACCGGCATCGCGCACCACATCTCCGAGGGCTACGAGCCGTGGGCCGGCGAGATCAAGTCTCGCTCGCAGGGCTCCCTCGTCGCCGACCGCCAGGGTGCGGCCACGGCGTACGCGATGACGAACCTGCAGGAGCGCGGCGTCCTCTTCGTCGAGCCGACCACTGACGTCTACGAGGGCATGATCGTCGGGGAGAACTCCCGCGCCGACGACATGGACGTGAACATCACCAAGGAGAAGCAGCAGACCAACGTCCGCTCCTCCACCTCGGACAACTTCGAGAAGCTGATCCCGCCGAAGAAGCTCAGCCTCGAGCAGAGCCTGGAGTTCTGCCGCGAGGACGAGTGCGTCGAGGTGACCCCGGACGCGGTCCGGATCCGCAAGGTCCACCTCAGCGCCCACGACCGCGCCAAGTCGGCGGCGCGGGCGCGGAAGGGCTGAGGCGACCTTCAGGACAGCGGGCAGCGGCCCGCTGTCCTGGGTGGCTCAGCCGCCCAGGAGCCCGCCGAGGCCGCCGCCACCGCCGCCGGTCTGCTGACCCGCACCCTGTACGACGGACTCGCTCGGCTGGACGAGGACGTAGCCCTGACCACCGAAGCTCATCTGGAAGGTCTCGCCGGTGCCGCCGCGGACCATCGACTTGAGGCCTCCGGTGTCGACCCGGATGTCCATGGAGACGCCCGAGGTCCACAGGACGACCGCCTGCGCGTCGCCGAAGGTCGGAGCACTCGCGACGTCGAGGGCCACCGGTTCGCCGACCGTGGTGACCGCGACGTACCCGGTGCCGCGCAGCGCGACGTTGTAGAGGCCACCGGTCATCGCAGCGCCCCGCGCCTGGACCCGGTGGATGTCCCACTCGATCGAGGAGGAGAAGGCGAGCACGTTGGCACCGTTGACCGAGAGAGAGTCGTTCTCCAGGTAGATGATCTGGATGTCCGAGGCCTGGTTGGCCACGAACAGCTCACCCTGGCCGGTGCACTCCATCAGGTCGACACCCTCGCCGGTCATCTTGCCCTTGAGCATCTTGCCGATCCCGCCCGAGCCCTTGTTCTGGAAGCGGACGTCACCCTGGTAGGCCACCATCGACCCGGACCGCGCCCACACCGGCCCGTAGCCCATCTGGATCTTCAGAAGCTTCTTGTTCTGCAGCGAGAACTGGTCCTGCGACGCGTTCTCCGTGAAGTCGGTGAACAGCGATCCGTGGATGGCCATGCCTGGGTCCCCCTGGTCGACGTGCGTCCCCCGCTGCGCAGCCGGGTCTCTCGACTCTATCGACGGGGACCGGACCGTGCGTACGCTTCCAGAGCATTCCGCGAGCACTCGCGGGACGGACTTCCTGGAGGGATGAGCATGGGCTTCATGGACAAGGCACGTGCCGCGGCGAGCGACCTGGCCGCGAAGGCCGACACCGCCCTGGCCAGCTCCGGGATCGCCGGGCCCGGCGGCGGTGATGCCAACAAGTACTTCCACGACCTCGGCGTCCTGGCCTACCTGACCGAGAACGGCCGCCCCGCCCCGGCGGAGGACCACGAGCGCGTCATGGGCGCGCTGCGGGAGATGGAAGCCCGCGGTGCGATCCACAGCTTCGCACTCCAGACGTCGCCGGCCGTGGCCGCCGTCCCGCCTCCGCCGCCCGGTGGCGCGGCGCCGCCGCCTCCTCCGGCTGCACCGACCGAGGCTCCGGCGCAGGAGCCGCACGCCGGCGCCGCGCCGCCGCCCCCGCCTCCGCCTCCGTCGTGGGCGAAGGGCGACACCCAGGGCTGAGGCCGTCCCGGCCCGCGGCCGACGTCAGCGGTCGTAGACCGAGCCCTTGGTGACCAAGGACTCCTGGTCGGGCTTCCGGTCCGCGTCGCAGTAGACCGGGTAGGACCCGTCCGGGGTCGGCCACTGGTCGACGTCGACGTTGGCGATGCCGCTGAGCTTCTTCGTCGTCGAGACCGCCCGCAGGTACGTCGTGCACGCGGCGTCGAGCTTGGCCCACCTCGCGTCGCCGACCGCGAGGTAGCGGCCGTTCGGCCCGGTCCGGATCGCCTTCGGGCCGGGGAAGGCGCCGGCGGCCACGGCGACGCGGGCCTCGATGGCGGCGATCCGCTCACGGTCGTGGTTGCGCGCGCAGTCGACGAAGACCAGGGCACGGCTGTCGATGCAGGTGCGCTTCTCAGTCGGGAAGGACCGGGTGAAGACGGCGGCGTAGCGGTCCGGCTGGGGGTCGGCCCAGGTCAGCGTGCAGGCGAACTCGTGCTCGCCCTTGCTCCACCGGTCCGGCGGTGCGGGCGCCCAGCCCAGGGTGGCGCCGACCGGGAGCACCGGCCGCATCACGGCACCGGGCAGGCCGGACTTCGCGGCGGCGGCGACCAGCGTCTCGGTCATGCAGCCCTGCGCCACGCTCCGCGCGACCGTGTCGTGCAGCGGTGTCTGCAGACGCAGCAGCCCGGCGTAGTCGGCCAGCTGCGCGTCGAGGTCCGGGAGCCGCACCACCTTGTAGACCTCGACCGCGTGGGCGTCCGAGCAGGACACGCTGCGTGTGAACGCCGGCCACGTCGCCACGGCCCGGGCCGCGATCAGGTAGGGCACGTCGTACCGCTCGGCGAGCTTGAGCACGTCCTGGGGGTCGGCACCGAGCGTGGCCGCGGTCCAGCAGGTGCCCTCGGCGAGGTCGGTCGACCGGCCGTCGGAGCCGGAGCTCCCGCCCAGCCCGGGCAGCGAGCCCTGCGAGCAGCCCGCGCCGAGGGTCAGCACGGCCACCAGCACGGCCAGCAGGCGCAGACGCGACAGCATGCAGACGCCTTCCTGTTCGTGGCCGGAGTGCGGTCATCGTAGACACGCGATGGGCAGGCGCGTGCCTCGCGTCTCAGTAGGCGCCGCGGGAGACCAGCACGGCCTTCACCGTCTTGACCATGATCACCAGGTCGATGACCATCGACCAGTTGTCGACGTAGTAGAGGTCGAGACGGACGGCCTCGGCCCACGGGAGGTCGGACCGGCCGGACACCTGCCAGAGGCCGGTCATGCCGGGTCTGACCAGGAGCCGCCGGTGGGTGTCCTGCTCGTACTGCTCGTACTCGTTGACCAGCGGCGGACGCGGGCCGACCAGGCTCATCTCGCCACGGAGCACGTTGAACAGCTGCGGCAGCTCGTCGATGGAGAACTTCCGGATGAAGCGCCCGACCCGGGTGACGCGGGGGTCCTCGCGGATCTTGAACAGCACCGCGTCCTGCTCGTTGGCGTGGGCGATCTCGGCCAGGCGCTTCTCGGCGTCGACGACCATCGAGCGGAACTTGATCATCTCGAACTCGGCGCCGTTGGCCCCGACGCGCCGCTGCCGGTAGAGCACCGGTCCCCCGTCCTGGAGCCGGATCAGGACCGCGACCAGGAGCAGCAACGGGGAGGCGAGCACGACGAGGATGGAGGCGGCCAGGAGGTCGAAGGTGCGCTTGGCCCAACCGCCGGCGCGGTCGCTCTGCGGCTCCTCGACCTGGACGAAGGGGAGCCCGGCGACGTGTCGCATGTGCACCCGCGGCCCGGCGATGTCGGTCAGCGACGGCACCACCAGCATGTCGAGCTCGAGTCCCTGCAGCGCCCAGCCGAGGCGGCGCAGGTCGGCGGCCGAGGAGTACGACCCGCCGGCGACGATCACGCCGTCCACCCCGAGGTCGACGGCCAGCCTGCGGACGTCGTCGATGTCGCCGAGGACCGGTACGCCGACCTCCTCGGCCTGCTGGCCGCGCGGCAGGCACATGCCGACGAGCTTGTAGCCCATCCAGGGCGCCCGCTCGAGCACGTCGACCAGCTCGCGCACCGCCTGCGGCGAGCCCATGGCGATCATCTTGATCGAGAGCCGCCCCTGCTGGCGGGCGACGTGCAGGGTTCGCCGGTCGATGTAGCGCGCGAGCAGCAGCAGCGGCGTCCCGAGCAGCAGGAACAGGATCGGGTACCCGCGCGTCGGGTGGTGGGCGGCGAGGAAGCCGTAGGCACAGGCGATGCCGAAGGTCACCAGCGACGCGGTCGCGATCGCCCGGAACTCCTCGAACCCGGCGCCGTAGTTGCGGGTGCGGTAAGCGCCGAAGACGACCAGCATCACCAGCCAGAGCAGGATCATGCCCGGCCCGAGCAGCGGCAGGTAGTGGTACGGGTAGGGCGCCTCGATCCACAGGTCGTCGACGACCTTCTGGTACCACCAGGCGATCACCGAGGTGACGAACAGGACGCCGGCGTCGAGCAGGAAGATGCCCAGCAGCATCTGCCGGATCCGGCGCTGGAGCCGGGTGCGCACCGGCCGCACCGGCAGCCCCTCGGCTGCGGCGCTCGCCCGCTCGGTCTCCGACAACGTGTCACTCATCGCAGAGTGATCAACGACGCCGGGTCATGGAGGCAACGGCCGGGCGGACGTCGAGGAGGTAGACCAGCGCCGCGATGATGCCGGCGAGCATCAGGAACGTGCTCGCCAGCACGACGTCCGCGACGAAGGCGAGCCCGAGGATCCACAGCCACGCCGTCTTGGTCAGCTTGTCGGCCGCGACAAAGGCCTGCGCCGGCCGGAGCACCGCGTCGACCAGCGCCCAGAGCTTCACCACGAGGAGGGCGATCGCCACCCATCCGAGGATCGTCGCCTCGAACGTGAATACATGCACGCGCCAACCCTAGGACCACGGAGGTCGGCGCGTCCGGCGTACGGGAACCTTCGGCGGTCGCCGCACGAGACCCGGAAAGGCGAAGGACCCCCGGGCTCACGCCCCGGGGGTCCCTCTCCGGCGCCGCGACCGTGGCCGCGGCGTCACGCGGTGTTCAGGAGGCCTTGGGGGTGGCCTTCTTGGCAGCCTTCTTGGCGGTGGCCTTCTTGGCCGGAGCCTTCTTGGCGGCGGTCTTGGTCGCGGGAGCCTTCTTCGCAGCCTTCTTGGCCGGCTTCACGGCGGTGACCGCCTTGACGCCGTCCTTGCGGATCGCGGCGACGAACTTCTCACCGCGGACGGCGAGGTCGGCGTAGGTCGCGTTGAGCTCCTCGAGGGCGTCGTTGAGCAGCGCCTCGAACCTGGCCGGGAACTCCTTGGCGTCCTTCTGGAGCTCGGCAACGCGGGCCTCGAACCGGGCCTGGGCGTCCTTGGCCTCGCTCTTCAGCTCCTCGACGCGGGTGCGGGCCTGGACCTGCAGGGTCTTGGGCTCGAGCTCGACCTTGGCGACACGCGCCTGCACGTCGGAGACGCGGGTCTGGACCTCGGTGAACCGCTCCTGGGTGGCCTTCTGGGCCTCGGTGGCGTAGCCGCGGGCGAGCTCGACGGCCAGCTCGGTGGCACCGGCAACCGCGAACAGGGGCTTCTTCGCCTCGGTCTTGAACTGCTCGACATTGAACTGGGTCTTGGCCATCTCAGTTTCCTTCTGTTGTTGTCGTCTGGCCGGGGTCTCCGACCTCGACGTCTGTGGGGGCGAGCGCCTCGTCACCGACGGGCGCGGTGGCGTGCTGGTCCGACGGACCGTGCTGGTGAGCCAGCAGCGAGACCGCACGGAACGACTCGTACACCTCGAGCAGCGCCTGCTTCTGCCGCTCGGAGAGCACCGGGTCGCCGAGGACGGCGAGCTCGACCGAGCGCGCCTCGTCGTCGTCCGGATTGAGGAACCCGGCCTGCACGTAGACCTGCTCGGCGGAGATCCGCAGCGCCTTGGCCAGCGCCTGGAGCACCTCCGCCGACGGCCGGCGCAGTCCGCGCTCGATCTGGCTCAGGTACGGGTTGGACACCCCGGCCTGCTCGGCGAGCTGGCGCAGGGAGAGCTCGGCGGCGACCCGCTGCTCACGCAGGTAGGTCCCGAGAGACTCGACGGTCATGCCGACCTTGGACTTCTTCGTCACAGCTCCATCCTGCTAACTATTGCTAGCACATGCAAGCCGGGCGCCGGTGACGGCGGTCACAGATCCCTTCCAGTACGGCGGTTTTCAACCATCCAACCCTGCTAGCAGACGCTCGTGACGGCCGCGTCTCCCGCCCCTCACTACGCTGAGCCGCATGCTGCCCGTCATCGCCGAGATCGTCCGCTCCGGCTTCGTCGAGGGCCACCACTACGGCTCCGCGGTGGCGCTCGACCCCGAGCACGCGGTGACCTACCAGCGCGGTGACGTCACCGCCACGGTGCTGCCGCGGTCGTGCAACAAGCCGCTCCAGGCCGTCGGAATGGTGCGCGCCGGCCTGGACCTGGACGGCGAGCTGCTCGCCCTCGCCTGCGCGTCGCACTCCGGGGAGGACTTCCACGTCGACGGCGTCCGCCGGATCCTGGCCGGCGCCGGGCTGGACGAGTCCGCACTGCAGACGCCGCCGGACTGGCCGCTCGACGACGAGGTCCGTGACCGGCTGGTGCGCGCCGGCGGCGCCCGGAGCCGGCTGCACATGAACTGCTCGGGCAAGCACGCCGCCATGCTCGCGACCTGCGTGCTCAACGACTGGCCGACCGACACCTACCTCGACCCGGCGCACCCGCTCCAGCAGACGATCGCCGCGACGTTCAGCGACCTGACCGGGGAGCCGGTCGGCCACGTCGCCGTGGACGGCTGCGGGGCACCGCTACTGGGCACCTCGTTGCGCGGGCTGGCCCGCGCGTTCTCCGTACTGGCCACGGCCGACCGGCCGGCGGAGCGCCGCGTCGCGGCGGCGATCCGGCGCCATCCCGAGTACGTCTCCGGCACGAACCGCGACGAGCGTGTCCTCCTCGGTGCCGTCCCGGGCGCCGTCGCGAAGGCGGGCGCCGAGTCCTGCTACGTGGTCGCCCTGCCCGACGGGAGGTCGTTCGCGCTCAAGACCGACGACGGCGCCGCCCGGGCGCGACCGGTCGTGATGGCCGCGCTCCTGGAACGGCTCGGCATCACGGACGAGCCAGGGGTGGACGGCGACGCGGTGCGTCGTACCGGCGCGGCACCGCTCAAGGGCGGCCCGCTCGTCGTCGGCGAGATCCGGGCCGTCCTCGGCTGACGCGTCAGGTCAGGCCGTCGGCGTCGGCGACGCCGGTGGCGGAACGGTCAGCGTCTCCTCGGCGGGCATCAGGATCCACAGGACGGGGTAGATCAGGATCTGGCTGCCCGGGATCACCATCAGCAGCAGCACGAACAGGAGCCGCGCGGTCCACGGTGCGATGCCGAAGCGCTGGCCGAGGCCGGCGCAGACACCGCCCAGGATCCGCCCCTGCTGTGGTCGGACCAGGCCGTTGCGGGCGAAGCTCTGGTGGATGTCGTTCATGGCTGCTGCACTTCCCTCTTGCTGGCGTCGGGGCGTCTCCCCGACATCTCCACTGTGCGCCTCCGGGTCGGTCCCGCACATCGGGTGAGGCCCTGTCCTGACCCTGATCCGCTGGACCCCGGCCTCAGGGGTCCCGGGCGGGTCGTGTCCACCGGGCGGCACCACCCGCTCGAGGCTCGGGGCTCTGGCACGATGGCCCGGTGCCAGCGCCCCAGTACTGCCCGTCGCCGCGCGAGCTCGACGACCTCGAGCTGCTGCTGAGCGGGGCACTCGCCCCGCTGCAGACGTTCCAGGCCGACGGCCCGGTGAGTCTCGAGCTGCCGGCCGCCCTCGCCGGCACGGACGAGGTCGACCTCGTCGATCCCGAGGGCCTGCCGCTCGCCCGGCTCGACGGGTCGGGCCTGACGGCGCTGAGCTCGCCCTCCCACGGCCCCTTCCGGCGGCTCCACCTCGACCCCGCCACCGTGCGTGAGCGACACCCCGGCGCCCTCACCGTGCCGGTCGCCGGCCCGCTCACGGAGGCCGACCTCGAGTCCATCCGCGCCGGCCGCGACGACCGGCCGGTGGTGCTGCTCGCCTTCACCGGCGCCGGTACGCCGCAGGGCCTGACCAGCGTCGGGCTCGTCCGCGCGACGCTGGCCGCGGCGTCGCTGCTCGGTGACGCCCACGTGGTCGCGGTGCCACTCGCGTCCCACGGGGACGCGTCCACCGACCACGAGCTCGGCCAGCAGGTGGTGGCCAACTACGCGCCCGGCGACGTGCTCGCCCTGACCGGCGAGGGCGACCTGCCCGACGCGGTGCAGGCCGCGGTCGAGCACGACCAGCCCGCGGAGCGCGGCGTCGTCGTGTTCTTCACGGGTCTCTCGGGCAGCGGGAAGTCGACCCTGGCCCAGGCGCTCAACGACCTCGTCCTCGAGGGCGGCGAGCGCACGGTGACCAGCCTCGACGGTGACGTGGTCCGCCGGAACCTCAGCGCCGGGCTGACCTTCTCCCGGGAGGACCGGGAGACCAACATCCGCCGGATCGGCTGGGTGGCCGCGGAGATCTCCCGCCACCACGGCATTGCGATCTGCTCCCCGATCGCGCCCTTCGACGAGACCCGGAAGCAGGTGCGCGCCATGGTCGAGGCGGCCGGTGGCGAGTTCGTGCTCGTCCACGTGGCCACCCCGCTCGAGGAGTGCGAGCGCCGCGACCGGAAGGGCCTCTACGCCAAGGCGCGGGCCGGCGAGATCCCCGACTTCACCGGCATCTCCAGCCCCTACGAGACGCCCGAGGACGCCACTGTCCGGGTCGACACGACCGGCCGCACGATCGAGGACGCGCTCGCCGACGTGCTCGCCGTACTGCCGTTCGACGTCGCGCCCACCGAGACCGGAGACCGCTGATGAACGACCTCTTCACCAGCGACGCCCTGTCCGTCCTCGTCGTCG
>Ga0255338_1004932_pt1 | contig 13003 bp, 14 predicted proteins | sample MeOH1_35cm_T4_19_FD_203715 | JGI IMG/M metagenome (GOLD analysis project Ga0255338, IMG submission 203715) | Sandy soil microbial communities from University of British Columbia, Vancouver, Canada - MeOH1_35cm_T4_195 | ecosystem: Engineered > Artificial ecosystem > Sand microcosm > Unclassified ...
AACCAATCGTACCCTTCCAATTTGTATTCCAATGTATTGGATGCTCTTTTGACCTTTTCTGCTTTCATCTCTTCGTCTCCTTAACTTGTATAGTGTAACCTTAGTTAAGAAATACGTTTTTACAGGGCAAGGTCAAGATGTCGTCTTCTTCCATCACATTGCGTTTGGAGCCCAACGATTTGCGCATTTTGCTGCACAGGTTTACGCCATTGATCAACTGGACTTTGCCTTTGCGTTGCGCGGCTTTTTTATTCGACAGTATCCACACATAGGTGGAAATGCCGGTGTTGTAGAACATATCCGTGGGCAATGGCGACGATGGCTGATGGTTTGTTCGATTTTTTTCCAATCAACGCCAAATGGTGGATTGGATAGCATGTAATCGAATTTGTCGGTATACAGTTGATCGTTCGACAGCGTGTTGCCCAATTTGATATTGCTGACTTCCTGGCCTTTGATCAGCATATCCGCTTTGCAGATGGCGTAACTCTCGGGATTCAGTTCCTGCCCATAGCCGCGCATCACCGCTTGCGGGTTTAATTCGTGCACATATTCCATGCCCGCCGACAAAAAACCACCCGTGCCCGCGGTCGGATCGTAAATGGTGCGGATGATGCCCAGTTTGGTGAGGGCATCATCATCTTCCATAAACACGAGCGAGGTGGTGAGGCGCACGATATCGCGCGGGGTGAAATGTTCTCCGGCGGTATCATTCGAGCTTTCGGCAAAGCGCCGGATCAGTTCTTCGAATACCAGCCCCATTTCATGATTGGAAACCGCCGTGGGACTTAAATCAGTCTGCCGCACTTTTTGCACGATTTTGTACAGCAGGTTGGCATCGTTCAACTCACCGATGAATTCTCTGAACTTGAAGTGCTCGAAAATCTCCCGCGCATCTTTCGAAAATCCCTGAATGTACGATTCCAGATTGGCCGCAATGCCTGCTTCGCCCAATTTGGCAAGATCCATCTTCGAGATATTGAAAAATGACAAACCGCCCGTGGCTCTGAGCAACAGCTTTTCCTGCGCTTCTTCCGGGACATTCATGTTGATAACTTTTTCGTACGCTGCCAGAACGGCTGGTTTGCTGGGCTCCAGCACGCACTCAAGACGGCGCAGCAAAGTAAACGGCAGAATCACACGACCGTACTGGCTTTGCTTAAAATCACCGCGCAGCAAATCGGCCAGAGACCAGATGTAAGCGGCCAGGTTATTGGTGTTTTGGGTCATTGTGTTATTGAGGTTCCCTCTGTTTTTCGTCTTCCAATAGGCGAACAAACAGTTTTATGCTATCAGCTTTTCTTTCTATCTGAGTGGTGCATTAATCCTGCTGCAGGTTTCTTGCAAAACCATGCCATCATTAGCATATCTGTGACGATGTCTGCAGTCATGCGTGGCTTCAGCGACCAGCCAACCACCTCACGATTAAACAGATCAAGTACGATAGCCAGATATAATAGCTAGCCCTCATCTGTCTTGAGGTAAGTGATATCGGACGTCCAGACCTGATTAGGCGAGACCGGGCTGAAATTCCGATCCAGCAGATTCGGTGCAATCGGCAGGTTGTGCCTTGCACGAATGTTGTTCTCTCGTATCAGGCGTTCAACCGGCTTCCTGGAAGCTGGAAACCCACGGCCATGCAATTCTCTGACCATTCCCGGACTACCGTAGATCCCCTTGAGTTCGGCATGAATAGATTGAATCAGCATCAGCATTTGAGTGTCCGTGAGGCGTTTGCGATCCGGTTTGCCACCACGCTTCCACGACCGATAACCGCTCACGCTGACATCTCATATCGTACACATCTCGGCGAGGGAAAATTCCCGTTTCAGCCTTACATTCTCAGCACGTAACCGGGATAGATCCATTTGTTCCGGCGTGACAACTTGGTACCCGCACCGTTAAGTTTGCCCGTCGCTGCCAACTTTACCCAGTTGCACAGCGTTTGCTCAACCAGTCCCAGTTCCTTCGCTACCAAACCAATCGACTTTCCCATCTTCACTTGCTTGACCGCTTGTTCCTTGAACTCGACCGTGTATTCCTGCTTCGGTATCTTCTTCATTATCTTCCCCCTCAATAGTAACGTTAATTGTACGTCACCCTTGGAAGACTGTTTTTCGGGGGAAGATCATAAAGTAGACGGCAAAAGATGTCTCACAATTTGCCACGAATTTCACAGATAATCTATTTTCCTATTTTTATATCTTTAATACTTATCGATTCCAAAGCATCGAATTTTTTCGGATCCATCATTTCTTCCAATAATTTTTCTATGTCTGAAATACTGGTTTTATGTAGATTTATGTCTAATTCAATTGTCACTTCGACTTTCATAAGTAGCTCCAGTTAGCAATTCCTCTGCCTCGCAGAGTGTGATTCCAAGATAATATTTGTTCGGTACTTAATTATAAATTTAACTTCGTAATCTAACATTTACTCCTCATCGAGGCTTACATTCCGTAACTGGCTTGTGTCAAAGCGCCCAACTGATGCAGTTTAAATAAATTTAGACCTAATTTACTTCAGCGGCTTGCGAAATATTCCTAATTGTGGAGGGAAAGTTAGATCAGTCTTATTAAATGTGAACAGAAATAACACTGTGTAAGCGTTATAAAAAGTGTCGGCAAGAAACGATAAGGAAGATGCGATAAACCGACCAGAAGGTAATTCAAAGATATCCAAGTGGAATCTTGCGTAACCGGTTTGGTTATCTGCTTTATAGAACGATAGTTCAGGTAGTGAAATGGGTATTAAAGAAGCTTGAATAGGTGGAATTCCAAAGAAAGTCGTTCCCAATTCGGTTCCAAGTGCTTCTACTATGATGTTAATACGGTGAGTCGCTTTTTCATCCTGGACTGTGTAGCCATATTGCCCCAACCACCTTAAAATAATTCCCCGCACGATATCCTTGTCCGCACTTATTCCAGTAAGATCAAGCTTAATAATCGCACTTTTCGGTATAGGTAAAGGTGAATCAGGTTGTTTTGGCAGACTACGCATTACCGCCTCGGTGATCAACAACTGTTCGGTCGCAGTTCTTGCCGAATTTGTAATTTTTTGTGTAGATGAGCATGCTGATAGCAACCATACTAGAACTACACTTAAACATAGTATTTTTACAATTCTCTTTAACATGTCTTTTCTCTCCGTAAGTAGTAAGTATATTGAGTGATTTTTTCTTCTGCCTAAACATTAAACAACCCCATGGCAAGACCACGGGGAATCGCAAGTTCATTTTCGGTACGATCCCGGTATAAAATGCACTTTTCGCGCTATTCGGTAGATTTTTACTCTGCTATTTACACATCAACATGTGTATTATAAATAATAGTAGAGTTCATGTTTCTTGAAAGAATTGGCAAAAAGTTAAATATGAGATTTATATTCTATTGATAGCCCTTTTGTATCTAACTGGTTGTGTATGTCACCACATTCTTCAGAGCCTCAAAACAATTCCTCCTCTGATCAGAGAAGCTCATTTTCGGCTCTCATTGGATCTCAAGACACTACTGTCCCGTTAAAGAGAAAGTACTGCAGCCCGATTCAGGCCTAATTGGCTCAATAATTCTTTTCATAACTTATTGAACAAGATAGGATAATCAGACATACCTCATTGTAATACAATCTTCTCCTAAATACTAAAACTTGTACCGAGACATGAATTTGAGACGCTTGCAAAGCGACATTTTTTAGTTCTCTTATGTCCATGGAGGCATTCATGCGCTACATCGGCATGGTGGCGTCACTTGGGTTATCTGGGGCAGATGGATGGAGGAATCAACAGGTAAATTTCCCAATGGTGGTTGGGCACGGCTGGATTCCATCAAAATTGGCAAGTGGAAGCCTTGGCACCCGGGACTTGTACTGATCCCTGCTAAAAGTTTCATAGAAAAAGACCACGACAAACAATCTCACTGGATCATTCCGGCACCCTGCATGGCCATCCAAGCGTTACTGGCTGAAAGAAGCGGCGAGCAAAGGGTTTATATCGTTACTGAAGAAACGCCACCTGAATACAACTGGATTCATGATCGCTGGCCTCGGTTGATCAAAGTATCAGATCCAAAACTATCAACTTCTAACAGAATCTAGCAGTTAGCTTTCTATTATCTGTAATTTCACTTTCATTGTTTTGCGGATTTGACATCGCTATGGCCAGTGTGTTTGAATACTGTTTCATATTTCAGACATGGAGTCATTCAAACAATGTCAAATCGTGGCGGAAAAAGAGAAAATGCAGGCAGACCAAGTGGTCAGGGCAAATATGGTGAACCAACAGTTACAATGCGTATACCGCAAAGTCAGGGAGCTACCATCAAAAACTTTCTTGACGCATACCAGCGTAAAAGAACAGACTCCGATCATGAAGCAACCAACGTGGATGAGTTTTTTATTCCCGTCATTAGCGATCAACCGACCTTATTACCGCTTTTTTCTACCAAAGTGGCGGCAGGTTTTCCCAGTCCAGCAGATGATCATGTCGAGAAAAGTCTCGATGTCAGTGAATTTCTGATTGATCATGCTGCATCAACGTTCTTCGTTACGATTAAGGGAGATTCGATGGTTGATGTAGGTTTGCTGCCAGGCGATAAAGTTGTGGTAGATAGATCAAAGACGCCTGTCATCGGTGACATTGTGCTTGCAGTGGTTGACCGTGAATTTACCATCAAGATCTTTGATCACGGGGCGAACAAAATGCCAAGGCTTATGCCAGCCAATTCATCAGGTGCTTACAAACCCATTTACATTCGCCCAGATATGCAGTTTGAGATTTTTGGTGTCGTGATAGGATCATTCCGCCGTTTCAAGTAAGCAGACTATTGCCGGGTTATTTTTTGTAGAAAAGCTTCACAATCATTGTGGCATCAACCATGGGTAATCGCTCCATTGCTCTGATTGACGTGAATAACTTCTATGTCAGTTGCGAACGGGTATTTAATACTAGATTGGAAGGCAAACCGGTTGTGGTGCTATCCAACAATGATGGATGCGCAGTTGCCAGAAGCAATGAAGTGAAGGCACTGGGCGTCAAAATGGGACAGCCATGGTTCCAGCTGAAAGACTTGGCAGAGAAGTATGGAATCATTGCCTATTCATCTAACTATGCACTATATACAGACATGAGCAATCGTGTCATGAGCATACTGACAACATTTAGCCCAAGCCGAGAGGTTTACTCCATTGATGAATGCTTTCTGGATCTCACAGAGTTTAAAACAAGGAGCCTGACTCTCTATGGCCAGCTTATCCGTTAACGGATCAAACAATGGACTGGATTGCCAGTTTGTGTCGGAATAGGATCAACCAAGACGCTCGCCAAGCCTGCTAATCATATTGCCAAAAAGAATCCTGAGTTCAATGGTGTGTGTGATTTGAACGCTATGTCATCACAACAGCAAGAGGATTGGTTCAGGAAAATTGAGTCCGGTGAAATATGGGGTATTGGCAGGCGACTTGCACCCAAGCTGCATGAAATAGGCATCAAAACTGTGCTGGATTTCAAGATGGCTGATCCATCCAGGCTACGTTCCAGTTTTTTAGTCGTAATGGAAAAAATTATTCGCGATTGCTTACCAAGGTTGCTTGGAGCCTACGAGAAATTTATCGAAGCGGTACCAGTATCAGAAAGTTGGCATGATGCTATCTGAACTGGTGCCCAGGCAATACCGACAGCTTGATCTCTTTGGATCAGCTTCAGCAGATATTCAATCCAGTAAATTGATGAGTGTCATTGATCAAATCAATGCTCGAATGGGAAGAGACACTTTAAAACTGGCATCCGAAGGCTTCAAACAACCGTGGAGAATGAAACAGGGAAATAAAAGTCCAAACTACACCATAAATTGGAATGAATTGATTTGTGCTACGAAATAATCAACAGTCAACTTTTATAAAATCAGAGAATATGAAAATATAAAATGCAGTAACAATTACAGTAACTTTTAATTTAACAATATGAGTCCATTGTATAGCTTTGTTTTCGATTCCGGCCCCAAAAATCTCACACCGTATCAAATCCCCTCATATTTATTATATTCCAGTCAAATTGCATATCAGAAGATCTCACATTATCTTTTGCTATACTATCCGGCTACGTTGTTAAGCATTGAATCACTAACCATGCGTCTGTTGGACTTAACAGGCTACATGGACTCTCCTATCAAATTAATCGTAGCGAACCAGGCAGGAGAATACTTATGAGCATGAAATGAATCAGTTACAAAAGAATGCCAGGAAATCATCAAAAGAATTCCAGAAGACAATCGAATAGATTCTCTATTTAATATATGCAGTTATCTAGCTTTTATAGAATATGCTTTCAATATAAGAAATACCACATTATTAAGTCTGGGGTATTTTACTTACCCACATTTCCTGTGGATAACTTTGTGGAAAAGTCCTTTATCCATTGATTAACCTATGGAGCGGTAAGGACAATTTTAAGCCTGATTAATAATTCAACAGTTTAATTATATTATATTTATCATTCAGTTATAATTGCATTCAAGCTCCACGTGATTCGAATAAAAATAATATTTATATTCCATCCAGTTTGTGCATTAATTTAAAAGTCAAGTCAGCAATTTAGAAAAATGGAAAGAATTTTACTGATTTAATTTATTCTTTATTTTTTGATTAATAGGTGAAACTAGCAATACTTACTTATCTAGATTACTATTCTGCCAGTAAGCAATTGTTTAGCCAGCTACTGATTATGATGGATATTCAAGATGAGTAGAAAAAAAGACACAGAATCAGACTAGAAAGTGAGGGGTTCATCGTAGGCGCCTTAAGTTATTACCTGCCATGAAAAATACTGTCTATCAATTCATAAAAGATCTAATCATGCCATTCTGGAATTCAGATTCTGCAAATAGCAATCAAACACCATCAGCAGAAAAGCCAGCAATTAATTCCGGTAATCATGCACAGCTCTTAAGCAGATTAGCGACCACATCACACAGCATACCCATATTAGTCCAGGCGTCACAAATAATGAGTTAGCCAAGCAACTGCATGTGACCGAAGCAGCTTTCAAGAATCTCTTTAAAATCCTTGAACAGAAGGATACCCCCTACGGATCTGCACGACGAGTTAAAAAAATTGGCTGAACGCCATAGAGAGCTGGAAAAAAGGATTAATCAGCTAGAAGCTGATAATCCTGAGGTTATCGCCTTGCAGAAAAAAGCACGGAAAGCCGTTACCAATGTGCGCTATGAACAGGCTGAAGACTTACTGGAAAAATCTGCTGAATGGGTCAATTTAGCTGCTGAAAAAATTAATGCTGCTTATTTAAAACGCAAACGCCTGGTTGCGGAGAATATGGCATTGAAAGCTGAAACACTACATACCCATTTCGCATGGAATGAAGCAATCAAGGCTTATCAGCAAGCTATCAGTTTTGCAGAAGAAGCCAAAGGCAGAAGAAAAATTGGTAGAGTATCAGCAGGATATGCTTGGACGTGTGTATCTGGACACTGGTCAGTATAAAGAATCGGTTATCTATTTTGAGAAAACCCTGACCAGTGATATCAGGACTTATGGCGAAGATCATCCTAAAGTGGCGACCTGGAAAGCGCCAGAAAAGCCTTGGCGGATAAGGCCAAATAGGCATACCCTGATTCAATTTATATTCTGACTGACTTCCAGTAATAGTTTCGCCAGTACCTGTCATCGAGTCGAGAGATTGTGACGCCACTGCTATAAGAAGCATGTAAGAATTTGTTCTTTTCCAAGTAGATTCCGACATGTCTAGATGTGGGTCCAGTTCTGAAAAAAACCAGATCACCGGCTTTGAGTTCCGTTTTTCTGACTTCTCTGCCTAATTTTGATTGCATACTGGATGTTCTTGGCAAATGCATGCCCAGTTTTGATTTGAATGTTACGTGTACAAACCCTGAGCAATCAATCCCATGTTGACTGAGTCCGCCCAGTTTATAGCGCACACCCTGCCACTCATTAAACTGCGCATAGAGCTTGTTTTTTACTTGCGTGGAATTGATTGAATCCAGTTTTCTATCATACTGGGATTGTTTATAACTGCCGGTATTCTTTTCTTGTAGAGCGCCACAACCAACTAACAAACTGATACTCATACACATGACAAATCGAAAGATATTTCTTTTCATCTTCAGTATATTTTACCTTATCGCAAGTTAATCAAAGAAAAGATAAATACAAGCTATACGCGATTTCCGTGTTTACCCATACTTGCAAGTTTTGCCAGAACACTTCGAGCCATGTCCCTCAGTGGCACCACTTCATCAACACCACCCGCTGCAATCGCTTCCTTTGGCATGCCAAAAACAACACAGCTTGCTTCATCCTGAGCGAAGTTATAAGCGCCTGCCTTATGCATCTCGAGCATTCCGGCTGCACCATCCTTACCCATCCCCGTCAATATCACACCAATAGCATTTTTCCCAGCACAATTTGCGGCTGAGCGGAATAGTACATCAACTGATGGGCGATGTCGACTCACCAATTCTCCCTGATTCAACTCCGTCATGTAGTTTGCACCACTGCGTTTGAGCAACAGATGCGAATGGCCTGGTGCAACAAATGCATGGCCTGGCAAAATACGTTCACCTCCCCTCGCCTCTACGACTGAAATTCGACAGAGATTATTCAAACGATCTGCGAATGACTTGGTAAACGCTTCCGGCATATGTTGCGTAATCAGAATCCCCGGTGAATCAGGGGGCAGTTGAACGAGAAAATCCTTAATCGCTTCTGTGCCGCCTGTTGAAGCGCCCACAATAATTAATTTCTCGGTTGAAGCAACATGATTCGCAACCGATGGCAAAACCACATCTGCTGTTTTACTGCTAGTGACTACAGACGGCACAAGCTTTTTAAGTCGTGCTGCCATGGCAATACGAATTTTATTGGCAATTTCGCTGCCGTATTGCTTTAAACCTGTCGCAATATCGATTTTAGGCTTGGCGATAAAATCAACAGCTCCCAACTCCAGCGCCCGGAATGTAACATCCGATCCTTTCTCGGTCAGAGTCGACACCATGACAACCGGCATAGGTCTCAGGCGCATCAGTTTTTCGAGAAAATTGAGTCCATCCATCTTGGGCATCTCTACATCAAGCGTCAGCACATCTGGATTCATATTCCGAATCATCTCGCGCGCCGCCAATGGATCTGCCGCTGCACCAATCGCCTCCATGTCCGGCTCACTATTGATCACTTCGCTCAGAAGTTTACGAATGAGCGCTGAATCATCGATTACTAATACTCTAATTTTTTTCATGATCTGTACTCAGTGAAGTTAACGAAAAGAACTACACCGTTAAAACAACTCAACTTCTCCACCTGTTTCAACTTTACGCAAGCGCATGCTGTAATCCTTCTCACGCTGAGAAATCGTATTGTTATGGATTGAGCGGAGTTTCTTCACCATCACCTTGCTTGTTTTTGGGAAGAAATAGACCTTGCGTGGGTAGATATCTACCAGATCCTGCGCATTGACACGTATTTTCTCGGTCCGCAAAAATTTCAAAACGAAATTCGCATTACGCTGACCGACATTGGCAACGGTCAAACCATCCAATACATTTCCGCCCCCAAACACCTTGGCTTCCAGATTACATCGGCGTGCACCCAGCTTCAACAACTGGTTGATCAGTATCTCCATGGCATAAGTGCCATAGCGAGCTGAAGCATTCATGGGGCTGCTGGCATCACCCCCACCATCCGGCAGCATGAAATGATTCATTCCTCCGATACCACTATAGCAATCACGGATGCAGGCAGCCACACATGAACCCAGTACTGTGACCAGTAATAGATCTTTATCGGTCACGTAGTACTCACCCGGCAGCAATTTAACCGCTTGGTGATTAAAATTTTTATCAAAATATATGTTTGTCGCCACCTGTTCGTCAATGATTTCAGCCATGTTATCCCCTCGGTCTACTAGCTAACTCATAGACAGTTTTCTCTCTCAGTTTGAATAAATCGACTGCATGCTGGAAGCTCTCGGAATGACCGGCAAATAACAATCCATCTGGAGCCAGAAGCGGCACAAATTTCTTCAGAATGCTGTATTGAGTTGGCTTATCAAAATAAATCATCACGTTACGACAGAATATCGCATCAAACGGACCGCGGATCGGCCAACCATCATCCAGTAAATTCAATTGCCGGAAAGTAATGAGATTACGCAACTCGGGTCGCACTCTTGCAAAACCAGCATGACGCCCCTTTCCTTTCATGAAAAACTGTTTTAACTTTTCCTTGGGCAGCTTTTCCAGTCGATCCAGCGAATAAACCCCCAATTGTGCAGTTGCCAGTACATTTGTATCCAGATCAGTCGCCAGAATATGAACAGGTGGCGTAAACGTTTTAAAGGCCTGCACCATCGCCATGGCCATTGAATAAGGCTCTTCCCCGGTCGAAGATGCACTGCACCACAATTGAATCTTCTTCTGGTTCTTACGGTTTTCCACATGCTTTTCCAGAATGGGGAAATGATGCTGCTCGCGAAAGAACGCGGTCAGGTTAGTGGTCAAGGCATTCGTAAACGCTTCCCACTCCTCGGGGTTTCCTCGCTCCAGATAATTCAGATATTCACTGAAACTGTTCAACCCATTCGCACGCACACGGCGGGCAAGGCGGCTGTACACCATATTCTGTTTGCTGGAAGACAGTGAAATCCCGGCATGCTTATAAATCAGTTTCTTTACTCGCTCAAAATCAGCTGACGTGAAATCATATTCGCGTGATCTACCAGAATCCTCGTCATTATCCGAAATCATATCCATGATATATCCAATTGTATTAATTAATACTCAATGAAACCCAACAAATAGTGTTGTTACGACAGACCAACTGTCAGTCTGATTGATTGAAAAAACCAGGACTACAATTCATACTGAATACATTGGATGCAGAAATTCGTATCGCCATGGCTGCGACCACAAATAACATACAACCCTACACCCTGTTACATTCAGTACAAATCTTACTATATTGATATCAATTTGGTGATTGTCTTAGAACTCTTCCCAATTATCATCACCGCCGCCTGCTGCCACCTTACGGGGTTGTGCTGATACTGGGGCCGACGCAGCATTGGCATTTGAACTGGCCGCAGCCTTCTTAGTCGCTGGCCCACGGCTAGGCAGTTTGGTAACCGTTGTGGGGCGGTTGCTTCGCTTAACCGATGTTGATCTTGAGCCGTCTCCTGACAGTCTGAATGTACTGACCGATTGCGTTAATTCCTGCGCCTGCTCCTGCATGGATTCAGCCGCAGCCGCAGCCTGTTCCACCAGTGCTGCGTTCTGCTGGGTGACCTCGTCCATCTGGGTCACGGCCTGGTTCACCTGCTCAATGCCCGAGCTTTGTTCCTGCGACGCGGCAGAAATCTCCGCCATGATGTCAGTCACGCGTTTCACTGCACTGACGATTTCGTCCATGGTTGTTCCGGCTTCATCCACCAGTCGGGTGCCATCCTCCACTTTGCTGACCGAGTCGCTGATCAGTTCCTTGATTTCCTTGGCAGCCGCAGCCGAGCGTTGTGCCAGCGTGCGCACTTCCGTGGCCACCACGGCAAAGCCACGTCCCTGTTCACCGGCACGCGCTGCTTCTACCGCCGCGTTCAACGCCAGAATATTGGTCTGGAAGGCAATGCCATCGATCACGCTGATGATGTCGACAATCTTCTTCGAGCTTTCGTTGATGGAACTCATGGTTTGTACCACCTGACCGACCACCGCACCGCCTTTCACCGCCACTTCCGAAGCGCCGGCTGCCAGTTGATTCGCCTGACGGGCATTATCCGCATTCTGTTTCACGGTCGATGTCAGTTCTTCCATCGAGGAAGCAGTCTCTTCCAGGCTGGAGGCCTGTTCTTCTGTCCGCTGGCTCAGATCCGAGTTGCCGGAGGCGATTTCACTGGAAGCTGTATTGATCGTATCCGTACCCATGCGCACTTTGCCCACCAGATCCACCAGATTGTCGTTCATGGATTTCAGGGCTTGCAGTAAACGGCCGGTTTCATTGGTCGAATTCACTTCGATGCGACTGGTCAGATCACCCGATGCCACCGCATTGGCTACTGCAACGGCTTCATTGAGTGGACCAACAATCGCACGGATCAACAGGAACCCAATGATCGCTGCCAACAACACACCCAGTGTAATCACGCTGGAAGAAATCATAAAAATGTTTTCGTAATTATTTTGGGCTGCTGCATATTCTTTCTCAGACTCGGTACGTTGCAAGTCAAGCAGTGAAAATAAAGTTACGTGCGCAATATCAAACTTAGGTGTTGCGTCTGATGATGCATTTGCAATCGCGGCGTCATAATCACCAGCAGCCGCCAGGCTCATAGTCCGTTCACGTGACTCCACATAGGTTTTCCATTGCTGCTCAAAGCTCTCAACCAATGTTTTTTCTTCAGGCGTTAATCGAGTCGCCGTATATTTCTGCCAGGTTTTATTGAGCTCTGCATCACGTTCTTCAGTCATGACTTTACGCTGTTTTACCACATCAACATTTCTGCCGTATGCTGCCATCACCGCATTCAGGCGGACACGCTGCATCCTGTCCAGAACAAACCCCAGATCCCCTAAGGGAACAGCGCGATCTTCATAAACGCCCCTGAAAGCATCATTAGTCTGATTTAGACCATATATCCCCAGCCCACCCACGCCAATCAGCAATAGCGATAGCAAACCAATGACAAACACCAATCGCGACTTTATCGTCATATTATTAAGCATTTGAGTCTCCTCTAAATTTTATCTTCCAAAAATAACTGTTTTATCAATTAATGTTCTGATCAATCAGCCCCATATCGCCGCTGCCCATCATCTTCTCGATGTCGATCAGTATCAGCATCCGTTCATCAACCGTTCCCAGTCCCATGATGTATTCGGTATCAATCACCGCACCGAATTCCGGCGTGGGACGCATCTGTTCCGATTCCAGACTGATCACGTCCGATACCCCGTCCACCACGATGCCCATCACCCGCCCCGCTACATTC
>Ga0255338_1004933_pt1 | contig 12983 bp, 12 predicted proteins | sample MeOH1_35cm_T4_19_FD_203715 | JGI IMG/M metagenome (GOLD analysis project Ga0255338, IMG submission 203715) | Sandy soil microbial communities from University of British Columbia, Vancouver, Canada - MeOH1_35cm_T4_195 | ecosystem: Engineered > Artificial ecosystem > Sand microcosm > Unclassified ...
TCACCGAGAATCCGGATGTAGTTGTCGAGCGTCCACGCCTCCCCGACCGACGCAGCGCCGGTCGACGGGTGGAAGCTGATCAGGACGAAGGCGAGGATCGCGGGGACGTAGATCGTCCCGAACGCGATGAGCAGCGGCAGGACCAGCCAGTTCCAGCGACGACGGGTCATCAGTCCGCCGCGAGGATGAGGGCCTGGTCCGGCGACCACCGGACGTGGACGTCGCTCCGTCGGCCGGTCTCATCCGGCCGCGCGATCACGCTGACCGTCCGCTCCGGCGCGATCGCGACGCTGATGTACTCGAGCGGACCGCCGAACCGGGTCGACGTCACCGCGCCGTGGAGGCTGTTCTCCGGGGAGCCCTCCGCCGCGATCCGCATCGCCTCCGGCCGGATCCCGACGCGGACCGAGCTCCCGACCGCGAGGTCCGGGGCCGGCCGCGCTCGCACCCGGCGGGATGAGCCGGGGTCGAGCCCGGGCTCCTCGAGCTCGAGGATGGTCGCCTCGACCGTGTGCTCCAGCACGCACGCGCGGAGCAGGTTGATGCGCCCGACGAAGTCCGCCACGTAGACACTCGATGGATCGGCGTACAGCTCGCGCGGCGTCGCGACCTGCCCGATCCGCGCCTCTTTCATGACGACGACCCGGTCGGACATCCCGAGCGCTTCGTCCTGGTCGTGGGTCACGTGGATCGTCGTGATCCCGAGCATCTGCTGGATGCGGCGGATCTCGACCTGCATGTACTCGCGCAGCTTCGCGTCGAGCGCGCCGAGCGATTCATCCATCAGCAGCAGGCGCGGCGAGAACGCGAGTGCCCGGGCAAGCGCCACCCGCTGCTTCTGGCCGCCGGACAGCTCCCATGAACGACGCTTGCCCATCCCTTCGAGCCGGACGAGGTCGAGCATCTCCGTGACCCGCGCGCCGATCCGGTCGCGCGACCACTTCCGCATCCGCAGCGGGTAGCCGATGTTGTCGGCGACCGTCATGTGCGGGAAGAGGGCGTAGTCTTGGAAGACCATCCCGATGTCCCGCTTGCGTGCCGGGACATTCGTGATGTCGACGCCATCGAGCAGGATCTGCCCGCCGGTCGGCTCCTCGTAGCCGCCGATCATCCGGACCGTGGTCGTCTTGCCGCAGCCGGAGGGGCCCAGGAGGGTGACGAACTCGCCCCGATGGATGTCGAGATCGATTCCGTCGACCGCCACGACCCCGCCGAACTGCTTCGAGAGACCGCGCAACGAAAGAACGACCGAGTCGGGCATACCTGATCCCCTCCGCGACTGACTTCGGCGTGAGCGAAGACGCGGGTCAGCTCCCCATGACCTTGCTCCACGAGGCGTTCCACGCGTCGCGGTTGGAGAGGATGTACGCGGGATCCTGCTGGAACATCGCCGACATGTCTTCGGCGGTGACCGAGATCGTCTTGAGCTTCGGGTCCTTCGCGAACTCGGCCGCCACGGACGCGCACGTCGGCAGGACGCCATTCCGCTGGCCGAACAGACGCTGGGCGTCACACCCCAGGTTCATCTGCAGCCACTTGAGCGCCATGTCCTGGTTCTTCGTGCCGTGAATGATGTCGACCGTGTTCCAGTAGACCATGCTGCGATGGCTCCCGACCGTCGGATAGACCATCCCGAGGTCGAACCCCTGGTTCCGCATGACCTGCACCTGGGAGGTGTGCGTGACCGCGGCAACGACCTCGCCGTTGGTCAGCCAGGTCGCCATCTCCGCGGTCGCGCCGTAGATCCGCGGCTCGGCCGTCTTGAGCTTCGTCATCGCGTCCTCGACCTTGCCCTCGTCGCCGAACCAGGCCTCCGCGAGGCCGGAGAGGATGAGCGGCGCGAACCCGACGGTCATGCCGGGATACGCGATCTTGCCCTTCAGGGCCGGAGCGAAGAGGTCGTCGAAGCTCGTCGGATCGGGCAGCCCGAGCTCCTTGAACTTGGCCGGCGACCACGTGATGACGACCGGGACGAGCGTGAACGCGGGCCCGTAGTCCGGCGTGACCTGGGCCTGCTCGAACAGGTCCTTCATCGGGAGCTTGGTGTGATCGACCTTGTCGATCAGGTTCTTCTGGATGAGGGTCGCCTCGGTCAGGTGGTCGACCTGCATGACGTCGAACGGCGGATCACCGGCCGGCGCCGCCAGCAGCTTGGTCATGTTGTCCGCGGGATTTCCCAGGACGTACTCCACGGTCGCGCCCGTCTGCTGTTCGAACAGCGTCCCGGTCGATGCCTTGACCCCGGCACCCCAGTCGCCACCCCATGTCGCGACCCGGAGCGTTCGCCCGGAGAACTCCTTGCCGTTGGCGCCGCCTGAGGCGCCCGAGCCGCCCGAGCCGCAGGCCCCGACAACGAGCACGACGATGAGAAGACAGGTCGAACGAAGCCAACGGCGACGTGGCATTCCTGGGGGCCCTCCGTTCTGTGATGGGGGGGAATCACGAGCTGGCGGAGTGTGGGATTGGGCCAGTATGCACTTCTGCGGCCGTGGACGTACAACTCCGGTACAGTCGTATGCGAACGTTGACGGTCGTACACCGGAGGTCCGTTGCCACAGTTGACGCTCGTCCCGGCGCATGTGGTCGAGGCCTGGGACGACCCCGAGATCCGATGGTTCTACCGCGAGGCGCATCGCCTGACCGTCCCTGCGCCGACCTCGTTGGCCCTCGAGTCGCACTACCCCGCGGGACTCCTGGGGTTCTGCCGCCTCTGGTGGGCGTCGTTCCACGACGGACGCATCGAGCGGGCACTCATGGAGGAGCTGCGCGTCCGGATCGCCGAGCAGGCAGGTTGCGCCTACTGCGCCACGAGCCGGCTCGAGGCACCCGCGGCCACGGGGCGCCCTGGTGTCACAGCCCCGGCCGGAGACACGCGGCGACAGGCGGCCCTCGCCTTTGTCGATCTCCTGTCGCTCCGGCCGTGGGAGATCGGACCAGCCACGTGGGCGGGGCTGAGCGACGTCTTCGACGAAGACGAGGTCGTCGAGCTGGCCGTGTTCGCTGCGTGGCAGTACTCCGGCCCGCGGATGCTTCGCTCCTGGGGGGCCGCCCGCTACAAGACGGGCGAGCGGGCGGATGCCTCGACGCTGCCGGTCCGGCTCGCCTACGCCGACGACGCGGGACGCACGACCCCACCGCCGCGCCCACCGGCTCCTCGGCCCGACGGGTCGGGGTCGGCGCCCGCGGGCTGGCTCACATTCCTCGCACCGCGACCGGAGCTCGCCGCCGCATGGCTCGGACTCTGGCGCGCGGCGGTCGACGATGGGCCCCTGCCGGCGCGGATCGGCCAGCTCATCCGGGTCGACCTGGCGACGCGGCTCGTCCACCCAGCGTGGGCGCCACTCGACGCGCCGGGGATCCGCGCGGCCGGGATTGACGCGGCGACCATGGCGGCGCTCCCGGCCCTCGATCCCGCGATGTTCGACCCTCGCGAGCGCGCAGCCGTGGGCTACGCGCGGGCGATGCTCGCCGATCGCGAGCTCGACGGAGCGGAGGAGGCGGCGCTCGCGGAGCTGTTGACCGAGGCGGAGCTCGTCCAGCTCGGCCTCGCGGCCGCCGTCCAGGTCGGCGCGATCCTCGTCGATCGCTCGCGGGCCGCGGGGGATCAGGCGGAGGCGACGGCGCTCAGGCTCGCGAGGTAGCGCTCGACCTCGTCGAGCGAGACGGCGTCCGCGTACTTGGCATCGACGTCGAACAGGTTCCGCTCGAGCGTCTCGATCGTCCGGTCCACGACGCATTCCCGGACGACCATCATCCTGTAGTCGAGGGAGAACCCGTCGACGACCGTGGCCCGGACGCAGCCGCTCATCGACGACCCCGCGACGAGCACGGTGTCGACCCGCAGCCCGCGCAGGAAGATGTCGAAGTCGGTCCCGAAGAAGACGCTCGGGCGGCGCTTCGTCACCACGTGCTCGCCCGGCAGGGGCTGCAGCTCCGGGATGATCTCGGCTCCGCGCGTGCCCTCGACCTGGCACTGCCCCGTTCGATGGGCCAGGCCCTTCCACAACCCGACGTCGGCCAGGTCCGGTGCGACGAGACCCTGGCTGAAGAAGACCGGGATGCCGGCTCGGCGTGAGGCCTCGAGCAGACGCCGGATCGCGGGCAGCCGATCGCCCGCGATCGGGGCGCAGGTCGACGGCGACGCAGGATCGACGAAGTCCCACTGCATGTCGACGACGAGGAGCGCGGGCCGGCGGCCGAACCCGATCCGGCTCGTGCCCCAGCCCTGGGCCTCGTAGCGAGCAACGGTCTCCGCATCGATCGTCGTCTCGTCCGCCATGCGCATCCTCCGTTCGCTCTCGGCGCTGCTGCGTGGTCGTGATCCGCCGAGTGCATGCAATTGTGGACGAACCTCGCCGCGAAGGTGGATTAGGGGGCCTCGGCTCGCAGGACGACGACGGCGACCGGCTCGGAGCGGCCGCGCAGCTCGAGCCTGCGCTCCTCCCCGGCCCCGGCCTCGAGGCCCGCCGCCGTCGCCGCCACGCGCGAGACGAGCACCTCGCCCGGGCCCGCCGCCGACGCGAGCCTGGCGGTGGTGTTCACCACATCGCCGAGCGCCGTGAACTCCGTCGTCCGGCCCTCTCCGACCGTCCCGACGAACGCCCGACCGGTGTGTACCCCGATCCCGATCGGGACCCAGGGCCCGCCTGGATCGCCGTGACCCGTCGCGGCGAGGAGCTCCCGAGCCGCTGCCACGGCCGCCGCGGCATGCTGGTGGCCCGCGAACGGGGTGGCGAAGAACGCGACGATCTCGTCCCCGACGAACTTGTCGACGATGCCCTCGTGCTCGACGACGACCCGCGTTCCCGCCGCGTAGAACCGGTTGAGCAGCGCCGTGAACGCGGATGCGGACATCGACTCGCCGAGGCGCGTCGACCCGCGGATGTCGGCGAAGAGGAACGACAGGTCCGTCTCGGCGCCGCCCGGATGGTGCTCGATCCACGTCTCGCAGATCCGGCAGTAGTGCGGGTTCCTCGCCCATTGCGCCCGCCCGATCGCCCGCATGAGGGGCGCACCCGGCCCCTCGAACGGCGCGGCGCACATCTTGCAGCGCGGTGCGCGGGGGATCCGGCGAAACAGCCGCCGGAAGCGCCGGATCCCAGGATCCTCCCCCGAGAGGACGGCCTCCCAGTTGAACGGGTCCCTGCTGTGCATCCCTCGCCCCTGCCCCACCGCGGCGTGTACGGCCAGTCTACGAGCGCGAGCGTAGGCTGCCCGTACCAACCCCACGGCAGGCTGGAGGGAGGATGTCGATGTACGGGACAGTGGCACAGATGCGGGTCCAGCCGGGTCGGGTCGAGGACCTCCTGCACCAGCTCGCCCAGTTCGAGGAGATCGAGGTGCCGGGCTACATCGACACGTACGTCTTCCAGATGGACGAGGACCCGAACGAACTCTTCATGGCCGTCGCCTTCGCCGATCGTGAGTCGTACCAGAAGAACGCCGAGGACCCCGAGCAGGACCGCCGCTACCAGGCGATGCGCCAGCTGCTCGTCGCCGACCCGGAGTGGCACGACGGCGAGATCGTCTGGACGACGGAGGAATGACCGAGCGCGTCGAGCGCGTCGAGCGCGTCCCGCGCGTCGAGCGCGTCGAGCGCGCCGCTCGGGCGAAGCGGCGACCGATCTCGTCGGATGTCGGGCGGCTGGATCATCGGGCGATGGTCGGGAGGTAAACCGTCGGGTCGCGCGCCGGAATCCAATGGCATTGGACGGCCGGGGCCGATCCGGGCCGCTACGGACGCCGGCAGAAGCGGATGTCCAATGCAGTTGGATATTCGGCGCGTTCCGGGCCCATTAGGCGCCGCCGCGTCCAATGTGGTTGGAACGGCGTCAACCAGGGAACGGCGTCAACCACCGAACGCCGTCATTACCTTTGGAGCTCGCCCGCGCGGAACGACGCGATCAGCCGGGTGTAGTCGGGCAGCCCGCGCTCGTAGCCGATCGCCCAGAACCCCGCGCCCGCCAGGCCGCGTGCGTCGGCGAGGGCGAGCTTCGGCCGAAGGCTGCGCGGCGAGTCGAAGTAGACGGCGGTCCACGAGCCCGGTGCGCCCGAACCCGACGGCGAACCCGGCACGGCCGAAGCGCCTGGCATGGCCGAAGCGCCCGGCACGGCCCGCGGACCCTGCGCGAAGAACTCGACGCTTTCGGTCGGCTCGTACGTCGCCGCAAACGTCGGGTCGGCGAACGTCGGAAGGTTCCGCCGCGGGACCCACGTGTCGCCGCGGCCCGTCGCGAAGGCCCCGAACTCCGGCCCGGCGACCGGCCACGTCACCCCGTACAGCGGCAGCCCGAGGATCGTCCGCTCGACGGGCACGCCCAGCGCCGCGTAGAGGTCGAGCGACCAGGCGAGGCTCTTGAACCCACCGTCGGATCGCTCGAGCGGCGCCGACGCCCCCGGCTCCGACTCGGCCGTCCGGTAGTCGTAGCCCATCAGGAAGATCCGGTCGGCGCCTGCCAGCGTCGCCGCGGCCGCCATCGCCGCCCCGAGCTCCCCCGCCCCGGTCGCAACCGACACCTCCGCCCCAGTCACCCGCGCGCGGAGCGCCTCGCGCAGCCGGCCGACGAACCCACCGTACGAAGGCAGAAGGTCCGGCGGCAGGCTCTCGACGTCGACGTTGATCCCGTCGAACCCGCGCTCGGCCGCGAACCCGACGAGGACGTCGATCCAGCGCTCCTGCGCCGCGCCGCCGCCCTCGCCGAAGAAGGCCCGGTTCTTGTCCGCCCCGAAGCTCGTGTAGACGAGCTCGACCCGCACGCCGCGCTCGTGCGCCTCGTCGAGCAGCCGCCGACCGACCGGCCCGTCGATGTGCCGGAAGCCGTTCTCATCCTCGTTCATCGAACCGTTCTTCCGGTGCGTGATCGAGAACAGGGCGAGCGTCGTCAGGTCGGTCTTCGCGACGTGGTCGGCGAGCCCGTCGTCCATCTCCCAGTACGGCGCGTAGCCGTAAACCTCGTGGCCGGGGACCGGCCGTGGCGCGGAGGCGAGCGGCACAGTCGAGTGCGGCGACGGCGTCGGCCCCGTCATGCCACAGCCGGCGACGACGAGCGCCAGCAAGACCCCTACGAGCCGACGAGTGCGCACCACCTCAGCGTACGAGCCTAAACGGCCGCCGCCTGCCCCTCGAACTGCGTCCGGTACAGCTCCGCGTACAGCCCGCCGGCGGCGAGCAGCTCGGCGTGCGTGCCACGCTGGACGATCCGGCCCGCCTCGATCACGAGGATCTGGTCGGCCTTCCGCACGGTCGACAGGCGGTGGGCGATCACGATCGAGGTCCGCCCGGCGAGCGCCGTCTCGAGCGCTGCCTGCATCGCGGCCTCCGATTCTGAATCGAGGTGCGCCGTCGCCTCGTCGAGCACGACCACGTCGGGCGCCTTGAGGAGCAGCCGCGCGATCGCCAGCCGCTGCTTCTCACCGCCGGACATCCGGTAGCCGCGGTCGCCGACGACCGTCTCCAGCCCGTCGGGCAGCGCCAGGATCAGCGGAAGGATCTGGGCTGCCCGGAGGGCGTCGAACAGCTCCTCGTCGGACGCGTCCGGACGGGCGAACAGGAGGTTCGCCCGGATCGTGTCGTGGAGCAGGTGCGCGTCCTGGGTGACGACGCCGACCGTCTCGCGGAGCGATTCGAACGTCGCGTCCCGGACGTCGACCCCGTTGATGCAGACGCTCCCCGAGCCCACGTCGTACAGCCTCGGGATGAGGTGGCTGATCGTCGACTTGCCGGCGCCGGACGGCCCGACGAGCGCCGTGAGCTGACCCGGCAGCACGGTGAACGAGATGTCGGTGAGGACCTGTTGCGATGGCGCCTGGTTGAGCACCGCGACCGACTCGAGCGACGCCAGCGACACCTCCGATGCCGTCGGGTAGCTGAACGAGACGTGCTGGAACTCGATCGTCGCGGGTCCGGGCGGGATCGGGACCGCGCCGGGCCGCTCGGCCACCATCGGCTCGAGATCGAGGACCTCGAAGACGCGGTCGAACGAGACGAGCGCGGTCATGATGTCGACCTGGACGTTGGACAGCGCGGTCAGCGGCCCGTACAGCCGGTTGAGGTAGGCGGTCAGCGCGACCAGCGTCCCGACCTGCAGCGCGCCGCTCGTCGCGAGGAGACCGCCCCAGCCGTAGACGAGCGCGGTCGCGAGAGCCGCCGTGAAGAGCAGCGCCGACTGGAACATCCGTGAGTAGACCGCCCGGGTGACCCCGATGTCGCGCACGCGCGCCGCCTTGTCGGCGAACGAGCTGACCTCGTGTTCCGGCCGGCCGAACAGCTTCACGAGCAGCGCGCCGGCGACGTTGAACCGCTCGACCATCGTCGAGGTCATCGCGGCGTTCAGGTTGTAGCTCTCGCGGGTGATCTCCTGCAGCCGGCGGCCGACCCACCGCGCGGGCAGGATGATCAGGGGCATGAGGACGAGCGAGACGAGGGTCAGCTGCCACGACAGGAAGGCCATCGCGACCAGCGTGATGGCGACGCCGACGACGTTCCCGACGACCGATGAGAACGTGTCGGTGAACGCCCGCTGCGCGTCGAGGACGTCGCTGTTGAGGCGGCTGACGAGCGCGCCGGTCTGGGTGCGGGTGAAGAACGCGATCGGCATCCGCTGGAAATGCGCGAAGACACGCGTCCGCATGTCGAAGATCAGTCCCTCGCCGATCCGCGCCGACAGCCAGCGCTGGACGAGCGAGAACACGGCCTCGAGGAGTGCCAGGCCGGCCAGCCCGAGGGCGAGCTGGACGACGAGCGTCGAGTTCCCCTTCAGGATCCCCTCGTCGATGATCGCGCGGTACACGAGCGGGACGGCCGCGCCGAGCAGCGCGCCGATGACGATCAGCGCGAGGAAGCCGGCGAGCATCGGGCGGTAGGGCGCGGCGAATCGCGCGATCCGCCGGTAGATGCCCGGCCGAAGCCGCTGCCCCTTGACCGACCCGTCGCGCGCGAACGACCTGCGAAGTCCGCCGTTGCTCATGCTCACGGACGAAGGGTAGCGGCGAGACTCGTCACGATGCGTGCGGGCGCGGAGGGCCGCCCTCCCAGTTCTCGCCTAGCGTGACTCATGCAGATGAGTCTGTTACCCTCATGCACATGACGAAACGTCTCCAGGTCCTGTTCGACGACGACGAGCTGCGCGACATCCAGCGGCTCGCCAGGCGCCGCCAGATGACCACGGCGGAGTGGGTCCGGCAATCCCTCCGGGTCGCCCGGGAGGCGGAGTCGGGAGCCGACGTCGGGCAGAAGCTCGCAGCGGTCCGGCGAGCGGTCGGCCACACATTCCCCGCCGGGGGCATCGACGAGATGCTCGACGAGATCGAGCGGGGGTACGCGGCGGGCCGGACGGGCTCGTGATCTTCGTCGACTCGAACATCCCGATGTATCTCGTCGGTTCGGATCACCCCAACAAGCACGCCGCCCGGCGGTTGCTCGAGCGTGCAATCGCGGACGACGAGCCGCTCGCCACGGACACCGAGGTGTTGCAGGAGATCCTTCATCGGTACGTGGCGATCAACCGCCGCGACGCGATCGATCCGGCATTCGAGGCACTTCTGGGTGTCGTCGACGTCGTCCACCCGATCGAGCAGGCGGATGTGCTTCGGGCGCGGCGGTTCGTCGTGTCGACGCCACGGCTCTCGGCGCGCGATGCCCTTCACCTGGCCGTGATCCAACGACGGGACATCGCGCGGATCCTGACCTTCGACGCCGGCTTCGACGGCATCGTCGGCGTGCAGCGGATCGCCGACTAGCGCTACCCGTCGCCCGCGCTTGCCTCGGCGAGCGCGAAGGGGTGCACGGAGCCGCTGCCGGCCGTGCGCAGCAGCGAGCCCGCATACGTGAGGGTCCAGCCTGAGTCGACGAGGTCGTCGACGAGCAGGACCGGCCCGTCGAGCACGGCGCCGCCATCGACCGACAGCTTGCGCGCGACGTTCCGGAGCTGCTGGACGCTGTTCTCCATCAGGTGCTGCGGCTCGCCGGGGCCGGCGACGAGCGCATCGACGTACGGCAGTCGCAGCTCCGCCGCGAGCGCCACGGCGAAGTCCCGCACGAACGGCCCACGGGCCGATGGGACCGCGGTCACCCACGCGGGCGCGGGCTCGGGACGCCAGCGGTCGCGGATCGTCGAGGCCGCCGCCAGCAGCAGCCCGCGCCCGAGCGGCGCCACGCCTCGGCGGGCGCGCGAGACGTCCCTCCCCCACCCCGCGTCGCCGTAGACCGACAGCGCGACCCCGGCCTCGTTCGGCGGGTTGATCTTTCCCGACAGCCCGGGGACCGCCTCGGCCGCCCACTGGCGGCGCGGCGCAATCGGCCGGAGGTCGCGGCGGAGGAACGTCATCGCCGCGTGGACGAGCTCGCGATCGACCTCGCGCGGCAGTCGGTCACCGCCGTCATTGCTGCACTGGCCGCACGGCGCCGCCGTTGGGTCGTCCAGCTGGCGGCCGAGGAACTCCATCAGGCAGCCGTCGTGGACCTGGTAGGCGCGCATCGTCTCGAGCTCGGCGCGCCGGACCGCGACGAGCCGCGCGACCCGCTCCTCGTCCTGCTGCCACGGAATCGCCGTCCGGACGTAGCGGCTGCCCTGCCGGGCGACCGCCCCGTCGAGCTCGAGCAGCTTGAGCGCCTGGGTGATCTGGCCGCGCGGCATGTTCACGCCGCGCTCGATCGTCGACCACGACGCCGAGTCGACCTCGTCGAGGACGGCCAGCACGTCGTGCATCCGGGCCGTCGGCGGGAACGCCGTCCGGATGAAGTAGTCGGCAATCTCATCGTCCTCGCGGCCCGACAGCAGGACGCCGTGCGCCCGCTCGACCGCGCGCCCGGCCCGGCCGACCTGCTGGTAGTAGGCGATCGCGCTGCCCGGTCGCTGGTAGTGGACGACGAAACCGAGATCCGGCTTGTCGAAGCCCATCCCGAGCGCGACCGTCGCGACGAGCGCCTTCATCTCGCCGGCGATCAGCGCGTCCTCGAGGGCCTCGCGCTCCGGCTGCGGGAGCGCCGCGTTGTACGGCCGCGCGTCGATCCCGCGGGACTGGAGCCAGCCCGCCACCCGGGTGGTGTCGGCGACCGTCAGGCAGTAGACGATCCCGCTGCCCGGCAGCTTCGGGAGCTGCTCGGCGAGCCAGGCGAGGCGCTCAGCCTGGTCAGCGAGGACGATCGCGTCGAGACGCAGGCTCTCGCGGGTCAGCGGGCCGCGGACGATCGCGACATCGCCGCCCAGCTGCTCCGCGACGTCCGCGACGACCCGGTCGTTGGCGGTCGCGGTCGTGGCGAGGACCGGGACGCTCGGGGCGAGGCTCGCGAGGATCCGGCCGATCCGCCGGTAGTCGGGCCGGAAGTCGTGGCCCCAGTCGGAGATGCAGTGCGCCTCGTCGACGACGAACAGGCCGATCCGGTGCTGGATCGACGGCAGGACGCGGGCGGTGAAGTCCTCGTTGGCGAGGCGCTCGGGCGAGATGAGGAGGACGTCGACCGCGTCCTGCGCGAGCGCCTGCTCGACCTGCGCCCACTCGTCCTTGTTCCCGGAGTGGATCGTGACCGCCCGAAGACCGAGCCGCGCCGCCATCGCGATCTGGTTCCGCATGAGCGCGAGGAGCGGGCTGATGATCAGGGTCGGCCCGTGGCCCTGGTCTCGCCGGACCCGGGTGGCGATCCAGTAGACGAGGCTCTTGCCCCAGCCCGTGCGCTGGACGACGAGCGCCCGGGCGCCGTCGCGGACGACCGCCGCGATCGCCTCGCGCTGGCCGTCGCGGAACGTGGCGCCGGGGCCGAGCATGGCCTCGAGGTGGGACTGGACGGTGGGCGCGGTCGGGAGCGACATGCCCCTAGGGTCGCATGGACGGGCGGCCCGGCGGGGTCGTCGGGATATTCGCCTCGGTAGGTACGCCAGAAAGGAGGCCCGCCGCTCGCTCCACCGCGGAGATTGACACGCGCTGGTCGCCGCGCGTACTTTGTGCGCACTCTAAATTTAGAGGGTGAACGAAGCGCGTGAACCGCCGTCGCAACGCCGGTGTCGGGCTGATCCGGAACCTCAACCGCGCGGCCGTCCTCGCCCTCATTGGCCGCCGCGGCCCCATCGCCCGCGCTGAGATCGCACGCGAGCTGGCCGTCAGCCCGGCGACCGTGACCGCCGTCACCCGCGAGCTCGTCGCCCGCGGCATCGTCCGGGTCGTCGACCAGGTGCCGTCCGACGGTGGCCGGCCCGCCCTCCGCCTCGCGCTCGTCCCCGATGCCGGCCACGTCCTGGGCGTCAAGATCGCCCCGGACCACCTCGCCGGCGTCATCGTCGACCTCGAGGGAGAGATCGTCGACTCGTTCGCCGAGCCGTTCGACGCCGCCGGCCCGCGGATCGTCGACCGGATCGAGGCCGCGCTCCGCCCCGTCGTCGAGGGCCGCCCGGCCACCTCGCCGCCCCTGCTCGGCATCGGCCTCGGCGTCCCCGGCCTCGTCCGCCCGGACGGCGGCGGAACGATCGAGGCCCCGTCGCTCGGCTGGGGCCAGCTCCCCCTCGGCAGCATCCTCCGCACCCGGCTCGGGCTCCCCGTCCTCATCGAGAACGACGTCAACACCCTCGCCATCGCCGAGCGCCTGTACGGCCGCGGCCGCGATGTCGACGACTTCATCACGGTCACGATCGGGGCCGGCGTCGGCCTTGGGATCACTGCCCGTGGCGAGCTCCATCGCGGCGCCCAGGGCGGGGCCGGCGAGCTGGGCCACGTCACGGTCAACCCTGACGGCCCCGCGTGCTACTGCGGCAAACGCGGCTGCCTTGAAACCGTCGTCGCGGATCCCGCGCTCGTGAGGGACGCCGTGGCCGAAGGCATCCTGCAGGCGGACGGCACCGTGGCCGACCTGCTCGCCCTCGCCGACGCGGGCGACTACCGGGCCCAGGGGATCTACGCCGCCGCGGGCCAGGTCCTCGGGCGGGCCGTCGCGATGGTGGTCAACCTGCTCGACCCCCGGCTCGTCCTCCTGAGCGGCGAGGGCATCCGGGCCT
>Ga0255338_1004934_pt1 | contig 12976 bp, 8 predicted proteins | sample MeOH1_35cm_T4_19_FD_203715 | JGI IMG/M metagenome (GOLD analysis project Ga0255338, IMG submission 203715) | Sandy soil microbial communities from University of British Columbia, Vancouver, Canada - MeOH1_35cm_T4_195 | ecosystem: Engineered > Artificial ecosystem > Sand microcosm > Unclassified ...
GCCGAGACCGACCGCACCAGCGCCATTGGCGAATCCATCTCGCGCGACAAGGATCTGACCAAGAGCCTGCTGGAGTCCTGCGGCGTGCCCGTGCCCGAAGGCCGCATGGTCGATAGCCCCGAGGACGCCTGGCACGCCGCCGAGCGCATTGGCGTGCCGGTGGTGGTCAAGCCCTACGACGGCAACCATGGCCGCGGCGTGTTCACCAACCTGATGACGCGCGAGGAAGTGGAAACGGCCTATGGCGTGGCCCTGGACGAGGGCAACGGCGTGATCGTGGAGCGCTTCGTGCTTGGCAACGAGCACCGCCTGCTGGTGGTGGGCGGCCGCCTGGTGGCCGCCGCGATGGGCGAGACGGCCAGCGTCGTGGGCGACGGCACCTCGACCATCGACCAACTGATCGCGTCGCAGATCAACTCCGATCCGCGCCGCGGCAACACCGAGGACCATCCGCTGAACCGCGTGCGGCTGGATTCCGCCGCGCGCCTGGAGCTGAGGCGCCAGGGCCTGGTGGATGGCGATTCGGTACCGCCTGCCGGCAAGCACGTGCTGATCCAGCGCAACGGCAACGTGGCGTTCGACGTGACCGACCGCGTGCATCCGAGCGTGGCCGCGCATGCGTCGCTGGCCGCGCGCGTGGTGGGGCTGGACATCGCCGGGGTGGACCTGGTGGCCGAGGACATCTCGCGCCCGCTGGCCGACCAGCGCGGCGCCATCGTCGAGGTGAACGCCGGCCCCGGCCTGCTGATGCACATCAAGCCCGCCGACGGCACGCCGCGCCCCGTGGGGCCCGCCATCGTCGATCACCTGTTCCCGCCCGCGAAGGATGGCAGCGCGGACGATGGCCGCATTCCCGTGGTCGGCATCACCGGCACCAACGGCAAGACCGTGGTGGCCAAGCTGGTGGCCCGCCTGCTGCAGCTCTCGGGCAAGCACACCGGGCTGGCCTGCAGCGACGGCCTGTTCCTGGACCGCCGCCAGGTGGAGACCGGCGACCGCGCCAACTGGGAAGCCGGTCACCGCATCCTGATGAACCGCGCGGTGGAAGCCGCCGTGTTCGAGAACGACAGCGGCATGATCCTGTCGCAGGGCCTGCCGTACGACCGCTGCCAGGTGGGCGTGGTCACCAACTTCGCGCAGCCGGACCACCTTGGCGACTACTACGTCGAGGATGAGGACCGCATGTACAACGTGATGCGCACCCAGGTGGACGTGGTGCTCGACAGCGGCGTGGCCGTGCTCAATGCCGGCGATGCGCGCGTGGTGGAGATGGCCGAGCTGTGCGATGGCGACGTGATCTTCTTCGGCCAGTCCGCCGACCTGCCCGCCATTGCCGCGCACCGTGCGGCAGGCAAGCGCGCGGTGTTCGTGCGCGATGGCAAGGTCGTGCTGGCCACGGGCCAGAGCGAGACCGCGCTGACCGATGTGTCGGCCATTCCGCTGACCTACGCGGGCCGCGTGGCGTTCCAGATCGAGAACATGCTGGCGGCCGTGGCCGCGGGCTGGGCGCTGGGCATCTCGAACGACCTGATCCGCGCCGGCGTGGTGACGTTCGACGTGGGCCAGGTGGACGTGCCGGGCCGCTTCACCCTGTTCGAGCGCCAGGGCGCCACGGTGATCGTCGATGACGCGCACAACGCGCCGGCGCTCGAGGCGCTGGTGGCCGCGCTGGATCGCTTTCCCGCCGAGCGCCGCATGCTGGTGTTCGGCGCGGGCGTGCAGCGCCGCGACGAAGACCTGGTGCGCCAGGGCAAGGTCATTGGCGCCGCGTTCGACCGCGTGTTCCTGTGCGAGGACCACAGCGTCAAGCGTGACCTGCCCGACACCGAGGCCCGCGCGCAGGTGAAGAATGGACTGTATGAAGGCCGCCGCGTGACCAAGATCATCGACGAAGGCGCCCGCCGCGCCGCCATCGAGGCCGCGCTGTCGCAACTGGTGCCCGGCGACCTGCTGGTCATCCAGTGCGACGAGGGCTCGCCCGAGGGCACCGTCGAGCAGGTTCACCAGTGGGTTGGCCGCTCCGGCCGCCGCGCTTGATGCCTCGGCCAGAAAAATAACGGAAATACTATGGAAGTCTCCCGTATCCGGGCCCTGCGCGGCCCGAATCTCTGGTGCCGGCACACCGCCATCGAGGCCATCGTGGCCTGCTCGGACATGTCGCACCTGCTGGCCGACCTGCCCGGCTTCGAAGACCGCCTGCGCGCGCGCTTCCCGGCCATCGGCCCGCTGCGCCCGGACGACGAAGCCGGCACGCCGTCGATGGCCCACGCGCTGGAAGCCGCCGCGCTGGGCCTGCAGGCCTCCGCCGGCTGCCCGGTGACCTTCAGCAACACCGCCCTCACCGTGGAACCGGGCACCTACCAGGTGGTGGTGCAGTACAGCGAGGAGGAAGTCGGACGCCTGGCGTTCGAACTGGCCGAGCAACTGTGCCTTGCCGCGCGCGACGACAAGCCGTTCGACCTGGATGACGCGCTGCACCGCCTGCGCGAGCTGGACGAGGACGTGCGCCTGGGGCCCAGCACGGGCTCCATCGTCTACGCGGCCGTGGCGCGCGGCATTCCGTACCGCCGCCTGACGCAAGGGTCGATGGTGCAGTTTGGCTGGGGCAGCAAGCAACGCCGCATCCAGGCCGCGGAAACCGACATGACCAGCGCGGTGGCCGAATCCATCGCGCAGGACAAGGAACTGACCAAGAGCCTGCTGCACGCGGCCGGCGTGCCAGTGCCGCTGGGCCGCTCGGTGCGCAGCGCCGAGGAAGCCTGGGCCGCCGCGCAGGCCATCAACGGCCCGGTCGTGGTCAAGCCGCGCGACGGCAACCAGGGCAAGGGCGTGGCCGTGCGCATCCGCACGCGCGAGGAAGTGATGACGGCCTACGAAGTGGCGGCCGATATCTCGTCCGACGTGCTCGTGGAACGCTACATCCCCGGCCACGATTTCCGCCTGCTGGTGGTGGGCAAGCACCTGGTGGCCGCGGCGCGCCGCGACCCGCCGCAGGTGATCGGCGATGGCACGCACACGGTGCGCCAGCTGGTGGAGCAGGTGAACCGCGACCCGCGCCGCGGCGAGGGCCATGCCACGTCGCTGACCAAGATCCGCTTTGACGACATCGCGCTGGCCACGCTGGCCAAGCAGCATCTGACCGCCGACGCCGTGCCGGCCAAGGGCGTCCGCGTGGTGCTGCGCAATAACGCCAACCTGTCCACGGGCGGCAGCGCCACCGACGTGACCGACGACGTCCATCCGGACATCGCCGCCCGCGCCGTGGCCGCCGCGCAGATGGTGGGGCTGGACATCTGTGGCGTGGACGCCGTGTGCGAGACCATGCTCAAGCCGTTCGAGGAACAGGCCGGCGGCATCGTCGAGGTCAACGCCGCGCCGGGCCTGCGCATGCATCTGCAGCCGTCGTTCGGCAAGGGCCGCGCGGTGGGCGAGGCCATCGTCTCCACGATGTTCGCCGATGGCGACGATGGCCGCATCCCCGTGGTGGCCGTGTCCGGCACCAACGGCAAGACCACCACGGTGCGCCTGATCGCGCATCTGCTGGCCGCGAGCGGCCTGCGCATGGGCATGACGGGGACCGATGGCGTGTATATCCAGGGCGAGCGCATCGACACCGGCGACTGCAGCGGCCCGCGCAGCGCGCGCAACGTGCTGCTGCACCCCGACGTGGACGCGGCCGTGTTTGAAACGGCGCGCGGCGGCCTGCTGCGCGAGGGCCTGGCCTTCGACCGCTGCGACGTGGCCGTGGTGACAAACGTGGGCGAAGGCGACCACCTGGGGCTGTCGTACATCAGCACCGTGGAAGACCTGGCCGTGCTGAAGAGCGTGATCGTGCAGAACGTGGCGCCGCACGGCATGGCCGTGCTGAACGCCGCCGATTCGATGGTGGAGGCCATGGCCGACGCCTGCCCGGGCGCGGTGACGTTCTTCGCACACGACGTCGGCCTGCCCACGATGGCGCTGCATCGCGCCCAGGGCAAGCGCGTGGTGTTCACCGAAGGCGACCACATCGTGGCATGCGAGGGCGAGACCGCGGTGCGCATCGCGCTGGCCGATATTCCGCTCACGCGCAACGGCAGCATCGGCTTCCAGGTGGAGAACGCGATGTCGTCGATCGCCGCCGCCTGGGCGCTGGGCGTGGACTGGGCGGTGATCCGCCGCGGGCTGGCCACGTTCGTCAACGACGCCGCCACGGCGCCGGGGCGCTTCAACGTGTTCGACTACAAGGGCGCCACGCTGATTGCCGACTACGGCCACAACCCCGATGCGATCCAGGCGTTGTGCAATGCGGTGGAAACCATGCAGGCCAATCGCCGCGTGGTGGTGATCAGCGGCGCGGGCGACCGCCGCGACGTGGATATCCGCCGGCAAACCCAGATCCTGGGCGGCGTGTTCGACGAGGTGGTGCTATACCAGGACCAATGCCAACGTGGCCGCGAGGATGGTGAGGTGCTGGCTTTGCTGCGCGAAGGGCTGGAAGGCGCACAGCGCACCAGTCACGTGGAGGAGATCCGCGGCGAGTTCCTGGCCATCGACACCGCGCTGGGGCATCTGCAGCCGGGCGACCTGTGCCTGATCCTGGTGGACCAGGTGGAAGAGGCGCTCGGCCACATCGCCAAACGCATCGCGGAACAGTAACGACAGCATCAAGGGTTTGCTCCCCTCTCCGGTCTATATATATACGGGAGAGGGGCCGGGGAAAGGACCGGCGCTTCCATGAAGTCCGGCCGTAGATCCGACATCCTGATCAGAGGAGGTTCGCATGCAAACACCGCAAACCGTAGTTGTCACTTACATCGCCGCCACGCCGGCGCAGGTCTGGTCCGCGCTGACGGACCCCGCGCAGAGCGAGAAGTATTTCTTCGGGCGCCGCGTGGAGTCTGACTGGCAGGTGGGCAGCCCGTTCGTGCTGCGCATGGACGACGGCAAGGTAGATTCCCAGGGCGTGGTGCTGCTGGCCGAGCCGCCGTACCGGCTCTCGGTGACGTGGCGAGTGGAATGGCTCGAGGCGTTCCGCAAGCTGCCCGAGGTGGTGGTCACGTGGCAGGTGGACGCGCTGGGCAAGGCGGTGCGGCTGACCGTCAGCGAGACCCATCGGGAACCCGTGGACGAACAGATCCTGCAAGGTGGCCGCAATGGCTGGCCGCTGATCCTGGCGGGGCTGAAGACCCTGCTGGAAACCGGCAGGCCGCTCGACGTGGAGGCGCCCAAGCCCCCGCCCGCACCGGCTTCGGCCGCTTGAGGATGTTGCCTGGCGATGTCGCGTCAGTGCCGGCCCGGCAGGGCGAGCCGGCGCTCGAGCACGCGCTGCAGCACCGATAGTCCCGTGCTCAACACCCAGTAGATCACCGCCACGGCGAGGTAGAGCGGCAGCGGCTGGTAGGTGGCCGCGATGATCTCCTGCGCCGTGCGCAGCAATTCCGTCACGGTGATCACCGAGACCAGCGAGGTGTCCTTGATCAGGCTGATCAGGCTGTTGGAGAGGCTCGGCACCGCCAGCCGCAGCGCCTGCGGCCCCACGATGTAGCGCAGCGTCTGGCCCGGGGTCAGGCCCAGGCTGTAGGCGGCCATCCATTGCCCGCGCGAGATGCCCTGGATGGCGCCGCGCATGCTTTCCGACAGATAGGCGCCCACGTTGAGGCTCAGCGTCAGCACGCCGGCCGGCGTGGGTTCCAGCGCAATGCCGACGCCCGGCAGCCCGTAATAGACCACGAAGATCTGCACCAGCAGCGGCGTGCCCCGCATGATGCTGACGTAGACGCGCGCCACCATTTTGAGAATCGGCGCATGGCTGATGCCCATCAGCGCGACCACAATGGCGATGACCAGGCCAAACGCCATCGACAGCACGGCGAACTTGAGCGTAAGCAAGGCGCCCTGCAGCAGCACGGGCAGCGAATCCGTCACGAGTGTGAGGGCAGACATATGGGAAGCATCTGGAAAAGCCGGAATGCCGCGATCATACGTGATCCCGAGCCGCCAGATATGCCGATGAATCCGCGCCACGGGGATGCGGCGCGGATCGCCATCCGCAATCTACGCGGATGGCGTTGCAACCATCGGCCGCGCCTACTTCGCCGGCCGGGTCACGTCCGACCCGAACCACTTGTTCGACAGCTTCACCAGCGTGCCGTCGCGGCGCAGGTCTTCCAGCGCCTTGTCGATGGCCTGCGCGAACTTCGGGTTGTCCTTGCGGAACGGAATGGCCACCTCGGTGCTGGCGCCCGGCACCACCGCGCCCGGGCGCAGCGGCAGGTTGGCGGTCTTGATCAGGTAGTTGACCATCAGGCGGTCATTGAGCGCGGCATCGATCCGTTGCGACGCCAGGTCGCGCAGGTATTCGGGCGCGCCCGGATAGGTCTTCACCTCGACGCCCGCCACGGCCTTGGCGAGGTCGTTGTAGTTGCTGCCCAGGCTGACGCCGAGCTTGTGGCCCTTCAGGTCTTCCAGCGACTTGAACTCGCGCTTGTCATCCTTGCGCTGGATCAACTGGGCGGCCGAGTAGACATACGGCGTGGAGAAATCGAGCGCCTGCTTGCGCTGCGGCGTGGCGGCGACCTGGTTGACGATGATGTCGAACTTGCCCGCCTGCAGGCCGGCGATGATCGCGCTCCATTCGGTCGTCACGAACTCCGGCTTCACGCCGAGCTTGCCGGCGATGGCGCGCGCCACGTCCACGTCGAAGCCCTCGAGTTCGTTCTTCGCGCCGCGGTAGCCGAACGGCGGATACGTGCCCTCCACGCCAATCTTCAGCACGCCGGCTTGCTTGACCGAGTCCAGCAGGTCGGCGGCGCTGGCGGCCGTGGCCGTGAGCCCGGCAACGCCAGCCAGCAACACGGAAGCCAACAGGGATTTGAGCAAGCCTGTACGAATCGATCGCATATGTTCTCCAGTGGGATGCGGTGTCAGGTCCGGATGCCCTTGGGGCGCCCCGGCGGCTCCCGAGAGCCTATAACGGGCTCCACACTATCGCAATCACTATTAACCACGAAATAACGATTCATTATGGCTATATAACCGATCCGCCTCCCGGCCATCACCGGGGGGCGGACCGGCCGCCGCCATCCCGCTTACTGGAACGCCTTGTCGTTCGGCGCCGCGAACAACGCCTTCATTTCCGGCGACAGCGGATAGTTCATGTTGATGCCGCGCGGCGGAATCGGCGCCTGGAACCATTTGGCGTAGAGCTTCTCGGCACGGCCGCTCAGCATCAGGTCCGCGACCACGCTGTCCGCCAGTTTCTTGAACGTCGGATCATCCTTGCGGAACATGCACGCGTAGTTCTCGGTCTGCAGCGGCTCGCCCACCACGGCCCATTCGGCCGCGTTCTTGGCCTTGGTGCGCTCGCCATACAGCAGCGGCTCGTCCATGACGAAGGCGGTGGCGCGGCCCGTCTCCAGGATCAGGAACGCCTGGCCGTGGTCCTTGGCGCTGATCAGGTTCATGTTCATGCCCTGCTCGCCATTCATCTTGACCAGCAGGCGCTCGCCGGTGGTGCCGGCCGTGGTCACCACGTTGCGGCCCTTGAGCTGTGCAAAGTTGCTGACGCCCGAGTCCTTCTTGGTCAGCATGCGGATGCCGTACACGAACAGGCTGTTCGAGAACGCCACCTGCTTCTGGCGCTCGAGGTTGTTGGTGGTGCTGCCGCATTCGATGTCGATCGTGCCGTTCTGCATCAGCGGAATGCGGTTCTGCGACGTGATCGGCGTCAGCTTGACCTGCAGGTTGGGCATGTTCAGCGTGGCCTTGATCTTGTCGACGATCTGCAACAGGATCTCGTGCGAGTAGCCCATGACTTCCTTGCCATCGGAGTACGAGAACGGAATCGACGATTCGCGGTAGCCGAGCGAGATCACGCCGGTGTCCTTGATCTTCTTGAGCGTATCGCCATCGGCGGCATGCGCGCCGGCAGCGGCAAAGGCCAGCACGGCAGCGGCCAGCAGGCGGTTGGACAACGAGGCGGGGGTCAGACGGGCACGCAGTGACTTCATGGTTTTCGCTCCTTGATGGGGCTTGGTTTAATCAGGCTTGAGGCAATCAGGCAATCTCACTACCAACAACTCAACTTCCCACAACGCCGGCTAGGCCCGCGCCGCACTGAAATCTTCCGCGTCGATGGCGGGCTGGCGGCCCGCGAGCCGGTCAGCCAGCAATCCCGCGCTGCCCATGGCCAGCGTGAAGCCCAGGGCGCCATGGCCCAGGTTCAGCCAGAGACCCGGCAGGCGCGACGGCCCGACCAGCGGCAGCCCATCCGGCGTGGCGGGACGCAGCCCGGCCCAAGGCTGCAGCGTGTCGAGGCCGGCACCATTGGCCACGCCGCCGAATACCGCGCGCGTCTGCGTGACCAGCGTCTGCACGCGCTCGCGGTCGATCGTCGGCCCGCCGCGCACCAGGTCCGCCATGCCGGCCACGCGCAGCGTGTTGCCGATGCGCGCATAGACGATCTTGTTGGCGAAGTCCGTCACGCTGATGTGCGGCGCGCGGGCGCCTTCGGCAACCGGCACCGTGATGCTGTAGCCCTTGAGCGGCCATAGCATCGGCCGCACGCCCAGCGGACGCAGCAACGGCACGCTGCCGATGCCCCCCGCCACAATCACGGCGTCCGCGCGCAATTCCTCGCTGGTCGTCCTGACGCCAACCACCTGGCCCCCCGATGTCATCAATCCTGTGACATGTGTACCAAATCGCATCGACACCTTGCCCCGCTCTTGCAACAGATGGGCCAGCGACAGGCAGAAGCGGTGACAATCGCCCACTTCCTCGCTCGGCGTGTAGATGGCGCCGGCGATATCGTGGCGGATACCCGCCAGCGCCGGCTCCAGCGCCACGGTGGCGTCGCGGTCCAGCGCCTGTTGCTCGCAGCCCAGGCTGGCCTGGTAGTCCAGCAGCCGGCAGGCCGACGCATAGGCCGCCTCGTCGCGATGCACCACCAGCTTGCCGCGTCGCGCAAAATCGAAGCCGCCACCCTGGTCTTCCTGCCGGCCCGCCTCGGCGCCCTGCACGAACGCCTGCATCAGGTCGCGCGAGTAGAACGCCAGCCGCAGCAGCTTGCGCGTGGTGGCCTCGCTGGTGGCGGCGTTGCACGCGGCCACGAACGCCATCAGCCAGCGCCACTGCGCCGGGTCCGCCGTGGGACGAAAACGCATCGGCGAGTCGCGGTCCAGCAGCCAGCCGGGCACCTTCGACAGCACGCCCGGCCCGGCCAGCGGCGCCACATAGCTGTAGCTGAGCTGCCCGCCGTTGGCGAAGCTGGTTTCCTCGCCCGGACCGTCGTGCCGCTCCAACACCGTGACGTCGTGGCCGTCATTGGCCAGCCGCCACGCGGTGGTCATGCCGACCACGCCGGCCCCTATGATTGCTACGCGCATCGAACCCGCCCTGCCTTCAAGATAAATACGATGGGCCAGAGCGTAGTCCACCGCACGCGGCTTGCCCAATGCGAATACGTGCCAGAATATGTCCTTCGGCTATGGATGCTGACCACCCGGGCTTACCCGTAGTGCATGGCAGCCATCCAGCCTTCTTTCCGCACCTTTCCAGGTGGAATCCCGCACCACAACGATGCGCCTGCGCCAGATCGAAGTCTTCCGCGCCGTGATGCTGACCGGCACCGTCAGCGAGGCCGCGCGCCTGCTCCACGTGTCCCAGCCTGTGGTTTCGCGCGTGCTGCAGCATGCCGAGGCGTCGCTGGGCTTCCGGCTGTTCGAGCGCGTGCGGGGCCGCCTGCAGCCCACGCCCGAGGCGACCGCGCTCTACGGCGATGTCGAAAGGCTATATGGCGAGGTCGAGCGGGTGCGGCGCGTCTCCGAAAGCCTGCGGCACAAGGGCGCGGGACGCCTGCGCGTGGCGGCCACGCCGAGCCTGGCCAACCCGCTGCTGGTGCCGGCCGTGCGGCGCTTCTGCGCGCGCCATCCGGAGACGCAGGTCCAGGTGCTGACGCACCATACCAACGAGATCGTCGACGCCCTGCTGGCCAACCAGATCGACGTAGGCTTTGCGTTCTCGCCGCCGCGGCACGAGGCCATCTCCTCCGAGCCCGTCGCCGCCGGGCGCATGCTGCTGGCCGTGCCGCGCGCCCTGCCGCTGCCGGCCGGCGGGCGGCACGGCGCCGTGCCCATGCGCAATCTGATGGACCGCCCGTTCATCGGCTATGACGACAACAGCTCGCTGGGCCTGCTCGTGCGCCAGACGCTGGCGCGCCATGCGCTGGAGCCGCATTCGACACTCGAGGTCCAGACCTACTCGCTGGCGCTGGCGCTGGCGGATGCCGGACTGGGCCTGACAGTGCTCGACCAGTACACCGCGCTCAGCGCCAATCCGGCCAATGTGGCGCTGCACGACATCGAGCCGATGCTGCCGTTCGAAATCCAGTTGCTGCGCGCGAGCCATCGCGGCGCATCGAGCCTGGTCGACGACATGCGCGCCCAGTTCGCGGCGGCCGCGGCCGAGCTGGCGGCCACGCTGCCGCACCGGCTCGAGGCGCCCCGCGTGCAGTTCGATGCGCCGGAAAAATGACCGATGGCCGCATTGACAGACCCGCGCGGCGTGCACCATCATCAACCTGCACCGACAGGCGCGTGAGACCCACATGTTCGTCCTGACCCTGATTCTCCTTGTCCTGATCAGCGCGTTCTTCTCGATTTCGGAGATCGCCCTGACCGCCGCCCGCCGCACCAAGCTGCAGGTGCTTGCCGAACGCGGCGACCGCCGCGCCACCAAGGTGTTGCGGCTCAAGGAAGAGCCGGGCAACTTCTTCACGATCGTGCAGATCGGCGTGAACAGCGTGGCGATCCTGGCCGGTATCCTGGGCGAGAAACACGTCTCCGACCTGGTGTTTGCCGGCCTGGCGCCGTACATGGACGCCGGGCACGCGCAGCGCGCGGCCAATATCGGCTCCTTCCTCGTGATCACGCTGCTGTTCATCCAGTTTGCCGACCTGATCCCGAAGCGCATCGCCATGACGTTTCCCGAGCGCTGCGCCTTGGTGGTCATCGAGCCGATCCTCACGCTGCTCAGGGTGCTGAAGCCCGTGGTGTGGATCTTCAATGCGGCGGCGGATGCGACCATGAAGCTGTTCGGCATCCCCACCAAGCCGGTGGATCAGATCACTACCGAGGACATCGCCGCGATGGTCGACGCGGGCGCCGAGGCCGGCGTGCTGCACAAGCACGAGCTGCATCTGATCGAGAACATGTTCGAGCTCGACTCCAAGGGCATCACGGCCATCATGACGCCGCGCGACGACGTGGTCTACCTGACGCTGGAAGAGACCGCCGACAGCGTGCGGCGCAAGCTCGTGAGCCAGCCGCACGCGCAGTATCCGGTCTGCGGACACGATCTCGACGACGTGCTGGGCTACATCGATTCCAAGGACATCCTGCAACTGCTGCTGGCCGATGAAAGCGCCACGGTGCTCGGCAACATCGGCCGGCATCATGACAAGAACGTGCTCGTGATTCCGGACACGCTGACGCTGTCGGAGTCGCTGACGCGGTTCCGCGAGATGCACGAGAGCTTTGCCGTGGTGATGAACGAGTACGGCCTGGTGGTCGGCATCGTCACGCTGGACGACATCGTGGGGGCGCTGATGGGCGATATCCTGTATTCGGCGGAGGACGAGCAGATCGTCCGGCGCGACGATTCGTCATGGCTCGTGGATGGCCTGACGCCGCTCGTGGACCTGAAGAAGGCGCTCGATCTGGATACGCTGCCGGGCGAGGACTACGTGGACACGGCCGCGGGGCTTGTCATCTACTCGCTGAAGCGGATTCCGAAGAAATCGGAGTCGATCACCGTGGCGGGATACCGCTTCGAGGTGCTGGACATCGACCATCACAAGATCGACCAGTTGCTGGTATCGCGGCTACCGGGCGTGGTGGCGACGGCGGCCGGCACGGCCGCGGACAGCTGAACAGGGCGAGCGGGAGCGGAGATTGTGACGCGACGAGCCGGTAACCACCACCCCGCCATGGCCGGTTTTGTCGCCCACGGCAATGATGCGGCGACTCATGTGCCGGCCTCGCCGGTCTGCGTTGGCGGTGCGTTGACGCGAAAGCGTACGCCATCCAGCAGCTTGTCCCACAGGGCGATTGCCTCGTCATCGGTCAGGGATGCCTTGTCGGCAGCGCCGATGCGATCGGCTGCCACCTTGCTGAACATCTTTGCGTTAATCCACGCAGGGTGCAGTGTCGAGCGCTCCTTGCCGACGGCTTCCCACTCGAATTCGTGTGTGCCGTCCTTGCGCCTGACCAGGGATTCCTCCCCTTTCCAGACACCAACGTTGCGCTTGCCTTCGCGCAGGGTGGCAAGCTCAGGATAGAGCGCACCCAGAAGCCGCCTTTGGGCGCTGATGCCAGCGAGCAAGCCTTCGCCGTTTCCGTCGGTCACGCTTGCCATCTTGTTGGAGTCCACGGAAAAGCTGACATCGGGCAGGCTGGGAAGCGCAATGCCTGCCTGAGAGATCTCCTGAAATGCCCCGCTGCTGTCGGCAATGAAGCCGTGGTCGATGCACACGCCGGGTTCCTGGGGGATTTCGGCGTTGTCGCGGGCGCGCAGGCCTCGCACCAACGGAGCGAGTTCCTCGCCGCCATAGAACCACTCGAACAGATGGGGCCCGCTTGCGACGAAAGTCATACTTTCTTCGACACCATAGGCCTTGGCGTTTTTGCTTTGGAATGATCGAATTTCGAAACTATCGCTAATTGGCCCGCGACCGAAGTAGGTGATTTCGGCGGTGTCATCACGCTCGAGCTCCCTATTACGATATGCTTCCGCCATGTCTTTCAGATTGCTTGCCGCGCCGATATGGGTGTCAATTCGGGCCGGAAAGTCCTGCGACCCAAATATCAGCTCAGCCTCGGCGGGCACCTCCAGGACATAGCGCCCAAAGCAGACCTGCTTGGTGCTGGCAAACAGGGCTTGCAATCGCGGCGATAGTTGAACTGGATCTGGCACGCCTTTCTCCTTGTATGAGTAG
>Ga0255338_1004935_pt1 | contig 12976 bp, 9 predicted proteins | sample MeOH1_35cm_T4_19_FD_203715 | JGI IMG/M metagenome (GOLD analysis project Ga0255338, IMG submission 203715) | Sandy soil microbial communities from University of British Columbia, Vancouver, Canada - MeOH1_35cm_T4_195 | ecosystem: Engineered > Artificial ecosystem > Sand microcosm > Unclassified ...
ACACCAGGACGTCCCCGTCCTCCGCAACCAGGTCGGCCTCACCGCCGCGGCAATGGTAATTGCGCGCCCTGATCACGTAGCCACGTCGAGTCAGCTCTTCCGCGGCCTCGTGTTCACCGGAGCTCGCCAGCCGTTTCCTGGCGGTCTGGCGGGCTGCCTGCTGGGCTGAGTTCATTCGCACTCCAGGCGCTCTTGCGGGCTCTCCACCCGGTGGTCCCTCGTTTCAGCAGCGTCCACTAGCTTGATCATAGCAAGGTAGTGGGGAGGAGTGACAACCTGCCGTCAAAGTAACTTTCTCAGATGGCTCAACTGTTGGTGGAGCTCATGCGCCGGCGGCGGCTCCAGAGCCTGGGTACGGTTCCAGAGCTCAACTACGGGACGGCTAAACCCGTTCGTCGCGGTGAGCATCGTCTGATTCGGGGTGGGTAGTGAGCCGGTCAGCATCAGATGCAGCAGTTCACCCAGGCAGTGCACATCTCGCTGCACCAGCCGATCCCCCGTGGCCACAGGCTCGCCGGGGCCGGGATCGATCAACACCGCACCCCGCCGGGAAACCACCAGGACATTCTGCGGCCGGATATCTCCGTGCGCCATACCCTTGGCGTGGATCGCCGCAGCCGCGGCGGTTACCGAATCCAGATGGTCGAGAGCCTGGCGGAGCGGTAGGCGTCGGCGCGCGCGCACCAGGTCGTACAGCGCATTTCCCTCCAACCATTCCAGGAGCAGGAACGGTGCGAGGTCCGTGCATCCGGCGCCGAGTAGCTTGACCAGTTGCGGATGCTGGACGGCTTCCAGCACCCGGCGCTCCTCCTGCAGCCAGTGGTGGGCGTCGGGGATCTCCGGCTTCGCAATCTTCAAGGCACAGCCATCCGCCCGGCTCGCCAGGGTAGCCCGGTACACCCGCGCGTAGGAGCCTTCACCGTGCCACGGCCCCACCTGCACGACTTCACCTCGCTCGCTCCGCAGTGAAGCGCCGGGCTGTATACGCGTGGTCATACTCATTGCGGCCCAAGCGTGATGGAGATGGAGCGCCCTGCCGGCACTTCGATTTCGCTCTCGTTCGTCCACTTCTTCCCGTCCACCCGGACGCGATGGCGACCGGCAGTGGTAGTCAGCTTCTGCGGCGCGGGACCGATCTCCACGCCATCCACCCACACCGTCGCGCCCACCGGTCGGGCATTAATGCTAAGGGTTCCGCCGCGGACTACCCGCAGCGCCGCGCGTGCTTCATCCCAGGTTACGGGGTAGCGAGCGCCCTGCCCATCCGTCAGCTCTCCACGTGCCGGGTCCAGCCGGTAGCGTCCGGCGGCGGCGAGGCGACCGTCCGTACCCACGCGGAACGCCTGGAGGTCTACCGGCTCGGTACCGATGGTGCCGGTCCGTGTGGCCAGAGTGAAGACGCGCCCACCAAGGGCATCAAACAATACTAGATTCCCGGCCGGAAGGCGGGACAGGACCTCCGGGGAGGCAGGCTCCAGCTTCTGACCGGCGGGAGGCGGTGCCGCTTGACCCGGAGCGGCAGGCTGACCGCGCCCCACCAGGTAACCGCCCGCAAAGCCGACTGCTAACAGGGCCGCTCCTCCAATGGCTCCGGCGAGGATCTGTAAAAGCACACTGCCGCGCCGAGCAGAAAGGGGGGTGGGCACGCGCACGGTAGACGCTCCTTGTGTTTCCGTCTTGGTGGTGGTCCCGGCCGGTACGGGTCGCCGGGCCGGTGCTTGGGTCAGCCCGGTCACTTCGGCGATCGCTACCGTGGTGTCATCGTCGTATTCGTCCGGGCGGCTGTGGGAGATCAACTGGCTGGCAATCGCCTGAACCCGCACCCCATCGCGCCCCAACACCCGCTCCAGCGCCTCCGGACCCGCGTCATTGAAGTAGCGGGTGAGTCCGTCGGTGCACAGCAGCAACCGGTCGCCACCCGCAACCTTCAGGCGTCGCAGCTCAGGCTCCAGGTCGCCGTCCTGTCCGAGGTACTGCGCCGGCCGGTTTCCCGCTCGCCGGTCCTCACCGCCGGCCACGGCGCGCACCTGTCCCTCGCGCATGAGGTAGACCGAGCCGTCTCCGATGTGCGCCACGAACAGCTGCCCCTCCAGGAGCGCCGCCACACTCAGCGTGGTGCCTGGCTGCTTCGACTTGCCGGGCACCCGCAGCGAGCGTACCGCCTTGTGAGCCGCTTCCAGCGCGTCCGCCATGGCGGACGCAAGGTCCGCTTCTCCCTGCAGCCGGCGCGGATCGAAGAGCACTTCCCGCGCGGTGCGGACCGCCGTTTCGGACGCCTCGCGCGGCCGGGGATGGCCGCCCATTCCGTCCGCCACCATCAGCAGGGCATCCAGCACCGGATGCTGTTGGGTAACGAAGACGGCGTCCTCGTTCTCCAGGCCCTCCAATTGATGACGGTGCCCCGCCTGCGTTTTCCAGGCCAGGTCTACTTCGGCACGCAACATCAAGCAGTCTCCGGGCCGGTAAGCGTAAAGCGGAACCGGGAGAGCTGGCCCAGGTCCAGCGTGTCCCCGTCTGTCAATTCCGACCGCTCCCGCGCGGCCACCGGCTCGTTATTATGCAAGACGGCCCCGTCGGAGGTCGCTTCCACCCAATACCGGCCTGTCTCCAGCTGATAACCAATCACCGCGTGGTCCTCACGGATGTCATCCGCGGTGACGTAAAGATACGAAGTATCGTCCGTCGCCGCCCGCGGACGAGCGCCGATGACGGTCCGGCCACCCGCCCGGAGTGGAAACCACTGGACTCGCTTATCAAGCGCGGTGCCGTCTTCACAGAAGAGCCACGCCGGCACGGCCCGAGCGGTCTCTTTAGGAAGAGCCGGCGCCTGAAGGACCGCGGGCCGGTAACGAGTCCAGGTCAGCCACACCAGAAACGAGCCGAATGCCGCCCAGGCGAGCCAAAGAAGGGGGTTGGAGTACTCCATCTAACGTGCCCGATCTGTTCTGGAGGGGAGGGTGGGAGTATGGGAGTGCGAGAGTGGGGGGGCGTATTGGATGCAATGAATTGCATCCCTACTAACAACGGAGCCGCCCCAAAAGTTCCTAGTGATGCAATTCATTGCATGCACCCTTCTCCCCACAAACTCCCATGCCTCCACACTCCCACACTTCCTCAAAGAGCTAAGCACGCGCTTCCATCGGCTCCCACTTCCGGTCCTGCGGTCCCACGAAGATCGAGGTAGGACGGAAGATCCGGTTGTCGGAGTACTGTTCCACCACGTGGGCGGTCCAGCCCGCGGTGCGCGCGATGCCAAAGATCGGCGTGAACAGCTCGGAGGGGACCCCTACGGCGTGCAGGATCAACGCGGCATACAGCTCCACGTTTGCAAACAGGTCGCGGCCCGGCTTCACCTCGGCCAACACCCGGACCGTCGTCTCCTCCACCGCCTTGGTGAGGTCAAGCAAGGCACGATCTCCGGTGAGGCGGGCCATCTCTTCAGCCGCCTGGCTCAAGATGGCGGCGCGCGGATCGCGTACTTTGTAGACGCGGTGACCGAACCCCATGATCCGCCGCCCTTCCGTCAACTCCCGCCGGATGTAAGCGTCCGCTTTATCGGGAGTGCCGATTTCCGTGAGCATCTCCAGCACCGGCGCGGGCACGCCGCCGTGCGCGGGTCCCTTCAGGGCGCCGACGGCTCCGGTGATGGCGGAAATCATGTCGGAGTTGGTGGAAGCAATCACGCGTGCGGTGAAGGTGGAGGCGTTCAGGCCGTGCTCGCTCACCGCGACCAGGTAGGCGTTGAGCCCTGCCACACGCGCCGGCACCGGCTCCTCGCCTTCCAGCATGTAGAGGAAACCCTGGGCGAAGCCATGCTCCGGCTTCGGCTGCACCAGCTCCAGTCCGTTGTGCAGCCGCCAGGTATGCGCGACCAGCGCGGGCATCTGAGCCAGGATGCGCGCGGCGCGGCGCCGGTTGGGCTCCAGGTCCAGATTATCCGTGTCCTCGTCCCCGATCGAGAGCATCGATGCCGCCATTCGCAGCATGTGCATCCCGGTAGCGTGCGGCGCCAGCACACGGACGGCGTCCAGCACGGGAGCCGCCAACTGGCGCGCGCTGCGCAGCTCTTCCGTCAGAGCCTCGTACTCGGAGCGGCTGGGCAGCTTGCCGTGCCAGAGGAGGTAGGCTACCTCTTCAAACGACGCCCGCCCGGCCAGCTCCTGGATGTCGTATCCCCGCAGGTTCAAACGTCCTTCGCGGCCGTTGACTTCGCCAATCTGCGTGGCCGCCGCGACGATGCCTTCAAGACCCCGCGCCACCTGGGGCGCTCCGGCAGTTTCCTGGTTACTCACAAACTCTCTCCCGTATGGATGGCGTTGGCAAGACGGGCGGAGCCTGTGGCCGGTTACGGCCCAGGGGGCGTCGGTAAATGGGGAAACGAGAAAATGAGGAAATGGAGTTACCAGGCACGGGCCTGACCAGCTCTCATTTCCCCATTTACCCCATTTATTTCATCTACTCCGGCCCGCTAGTAGCGGATCCGCCGGATGATCCGGTCCAGCGCGTCGACCGCTCCGTCTATTTCCGCTTCCGTTGTACCACGTCCGAGCGACAGACGCAGAGCACTGATGAGTCGTTCGTGCGGATAGCCCAATGCTTTGACCACATGCGACGGCTCGACGGCCCCCGCGGTGCAGGCCGAGCCGGAGGAACAAGCGACCCCTTCCAGGTCCATGTTCAGCACCAACAGATCGCTCTCGGCGCCCGGAAAAGAGAAGTTGACGTTGTTCGGGAGGCGCTCCTGGCGTGGACCATTCAGGAGCGCGTTGGGGATGCGCGCCTCGATCGACGCGATCAGCCGGTCACGCAGCGCAGTGATCCGGGGAAGTGTCTCCGGAAGCTCCTCCACGGCCAGCTTTAGCGCCGCCGCCAACCCAACCGCGCCCGCCAGGTTCTCGGTTCCCGCCCGCCGGCCGCGCTCCTGCCCACCTCCGTGCATCGTGGACCGGAATCGCGCCCCGCGCCGCGCATACAGCACACCGGTTCCTTTGGGGCCATAGAATTTGTGCCCGGTCAGTGCCAGGAAGTCGACGTTCAGCTCCCGCACGTCCAGTTGCAGCGCCCCGGCCCACTGGACCGCGTCGGTGTGGAACAGCACGCCCGCTTCACGGCAGACCGCACCGATCTCCGTCACCGGGGCGAGCGAGCCAATCTCGTTGTTGGCGGCCATGATGGAAACGAGGAACGTCTCCGGCCGGATTGCCGCGCGTACCGCTTGCGGATCGACGCGGCCTTCTCCGTCTACCGGAAGCACGGTCAACTCCGCGCCCAACTCCTGCAGCCACTCGGCCGTATGGAGGACCGCATGATGCTCGGTCGCCGCGGTGATCAGGTGGTTCTTCCTGCCGCGATGCTGGAGAAAGCAGCCGAAGAGCGCCAGGTTGTCCGCCTCGGTACCGCTGCCGGTGAAGTAGATCTCCTCCGCCTTGGCGCCGATCAGCTTTGCTACCTGGTCGCGTGCTTCATCCAGCGCCTGCCGCGCCACCTGGCCCACCCCATGCACGCTGGAAGGGTTGCCGTAAACGTCCGTAAAGTAAGGCCGCATCGCGTCCGCCACTTCCGGTCGACAGGGAGTGGTTGCGGCATGGTCTAAGTAAATCATCTCAAACTCGGGCGGGGGATTAACCGCCAAGACGCCAAGCAGGGGAACCAGAGATTTTGGACAGGATAACCAGGATCTCGGCAGAGAGGAAACGTTAGAGACTGGCTGGGAGATGGTGTCGCTCCGCGTGAACGATCATCCCCACATCCGGTCCATCTTGTTCATCCTGTCTAAAAACTCTCTTGCCTTCCCACTTGGCGCTCTTGGCGTCTTGGCGGTTATTCCGATTTTTGGAGCAGCTCGTTCATGCTGCCGGAGCGGAAGCCCTGGAGGTCCAGCGTGACGTAGAGGTAGCCGGCTTTCTTGATACCCGCTACGATGCGGTCTGCCGCGTCTCCATCCAATATTTTGGCAAACGCGTGGCGGGGGACTTCGATCCGCGCCACCGAATCGTGGTGACGGACGCGGAACTGCTCCAGTCCTTCCGCCCGCAGCACGTTCTCGGCCGCCTCGATCCGGGCCAGCGTGTCCGCGGTCACCGGCGTGCCATACGGGATCCGCGAGGAGAGACACGCCATCGCCGGCTTGTTCCAGTTCGGCAGGTTCATCAACCGCGCTACTTCCCGGATCTCCGGCTTGTTCATCCCCGCGTCATAAAGCGGGCTGCGAACCGCGCGCTCTTGAGCCGCCTGGTGGCCGGGGCGCCAATCCGACATATCGTCCACGTTGGCGCCATAAGCGATGTGAGCGTAGCCCTCCGCCTCCGCGATCTGGCTCAGATGCGTGAACAGCTCGGACTTACAGAAGTAACACCGGCGCCCGTCGTTCGCCTGATACTCCGGGTTGCCTAGCTCGCTGGTCTCCACCACGCGCGCCTTCCAGCCCCGCTCGCGTGCCAGCTCCAGCGCCAGATCCAACTCCGCTTTGGGATACGACTCGCTTTTGGCGATGACCATCAGCGCCCGCTCGCCCAATGCTTCGTGCGCTGCCGCGGCCACCACGGTGCTGTCGATCCCCCCGGAAAACCCCACGACCACGCTGCCCAGCTCACGCATGCTCTCCACCAGCCGTCGATATTTCTCCGCCACGACGGCGGGATCGAGTACCGGTTTTGTTTCCAGGGTCAGCAGCGAAGTCATACGGAAGCCCTTCCGGGCGCGGACAGTAGGGTCGCACCCGCCAGATTATACCCAGTTCACTCCCTGCTTCGGAAGGAGGGGGATTCCGCGGCTCGACCCATTGGCCACAAAGATTGGCAGCACTCAGCCGCATTTCTCGAAAAGAAAGACGGAGAATCACAGGTCCGGGTTGAACTGCTCCTTAACACTTCCCAGAGAGTCCGAGCCCTACGGAGTCGATCCACCATGAGACGCCAGGATGCAGCAGGAGCCACCTCCTGCAACGATGGCCTGACACGGCGTGAGTTCCTGCAAGCCACGGCCGTGCCGTTGGCCGGCCTCGCCCTGCCCGCGCTGAGTCCGTCGGAAGGATGGGCTGCGCGGAAAGAGCGGGACGTCAACTGCATCATGATCGTCATGCTGGGGGGGCCCAGCCAGATCGACACGTGGGACCCGAAGCCGGAAGCAGCCTCCGAAGTCCGGGGACCGTTCCGCCCGATCGAGACGAACGTCTCCGGCATCCGCATCTCGGAGCTCTTCCCCCGCATGGCGAAGCTTGCGGACCAGTACGCTTTGGTCCGCTCCGTCTACCACACTGCCCCCGCGATCCATGACGTGGGCCACCAGCTGATCCAGACCGGCCGCCTCTCCGAGGACGGGATCGAGCATCCGCACCCGGGCAGTGTGCTGGCAAAGCTGCGGGGAGCCAGATCCGGCTCGCCCGCTCACGTGGTGCTCCCCACGCCTCTCCGGGCTACGGGCGCGAACCTGTCCCACGGCCAGGGCGCGGGTTACCTGGGAGCAGAGTTTGAGCCGCTGGCGCTGGACGCAGATCCCAGCCGCCCCGGAGCCCGAGCAGCCGACCTCCTGCCCCGGAGGTACCTCACCGCAGACCGCACGGAGCAGCGCCGGGGCTTGCGCGACGTGATCGATGCGGCGAGCGAGGAAACCGAGCGGCAAGTTCTCGATTTAGCCCAGCCGTGGCTCGGCTCGGCCGCCGAAGGCGCGGCATTCGAGTTAAACCAGGAGCCGAACGCTCGGCGCGAGCGGTATGGAATGAACAAGTTCGGGCAGAGCTGTCTGCTGGCTCGGCGACTGGTGGAGCGAGGCACCCGCTTCGTCACCATCAACATGTTCGAGACCGTCTTCAACGAGACGACCTGGGACGCCCACGGCACCCGCCCATTCAGCACCCTCCAGTCCTACCGCGACCTGGCCGGTCCGTGGTTCGACCACGGTTATAGCTCGCTGCTGGAGGACCTCACCGCGCGCGGCATGCTGGAGAACACCCTGGTGGTCTGTGTGAGCGAATTCGGACGGACCCCGCGCCTCAACCCCGCAGGTGGCCGCGACCACTGGACGCACTGCTGGAGCATGGCGTTCGCCGGCGGCGGCGTGAAGGGCGGTCAGGTCATCGGCGCCAGCGACGACACTGGAGCCTACCCGAAAGAGCGACCCGTCGCCGCACCGGAAGTCGCGGCCACCGTCTACCACGCGCTCGGGGTAAACCCGTACCAGCACTTCGCCGGCCCCGACGGACAGGCCCTCGCCCTGGTCGACTACCACGTAAAGCCGATCCTGGAATTGTTCTGATCGAAGCTTCCGAACCAAATCCAGGTAACCCAAAGCGCCCGTGCAGAAGAGGCCCTGCAAGCGCAGCGCGGCAATCCCGCACGCCTACAAGCAACCCAAGACTCATCGTCCGCAGATTGCCTGACGTCGAGCGGGATCGCCACGTCACTTTGTTCCTCGCGATGACTCTGCTTTCGGCACTTGTTCCCGTCTCGATACCCGGACGATCATCACGGCCAACGCCCTGCACCGGTAACAATCCGGCTTTCCGAGCGCCTAATAAGCCCCCAACTCCCGCAGGCGGTCATCGCTGATCCCAAAGAAGTGAGCGATCTCGTGGATCACCGTGTGCCGCACCTCGAACCGGATCATCTCCGGATCCGAGTAGCGGCGCAGCAATGGCCCACGAAAGATAATGACCCGGTCCGGAAAGAGGGGAGTCATCCCTCTGCGGACCGTCAACGGCACCCCCTGGTAGAGACCAAAGAGCACGTGCCCCCGCGGTACGCGCGCCAGCTGCATCTGCTCCGTTGTCGGCTCATCCTGCACGATCACGTCCACGTTGCGCAGCCGCTCCCGGAACTCCCGGGGCAGTGTGGCCAGGGCATCCGCCACCAGATCCTCGAATTCGTCATCCACGAGTAGCTGCTCCTTCGCCTGCAGTTCCTGATCTTATTAGAGCCTCTCTTTACCCACATGGGAAGGGTCCAGAGAGCAGTTGGGGACGCCGCTCCTCCAGGAGCGTAATGAACAGACGCGGCAGCGCTCACAACCCTTTCGCACAGTTTCGGTGTCGTACCTTCCAGTTAGCGCCGGGTGCCACTGCCCGTATTCCGTACGAGTGAGGCGTAATGCGTAAGGGCTCCCTGCCAAGAGCCGCCTCCTTACGCATCACGAACTACGTACCACGCTCCCAATGCCTGAATGCCTTCCCTGGACTCGAATCGGACTCGCCGAAATCGGCAGGACATGTGGTAGAATGGCGTGATTTCGCAAACGCTTTTTTGCTCTCTATCAATTGACCCATGCCGCTCGATCGTATTTCCATCCGGGGTGCCCGGCAGCACAATCTCAAGAACGTCTCGCTCGACATTCCCCGCGACAAGCTGGTGGTCATCACCGGCGTGTCCGGCTCCGGTAAGTCCAGCCTCGCCTTCGACACCATCTACGCCGAAGGCCAGCGGCGCTACGTGGAGAGCCTCTCCGCCTATGCCCGCCAGTTCCTCGGGCAGATGGACAAACCGGACGTCGATTACATCGAGGGCCTCTCGCCGGCCGTGTCGATCGACCAGAAGTCGACCTCCCGCAACCCGCGCTCCACGGTCGCCACGGTCACCGAGATCTACGACTACCTGCGCCTCATGTTCGCCCGGGTGGGTATTCCGCATTGCCCGCAATGTGGCAAGCGCATCACCCAGCAGAGCGTGGAGCAGATGGTGGACACGCTCCTGGAGTTGCCGGAAGGCACTCGCATCCAGATCCTCGCGCCGGTGATCCGCGGGCGCAAGGGGGAGTATCGCAAGGAGCTGGAGGACATCCGCAAGCAGGGCTTCGTCCGTCTGCGGGTAGACGGCGAAATGCGCGAAGTCACGGACGACATCCCGCTCGACCGCTACAAGCAGCACACCATCGAAGTAGTCGTGGACCGCCTAGTGCGCCGTGAAGGCGTGGAGAGCCGCCTCTCCGAAAGCATCGAGTCGGCACTTAAACTCACCGGCGGCATCTTGAGCGCCCTCTACGAAATCCCAAAGGCCTCGTCAGACGTCGCTGCCTCCCCATCTCCCATCTCCCATCTCCCATCTCCCGCGACCGGGGAGCTCAACTTCTCCGAGCATTTCTCCTGCCTCGACTGTGGGATCAGCCTGGAGGAGATCGCCCCGCGCAACTTCTCGTTCAACAGCCCGTACGGCGCCTGCCCCGCCTGCCACGGTCTCGGCACGCACACGGAGTTCGATGCCAATCTCGTGCTGGAGCCGGACAAGAGCATCGAGCAGGGCGGCATCATCCCCTTCGCCACCACCACCAGCGACTACGTGAACCAGATCTTCCGCTCCGTGGCCAACACTTCCGGTCACAACGAGCGGACGCCGCTGGGGAAGTGGAGCGAGGAAGCCCGCCAAATACTGCTGTTCGGTTCCAAGAAGGCGATCCCGGTCACCTATACGAACCACCACGGCCGGATGCGCAGCTATAGCGCCCAGTTTGAAGGCGTGATCGGCATGCTGCAACGCCGGCACACGGAGACCGGCTCCCAGTTGGTGAAGGAAGACCTGGAGCGCTACATGTCCACCCGCCCCTGCGAAGCATGTAAGGGCGCGCGCCTCAAGCCGGAGTCCCTGGCCGTGACGGTGGGGGACCAGAATATCTCCCAGGTCACCGCGCTCTCCATCGGCAAGGCGCTCAGGTTCCTCAACGGGCTGGAGCTGACGTCCCGAGAGCAGACCATCGGGCGGCAGATCCTGAAGGAGATCCAGACCCGCCTCGGTTTCCTGAAAGATGTGGGCCTGGACTACCTGACGCTGGATCGCTCCGCCACCACGCTGGCCGGCGGCGAGGCGCAGCGCATCCGCCTCGCTACTCAGATCGGCTCCGGTCTCATGGGCGTGCTCTACATCCTGGACGAGCCTTCCATCGGCCTGCACCAGCGCGACAACCAGCGCCTCATCGAAACGCTCACCCGGCTGCGCAACCTGGGCAACACCGTCCTCGTGGTGGAACACGATGAAGAGACCATCGCCGCGGCGGACTGGGTGATCGACATCGGTCCCGGCGCGGGAGAGCGAGGCGGGTACGTGGTCGCTTCGGGCACCCCGCAGGAGATCGCCGACAATCCCGAATCCGTCACCGGCGCGTTCCTCTCCGGACAAGCACGGATCGAGGTGCCGGTCACTCGCCGGGATCTAAAGGGGAAGCAGATCGAGCTCAAGGGCGCCCGGTCGCACAACCTGAAGAACGTAGATATCACCCTTCCCCTCGGCTGCTTCGTGGCGGTGACCGGCGTGTCCGGCTCCGGGAAGAGCACCCTGGTGCAGGAAACGCTTTACCCACGGCTGATGCACAAGCTGCACGGCACCCGCACCGTGTGGGGCGAGCATGACGAGCTCACCGGCGCGGAGCACATCGACAAAGTCATCGACATCGACCAGTCGCCGATCGGCCGCACGCCGCGCTCGAACCCGGCCACCTACACGGGTGTGTTCGACCAGATCCGTGACCTCTTCGCCGCCACTCCGGAAGCTAAGGTGCGCGGCTACATGCCGGGTCGCTTCAGCTTCAACGTGAAGGGCGGCCGCTGCGAGAGCTGCAAGGGCGACGGGATCATCAAGATCGAGATGCATTTCCTGCCGGACGTCTACGTGCCATGCGAGGTGTGCAAGGGCAAGCGCTACAACCGGGAGACCCTGGAAGTACGCTACCGCGGCAAGAACATCTCCGAGGTGCTGGAGATGACCGTCTCCGAAGGCTGCCAGCTCTTCGAGAACATCCCGCCGATCTCCCGCAAGCTCTCCACCCTGCGGGACGTGGGACTCGATTACATCCGCCTGGGCCAGCCCGCTACCACGCTCTCCGGCGGCGAGGCGCAGCGCGTGAAGCTGGCATCGGAGCTAAGCAAACGCTCCACCGGCCGTACCCTTTACCTGTTGGATGAGCCGACCACCGGCCTCCACTTCCGGGACATCCAGAAGCTGTTGGAAGTGCTTACCCGCCTGGTCGACACCGGCAACACCGTGGTGGTGATCGAGCATAACCTGGACGTGATCAAAACCGCGGACTGGGTGATCGACATGGGTCCGGAAGGCGGTGACGGCGGCGGGCGCGTGGTAGTGAGTGGTACCCCGGAGGAGGTGGCGCAAGACTCGAACAGCCACACCGGGCGCTACTTGAAAAAGGTCCTCGTCCAACGCGGTTACCTCCACGGCCCCGAGATCGAGCCCGCGCCGGCGCCCGCCCCTCCCGCTGATAATGGGAAGCCCACAAAACCTGCTCCCGCCAAAACCGCTGCGCGCCGCCGCAAGAAGGCAGAGACGGCGACCACCTAGTAGTCCGTCGAGATAGAAGTGATGGGCGAGACATAGGAACGTGGCGCCGCCGAGAAAGCGGCGCCACGTCGTTCCGTTCCACCGATCATTGCGTTATTGAGTAGTTAGTACCGAAGAGGGAACGTAGCGGCGTCGTCTCGACGCCTCCCGGTGAGCCAATGGCTCACCGGGCCGACGGTACGTCGGTCTTCCGCCGAGACGGCAGCGCCATGTCGTTCCACCGATCACCTCCTTCGAGAAAGACCACTAGCTCACCAAGGCTGGGACTGCGGGCCGGTCCGATAACTGCCCCCGGCAGGACTGCGAGAAGGAGAGTCGGAACCACCCTGCGGAATGTGCCGGCAATAACGCGGTGAGCCCGCCTCATGCATTGAGCCTGACGGGAGTGGGCTAGCACCTGCTCTGCCGTGCCTCCGCCGATTGCCCGCAAGGGAGACCGTAGTCCAGATGTTCAGCAGCCTTCGGGACCCGCATGGTAAGTTCACCCTGCTCGCCGCAGCCATCGCACTGCTGGCGCTGGCCATGTTCACCTTGCCGTTTCAGGGCACGGTGCTGGCATTCGTTCCGATTCTACTGCTGATCGCTTCGCTGATCTGCGGTGTGCTCTGGTGGCGCGGCCGCCGGGCGGATCAATACGACCTCCGCCGCCTCTTCGATGAGCCGCCTCCCAGTGAAGACGAGCCCTACGAGGACCACATCCCGGA
>Ga0255338_1004936_pt1 | contig 12974 bp, 11 predicted proteins | sample MeOH1_35cm_T4_19_FD_203715 | JGI IMG/M metagenome (GOLD analysis project Ga0255338, IMG submission 203715) | Sandy soil microbial communities from University of British Columbia, Vancouver, Canada - MeOH1_35cm_T4_195 | ecosystem: Engineered > Artificial ecosystem > Sand microcosm > Unclassified ...
AGCGGCTGGCGTCACAAAAATTGTGTTTAATATTGATGAAAATAGACACTATTCGATTATCAGCACTACAGAAGCCAAAGGCCTGGTCTCTCTATTCTTTGACAAACTCATCCAAAAGAGTGAAGGGACCGTCACAGAAAACGGTTTAAAACCTGACTTTTACGCTTATCAATACGGTAATGACGCAAAGAGATCGCAAACCGCAAATTTCAGCTGGAGCGATGGTGTTCTGCACATGCACACACACAAAGGCGACAGCACTGCCAATCTTGTTGCCGGTACACAGGATTTTCTAAGTTTTATGTACCAGTTCATGTTCACACCAGCGCTGGAAACCATGCAAATCACCATGACCAACGGCAAACGACTGCGTACCTATACCTATAGTTTTGAAGGTGAAGAAACCATTACCACCAAACTGGGCGAACTGAAAACCATTCACCTGCTAAAAGGCAGCAGTGATGAAGATAAAACTGAAATCTGGCTTGCTACTGACTATCAATACTTACCAGTTAAAATCCGTAAAACGGAGAAAGATGGTACGGTGATTGAACAAGTAGCCACCAATATTCTCACCAAGGAACTAAACTAGCGGTATTGTATTGTGCAGATTGATGCAGATAGCATCCATCCTCAGTTACTCCATTGTTACTTATCACAGGTCGCATCCCTATGAAAAATATGGTTTACGAAAAATAAAAAACGGCTCAAGAGCCGTTTTTTATTTTAGATTACTGCTAGCTAGCGACGTTTAATCAACGCCTTTAACCTTATGATATATGCGTTTACGTATCGGGTTCACAGCAGGCGTTACCTTGCCCGGTGAGATCGGGGTACTGGCGCCGCCATCGTGATCCACCGCACCAATTACCACCGTCACTGGCTTACCATCAATGTAAACATTACCTGTTACCGGAGATGGCGGTAAACCGCCACCGGCAAAGACAGAAGAACGTGTACCGCCACATGTGGCATTCGTTACTCCTATCGTACCGGATGCGTTGAACAGGTTAACCCAATACCCCCTGGCTTTGCCAAGTATCGTCGAGCAAGTGCCCTCGGCAGGCGGTATAGGCATATTGGTACTGAATACCACTTGGCCACCCAGAATTAAAGCCGACGATACAGCCTGCTCGCCCTGTCCGTTCTGATTAAGATCCATATACCAGCCTACCTGTGTTGAAGTAGGCAATATACTGGCAGAATCACATCCTGCATCAGTCGTTTTGTCTTCCAGACCATTCAAGTCGACAGTACCAGATGTTACTGCCAAATTATCCAGATACACATAAAAGCGGTTAGTCACGTTGTAGGCATAATTAGATAATAGCGGATGCTCACGGTCACCTGAGCCGATAGCCACATAAACACGACCATCCTTAACAATAGGCAGCAGTGCAGGCTGGAACAGGAACTTACGGCCGCCCCCAGCTGAGGCGATTTTACGTATTGTCCAATCACCTGGTGCAGCAGCAGTGTAAGTTGATACACCGCCACTCACCGTTCTGGTCACCATGTCAATTCGATACAGATTACCGCCAGTGTCACCGACATAGCCGTAATCTGCCTTGCCATCACTATTCAAATCAACCACTGAAACTTCTGAAACCACGCTGTAGCTGGTAGTGAATGTTTTGAGCAAGGTGCCATTCCCGGCGTCGACCACATAGACATTAGAACCTTTCTGCCCGGTGCTGCATGGTGATGCGGTATCGATATCTTCACAAGCAGCATAGCCACCACCAAACAGAGCAACTTTCTCGGTAGTATAGCCAGCTACAGGCACAACTACCGGTGCAGACCAACTTTGCCCCATGTTCTCAAAACCGGCGCTGCAATCACCATTGTAACAACCATGTTTCCACATAATTGATGGTGCATTCTTGTCGGTTACATTCAGCCCATAAACCATCTGGCCGCCGCGGCGCATGGTCGGGTAGATCCACACTTTGGTATTTTCTTTATTTTGTGCAATGCCGATAGAACCATCCCAGCCATAGGTCTTGGCAAGCGGCGTTGGCAAAGTAGTCATATCGGTAGTTGGGTACTTGATAATCGGCGAATTGGTACGCAGCCTGTCTACAAAGGCTGGCTGTGCGAACTCGAACGGCATAAACGCCCATAGCTCTTTACCGGTCTCTGAATTAATGGCACGGAACATACCATCATTAGAACCATAGTAAACAACGCCGTCGCCATTACCATATGTAATAGGCAATGGCCGTGAATGCACTACATCGCCATGTATAGAGGCACGGGTTTCAGTAGTCAATGTATCGCTGTCTTCGTTCTGCGTATCGGCACCGGTCACCCATGAGCGCTGTGTTGCATCCAATGCCGTAGCGCTTGCTAGTGAGCTGAATGTGGTACTAAACGCACTATCTGTAGTTTTAAGAGTACGGCCTGTTGGCACCCAGGTCGGCGTATCATCTGTGTTTGGCGGGTTGTTGCCCTTGCGAATCACTTCAGCAATCGCGCCTTTTTCCACAGTAGGCCCATCTGGCAAATCTGAGTAGACCTTGCTTGGATCCAGCCCTTCACACTTGCTTGCAGCGCTTGGGCTCACCGGCACAGTAGCCCAGTAATAGCCTTTGGATGGATCAGCGGCATCAAGCAGTGAATCTGTAGTCCAATAGCTAACCGCACAATCACTGATAAAACCGGTCTGGTTATTCACGGCAACGGTGCCGTTTTTATCGCCCAGGTTTACCGTAATGTCATCAGCTTCAAAAACCAGCTGGTAACGTTTAAGGTTGCCATACCAGCGTGGCTTAGTCATCGGGTCTGGCCTGAACATACCAATAAACACCTGGTTTTCATTCTGTGCACGATTGGTCGCATTCACAGGCAGGGATGCCGAAGCAAAAGTAGAGTTAACTGACTGAATCTCAGCAAAAATCGCACCCATGGCCTCGAACAAAGCATTTTCATTAGTCGCGGAATAATAATTACCGCCCCCTGCTTTTGCTGCACTCATGAGTAACGCGGTATGGTCATTGTTCTGCTGCGCATTGTAAACGTCAATGGTATACATAACGGCTGTCTGATTTTCACCGCCGGTAACCGGCACCCCTTTCTGAAAAATACACCTTGCCCATTCATCCAGATGCCAGTTGCTACCCTTGCCGGTAGTATCATAGGTACCGGTAGCCTTTGCAGAAGTAATATTTGTATTGCCAATCATTGTAAATAGCGATGTGCCTGCCCCGCATGATGAGGTGCCGGTACTTGTAGGGGTACCGTAAGTACAGCCGCTGCCGGCAGCATAATTTGCATATACCGTACATTGCGTAGTGAAATCCGTAGAAGCTGTAGTGTAAGCAGGTGCGCTTGCATAGCAGGCAGAGGAATAACCCAGAGACTTGACTTCAGTCAGAGTTTTAGTGCGGACTACATCGTAATTATATTTCTCATTACCGCCTGCACACCCGGTCGTGACCTGATTGGTACAGGAGCAAGAAACGCCCGTACCCGTACATTGCGCCGCATATTGGCTGGCAATGGCGTCGGTGCACTTGGCTGAATTCTGCACACATGACGACAGCTGACCCAGCTTTTTTGACCCCTGATTGTCAGTAGCCAGTACCGAATATAGCAGGCTGCCTGCTGCACAGCCTCCGGTTGGAACATAAGGATCACCGCAAGCTTTACTTTCATAGGTCGTATCACCAGAAGCCGCATATTCGGTTTGAACCGCAGTGCTACACGCATCCTTGCTAGCATAACAGGTCGAGGTGTTGCCGAGATTGGTCGCTGTTGGCGTGGTTACCAAAGTAAAGTTTGGCAAAGAGATATTATCGGTATTACAACCAAGTGCGGCTAACTCTGCCTTGTTGGATGCACTGTCAGCAGAAGGGCCGCTTGCATTAGGGTTGCCGATAAAAACCACATAATTCTTGGCACAGCTCCCGGCACTGGAAAGCGGCGTTTTAAAATTGCTGAACAGGGTGTCATAAGCACGGTCATCAACCCTGGGGCTGGGCGGATTCAAACTACTGCTGTTGATGCCCACATTAGCGCCGGCAAAATAGTTATACATGTCATAAGCCATGTTTCCGTATGGGGTACCTGAGTTACGCTTTTCGTTCGTGCCGTTGATATCACCAAAGATCTCATCCATCTCGGCCTTCAGGGCTGCCTTGTTGGTAGCATTCATAGGCAGAATCGGAAAGCGCATAAAACCGCCTATATTATTGGCATTACCATTGGTCACAAATTCCATCACGCCGACATTAATGTCGCTACCTACCTTATCCAGTACATTCTTGATCGAACGCACTTCGGCCTGCCCCTGCGTTATGCCTCCTGGCCATTGCTGGCTCTGCCTTGCCCAGTTTGAAGTATTGTCGAGCACAATCAGTACATTGGGGCGCTCTGCAGTGCCGCCTGAGTCGCCAGTAAAAATATCAATGTCTTCCGCCACTGTCGCCAAAGGGTTAAGAACAAAACTTAACACCATCAGCGCAGATAAGACTTTTTTATAGATGTTATTCATGGCTAAGTTCTCTTTAAGGACATGTACTTGTAGGATTTTTTGCATCGTCGGCTGCTACTCGCACACCGACACCGGTAGTTACCGTGGCCTCTGCGCCAGTGACGTCATCTTCAGCCACCGCATTAATTTCCCAGATCGTATTTGCACAGAGGGAGTCACCGGTCACAGCACCCTCCACACCGAGGTTCTGGGCTGCACCGACGATGCATGCTGCATCATTGGTATTGCTAATACTTAACTCTGCGTTCTTGATTACCTGCGCTTTTTTAATACAAGGTGGAGGATTAAGGGTCACGGTTATATCATTTTTACCATCTGCATTTACATCATAACTGGTTTTATTGCCAGGCAACGCCGCACTCGGATTGGTAATAAAAGCGGTTTTAGAAATCACTTCCTCAACCGCCTGATTTGCAGCAGTCACTACTTCAGCTTTATGCTGCATATTGCCCGCAATAATGGTGTTTTGACGTCCCATATTGAAGCTGACGATAGCAATCAGCAACATCATAACCAGCATAATCAAGGCTACCGGCAGTACTACACCACGCTGCTTACTATGTATGGAGAACTGTCTCATTGCAGCCTCCAAGACGGATTTACAAACTGTGCAGTGGTACTGTATACGTGACGTTTGTATCCGTCATTTGGCGCGGATACTTCCTTATCGCCCAAAGTATAAACGCGGCTGTCGGTATAGCCCTGTGAGCTTGTTGTATTTCTTGCCAGCAGATGAATGCGCGCCGCCATCACATTGCGCCAATCAGTAGTACTAGTCGGTGCTGATGTATAACTATTCGGCACACCGTCACTATTGGTATCAACACCATATTCAATCTGCATATTCTCGATACCATCGACAAGGGGAACGATACTGAACACTCCAGCACCTAATTCCGCCCGCTTCAGCGTAGGGATACCATCACCAGATACATTATTATTGGCAATAAAATAAATATGCACTAAATAACGTTGTATAGCCGCAAAGTCAGTAGCTACGCAACTGGTTTTGCGTCGCGTGAAATCGGCTGCTGAAGTACTCAGGGCAAAATAATAAGCAGCATAATCAGCATCACTCACGACTGCATGCGCAAGCTCAGTACCACTGCCATCGTTTGGGGTGCATAAAGAGGCCTGAAAATATGGTTCACCTTCTACAAATGCAGCACAGCCTGCCGCACCAGCGGCACAAGTGGATACGCGCCGCACCACTATGATGTCTGTCCCTTCCTTAACATCTGATATACATGATGGAATTGCGGCTGCATCATTCACACCTTGCACATGAAGAGGCAATGCCGTCAATAAATTTGCGATTGTTGTTGAACACGGATCTGGAAGCGTAGCAGGTGTTGTAAGCGGCGAAGAATCAAACTCTGCCAAATAACCCGCCATTTTCAAATTATCAGCAAGTAATTCTGCAGCATAGCGACCGCTCTCCTGCTGCTGGGTTGATTTCTGCATTTCGTTGCGGGAACGAGTACTGCTGATAAAGATTGCTGATAGCGCTGTCAGCACCAGCAAGCTTACAGTCACTGCGACCATTAATTCAACAAGAGAAAGACCCCTTTGAATACTACGCGAATGGGAACGAGATGCGCTCATCATATACAACTCCCCGTTCCGGATGACACTCGAAGTGAAATTGCACGACGCAAGTTATCGCCGCCGTAAATATCCAAATCCTGGGCACAAGTATTATTAGGCGCTGCAGTCTTGAACATACCCTGCCATGTCACTGTAATTTCGTAAATTCCCGGTGCGCATGTGCCGGCAGCTGTATTAGGTGCCTGTATCTGGGTAATACATCCCCTGGCTCCTATCATTGCACCAACATTTGTGCCCCCCAGAGACTCCCCGGCGCCACGCAGCGCATTACCCCATTCACACAAATCAAATGCAGCGCCAGTTTTGCCAGTGCACTGCTCTACATCGCCCTCACCGGAGACGTCTCCGTTAATATAACCGGCTGCATTGACGCGATTCATGTGAAATCGATTGACCATATCATTAAGAATAATCATTGCCTGGCTTCTCTGATAAGACTCAAGCTCAACAGAACGGGTTTTCATCTGCAATCCGGCAAGTCCTAACAAGCCAAATGCCAGAATCACAATAGTGACCATCACTTCTAACAAAGTGGTTCCGGACTGATATTCCCGATTTAGTTGTTGCTGATTTAACATGCGCTTTTTTTCACATTTGGCAGCCCGCTCAGACTCACTGTAACGCACGTCTTAGCTGAGGCAGAACCTACTGTAGCTTCAATATCGAAAGATGCCGAGCCACCGATACGACCTGAACTGTTGTATTTAACACTGCCAGGCCCACTCACACTCACATTAGTACCACTAATACTATGGTCTTCCAAAATATTATCCGCTTCATTTGTCGGATAAATACTCCATCCCTGTTTCCACCCACCACTACTTGGTGACAAAGTAACATCCGTATTGCGCTTGACCGCTTCACTGCGTGCTTTGGCTAAACTAAAATACAGGTCGGTGGCAATCCCACTGGATTTGTTATTAGCGATCATTCCAGAAAACGAAGGCATTGCTATTGCTGCAAATATACCAACCACAGCAATCGTCACGACCAATTCAATCAATGTAAATCCTGAGCTAAGACGAGCAGCAGTTTCAGTCCTTACAGACTTTACGTAAAACTTGCTTAATACGGCACAACTTACCATTTATCTGCAGGCGTTTTGGCACCTGAGCTGCTTAAAGTTAATGTGGGATCAGAGGCCTGTGCCGACCCTGATATTGGAGTTGCCGTAGCTGTAAATGAAGGTGGCCCACCTTCTCCGACCGCAATTGTAATAGTGTAAAAACCAGAAACGTCAGAAGGCGTTGTCAAATCAAGCGCTGAGAGGCTCGCTGCATAGCTGCGGGTATCAAGCAGATATTGCTGCTGACGCTGCGCCACATCCATAAGATGCGACTGTGCTGCCGCTCGTCTACCTTTTTTTACATACTCCAGATAACTTGGAAGTGCAATTGAGGCTATTATGCCGATAATAGCGATTGCCACCACCAACTCAATCAAGGTAAATCCACGATGCTTGGCCTGCCAAGTTTTGCTGGCGCTATATTTGTATGGAGATTTTAATAAACTGATCATTTTATTTTTACCTTTTAAGCAAAATACATAATGCACTTTGATTTTTTGTGCGTCTACCGGCAGCTGACAATCGGTAAGTTTTAACAAATAAGCGGTTGTGCAGCCTCATTTGCGTATCAAATATTACACCTGAAATATACATGAGAATTTTATGGAAAGTGCGCATCCACAAAAAATGATAGAATGAATGGTTGATTTAACTATAGCTAATTTGTTTTATTAAAAACTCACCATCATTATCACTTATGCAAAAACTTACTAAAAAAATGATGTTATTACTGGCTACCTGCCTCTTCCTGAATGCATGCGGCACCAAAGGGCCGCTGTATATCCCTGAACAGCAGTACCCGCAGCCAGCCAAAGCTACCAAATAAATTAGCATCACTCTATTAAATATATCGATAAGCCATTACCGTGAACGCATTTAACTTCAAAGACAACACACTGCATGCTGAACATGTAGCCCTTAACAAAATTGCTGAAAACTTTGGTACGCCTTGTTATGTGTATTCCAAATCAGCATTGACTCAGGCATTTGAGCGCTTTGATGCCGGATTTAAAGGCTCAAACCATCTGGTATGTTTTGCGGTTAAATCTAACCCCAGCCTGGCTATTCTGAATTTGTTTGCAAAACTGGGTGCAGGTTTTGATATCGTATCAGGCGGCGAACTGGCAAGAGTGATTGCCGCTGGCGGAGATCCATCAAAAGTCGTGTTCTCGGGCGTAGGCAAAACAGCTGATGAAATGCGTGCTGCGCTTGAAGCAGGGATTTTCTGCTTTAACGTTGAATCAGCCAGCGAGCTGGTGCGTTTGAATGACATTGCAGGCTACATGGGCAAAGTGGCTCCGGTTTCATTGCGTGTGAACCCGAATGTAGATGCGAAAACACACCCTTACATTTCTACCGGTTTAAAAAACAATAAATTCGGCGTGGCTTATGAAGACGCACTGGATATCTACCTGCAGGCGGCTGCCATGCCTAACATTGCAATCCACGGCGTAGATTGCCATATCGGCTCACAAATTACAGAATTATCACCATTTCTGGATGCATTTGACCGCGTACTGGCACTGGTGGATGCGCTGGAAAAGAATAAGATTCATATTCAACACATTGATCTTGGCGGCGGCATCGGCATCTGCTATAGCGATGAAACCCCACCAGAATTTACCGAATATGCCAAAGCCATGCGCGCAAAACTAGGCAACCGTGACATCAAACTGGTATTTGAACCAGGCCGTGCACTGGTAGGTAATGCAGGTGTATTGCTGACTAAAGTTGAGTATCTGAAGCACACTGAAACCAAAAATTTCGCGATTGTCGATGCAGCCATGAACGACCTGATGCGTCCGGCACTTTATGATGCATACCATGCGATTGAAGCGGTAAAGCCGCGTGTTGCCACTACCCAAAACTATGAAATCGTAGGTCCGGTATGCGAAAGCGGCGACTTTCTAGGTCATGACAGGGATCTGGCATTAGCTGAGGGCGATCTACTGGCCATCATGTCTGCCGGTGCTTATGGCATGAGCATGTCCAGCAATTACAATACACGCCCACGCGCAGCAGAGATCATGGTAGACGGTGATAAATCTATCGTAATTCGCCAGCGTGAAAAAGTGCAGGACTTATTCGCACTCGAAACTATCATTGAATAGTTACCTACTTAATAAATAATAAACATGGAAGAAATAAAAAAGCGAAGATGACTCTTCGCTTTTTTTATGATCAATCTTTCACTGAAAACTTGAATTAATCAAAAATCACCGTTTTGTTCGCATATAACAAAATACGGTTTTCAATATGCCAGCGCACCGCTTTTGACAGCACTACGCGCTCAAGGTCACGGCCTTTTTGAATCAGATCTTCTACCTGGTCACGATGTGAAATGCGCTCGATTCCCTGCTCAATAATCGGGCCTTCATCCAGCACTTCCGTAACGTAATGGCCAGTTGCACCAATCAGCTTAACGCCACGCTCAAACGCACGGTGATAAGGGCGGGCACCGATAAATGCCGGCAAGAATGAGTGATGGATATTAATAATACGCTGCGGGTAACGACCCACGAAATCTGGCGACAGAATCTGCATGTAACGCGCCAGTACGATCAAGTCGATATTGTATTCATCAAATAATCTAAACTGGGCAGCTTCTGCTTCAGCCTTATTATCTTTGGTTACCGGAATGTAGTGAAAATCCACTCCATAGAACTGCACCAGTTTTTCAGTATCGCGATGATTACTGATCACGAGCGGAATTTCACAGGCAAGCTCACCGCTTTTATGCCGGTGCAACAAATCCGCCAGACAATGGTCATACTGCGACACCATGATGGCAACACGTGCTTTGTGTTGGGATAACTTCAACTGCCACTGCATGCTGAATTTATCGGCAATGACCGCAAATGCCTGATTAAAATGGGTTTCATCCAGATTAAAACCGGCAAGATCCCATTCCACGCGCATGAGGAATAAATTATTTTCTGCATCCTGATGCTGGTCTGCGTGTAAAATGTTGGCATTGTGCTGATGTAGAAAATCTGCAATTGCCGCCACAATGCCTTTGGCATCCGGGCAGGTAATCAGTAGGGTTGCGGTGTTTTTCATAGTGAGACTTTATTAATCATTAATTAAAACTTGTGCGATTATACCCGATGCACCTGTTACCTGAAAAATCAGTTAGTTTGAATACACATCATTAATCTTTAAGCAGCTGTTTAATTAAACAAAGATACAGACCAAATGAACACAGATACAAGTATTGTACTTGCCAACCCACGCGGCTTTTGTGCCGGGGTAGACCGCGCGATTATTATTGTGGAGCAGGCACTAGAAAAATTTGGCGCACCGATTTATGTGCGCCATGAAGTCGTGCATAACAAATTTGTTGTAGACCAGCTGCGTGCCAAGGGTGCAATCTTTGTCGAAGAGCTGGATGAAATTCCAGCTGGCAGCACGGTTATTTTCAGTGCCCACGGCGTTTCAAAAGCTGTACGCGCTGAAGCAGACACTCGCGGCCTGACCGCATATGACGCCACTTGCCCGTTGGTAACCAAGGTGCATATCGAAGTGGAAAAAATGCGCAAGGCCGGTCTTGAGATCGTAATGATCGGGCACAAGGGACACCCTGAGGTCGAAGGGACTATGGGTCAAGTTGAACCGGGTCAGGTTGACGAGCAAGAAGATGCCACCGGCATGTATCTGGTTGAAACACCGGAAGATGTAGCAGCACTACAGGTACGCAACCCTGACATGCTTGCCTACGTCACACAAACTACGCTTTCGCTCGATGATGCAGCACTGGTTGTAGAGGCGCTGCAAAAACGCTTCCCCAATATCAAAGCCCCCAGAAGCGACAGCATTTGCTATGCCACACAAAACCGTCAGGATGCGATCAAGATCATGGCCAAGGATTGTGATCTGGTGATTATTGTCGGCTCGCCCAATAGCTCCAACTCTAATCGCCTGCGCGAAGTCGCCCAGAATCAGGGTGTTGAAGCTTACATGGTAGATAACGCAAGCTTCCTTAAGCCTGAGTGGCTGGCGGGTAAACAGAAAGTTGGTGTTTCAGCAGGCGCTTCTGCCCCCGAGGTGCTGGTGCAGGAAGTGATTGCGAAACTGCAGCAGCTTGGCGCAAATCAGGTGCAGGAGTTACATGGCGTAGTAGAAAACGTGGTATTCCAGCTGCCAAAAAATTTAACGAACGCAGTCAAGAAATCCCCCTCTAATCACTAGGTATTAACGATTTTTGAAACCTTATAAAACCCCGATTTCGGCACTGGTATTGATTCACACCCCTGATTTACAGGTACTGATTATGGAGCGTGCAGACAAAGCTGGTTACTGGCAATCTGTTACCGGCAGCTTGGAGCAGGATGAGACGCCGCAGCAGGCTGCCATTCGCGAGGTGCTTGAAGAAACCGGTATAGATGCAACCGCATATGATTTGCAGGACTGGCACACCAGCAACGTGTATGAAATTTACCCGCACTGGCGCCACCGTTACGCGTCAGGTGTTACAGAAAACCGTGAACATCTGTTTGGCTTAACACTGCCATCAGCACTTCCGGTTAAACTAGCGCCAGACGAGCATGTACGCTATGAATGGGTAGACTGGCGCGAAGCTGCTAAACGTGTTTTTTCATGGACTAATGTCGACGCCTTGAAAAGATTAGGTGAACGCAACGGTCTTAAAATGTAAAATGCTGAACATGGCATTAACATGTAATAGTCGTTATATTTAGACTTGAATTTTCCGCTTGGTGATTGCTGCCTTCGCGGCATTGACGCCAAGTAATATTTGGGTCGCCCAAGCATTCATTGTACAAAGGTTTTATATGCAAGTATCACCGATTAAATTTGAGAAGTTCCAGGCTACTGAAGACGCTGACTGTCAGCGCCGGATTATTGCAGCCAAAGAAAAACTGGGTAAACGCATGGTAATTCTAGGGCACCACTACCAGCATGAAAGCGTATACCGCCACGCAGACTTTACTGGCGACTCACTCAAACTGTCGCGCTATACCGAAAATCTGGATGCTGAATTCATTGTGTTTCTAGGTGTACATTTCATGGCTGAAGTCGCGGATATCATGAGCCGCCCAGAGCAAATTGCCATTCTGCCGGATTTGGCTGCAGGCTGTTCCATGGCGGATATGGCTAACCTCGCAAAAGTCGAGCGCAGCTACCGTGAACTGAATAAAGTACTGAATTTTGATGAGCAAATTACGCCGATCACCTACATCAACTCTGCTGCTGATTTGAAAGCATTCTGCGGTGAGCATGGCGGCATTGTGTGCACCAGCACCAATGCACCCAAGATTTTGGAATGGGGCTTTGCGCAGCGTGAGAAAGTATTGTTCTTCCCGGATCAGAATCTGGGTCGCTGGAGCGGCTACAAGATGGGTATTCCATTAGAACAGATGCCGGTGTGGGATCCAGACCTACCTATGGGCGGCCTGACTGAAGAGCAAATCAAAAATGCCAAGATCCTGCTGTGGAAAGGGCATTGCGCAGTGCACCAGATGTTCCGCCTGCAGAACATCACCCAGTTCCGCAAGGAACATCCGGACGGGTTTGTTATTTCACACCCTGAAGCCCCATTTGAAGTTTGCCAGCATTCAGACTTCGTCGGTTCAACCGAATATATCCTGAAAACCGTGAGCGAAGCCGCGCCAAACACCAAATGGCTGGTTGGCACCGAGCTGAACCTGGTGACGCGCTTGGCAGAGCAGATGAAACCGCAAGGCAAACTGGTGCAATTCATGAGCCATGTAGTGTGTGAATGTTCAACGATGGCACGTATTGATCCACAGCATCTGGCATGGGTGCTGGAAAACCTGGTTGAAGGCA
>Ga0255338_1004937_pt1 | contig 12972 bp, 14 predicted proteins | sample MeOH1_35cm_T4_19_FD_203715 | JGI IMG/M metagenome (GOLD analysis project Ga0255338, IMG submission 203715) | Sandy soil microbial communities from University of British Columbia, Vancouver, Canada - MeOH1_35cm_T4_195 | ecosystem: Engineered > Artificial ecosystem > Sand microcosm > Unclassified ...
TGCCACCAATGCCGGCGCCCGGCGATACGATCGATGCATAGTTGCCGAGGTTGCTCCAGTTGTAGGCGTCACCGGCCCCCAGCAACGACAGCATCTGCTGATACCGCGCATCCTCGGCGGCCTGATTGGAGGCCTGGAGCGTTGAGCCCTGGCCTATCAGGTTGGCCCCCATGTTGGCGTAGTTCAGCCGGTTGTTGACGTTGTTCTGAGCGACAGAGGCGGCCTGATCGTTCAATCCAGTCGCCACCTGCTGCATCCGATTCTGGGCGTTCTCGAAGGCCGCGCCGCGCAGGTTGGCCGCCTGCGTACCGAGCGCGTCGCTCACCCCCTGGGCACCAAGCCCTTCCACAATTCCCTGGCGAGACCCGCCGAAGCCGCCGGCTGCAACCGCGCCGGAACGCATCCCGGGCGCGACGTTCTCCAGGAAGTTGCTGGACAGATCCTTGCCCAGCGCCGAAATCTGGTCGTCCAGATACGGATTGTTGACCTGGCCCGAAAGCAACTGATGCAGCGCCGCCGTGGGGTCCAGAGCACCTTGCGCGGCGCGCGCGCCAGCAAGATCCACTTGAGCCCCCTGCCCAGACAAGAGCGTATCGCCCATACCAAGCACGCTCTGCGCGTACTTCGGGTCGACGCCGTTGCGCCCCTTCAGCGCGTCCAACCACTGGTCCGTGACGCCCTGCATCCCCGGCGTCCAGCCGCCGTTCTGGTATAGCCTCGCAGCCTCGCCATAGATCCCGGGAGTGCCCCCTGTCCTCGTAGTGATGTAGTCGCTGTCGGCATACTGCGCAGGGGTACCCGCTTGCCAATACCCATTCGTCGACTCGCCATTGCCGTCATAGACCCATCGCCCGTCTGTGCCGGCCACAATAGGCTTTGCGCCTGGCTTGAGCGTGCGCGTGGTCTTTCCCCCAACGCCGGTCAGATAGTCCTGAACTCCTTCCCACGGCTCGGATTTCGTGGTTTGGGTGCCGCTGCTGCTTCCGCCGCTTTTGCCCATTACAGTTCCTTTGTCACGTTTACAGATTCTTCTGCCCAGCCATAGCTGGCGAGCTGCCGCGTCCAACCGCGGCGCCCATGTAGGCAGACTCGTTTGCAGCCTTTTTCACGAGCAAACCGCGTGATGACGTCCTCGACTGCGAACAGCCAGTGCTGCATGCCCTGCCCTCCCAGGCATACGGCGACAAGTGCCGAACCGAGCTCACCAGTGGCTATGCGCGTCACGAAGGCCGCCACGGGCTCGGGTGAGTACACAATCCAAAGCTGGTAGTCACGCGCCTCGATCTGCTCGCGCACATCGTCGATTGATTCCAGGGAATGACCTGCTTCCAGTGCCTCCTGGATCCAACCCGACACCGTGGGCCACATGGCTCCGACGTCCGCCGATTGGATGCCGCGGATGAATATGTCTGCCATCAGAAAGCTCCCGCCCGTACAAAAAGGGCGTCCATCTGCTCGACCGTGATGCCGAGCGCGTCGGCCGCGACACGAGTTGCATCGCTATCCCGTCGCACGGTCGGGGCCTCCTGCCATGCCAATTTGTTCAGGTCGTCATCGGGCAACGCCGAGAAATATGCGTTGACTGCCTCAAGCAGGCCGGCCTCGACCAGCGCCGCGCGCGCCTGAAACCGCGTGACGGATTGCGGGATCGCCGGCGGGGGGATCACTTCCGGGTGCTGGGGAGGCGGCGGCGCATCTTCCTCGACCCAGGAATCGCTCTCGTCCTGGCGGTACCGTTTCCCCTGTTCCTGAATCGGCGGCTCCACGTCAACGGCGCCCATGGGAATGAGCCATTGCCCGGGCTCCAATGGCGAACGGACAGCCTCGACCGCAGCGAGGAAGTACCCTTCGCCGTCGAGCTGCGAGACGATTTTTCCCATGGTCAGTACTTGATCACCACCAGGAGCGCGACGTTGTATGGGCGGGTTTCTGCCGCCAACCGCGGGACGCCATGCACGCCATCAGAGGCAGGCGAGCCCACCGACGTGCCGATCAGAGGCGATTGCGCGGCCCCCCCCACATTCCCGACCGACGTGTCGATGAGGTTGACCGGCGTGGAGCCGCCCGCCGAGTTGTTCACGGGGATGTGGTAGTGGCCCTGGAAGGCATCCTCCTGGAATGAACCCGCAGCGCGCCCTGGGTCGATCCCGCGGCCATGGTCCCAACCCCGGGCGAACACCCCGCGAAAGTCCGGAACGTTGAATGTGGTGCTGCCATCGCCGGCGCCGAACGTTGTGCCTATCACGGAGAACAGGCGCGCGTATGCGATGCGCGACAGCGCCGCGCCATTGGCCTCCACATACCCAATTGGCGCGACCGTCAGGCCCGCGAACCAGGCAATCTGCCCCGCGTCCATCCCGGACGATGGCGTGGTGATGGGCACCCATTTGCCCTGAGTGAACCCATAGAAGCCAGGCCCATAGCCAGGGTTCCAGTCCGCCCCATCCGCAAGCACCACCATCCCTTCCCGCGGCTTTGCCGGCTCGACGTGCAACTGCTCCAGATAATCGAATGGGACAGGCGCGGCCATCGCCTCACGGATCTTCTGCAGTTCCCGCCGCAGGAATTCCCCGTCGTAGGATGCAGGAGCCACCCCGGGTTCGTAGGCCATCAATAGCCCCCCAGGACGGTGACGTCGATATCGAACTGCTTCATACGCCAGGACACGATGCCGCTGCTCTCGAAACGCACGGATAGATAGCGGCCGGAAACCTCGATATCGGCGCTCAGGTCTTGCCCGACCACGAACGGGACCGGCCCCGACCATTCCACTGCGTTCTCCAGGTCTTCTTGAGCGCCAACGTAGATATCGATGGTCGTGCCGCTTTGAGCTTCAATGCGCGGGCGCACGCTCTTGCAGTACTTGATCCTTTCCGGCGCATCGAAGGACATGCCGGTCTTCTCGAAGCGGCTGACCATGGCGGCGCCTTGGAACGTCTTTCCGGTGTCGACAAGCACGAGCCGCTGGCTTGCCGCGGACGCGAGCATCAGCCGCGGCGAGGCCTGCGTGTACTCGTACTGATTCCAGGACGTGTCGTCCGTGTCCCAGGGGTCAGGGTCTGCGTCCCACGAGTTCCCGAGGTCGTAAACGATGGTGCCGGAGGCGCCGGCCGACGCTTGCGCGAGGTCTCGAATCGCCCAGGTTCCATCCTTCCAGTTGAAGATCAGCGCGGTGTCGGGCCAGTCCGATCCTGTGCGCGGCACGCAAATCCACGCCTCGTTCCGGCGATAGTTCCCCACGGCGAACGAGCGCTGGTACATATCGGCGTTCAAGTTGTCGAAGAGCCAGCGTCTCACACGCCCATCGGCCACCGACTGCGCGGTCGACCCGTCGAAGTTCACGACGTCACCCTGGGTCAGCACGATGTGGCCGCCAGGGTGTGGGACGACGCAATCCTGGGCCAGCAGGCCCACGCCGCTCACGACAGGTTTGGCGGACCAGATGTAGGGCGACCCCACATAGTCCATCTGCCAGATGCTGTTCTCTTTGTAGACAATCAGAGCCTGGCCAAGCGGCACAGCGTCCACGATGACGTCGCTGGTGTCGGCAAGATCGAACTCGCCCGCATCCTTGGTGGGGTCGGCGATGTCCCAGGATACGGGCAGTGTTCCAGGGTCGGCAGGATGCGACCAGCGCAACGCGTAGGGACGCTGCGCGCCGTTGTCGGTCAGATTCAGCGCGAACAGGAAATTGCGGAACGGTCGGATTACCTTGGCGCGCAACGTGGGAGGCCATGCCGTTAGGTCGGCCGCCTTGACCGCCGGATTGCCGCCCCAGAACTGCGGAACGTCCTTGCCGTTGTTCACCACCAGTACGCCAGACAGGACGCCGCCATTCCAGCGATTGTCCACGGTACCCGTGTACAGGCCGGCCGCGCGCGTAATGTCGGTATGGGTGTCGTTTTCCACCGCGCTGAGCGTCTGCAAGCCGGCGTAGACCCAGTACCGGCCAGCGATCCCCTGCGTGGGGAATAGCCCATACGGCGCGGCCAGCAGATCGCCGTGGACTCGTACCTCGCCCTGGGACTTCTCCGCATAGCCGTCCCGGAAGCGAATATTCTGACCGCCCGACCATTCGCTGGGGGCAAGCTCATTGGGGAAGCCATCGAGATTCAGGCCTGCCCCCATGTTCTGGAATGTGATCTTCGGCATGATCAAGGCGTCAACGTTAGCGAGCCGATGACATTCCCATCCACCAGCACGTTGACCTTCGTGCCGGTCCACGTCAGCGTGATGCGTTCGCTGCCGCTGCCGTCCCTGACATAGTTGCCGACGTTCTTCTTCGTGTTGGGGTCAAAGTTGTTCGTCGTCCAGATCTGCCCATAATCGACGGCGCCAACCTGGATCGTGACCCTGGTCCCACTCGTAAACAGGTAGATCTGGTTCGGGTCGCCCGGCGCCACACGCACGTACTGCCCCACTGCCTGCTTGGTGGCCAACTGCGAGGTCAGATAGTTGCTCAGGTAACCGCCCCAAATACTGCCGAAGACGTTCCCATCGGCCTCAAGGACGGCACTTCCGAGCCCAGCATTCACGGCCCCCTGGGAGGTCAGCACCGTCGCCTGTACACCGCCTGAGAACGCCGCGCCGCTGAGATTCGCCTTAGCATTGAGCGCGCTCTGGGTGGCTGTGCTGATGGGCTTTGCCGCATCGCTCGTGTTGTCGACGTTCCCGAGGCCGATACTGACCTTCGTGATCACCTGGGCATAGCCGGAGCCCTGCCACTCCATCGGGCCGATGCCCGAACGGTAAACCGGGCCCTCGTTGGCCGTAGGCGTGGCGCCGTAGACAGGAAGCGCTGCCTTCCATAGCGCGCTGGTCCCGTCCGTCGACAGGAACTTTCCCCCTTGGGAGGCCATGCCGGGCAGCGCTGATTCGAACTGGACCTGCTCGATGTAGTCGTAGATGGCCTGTGCGTTCCCGCCGCCGATCAAGCGGAAGTTCCCGCCATCGAAGCCCACCACCACCCAGCTCCCGGCGGCCACGGCGTTCGCCCTCAAAGGGCTGCCATCCGGATAAATAAAGGGCCTGGCTTCCAGCCCACCTATGCGCAACGTCGACGCACCAGTGTTTGCGTGGGCAGCGAGGAATGCGACCGTCATGTAGGGGAAATAGTTGGCGGGCGCGGGTGCATACGAGGCCACCACAAAATCGTTTGCCGTCGCCCCTTGAGCTTCCGTTGCCGCAACCATCACCGGACCTGTAAAGCCCGGGAACGAGTTCTGGATAACGGTCTTGAGCAGGCGCAGGTTGTCGTCGCCCTCGGACTTGGGAGAGCTGCCTGTGGGCTTGGTCGCATCCAGGCCCATGATGTACTTGGTGTCTTCGACGGCCATTATTTCCTCGCAATCTGAAGGGCCAGCGCATCGCCCGAGAATCGGGCCTGGTCGTCGGCCAGCTGAATGGCCTGGATGGCGGTGTCGCAGCGCGACTTCCACAGATCCATGCGCGCGTCGTTCAGCAGGTAAGGCTCGGCCTCGGTGAGAGCCCCGAAAAGGTACGCGTCGGGGTGGGATGCCAACACCCAGTTGGTCTGGTTCGAAGCGTTAAGCGGCGGAATCTTGGCGTGGTAGCGGACGTTCACCGTGTCGGTCGTGCCCGAGACCCGAAGCATTCCGCCCTCGACGGCATAGAAGCCGCTTTCGGTCTGCGACGGGCCATACTGGATCGTCGTCATCAACCGAAGCTCTTTCTTCGTGTCGTCCACCGAGATCAGTTCGAGGAAATCGGCCGGCAGGACGGCGCTGCCGCCATAGGCGGTCAACGCCACGGACTTGCGCTGGTTCGACGTGCGCAGGACGCGATTCGCGCGGGCTTCGAACAGCGCGATGAAGTCCGGGATGCGCGTCTGCTGGTCCTTGCGCTTGATCCAACCTGCGATAGAGGTCACCAGCGTGCCGTAGCTGTCGAAGCTCATAGATCGCCCTTGTGCACGCGGAAATCGCCGTTGTCAGGGTCGCGCAGGAACTCTTCCATCAGCCTGACGTTGTTCATGACGTCCTGATAGGTCACGCCGCGGCGCTGCGCCCAGGCGTTCAGCACGACAATGGGAATACGCGCTAGGTGCTGGTCCCCGTTGGGAGCATGCTGCCGCCCTTCGTTGTGGAGCGCCTTGGCATGCTCCAGCACGGGCTCGACGTCGGCCGTCGTCTCGATGCCATAGCGGCCGTCCGCCTCCAGGAACCGGGTCACTCTGCCGCGCTCAGCGGTTAGGATTCGTGCGCTCATGTGCTCACCCGATTGCGAAGTACTTATGCTCGGCGGACTCCCGCGCCTTTACAGCCAAATCGAAGTCATCGAAGTAGCCGAGATGCTTCAGCACCCGATCAGACCGTATGGAAGCTCGCCACTTCCTTTTCTGCTTGTTCCAAAGAACCCCAGTTCGACGAAGCACACCTTCGACGATTCCTTTGTTGAACTGATTCTGGCGGTTGCTCACCGGCCGCAGATTCGCCCATCGGTTGTCCGACGTGACCCGGTTGATGTGGTCCACCTGCTCCTCCGGCCATGCCCCTTTCATGTAGAGGAAAGCAAGGCGATGGGCCGCATAATTTCGCCCACGAATGATGATCCGCACGTAGCCCTTCTTCGCCACTGTGCCGGCCGGAGACCCCACCATGACGCGTCGACCCGCCTTCTCCTTCCAGCGAAAGACCCCTGTATCGGGGCAATAGTCCAGCAGGGACTTGAGAGCCTCTTGGGTAATCGTTTCTTTACTGGGCATGGGTATTTGGCCCGGGTTTCCCCGGGCCGTCTCCTTCGCAGTGGCGATTACGCCGTGGTCAGATCGCGGATGGCGAAGTTGCCGAGCGGCGCTTCACACTGCAGCGTCCATTCGGTGTTCACCATGCGCTTGCGGTTGTCGCCCGTCTTGGCCAGGTCGATGGCCTTCATGGGACGCAGGATGCGCTGCTTCCACATGGAGGTATCGATGCCGAAGACTTCGCGCTGACGCTGGTAGCGGCTGTTCACCACCTTGTAAATCCCGAAGTCGCCGCGGTAGACGTCGATGGTCGCGTTGAGCGTCGTGTCCTTGGTCAGCGTGAACTTGGTGGAGTTCACGTCGAAACCCGAGAACACCGCACGCTGCGCGGACGGGATGTACAGCGAAAGGTTGGCCTTGGCGCCGTTGTTCCAGGCCTTCGTGGCGGCCTCGTTCAGCAACGCTTCGGTGAATGCTCGCTGCGTGCCGTCAGTCGGCGCGGTGTTCGCGACCGGGTCAGGATCGGCACCGCCGGCGCCAATGCTGGTGTTGCCGTAGATGAAGCCCAGCACGCCGCGCGCCTGCGGTGCCGTGGCTGCGGCCGCCGCGATGGCCGTGGAGTTCTGCAGGGCCGCGAATTCGATGTCTCGCTTGACTTCGAGCATCTTCTTGGCGTCCTGATACGCCACTTCCGACGAGCGGCCATACTTGCCCACCGCTTCCTGGGTCTCGGTGACCGCGTAGGTCTTTTCCGAGATCTGGGTGCGGTTGCTGAGCATCACCGTGGGCGTGAGCGCGGCAGGCGTCGGCTCGTTGCCCTGGACCACCTTGTTATTGGTGGGGGCTTCGAGCGCGTCGGTCTGCCATTCCGGGTTCGTGGACGTCGCCTTGCCGCGGCCGATGGCCGAGATAAACGGCGTTTCTTCCGGGCTGGTGCGGTAAATCTGATCGTCCACCTCTTCCTTGTCGCCCACGGCGTCGAAGGTGGCGAAAGAGTTTGCGAGTTTTGCCATGATTTCAGGTCCTATTGCGTGCGGCCAGCAGCGCGGCCAGGGAATGCACATCCCGCTGGGCTTCGTGGCGCTTGGCGGCCTTGTCGATGGAAGTGGGCGGCACAGACCGGGTTTGGCGCGCAGGTTTCTGCGGCGCCGCCTGGGCCTTTTTCACCGCCTCGGGCTTGCGGTTCTGCAGGTCACGAAACCGGGTTGCGTCGTCCAGCAGGCGGAAGATGCGCGGATCGGTCACCTGGGCCAGTTCCTGGGGGGAAAAGCCGTAGGTTTCGGTCGCGTGCTTGTTCCATACCGGCAGACGGGCGTTGAAATCCGGCATTTCAGCCGCCAGGAGCTTGGCGGTTTCGCCTTGCGCCTTCTTCGTCTGTTCGGCCTGCTGTTCCTGCATCAGCTGGTTCGCTTGCGAGAGCACGCCGGCCAGTTCACGCCCCTGCTGCTGGGCTCGGAGCAGGTCGGACTGCACCGCGGCGTACTTGGCCGGGTCATCTTCGCGGTTGGTCTGCTGCAAAACAGACTCCAGATGAGCCACGGTGGTGCGCACGAGGTGCAATTCGCCAAGCTTCTCGCCGTACAGGTTCATGGTCTGGACGGACTGCTGGGCTCGCTTCTGGATTTCGCTTTCCGCCTGCTCACGCTCCTTGGCCAAGGTCTGGGTTTTCTGCGTGTAATCCTGCGCACGCATGTAACCCGCCCGAAGATCGCTCTCGGGAACCTCGTACTCGGCACCATCGGCAGTTTTCCACTTGTGCACGGGGTCCTGCGACGATTCCGGGTTCGGTTGATCGTCCTCGCCGTCTTCGGATTCCTCCGTTTCGGCGCCCTCGGTTTCTGCGGTTTCCTGCTCCTCGCCGACGCTCTCCTGCTCGTCGTTTTGCGCCTCCCCTTCGGGTTGGGCGTTTTCGTCGTCGCGCGCTTCTTCCCTCTCGGGTTCGGCGGACAGCGTGGCGGCAAGGCTTTCCAGGGTGAATTCAGACATGGCTCACATCCCTATAAGGTTTGACTCCGAGCAACAAAAAAGCCGCACGAGGCGGCTATTCGGTTGGTCTTTCTTACGGCTGCCATCAGGGGCTGGCAGCAGGCCCAGAAAAGGGTTCACGGTGCGGTGTGCTTCGATCCGTCGCTGTAGACCGCGCCAGGCTCACCGCGCGTCATGCGGATGCCGCCGTAACGCCCGGCAAAGACGGCGGGCAATTCGTCCGCTCCCGGGTGGCTAATCTCCACCACCACGATCTGTTCGCCCCGATCGGCACCGCGGCTCGCTGCAGCGTCCTCGTGCTTGCGGATGAACGCCGGCAGGTCGTCCAGCGGCGCGGCGGGCGCAGGCGCGGCAGCCGGTTCTGCCAGCGCGGCAGGCACTGGGGCCGGCGGCACGGGCACGTTCTTGGGTTCAGCCTTTTTGGCCATTGAAGTACTCCTTGATTCGTTGGAAGAATGACTTCTCAGGGGCGGGCAAGCCCAGGATGTGACGTGGTTCAGCACCGCCCATGACATAGGCATCCAGCAAGCCGACGAACCGCTCCAGCGTCCGGTGCATGCGGTGCAACTCTTCGCGCTGCTCCGCGTTCAGCTTCGGATCCTTCCAGACCTCGAAGATGTCCTCGCCCAGCCGGGCGATCGCGGCCACGACGATAGGGTCCTGGGTAATCGCCGCCGCGCGGTTGGCGCGGTCCAGCTCCTGGTGCTGGGCCTGGGTCAGTTCGCTCATACGGGGATTCCCACGGGAGCCACCAAGCCGGCGGCGGTTTCGATGTCCTTGCGGTCCTGCTCGCGGGTCTTCAGCTCGGTATCCGCGGCGGCCTGGGCGGCCTTCAGGCGCAGGTCCTGCTCCTTGATCGCCAGGTCTGCCTGCTTCAGACGCAGCTCTTCCTGCTTGATGGCAAGCTGCACCTGGGCCTGCTGCAGCTTGACCTTCTCGATTTCGACGTCAGCCTGCTTGGCCTGCATGTCGGCCTCGATCTGCATCTGCTTGCCCTGCAGGTCCAGCTCAGCGGCCTTAACCTGGGCCTGCGCCAGAGCCGTTTCGGGGCTGTCTTGGCCTTGGTCACCTTGCGGCTGCTGCTCGGCGTTGCCCGGGTCGGTGAAGTACTTGGCCACCGATTTCAGGCCGGCCAGCTTCACGATCTGCGCCAGCGTGTTGTAGACGTTGTTCCAGGTAGCCACAGGAGCGCCGGCCGCCATGGCCTCCTTCTGCACGTCCAAGATGCCCTGCAGGATGGCGATGGTCTGCGACTTGTCGCCGGCGCCCTGCCCCGTCTCGATCGTCACGTCCATTTCCGGTGACCAGGGCGAAGGATCGACCTGCACCCACTCATTGCGCAGGCGGATCGTGGCGGGCTTGTCCTGGTTGTCCGTGACCAGGCGCAGCAGCAGGCGGAAAAGGTCCTTCACGCCCGTTTCTGCCATGATGCGGGCCATCATCAGCTTGCGGCGGTCACCGGCGCTCATGATCTTCGAGACGCCCGTGGCGGTCTTGTTGAGGCTGTCGGCGTCCAGGCCCTGGTTGTAGCGGGTGATGCCCGTGCGGGCCTCGCGCCGGCTGTCCATGAACTCGATGCCCTGCAGGGCCGAGTCCGCCACGTTGGTCGTGAGAAGCGGCGACGCCGCGCCCTTGGTCTTGACGCGGACGATGCCGCCGATCCGGTTGTTCAGCAGATCGTCCAGGTTGACCTGGCCATCCAGAACTTCCGTGCGCGGGTTGTTGGCCAGCATCAGGGAGTCGATGTACTGCCGCTGCAGCGCGGTGCTGGTGTCCTGGATCGGCGCCACCGAGTCCGCCAGGGCCATACCGATGAGCCGGTGCGGGATCAGGATAGGCGACATGACCACGAAATCCGGGCCTTCCGATTCCTCGTTGACGAGCGTGCAGTTGCCGCCGCGCACGACCCGGCGCCACTCGGCAATGCCGTCGCCGTCGTAGTCCAGGCGGATGAACCCGTCGAACACCACGACCTCCTCGGTGGAGTCGTCGGGCGAGTCGTACTGTTCCTGCGGATAGCCGGTCTCGCCGTTGGCTTCCTGGGCCACGCCGCTGCTTTGGTCAACGATCGAATCGAAGGATTGGACCTTTGCCACGAGGTCCTTGGGATAGCCAGCCTCGCGCATGTCCGAGCGCGACATGGACTTCATCTCGCCCTGGATGTCCGCAGCGGCCAGCGTCTTGGCGCGCGGCGTGCAGATGAAATTCTCCGGCTGGACGTTGTCGATGTAGATCCGGCCCTTCTTGCGAGTGGTCTGGATCGTGACGTCCAGCAGCTGACGCACCGGCATGGCCAGCACCGCCTCGACCTGCGCGCGCACGTCCGGCGCCAGAGTATTGAGCGCGTCGCGCGCCTGCTCCCTGGCCTTCAGCTCCTCCGGATCGTCATAGGTGGTGCGCTCCTTCACCTCGGCATCATCCTGGTCCAGCAACATCGTCAGCTGGTCCTCGTCGATGGCCTTGTACTCCTTGACCGTCACCTTCTCGTTCTCGGCCCAGTACGCGCGCACGATGCCGATCTTGGACAGCAGCGCATCCTTGATCCAGGTGTTGAAGATCAGGAATCCGGGATTCTGCTTGAGCAGGATGTAGTTGATGTAGTCCGTGGCCTGTTCGGCAAACGCCTCGTCCTCGACGCCCACGGGTTCGAACTCGCCCACATTCTCCCCGGACAGGAAGATCTCGATCAGGTCAGGCAGCGCGGACTCGATCGTCTCGTAGACGTCCCAGGAGACGGCCTGCGACCGGCCAGCCGGGCCCGGCGTGGCCTCGCCCAGGTAGTAGCGGTAGTTGCGCGCGCGCTCGTCGCGGAATTGCTCCTCCTGCCACTGGGCGGCCTCATTGATCTGGCCGTCCAGGATCTTTTCGAAGGTGTCGTCGGCAAGCTTGGGCATCAGAAGGTTCCGAGGGACGGATAGTTGATCTCCCCGCCCCAGTTCTCGTTGGTCATCTGCTCGGCGTTGATCGCCACGTAGCGCAGGTTGTCGGCGCCGTGGCTCCATTCGTCATGAAGCGGCGCGCCGGGCTCATTGGTCTGCTGGTTCACGCTGCGGCGGTAGCGCTTGGCGCACTGGACGATGCGCGCGGCCTTGTCCTTGTCGAACACCATCTGGGGAAAGGCCATGCGGGTCAGGCGTATGCCCTCTTCAACCTTCAGGTTGGGCGTGATCTTCACGGTCCAGCCCAAGGCCTCCATGATTTCCTTGGCGCTCTTGGCCGTCTTGAAATCGCGGTGCTCGCCGTCGTGGGGCAGGAACACCGTGCCCCAATTCAGATTCTTCTTGCGCAGCTCGGCCGACCACCAGTCCAGGGTCTTGTGGCTGTCTTCCATGCTCTCGATAACGCGCAGCTCCGAGCGCACACGCTGCACGATCGAGACGAACATGGCATCGTTCCATCCCAGGTCGAAGATCACATGCGCCTTGAGCATCGGGTCGTAGGGCACGCGGGCAATGCGGCCTTCTTCCTGCGCGGCCTGTATCTCGTCGTAGTAGATGGCGCCAGCCACGGCCGGCAAGCACTTGCCTTCCCAGATCTGCGGGTACCCCTTAGGGTCGCGGCGCAGGCAGTCCACGCGCTCCTGCTCCAACACAGCCGGGAACCAGGGATTGTCCGAGTAGTTGATCTGCACCACCACGGCGTTGGCCGGCGGGTCGCTCACGAAGCGGCTGTAGGTCTCGTCCGTCTCCAGCTCGGGGTTGAGCGAGATCCAGATTTCCGACCCTTCCTTGCGGATGGTGGGGATCAGGATGTCCCAGGAGCGCTTGCTGACCTTGTGGGCCTCTTCCACCCACACGACGTCCACGCCCTCGTAGGACTTGATGGACTCGACGGTGTGGTCGGCCAGGCCGGCAAACAGGAATTCCGTGCCGTTGGCCCCGCGGATCTCGTTGTTCTGGATTTGGTAGAACCAGCCCAGGCCGATGGCCTCGATCTGGTCCGACAGGAGCTTGTGGACGGAGTCCTTGATGGACTTCTGGACCTCGCGCGTGCACAGGATGCGCAGCTTGCGCTGGGCGCCAAGAGCCAACAGCGCTCGGGCGAACGACCAGGACTTGGCCGAGCCGCGCCCACCGTGGGCGACCTTGTACCGGGCTGGCTCGAAAAGGCATTGCAGCTTTTCGGGGAACTCCAGCAGCGGCAGGTCGCGGGCGCCCATGTCAGTCCCCAGGGCGCCGGAAGGCGATTCTCAGCGCCATGTTGATGGGCTTGTCCGGATCGCCGCCCTCGATGGGCTGGACGGACTTGCCATAGGCGCGGTCAAGCAGTTCCTTGGCGGCGGC
>Ga0255338_1004938_pt1 | contig 12972 bp, 10 predicted proteins | sample MeOH1_35cm_T4_19_FD_203715 | JGI IMG/M metagenome (GOLD analysis project Ga0255338, IMG submission 203715) | Sandy soil microbial communities from University of British Columbia, Vancouver, Canada - MeOH1_35cm_T4_195 | ecosystem: Engineered > Artificial ecosystem > Sand microcosm > Unclassified ...
GTTTATCCTTACCCCAGACTAAACTTATCGGCAATATCCGGAAACATATTCCCTTGACAGCCTGTCCAGCTGAACATCTAACAATTCCCCGCGCAAGTCTCCGCTTTGCTTGAATCGAACCCGCAGATAATTAGGGGTATGCCCTTCCCACAGGTTATCCCCCACAGAGTGTTCCGCCAGAACTTCCATACTGGAGCCTAGAAAACCGGAGGCGTAGGTGCGCCAACTTTCGTTGGTCAAATTGAGAAAGTCCTTACTGCGCTGTTCCTTGAGCGCTCCCTCCACCTGATGGGCAAACCCAGCAGCTGGGGTCCCAGTTCTGGGTGAATATTTGAAGACATGGATACCGGCAAAACCCACCCTGCGAGCAAATTCCAAGGAATCCCGGTGCTCTTTTTCATCCTCTCCGGGAAAGCCCACTATCACATCCGTAGTGATGGCAACTCCCGGCAGAACACTGCGAACCTGATTTACCACAGCCTCAAACTCTGCGGTAGAGTAAGGCCTTTTCATCTGTGCTAAGATGTGGTCACTTCCGCTCTGCAGCGGAAGGTGCAGGTGAGGGCACATGTTAGGGTTTTCAGCAAAGGTTTGCAGCAGTTCCGGGGTAATTTCCACTGATTCAATGGAACTTAAGCGCAGGCGTTTGAGCCCTGGGAGCTTAGCCAGGCGGGCAACCAGATAATTTAAATCAATGCCCAGATCAACCCCGTAAGCGCCTGTATGAATTCCGGTCAGCACAATTTCCCTGTACCCGGCTTCCACCAGACTGGAGGCTTCTTGAAAGGCTTTTTCCGGGTTACGGCTGCGCACTGGTCCCCGGGCATAAGGTATAATGCAGTAAGTACAAAATTGGTTGCAGCCCTCCTGAATTTTGAGGGTGGCCCTTACCCGGGACTCCGCTTCCAACCTAGGCAGTTCTTCAAACTCAACCCTTTCCCTCCAAATGTCCCGCACCAGATTGAGCGGTGCCTGGGCTTCTCTGGCCTGCGCAATAAGCTGCAAAATTTCTCCTCTATCCTGGGTCCCAAGCACCAGGTCCACCCCGGGAATCCTCACCACTTCTTCAGCAGCAACCTGAGCGTAACACCCCATGACAACTACCAGTGCCTCCGGGTTAGTTTTAACCGCCCTGCGAATAATCTGGCGCGATTTGCGATCTCCCATGTTGGTCACAGTGCAGGTATTAATCACATAGATATCTGCCCTGTCCTCGAAAGGAACAATGCTGTACCCCCCAGCCCGGAAAGTCCCAGCCAAAGCTTCTGTTTCAGTTTGATTGACTTTGCAGCCTAAGGTGTAAAATGCTGCCTTCAAGCCTCTGGCCCCCTTTCTCCAGATGAACCCAGTTACTCAGCGGTCTCGGTTCCCGTGGCTGTGTCTTCGAAATTCGACTTGCCCAGATCTCCGAGCTGGTAGAGAACCATAGTAAGGGCGGCCAAGCCCGCGGTTTCAGTGCGGAGGATTCGAGGCCCAAGGCTTACACTCCGAGCTCCATTTTCCTTAAGAAAGCCGATCTCCTGGGTAGAAAAGCCGCCTTCAGGACCGATAACTATACCTACCGGACCACCGGCCCAGGCCTTCAGCTCCTCGGCCAGCCCTTGTACCTTTTCTCCCTCATACGCGGCGAGCAGCATAGTGCCCTCAGGCAGTAAACGAAGGGCTTTATCCAAGCCTTCGATAGGGGCAATCGACGGCACACGGGAGCGTCCGCATTGTTTCGCTGCCTCCGCCGCGATCTTCTGCCAGCGTTCCACCCTGTCCAGGGCCTTCTTCCCTTCCAGCTGCACCACCGCCCTGGACGTGCGCAGCGGAAATATACCCCGTATCCCAAGTTCAGTGTTCTTCTGAATGATTAATTCCATTTTGTCCGCTTTGGGCAGGCCCTGCAGCAGAAACACGTCGAGAGGCGGTTCGCTGCGCGGCAGATACCGCTCCAACACCGCACAGACTACTTCCTCCTGGGTGATTTGCTCCACTCGGACACGATACTCCAGCCCAGAATTGTCAAAGGCGAGGACTTCCTCCCCCGGACCCAGGCGCAGCACCTTGGTCAGATGATGAGCCTCCGTTCCGCGCAGAAGCAGAACCGCGCCCGATATATCCTCCGGTTTAACCTGGAAACGATGCATCACGCATCCCTCCTGGCCTGGATCACAACCCAGCCCTCTTGCTCGTCCACCCGTTCAATTTCAAGTCCCCTGGCTCGAAACTCCGCTTCCACGTCTCCCTGCCTCTCAGTAATAATGCCTGATGCCAGGCACACTCCTCCCGGTTTAAGGATCCGCTCTAAATCAGCGGCAAGCACAATGACCACATCGGCGATGATATTGGCAACCACCAGGTCAGCCGAGGAGGACAAGACATCAGCCAGGTTTCCCTGATATACTTCAACCTTTTCCATCAGCTCGTTTACAGCAACATTCTCACGGGCCACCCTGACAGCCAGCGGATCAATATCCACAGCCTTCACCTCTGCTCCCAGCAGAGCCGCTGCAATTGCCAGAACACCGGAGCCTGTCCCAAGGTCATAGACCAGTTTTCCAGGCTGAACCACTCTTTCCAGGGCCTTGATACACAAAGCTGTGGTAGCATGAGAACCTGTGCCAAAGGCCATACCCGGATCAAGCTCGATCACCAGCTCTCTAGGACTTCGGGCATAGTCTTCCCAGGTAGGTTTAATCACTATTCTCTGCCCTATTTTCTGGGGCTTAAAAAAAGCTTTCCAAGCGGTAGCCCAGTCTTCATCTTTCACTGCTTCCTGTTTCAAGCGCAGGAAAATGTCAGGAAAATAATCCAGGAGCTCCCGCAGCCCCTTTTCCAATTGGGTAAGGCGCATGGAAAGAAACTCGTCATCCGGAAAATATCCTACTACCATAGAGAGGTCGCTGACTTCTGGCAGCACGAAATCATGACAGTCCCAGTTTCCTGCCTCAATATAATCCCGAAGCAGGTTGGGATCTTCAATGGCCACCCCGCTGCAACCGGCTGTATAAAAAAGTTCGGCGACTGCTTCAACCGCAACGGTAGAAGCGGTCACCGCCAGCTCTTTCCAATCCACAGGCCATTCTCCTTTTTACGCTTATCCCATGGCATCCCGCAATTTATCAAAAAAGGTCTTCTTGCCCATTTGCTGCTCATGTGTGGTGCTCTGGTTAAACTCCTGCAGCAATTCCTTTTGGCGTTCCGTTAGTTTGGTAGGGGTCACAACTGTAACCCTTACGTGCTGATCACCCCTGCCATTCCCCCTGCGGTACGGAATTCCGTTTCCTCTTAACCTGAATAAAGTGCCGGTCTGGGTTCCCTCGGGTACCTTCATCGTGACCGTACCATCCAAAGTTGGGACCTCAATTTCTCCACCCAGGGCAGCAGTGACGAAGCTCACCGGCACTTCGCAGAAAACTTCGTTGCCCTCCCGCTGAAAGAACTTATGGGGCTTCACGCTGATAACCACATAAAGGTCGCCCGGAACGCCCCCTTTGTCCCCTGCTTCTCCGTCCCCGTTGAGGCGTAAGTTCAGACCATCTTCCGCTCCAGGCGGAATTTTTATCTCCAGGGTGCGAACTTTCCGCACCTTGCCCTGTCCACTGCATTTTGGACAAGGAGTACTGATAATCTTGCCAACCCCGCGGCAGGCGTTACATGGCCGCGAGGTTTGAATCCGGCCAAAGGGGGTGGATTGAACCACTTTGACCTGGCCGGTTCCCTGGCACTGCGAACAGGTTGTGGGGTGTGTTCCGGGAGCTGCCCCTGAACCCTGGCATTCATCACAACTCTCATGTCGCGGTACCCTAATTTCCTTCTTCACGCCAAAGGCCGCTTCCTCAAAGGTCAACTCCATGTCATATCTGAGGTCAGCTCCACGCCGTGGGCCCTGGCGTCGGCTGCCCCCTCCGAACATATCGAATATATCACCAAAGATATCGCCGAAACCACCAAAACCACCGCCGCCAAAACCCTGGTTGGGATCGGTCCCGGCGTGGCCGAACTGGTCATAGCGCTGGCGCTTCTCCGGATCAGACAGCACTTCATACGCTTCAGACGCTTCCTTGAACTTGGCTTCCGCCTCTTTGTCACCCGGTTTTACATCAGGGTGGTGTTGGCGGGCCTGTTTACGGAAAGCCTTTTTGATAGCATCGGCGTCAGCGTCCTTAGCAACACCCAGTACCTCATAATAATCCCTTTTCATGCTTAGCCCCCACTGAATCGAGGTCCGAGACACGAGGTCCGAAATCCGAACAAGACAAGCCTGTTCGGACTCGTACCCCTTTCAGAACCTCAACTTTAACTTCTTTTCTGAACCTCTTGCAGTTTTGGCAAACTACAACTAATCCTTGTTATCCTTACCCAAGAGGCCGCCCGGAAGCAGGTGATAGAGTGCTCAGAAGAATTCCTGTCCCTTCGTGCATCAGGCCTCGGACATCGGACTTCTATTTCTGGTCGTCTTTTACTTCAGTATATTCAGCATCCACCACATTGTCCTTGGCAGCATCTCCATCGGCGTGCTGGGCTCCAGGCTGAGCGTCAGGATTCTCACTCGCGGTTTGCTGATACATATTTTGAATGAAGGGATGCAGAACCTTAGTCACTTCCTCAGATTTGGCTTTGATCTTCTCCACATCATCTGAGTTGGCAACTTCCTTAAGCTCGCTCAAAGCTTGGTTAATCTGATCTACTTCAGCTTGGCTGCCCTTGCCTTCAAAGTCCTTGAGCGCTTTCTCGGTCTGATAGACAAGTGAGTCGGCTTGGTTCTTAGCCTCTATAACCTCTTTGCGTTTGCGGTCCTCTTCAGCGTGAAGCTCCGCATCCTTGGCCATTTTGTCGATCTCTTCCTTCGACAAACCGGTAGACGCTGTAATGGTGATTTTCTGTTCGTTACCAGTACCCAAATCCTTGGCGGAAACATGCACAATACCATTGGCATCGATGTCGAACTTGACCTCAATTTGCGGAATTCCCCGCGGTGCGGGAGGAATTCCGCTGAGCTGGAATTTTCCCAGAGTCTTGTTGTACTGGGCCATCTCACGCTCACCTTGGAGGACGTGAATGTCCACGCTGGGCTGGCTGTCTGCCGCAGTGGAGAATACCTGAGATTTCGAGGTAGGAATTGTAGTATTGCGATCAATGATTCTGGTAAACACTCCGCCTAAGGTTTCAATACCCAGTGAAAGCGGGGCAACGTCAACCAGGACGATATCCTTCACCTCGCCTGCCAGTACACCTGCCTGAATGGCAGCGCCCAGGGCCACTGCCTCATCCGGATTGATTCCCTTGTGGGATTCTTTACCGATCAAGTTCTTGATTGCTTCCTGAACCGCAGGAATTCGGGTTGAACCGCCCACCAGGATTACCTTGTCTATGTCCTTAGCGGTGAGCTTAGAGTCGGACAATGCCTGCCGGGTAGGTCCCATGGTGGCTTCCACCAGGTCGCGGGTTAACTCATCAAACTTGGCCCTGGTCAAAGTAATATCTAGATGCTGCGGACCTTCCTCGGTCATGGTGATAAAGGGCAGGTTGATATTACTGGACAAAACCCCGGAAAGTTCAATTTTCGCCTTTTCCGCGGACTCTTTCAGCCTCTGCATGGCTACCTTGTCCTTGGAAAGGTCTATTCCCTGGGTTTTTTTGTATTCAACTACCATCCAATCCATGATCTTTTGGTCGAAGTCATCCCCACCGAGACGGCCGTTGCCACTGGTAGCCTTAACCTCGAACACCCCGTCCCCAAGTTCCAGGATTGAGACGTCAAAAGTACCGCCGCCCAGGTCGAAAACCAGAATAGTATGATCATCGGAATGGTCCAAGCCATAGGCCAAAGATGCCGCGGTGGGCTCATTAATGATCCTCAAAACTTCAAGGCCGGCAACCTTTCCGGCATCCTTTGTAGCCTGACGCTGGCTGTCTGTGAAATAGGCAGGAACCGTAATAACTGCCTTAGTTACCGGAGCTCCCAGATAGGCTTCCGCATCCGCCTTCAGCTTTTGCAGAATCATAGCGGAAATCTCTTGCGGGCTGTAATTCTTGTCATCAATCTTAACCTTATAGTCTGTGCCCATTTGACGTTTGATTGAGGCAATGGTGCGGTCAGGATTGGTTATTGCCTGGCGCTTTGCAACCTGGCCCACCAATCTCTCTCCGGTCTTGGAAAATCCGACCACGGAAGGGGTGGTGCGGTTTCCTTCCGCATTGGGGATTACTGTCGCTTCTCCACCCTCCATTACTGCTACGCAGGAATAAGTAGTTCCCAAATCAATTCCAATAATTTTGCTCATGTCTCCTATATTACCTCCTTAAATCTAATGCTGTTTTAAGTGTAGCTTACTGGCTTACCCTTACCATACTGGGTCTTAGGACCTTGTCCTTTAAATAATACCCTTTTTGCACTTCATCCACCACGGTATTAGGTGAAACACCCTCTGCGTCAACCCGCATCACAGCTTCATGCCTGGTTGGGTCAAACTCGGAACCCACAGCATCAATATGCTTAAGTCCTTCCCTTTCCAGGACAATTGTCAGCTGCCTCAAGATCATTTCTACCCCTTTGACCAGACTTTCGAAGTCCTGGGCCTTTTGACTGGCAGCCAGTCCCCGTTCCAGGTTATCCAAAACGGGCAGGATATCGGTGACAATTTTTTCCGAGGCGTACTTGGCCAGATCTTCCTTTTCCTTCTGGGTACGCTTACGGAAATTATCATAATCGGCCTGGAGAAGCTGCAATCGCCGCAGATACTCAGCTCCTACCGCTTTCTCACGCTCGTTCTGATTCTTAAGTTCGAGCAACAGAGTATTGAGATCAGGTACTCCCTCTCCCTCTTCCTCTTCCTCCTGTTCCGCCTTGCTCCCAGCGTTATAAGCTGCCCGCTCTTCATCGCGAACAACATTTTCCTCCCCATCCAGGCCGCAGGTGCAGTTTTCGGCATGTTCAGCCCTGACTTCCTCCTTTGCAGCCTCACTTTCTACTTTGTCGTTTTTCATTAAATCACCACTTTCCATACCATAAAAGTGCTAAAACTCAATTTCGTCCCCTTTTTCTTCGCTATCTCTCTTCCTGATAATCGTATCGATTCTCAGAATTGCTTCTGCGACCTCTCCAGCCGCCTTAAGGGCATGAATCTTTACCAGGGCTGGATCAACCACCCCTTTTTCCAGCATATCTACCACTTCACCGCTATCACAATCCACGGCAAGGGAGTCCTTCCCGGTCTCAACCTGTGCGGCATTCACATCGCCAAGCTTTTCCAGAGGGTTAAAACCAGCGTTCAGGACAATTTGAGTAAAGGGGCGCTTTAAAGCCTCCACCACGCACTCCACCCCATAGGCTGCCATACCCCGGGTGTCCTGTCTCACCTTTTCTACCTCTCTGGCAACGGCTAGTTCCACCGCACCGCCTCCAGGTACAATCCCGCTTAGAACCGCAGCCTGCACGCTTGAGGCGGCATCCTTGGCAATACGCTCGCGCTCCCCCACCACCTCAGTAGTGGCAGCCCCTACGAGCACAGTGGCCATAGGCTTGCCTTCCCCCCGCAGGATTCGAACATGTTCCAGCTTTTCGTCCAGATAGGCTGTTGAGGCCTTTCCAGTAAATTTAGCCAGATCTTCCAGCCCTTTTTTCAGGCCGGTGCGTTTTATCGGTCGGGCTCCAGTGTGTTCTGCCGCCTGAACAAGCTCACGGTTCGCTACGCGCTGGATCACCATTACTCCCCAGTCTGTGAGCAGCTCTTCCGCCTGATCGCCGACCCCCCGGTCCACCAGTACCAGATTTACCCCCAGCTCCCTGATCTTTTCCAGATTCAGCCTGAATTCCTCCTGGAGCTGAAGATACCGGTTAAAGCCAGCATCTGTACCCAGGGCTTCGTCCTCAACCTCTTCTGGTTCCAGTGCGTCATCAATAACCAAAATATTTACTCTGGCCAGGTTCTTGGGCATATGCCGGGTCATCGGTTCCTTGTTAAGGATCACTCCCTGGAATACCTCATTGGCCGCCCCTTCCTCAGAAACGATAGTGTCGGCCAATTTAAAGCCCTTCTCTCGAAGCTTTTCAATCCCCACCATTTGGGCAGCTTCAATCACCAGATCTGCGATGTCCCGGTTTTCCCGGCCTGCAACCATGGCAATCTGGTGGACCATGGAACCTGTCAGATCTTCAAGTGTGCGGGCAGAATCACCTAGAATGCGCAGAGCCTGGTTGATCCCTGTTCTTAACCCTTCTATAACCCGGGCCACGGGGACTCCCCTGACCACTTGATTTGCCCCAGCAGCAACCAGTCCTCCAGCCAAAATCGTGGCGGTAGTTGTACCATCCCCAATTTCGCCCTGCTGGGCCTTAGCCATATTGATAATCATCTTTGCCGCTGGGTGGTTAACCTCCATCAGGTTCAAGATGGTAACCCCATCATTGGTGATTACCACGTCTCCGTATTTATCCACCAGCATCGTATCCAACCCCTTGGGCCCGATAGTCCCTTCTACAGCAGAGGTTATGGCCCTTACTGCGCTGGAGTTGGTGAGCAGTGCAGAATAACGTTCATCACTTTCCGGCACTGAATTAGTTTTGACGGTCACTCATGAACTCCCCCTTACAATAAGAAAGGACCATTGCCCCCCTGGATTAATCCTCTGTTTCAACGCTCATTTGTGCGGATAATAACCTTTCAGACTCTTGGAAAGATGCTGCGTCATGAATTCAACTAAACTGCAGGCCTTGGCATAGTCCATTCTGGTTGGACCGATAACCCCGATCACTCCTACCGTCTTACCTTCAAGTTCATAGGAAGCGGTAATCAAACTGCAGTCATGCATTTCCTCCAGTTTATTCTCTCCACCAATCTTCACGCTTAATCCGGAACCAGTTTCTTCACATAATAATTTTTTTAGAAGCTGCCCTTCTTCAAACAGTTTAAGCACATTCTTAAGCTTCTCGACATCCTGAAACTCAGGTTGGTTCAGCATATTAATTGTGCCGCCCAACACAACTCCATCCCTGTCATCTGAGTCCAGTATCGGTTCAAGCAGTTCCATGGCCATGGAAATCAGGTCCTTTTGCCGGGACAATTCCGAGTAAATTTCGCCTAACAAGCTGGTTTTAACCTGTCCAAGGGTCAAGCCCCTTAACTTGGAGTTAAGAATGCCGCTTACCCGCTGCAGGTCTTCCGTAGTGGTACTCTCAGAAACATCAATAATGAAATTTTCCACAGCCCCATTTTCCTTAACCACAACCATAATCGCTTTCCCCGGTTGATAAGGAAGCAAATGCACCTGCTGAAAGGCGCTCTTGGACTGCTGAGGAGTAAGCACAACAGCGGTTAGGTTGGTCAGCTCGGATAACAGGCGCGAGGTCTCCTGCACTAAACCCTGAATCCGCTTGATCTTTTGCGAAACAATCCCCTCGACCACAGACTTTTCGGGGTTTGACAAGAATGCCCTCTTCATCAGCCAATCCACGTAATAGCGATAACCTGCATCAGAGGGAACTCTCCCAGCCGAGGTATGAGGTTGTTCAATTAAGCCCATTTCCTCCAGATCGGCCATCTCATTGCGTATAGTGGCAGAACTGACACCGAGACTGTATTTGCGGGAAATAGTCCGGGACCCCACTGGTTCTGCGGTAGAAATGTAATCTAAAACGATGGCCTGAAGCACTTTCTTCTTGCGATCGTCAATTTCCATCCCCCGTCACCCCCGTTTTTTTGTTAGCACTCTCCTCAATCGAGTGCTAAAAGCTACTTAAAAAATACCACCCGTGATTTTTTTTGTCAAGCACGGACAGCTAAGGAAGAAACTCACAAAAAACCTCGTTTGCTAGAGGAACCCCCCTGTTAGTAAGCCAAATCGCAGCCGAACTATTTTCCAGCAATCCCCTGCCAACCAAAAAACTTATTTGGGTTCCATAAATTTCGTCCAATTCCCGACCAAACCTCAGGGCAAACCTGGCGCGTTCCACCCCATTTAACATCCGAAGCCCTAAAAACATAGTCTCCGCCATCTGCTGAGCAAGATCAGGCTTTTCAAGCTCAGCAACAGGCACCATACCCCGCTGAATCTTGGCCATATACCCTATTACATCGGGAGTGTTTGTGCGCCGGCACCCGCCCGAGTAGGAAGCAGCCCCCGCCCCAAAGCCCAAATAGGTTTCATTTTGCCAATACACTATATTATGCCGGCACTCCCTTCCAGGCCGGGCATAATTGGAAATTTCATAATGTGTGTACCCATTGGAAGACAAGTATTCCGAGCCCCACTGCATCATGCTGGCCCGAACCTCTTCCTCAGGCAGTTCCATATACCCCTCTTCAAAAGCCTGTCCAAAAGGTGTCCCAGCTTCAATTATCAACCCGTAAACCGACAGGTGCTCCGGCTTTAACTTCACCGCTCGCCTAAGCGTATCCTGCCAAGCCCCCTCCGACTGACCCGGAAGCCCATGCATCAAGTCCAGATTAATATTCTTAAATCCGGCAGCCCGGGCCAACTCAAAAGCCCTCAAAGCCTCAGCGGAACTATGAATCCTGCCCAACCCCTTAAGCATTTCGTCATCCAGACTTTGCGCACCCAAAGAAAGCCTATTAACCCCACCCTCCCTAAGCAGCCCAAATTTTCCCGCATCCAGAGTGCCAGGATTCCCCTCAAAAGTAACCTCCGCGTCTTCCTCCAGGGTAAAGCGGGAATGAATCAGCCCAAAAAGAGACTCCAACTGAGCCTCAGTGAGTATACTCGGAGTCCCCCCACCGATAAACAGCGTAGAAACTTCCTTCCCCAACCAAGCATCCCGATACAAGTCCATCTCCAACCCAAGAGCAGCGAGATATGCACCAACATCGTACCCAGCACCCGGATAAGAGGGAAAATCACAGTAATTGCACTTCTTAACACAAAACGGGATATGGATATACACAGCAAGCCCCATGCCAACCTCCTTCAGCAGCCCAAAAGCCACCCAACAAAAACGGAGGAAGCATGCACTCCCTCCCCCGCTCAGAGTCAACTAATCGTCGATGCGCAAAACCGCCATAAAAGCCTCCTGCGGAATCTCCACATTACCCACCTGCTTCATGCGCTTCTTGCCCTCCTTCTGCTTCTCCAGCAGCTTGCGCTTACGGGAAATATCCCCGCCATAGCATTTGTCCAGCACATTCTTGCGCAAAGCCTTCACGGTTTCCCTAGCAATAACCCGAGTCCCAACCGTAGCCTGAATCGGCACCTCAAACATCTGGCGAGGGATAATCTCCTTGAGCTTCTCAGTCAAAGCCTTGCCTCGTCCAAAAGCCTTATCCCGGTGAACGATGAACGACAGGGCATCCACTAATTCCCCATTTAACAGCACATCAAGCTTGACCATTTCAGACTCCTTGTAACCCGCCAGCTCATAATCAAGCGAAGCGTAACCCCTGGTGCGGGATTTCAACTGGTCGAAGTAATCAAAAACAATTTCGCTCAAAGGCATATCATAGGTCAACATCACCCGGTTAGCAGAGAGATATTCCATATTTATATAGGTGCCGCGTTTCTCCTGGTTGAGCTCCATAATCCCGCCCACATAGTCATTTGGAACCATGATGGTAGCCTTAACATTCGGTTCCTCAATGCTCAGAATTTCCTGAACAGGCGGCAAATTGCTGGGGTTATCCACCAAAACGGTTTCCCCATTAAGCTTATTTACCCGATAAACAACACTGGGTGCAGTAGTAATTAAATTTAAGTTGTACTCGCGCTCCAGCCTCTCCTGAATAATCTCCATATGCAAAAGCCCGAGAAAGCCGCAGCGGAAGCCAAAACCCAAAGCAACAGAAGTCTCCGGTACGAACTCCAGAGAAGAATCGTTCAGATGCAGCTTATCCAGAGCATCGCGCAGATCTCCGTAATCAGCGGTGTCGACAGGGTACAGGCCGCAATACACCATCGGAGTAGCCTTGCGGTAGCCCGGCAAAGGATAAATAGCAGGGTTCTCGGCATCAGTAATCGTGTCTCCGACCTGGGTATCCTTTACATTTTTAATGCTGGCAGCAACAAAGCCCACTTCACCAGCCTTGAGCTCCTGTACCATCTTCATGGACGGGACAAAAACCCCCACTTCGGTTACCTCGAAGATTCGGCCGGTTGACATCATCTTCATCTTGGTTCCCTTGCTGATTTTGCCGTCCATCACCCTTATATAGGAGACCGCTCCTTTGTAAGGGTCAAAATGCGAGTCAAAAATCAAGGCCTTTAAGGGCGCAGAATCATTTCCCTGTGGAGAGGGTATCTTCCTGATGATCTCCTCCAGTATCTCCTCTACCCCGATGCCTGCCTTAGCCGAGGCCAATATCGCCTCACTGGCATCCAGTCCGATAACGTCTTCAATCTCCTGTTTCACCCGCTCCGGCTCGGCGCTGGGCAGATCTATCTTATTAATGACCGGAATGATCTCCAGGTTATTCTCCAGGGCCAGATAAACATTCGCCAAGGTCTGGGCTTCTATACCCTGCGCAGCATCCACCACAAGCAAAGCCCCTTCACAGGCGGCCAGACTGCGTGACACCTCATAGGTGAAGTCCACGTGACCCGGAGTGTCGATCAGATTCAAGGTGTATACCTGACCATCCTTGGCGCAGTAATTCAGGCGCACCGCCTGAAGCTTGATGGTGATGCCCCTTTCCCGTTCGAGATCCATGGTATCCAGAACCTGGTCCGCCATTTCCCGTTGCGAAAGAGCGCCGGTATATTCAATCAAGCGGTCAGCCAAGGTTGACTTACCGTGATCAATGTGGGCAATAATGCAAAAGTTACGCAAGTACCGGGATGCCTCACCCATTGTTTCTCCTCGCTTTTTTTAGACATACTATAACAAATTTATATTATAGCAAAAATAATGCTGCCCGGCAATCACTACTACATACTCGCAGAGCTGACGCATGAAATTATTTAAACATCTCGCGAAGTCTGAAATTGACGTTTTTGAACCTTTTCTCTATTAGTTTTTCGGAAACTACCGGTTCATCC
>Ga0255338_1004939_pt1 | contig 12971 bp, 14 predicted proteins | sample MeOH1_35cm_T4_19_FD_203715 | JGI IMG/M metagenome (GOLD analysis project Ga0255338, IMG submission 203715) | Sandy soil microbial communities from University of British Columbia, Vancouver, Canada - MeOH1_35cm_T4_195 | ecosystem: Engineered > Artificial ecosystem > Sand microcosm > Unclassified ...
CCTTGTCCTTCGAGTAGGAGTGACGGTGGTCGCCGGCGATCTCGCGATCCGCTTCGCTCGTCGTCATCTGGAGGTTGTCCCCTGGTCATCGGGCGGCATGGTCGCCGCCGCGCCGGGATGATACCCCTGGGGGGTATGGTCGGCAACGAGGCCGCCGGTTGCCCTGCAGGCCCGGGACGCGAGGAGACCCGGTAGACTGGAGATCGATGGACCGACCGGACCGCCCCGACGACCGCCTCGACGGCGCGGCCTGCGCCGCCTGCGGGCATCCGGTCCCCCCCGACGCGGTCCGCGTCCTCGCCGAGCGCGATGACCTCGCCTTCGCTGAGCTGTCCTGCCCGGCCTGCGGGAGCGTCAGCCTCGCGATCGTCCTCGCCGCAGCGCCGGCCGCCGCCCGACCCGCGATCGGGCCCGACGACGTCCTCGACATGCACCGCTTCCTTGCCGACTACACCGGCGACGTGCGCAGCCTCTTCGCGCCGTCGCGGCGAGAGGCCGGATGACCGATCGGGACGGAGCGCTCGACACGCCCGGCGCCAGGGAGGAGGACCGGCCCGACTCGCCGGCTCTCTCCGCGCCCCCCGCGTTCGCCCATGCGAGCGAAGCCGAGATGAGCCGGATCCTCGACTTCTACGGCGTCCGCTGGGAGTACGAGCCGCACACCTTCCCGATCCTTTGGAACCTCGAGGGAACCGTGGTCGAGAGCTTCACCCCGGACTTCTACCTTCCCGACCTCGACCTGTATCTCGAGATGACGACGCTCCGCCAGAAGCTCGTCCGGAAGAAGAACCGGAAGCTGCGGCGCCTGCGCGCGCTCTACCCCGACATCCGGATCAAGCTCTTCTACGCCCGTGACTTCCGGGCGCTGATGCTGAAGTACGGGAAGCTCGCCCTCGCCGACGCCCTGTCGGGGACGTCCGGCCAGGTCGTCCCGACGCACGGAAGTGACGACCCGAGCACACCGACCGAACCCGCCTCTTCGCCGCTGGCTCCGGCGCCCGGCGGCAGCACGCTCGCTCGCCGCCGTACCCATCGGCGGCGCCGATCGTCCGCTCCTGCCGCCGCCACAGCCCAGGCGGCGGCCCAATGAGCCGGACGGTCGATCTCGAAGCCGACGTCCAGGATGTCCTCGTCTCGGAGGACCAGATCCAGGCCAAGGTCGCCGACCTCGGACGCCGGATCAGCGAGGACTACGCCGGCCGGCAGCTGACCCTCGTGAGCGTCCTGAAGGGGTCGCTGCCGTTCATGGCCGATCTCATGCGGTCCATCACGATCCCGGTCCGTATCGATCTCATGGAGGTCTCGTCGTACGGCGGGGCCTCGACGGAGTCGTCCGGGCTCGTCCGGATCCTCAAGGACCTCTCGGCGAGCATCGAGGGCGACGACGTCCTCATCGTCGAGGACATCATCGACACTGGGCTGACCCTCAACTACCTGCTCCGCTACCTGCGCGGCAAGAACCCGGCGTCGCTCCGGATCTGCACACTCCTCGACAAGCCCGCTCGGCGTCTCGTCGAGATTCCGGTCGACTACATCGGCTTCACGATCCCCGACCAGTTCGTCGTCGGCTACGGTCTCGACTACGGCGAGATCTACCGGAACCTGCGCTTCGTGGGCGTCCTCCGCCCCGAGGTCTACACGGCGGGGGAGTAGGTGCACCGTCGCCCCCTTGGCCGCGGGCGGACGCTCGTCGTCCTTGCCGCGGTGGTCATGCTCGTCGGCTGCGTCCTGCCGTGGTTCACGTTCGCCGGCGACCTGCCGGTGACGCCATACCGGGCCTTCGATGGGAGCGGGATCCTCGTCTTCGTCGCCGCGCTCGCCGCGCTCGCGCTGGTCGCCCTGCCGTACGCCGCCGGCGACCGGCCGGTCGCCGCCGACCGCGGGCTCGCCTATCTCCTCGTCGCCCTCGTCGCGCTCGTTGGGGTCGTGATCTGGCCGATCGACCTGGTCGGAGACTACGCGGCAGGCCTCCTGCCCGATCGCGCGCCCGGCTGGTGGATCGCCCTCGGCGGGCTCGCCCTGTTCGCCAGGGCAACGTTCGACATCTTCCAGGAGCCCGCGCGCCGCTAGCTTCCCGCCGCGCCACGGACGCTCGGGAGCCGGAGCGAGGTGGGTCCAGGCGGCGAAGGCAACGCGGCCGGGGGCGACGGTGCGAGCTCCTCGATCTCGACCCCCAGCCAGCGTCCGGTTGCACCGAACCCGACCCGGATCGCGTAGCGGCCGGGGGCCCAGCCGACAATGCCGTCGACGCGCGTCTCGCTGCCCGGCGGCGGACGCCACAGACCGCCGAGTGCGTGGGGCTCGGCGGGCTCGAGTCGTTCGGGCTCGACCCGCTGCGCCCTTGTCCCGACGATCGCCCAGAACTCGGGCGTGGTGTCCTTGGGCGTCTCCTCCGGGCGTCTTGGCGCGCAGTACCCGATAGCCCGGACGAGGTCCGTTGCGACCGGCGCAAACGGGATCGCGGGGTCGAGCGCGGAAGTGGCGGGCACGGGCGCGATGGCGAACCACGCCCGGATCGAGCTCGCCCGTCCGACCCAGTGCTGGACGGTCGCGGCGCGCCACCCGCTTGGCGAGCCACAGATGACGACGAGGTCTGCATACGAGTCCGGGGTCGGGGCAGCGGTCGGCGGGGCGGCGGGCGTCGGGCGGCCGCTCGGCGTCAGCGCTGGCTGGACCGGCTCACGAACCGGACCCCACGGCTTGATCAGGGCGAGTGCCACGACGACCGCGACGACGGCCACCAGGACCACCGGAGTCCGTCCGGTCTCGGGCCCGGACACGGGTCGGACCGGCAGCTCGAGCCCGGGTCGCTGTTCGTCCATCGTCCCTCCCGACCGGGACTGTGGTCAGTCCTCGCCGAGGTACGCCTTCCGGACCATCTCATTCTGGCGAAGCTCGGTCGACGTACCGCCGAGGACGACGTGACCGGTCTGCAGCACGTAGCCGCGATGGGCGATCGAGAGCGCCTGGAGCGCGTTCTGCTCGACGAGCAGGACGGTCATGCCCTCGGCGTTGATCGTCTGGATGATCTCGAAGATCTGCTGGACGAGAATCGGCGCGAGACCGAGCGACGGCTCGTCGAGCAGCAGGATCTTGGGCCGGGTCATGAGGGCTCGCCCGATCGCGAGCATCTGCTGCTCGCCGCCGGACAGCGTTCCGCCCTGCTGGATCGCACGCTCGCGAAGGCGGGGGAAGAGCGTGAAGACGCGCTCGATGTCCTCGCGGATCTCGGACGCCCTCCGCGTGTAGCCGCCCATCTGCAGGTTCTCGAGGACCGTGAGGCGCGAGAAGACGCGGCGACCCTCCGGTGCGTGTGCGACGCCGGCGCGCACGAGCTCGTGTGATGCGACACGGGAAACGTCGCGCCCGTCGAGCTCGACCCGCCCCTCCCGGGGGTGGAGGAGACCGCTGATCACCTTGAGGGTGGTCGTCTTCCCAGCTCCGTTCGTTCCCAGGAGCGTGACGATCTCGCCGCGCCGGACCTCGATCGTGACCCCGCGGAGGGCGTTGATGTGGCCGTAGTAGGCATGGACGTTATCGAGCCGGAGGGTGAGGTCCTCGCCTCCCGACGTGCCCCGCTCCTGGGCGGCCGCGGCTCCGGTCATTCCGGCGGCTTCCCGAGGTACGCCTCGATGACCCGCGGGTTCCGGCGGACCTCCTCCGGCGTGCCCTCTGCGATCCGCTCACCGCCGTCCAGGACGGTGATCCGGTCGCTGATCCCCATCACGACCCGCATGTCGTGCTCGATGAGCAGGACGGAGACCCCGAGGTCCCGCCGGAGCCGGGCGATGAGGGCAGTCATGTCCGCGGTCTCGCGTGGGTTCATGCCGGCGGTCGGCTCGTCGAGGAGCAGGAGGGCTGGAGTGTTTCCGAGCGCGCGGGCGAGCTCGAGCCGCCGCTGATCACCGTACGGCAGGTTCCGCGCCAGCTCGTCGTCGCGACCCTTGAGGCCGACGAGCGCGAGCAGGTCGCGGGCGCGCTTCACGGCGTCCTTCTCCTCCGTCGCCTGGCGCCGGGACGACACGAGGTGGTCGACGAGGTTCGATCGGAGCTGCAGGTGCATCCCGACGAGCACGTTCTCGAGGACGGTCATGTTCTGGAACAGGCGGATGTTCTGGAACGTGCGGCCGATGCCCGCCATGACCACGTCGTTCGGGCGGGCGCTCCGGATGATCCCGGCGCCCGCGAGCAGGCGCTGGTACCACGGTGGCCGGACGATGGCGATGACGAGGGTGGTGACGAGCAGCCCGATCGCGATCAGCCCGGTCAGCCCGATCCCGACCTGGCCCGCCGACGGGGCGCCGACGACGAGGGCCAGCGCCAACACCGTCAGGGCAGGCAGGAACCAGCCGATCGGTTCCAGCCATGTCCGTCTCGGACGGCTGATCAGGGCGCGGCCGCGAAATTCGACGGTCCCGGCGGTCGGATCCGTGATACCGGCGATGACGTTGAAGAACGTCGTCTTGCCCGCCCCGTTCGGCCCGATGATGCTGATGATCGATCCCTGTGGGATCACGAGGTCGACGTCTCGGACGGCAACCAGGCCCCCGAAGCGGCGGGTGACGCGGTTGGCACGGAGGAGGATCCCGGTCGCCGCTGCCTCCGCCGGGGTCGGCTCGACGACCGTCATCTCGGCCGTCATTGGGGCGTCGCCCCCATCGGATCGCCAAGCTCGCCAAGGGTGCTCTCGTCGGCGTGAAGCTCGCGCCGGCGACGGCGGTTCGGGAAGAGGCCCTCCGGACGCAGCAGCATCATCGCGACCAGCGCGATCCCGTACAGCAGGAACTGGTACTGGAGGAAGTCGATGTCGCTGAGGATCGGGACGTAGATGTTGTCGAACAGGATGTTGAGCTGCTTCAGGACGACGTTCTGGATCATGAAGATGACGAACGCCCCGACCGCCACCCCCCAGATGTTCCCCATCCCGCCGAGGACGACCATCGCGAGCACGGTGAACGACACGTCGAATCGGAAGAGGTTCGGGCTGACGAGGGTCAGCTTCGAGGCCGAGAAGACGCCGGCGAGGCCGGCCGTCGATGCTCCCAGCGCGAACGCGAGCAGCTTCGTGGTGACCGTGTTGACCCCGTTCGACGCGGCCGCCAGCTCGTCCTCGCGAATCGCCATCCAGGCGCGGCCGAGCCGCGAGTCCTGGAGCCGGTAGATGAAGATCATCGACACGGCGATCAGGACGATCATCGTGATGTACCAGGGCCACGGGTCGGCCGAGGTGAACGCGATGCTGGGGAGCGACGGTGGTGAGATCCCGCCGATCCCGTTCGGGCCCTCCGTGTAGGTGCTGGAGTTGAGGAAGACGATCGGGACGATCTCGCCGAAGCCGAGGGTGACGATCGCGAGGTAGTCGCCCCGGAGCCGCAGGGTTGGTGCCCCGAGCAGGATCCCGAACACCGCGGCGAGCACCGCGCCGATGAGCAGCATCGGCCAGAACGGGACGTCCACGCCGGTGAACGGCGAGGCGGCAAACGCGAACGAGTACGAGCCGATCGCGAAGAACGCGGCATAGCCCAGGTCGAGCAGGCCCGACAGGCCCACGACGATGTTGAGGCCGAGCGCCAGCAGGACGTAGATCCCGGCGATCGTGAAGCCGTTGACCCAGACCGGCTGGCTGCTGAACCCGCTCAGCGGCGGGAGCAGCACGATCAGCGGCAGGATGGCTGCGACGAGCGAGAGCCCGATGACGACGCTGGTCGAGCGATGCCGGCTTGAGAAGGCATGTGCTCGCTCGCGGATCTCACCGATGCGGCTTCGGAGGTCCCGTCCGCCGGCCGCGTTGCGCCCAGCCGGGACGGGCCGCTCGATCTCCCGGATCTCGCTCATGCCCGCTCTCCCAGCTGCTGGCCGAGAAGGCCGGACGGTCGGAAGATCAGCGTGATGATGAGCACGGCGAACACGAGCGCCTGTCCCCAGACGAACAGCCCGAACGCGGCCGCGGTCACCTCGACGAAGCCGATGACGAAGCCGCCGAGCGCGGCGCCGGTGATGTTGCCGATCCCGCCGAGAACCGCCGCGGTGAAGGCCTTGAGCCCGGCCTGGAACCCGAGGTTGAACTGGATGTTGCCGAAGTAGAAGCCCTGGACGACGCCGGCCGCACCCGCCAGCGCAGAACCGATGAAGAAGGTCAGGGCGATCGTCCGGTTGATGTCGACGCCCATCAGCTGGGCCGCCTCACGATCCTGGGCGGTCGCCCGCATCGCCCGCCCGAGCCGCGTCCGGTTGACGAACAGGCGGAGCGCCACCATCAGGCCGACGGACGAGCCAATGACGAAGACGTTGATCAGCCCGATCGAGATCGATCCGATCTCGATCCGGGCCGTCGGTGGGATGAGCTGCGGCGTGTTGATGGGGGACGGACCGTAGACGATCTGGACCGCGTTCTGAAGGATGAACGAGACGCCGATCGCCGTGATCAGGGGCGCGAGTCGCGGAGCGTTACGGAGCGGGCGGTAGGCGAACCGCTCGATCAGCACGCCAAGCACGCCCATGACCGCCATGGTCCCCGCGAACGCGACGATGATGAGGGCGACCGTCGGACCGACGCCGAGAGAGAAGCTGCCGTCTCCCAGGATGGTCGTGAGGGTGAACATCGACACGAATGCCCCGACCATGAACACGTCGCCGTGCGCGAAGTTGATGAGCTCGATGATCCCGTAGACCATCGTGTAGCCGAGCGCGACGAGCGCGTAGATCGCGCCGATCGTCAACGCGTTGATGAATTGGGCCGGTCCGATCAGGGCGAACACCGCGAGCGCGAGGCCCACGACGAACACGTACGGGGTGGATCTCCGCGAGACGCGCTCGAACGGCGCGCGAGCCGTCGTGACCGCCGTGGTCGCCATCCCGACTTCAGGCCCCCTATGAACCGAGGGAAGAAACAGGCCGGAGGGCGGGACGCCCTCCGGCCTGCCTGACGTCGCGGCTCAGCTGCCGCCGAAGTCCTGCTGCTCCTTGAAGACCCAGTCCCCGTTGTTCGGGGCCGCCGGATCGGTCACGTAGAACGAGATGAACTTCTGGGTGTTGTCGCCGTTCTTGTCGAACGACGTCTTGCCCAGGACGGTGTCGAAGCTGTGGCTGGGGTCCGACGCATAGGCCCGGACGCCCTCGCGGATCGCCTTCTGGTCGGCGCTCGCGTTCGTCTTGAGGAACTCCTCGAGAGACTTGAGGACGACCGTCGCGCACGCGTACGCGGGACCGCTGTAGGCCCCCGGGGTCTTGAAGTCCGAGTCGCCCTTGAAGTGCTCGCTGAATGCCGCGTCGAAGTCCTTCTTCGCGGGGAAGTCGCCGATCGCGGCGATCGTGCCGTACGAGTTCGCCGCGTTCTGGGCGCCGGCGACCTTGATCAGTGAGCCTTCGGCGTCGCCATTGCCGTTGACGATGCCGTCAGGACCCATGAACGGGATGGTCAGGCCCTGCTGGCGAAGCTGCTTCAGGAGCAGGCCCGCGCCGGACGTCACGACGCCGCCGTAGTAGACGCCGTCTGGGTTCTTCGGCTTGGCAGCCGTGATGATCCCGTTGAAGTCGGTCGTGTCGGCGCCGGCGCCAACGCGGTCGACCACCGTCCCGCCGAGCTCCTTCCACTTCTTCTCGAAGTTGTCCGCGACGCCCTTTCCGAAGGTCGTGACGTCGTCGATGATCAGAACGTTCTTCAGCTTCAGGGTGTTGAAGCCGTAGACCGCCATCGCCGGACCCTGGATATCGTCGGTCGTCGCGACGCGGATGTAGTTGATCCGGTCCGGGTGGTTCTTGCGCAGGTTGAGGGCCCCGAACTCCGGCTTTGTCAGTCCCTCGTTCGTGTTGGCCGGGCTGCATTGGACCAGGCCCGCGTCGTTGCTGATCGGGATCTGGACCTTGCCGACAGCCGAGTTATACGGGCCTACGACGCCGATGACGGCCGCATCCGCCACGAACGTCTGCATGTCCTGGGCGGCCTGCTGCTCGTTGTACTTGCCGTTGACGGCATGGTCGAGCGGCATGAGCTCGAGCTTGTAGCCGCCGATGCCGCCCTTCGCGTTGGCTTCGTCGACGGCGAGCTTCGCGCCCTTCAGCGTCGGCTGGCCGTCGGCGGCCGCGCCGCCGGAGAGCGGAAGCGTCACGCCCAGCTTGAGGGTGCCTTTCTGACCCGCGCCGCCACTCCCGCCGGGAGTCGACGAACACGCGGCCGCGACCATGGTGGCGACCACGACCGCCGCGCCAAGCCTGGACAGTCTCATGAACTCTCCTCCTCGTGCCGATCGCGGCGTCACAACGGCCGCGACTCGGTCGACCGCTCTGGCCTCCGACCGGCTCCGCTTCGCCCAGCCTCCGAGGGCCCGGACGCCCGGTCCGGTGCCCGGATCCGACCCCAAGGTGGGCGGTCACGGGAACGCGCGGCGCGAGCGACGGTGCGCGACGAACGGCGGCGCAAAGTTCGGCTCCGGGCGGACGCGCAGGTGGCCGCCGAAGCGATGCCGTATCATAGGCGCCGGCGCACCGAATGCAACACCGGCCACACGCGACCCGGGCGTGGCTGTCGAGCGACTCCATCGCTCGCCCCCGTGCGGTCAGCGGATCCGGTGTGAGACCCCCGGTCGGCCCCGATCGAGGACGGTGAAGCGGGGAGTTCGCCACCCCACTAGAGGTACGATCCGTCGGCGTGGAATACCTGGTCCGAGCGGCCCGCATCACGGATATCGAGCGGCTCGTCGCGCTGAGCGGCGCGGCGCGCGGCGACCGTGGCAACAGCCCGATGGACGCAGCTGACCTCCTCCGGCAGCTCGTCTACCTCCCCCAGGCGAGCATCTTCGTGGCCGAGGCGCGCCGCGACGTGGTCGGTGGCGCGGTCCTCGCGCTCCGGCCGTCCGTTGCGGCCGGCGGCTATGTCGGGACGGTCGACCTCCTGGTCGTCGACCCAGAGCACGACGCGGATCGGGTGTCGGACGCCCTCATCGAGGAGCTGCTCCGATCCGCAGGCAACAAGGGCTGCACCGTCGTCGAGGCAGCGCGGCCAAACGATCCCGCGGAGCGGACCCGCTGGGAGCGGCAGGGGTTCGTCGAAACGGGTCCGCTGATGGGACGAGCGGTCGACGCGGTCGGGGCCACCGCGCGACGCGCTCCATGACCGTCCCCGCCGAGCAGCGCGATCGCGCCGGCGGGGCGCCACAGGACTGATCAAGGAGTCATCGTGGGAAAGAACGTCGCCGTCTTCGTCGACGTGGCGAACATCTTCTATGCGGCCAAGGCAGCCGGCGTGGACATCGATTACGTCACGCTCCTCAAGTCGGCCACCGCCGGGCGCGATCTCGTGCGCGCTTATGCCTATACCGGGTTGGACCCGGAGAACGAGAACCAGCGGAACTTCCACTCGTTCCTCGCCCGTCACGGGTACAAGGTCGTCAGCAAGGACATCCGCAAGTACGGCGACGGCAAGGTCAAGGCGAACCTCGATATCGAGCTCGTCGTCGACATGATGAAGACGGCCCGGAACCTCGACATCGCGATCGTCGTGTCGGGCGACGGCGACTTCGCGCCCGCGATCCGCGCGGTCCAGGAGCAGGGCGTCCGGGTCGAGGTCATCAGCTTCCGCGGCAACACGTCGTCGGACCTGATCGAGGTCGCCGACCAGTTCACCGACATCATCCAGCTCGCCCGGGTCGACAAGACCTCGTCGCGGTCGGGCCGGCGCGTCGCCGGCGACGACGAGGACCTGTCGATGACCGAGGTCCCGGACAAGCAGACCGAGGGCACGGGCGCGGGACGGGGTCGCGGCGGGCGCGGGCGCGATCGGGGTCGCGGCCGCGAGGTCGAGCCCGCGGCGCGCGGTCGTCGCGGCGAGCCGGCGGTGGCCGTTACGTCGAGTGGCGCGCCGCTCGTGGTGCTCCCCGGTGAGCGGCTCTCGAAGGTCGCTCCGGCTGCGTCGGCCACCGAGGCCGGCGAAGCGCCCGAGGACGAGCTCGACGAGACGACGATCGAGGCGAACGGCGCCGGGCCGATCGACAGCGTCGAGGGCGAGGACGGCGAGCACCGGCGGCGTCGCCGTCGCGGTGGTCGGGGACGCGGGCGTGGCCGCGGACGAGGCGAGGGCGTCGAGGTCGAGGCGGCGCGCGAGCCGCGTGAGGAGCGGAGCGCCGAGGCCACACCGTTCGACGCGCTCGACGCGCGCGAGGACGAGTTCGTTGCGGCACCCCGCGGTCCTCGGCCGACCCCGTTCGGCTCGGTCTGGGATTCGCAGCTCGGCGTGCCGAGCCAGGCGCCCGCCGCGTCGGGTCTCGGGTCGCTGTCGGACGACGAGGACTTCGAGGAGCCGGAGATCCCCGAGTACCTGATCGCCGAGCGGAAGAACCGTGGGCGTGGCCAGGGCCAGGGTCAGGGTCGTGGCGGGCGCGGCGTTCGGAGCGGCTATGCCGCGGCGATCGAACGCGAGCGGTACGGCCGAGGAGGCGGCGGCGGGGGGATCAACCGCTACCCGGACGTCAGCGGCCGCGAGCGGCAGCGCGATGCGGGTTACGGGCGGCAGGAGCGGCCGGCACGGCACGAGCGGCCGGAGCGACACGAGCGACCGGCCGCGCAGACCGGCAGCGAGCCGTGGAGCGAGGTTCCGCCGGAGCTCGAGGCGATGCTTCGGGCCCAGCTCTCGAGCCGCCCATCAGGCGGGCAGGCGCCCGCGCAGGCCGAGCGATCGCGGCGCGGCGCGCCGTCGATCACGGAGCTCGAGGCCGCCGAGGTCTTCGTCGACGAGAGTGCGACCAAGGAGGCCGCGCCGGCGTCGGGTGCCGTGACCGAGCGGAAGACCACCGGGCCCGTGGCGGCCGAACCGGAGGCCGCTGCGCCGCGGCGCCGGACGACCCGCCGGCGGACGACCGCCGAGACCGCGGCAACGGAGGCCGCTGCCGAGGCCGCGCCCGCCACGGGCGAGGCCGAGCCGGCCGCTGAAGCTCCGGCACCGCGCCGGCGGCCAACTCGCCGGACGACGGCCGCGACCTCGGGCGAGAGCGCGAGCGGCGGAGCCGAGGCTTCGGCCCCGGCGGCCGACGCGGAGGCACCCGCGACGACGACCCGTCGCCGGACGACGCGCCGAACCGCCGTGGCCGCGGATGCGTCGACTGCGGAGACGCCGGCCGCCGAAGGCGCGTCTGACGCGCCGGAAGGCGAGGCGCCGAAGCGCCGCACGACCCGCCGCCGCACGACCGCCTCGACCGAGACGCCGGAGGCATAGCGCCGGACCCGGGAGGAAGGCGGTGGCACAGGCCGTCGGCGGCACGCGCACCCGGGGCCACCCGGCGGCGCTCGCCGCCGTTCGGGCAGCGCTCGACCGCGGCGGCGCGCACGCGATCCTGCTCGTCGGACCGGCTTCGGTCGGAAAGACGACGCTCGCGCTCGACGCCGCCGCGATCCTCCTGTGTACGGGCGCCGTCGGTGACGCGCGTCCCTGCCGCGACTGCCGCGGCTGCCGAATGGTCGAGAGCGGAAACCACCCGGACCTTCACCGGCTGGCACCCGACGGACCCGGCGGCCAGATCCGGATCGGCGAGCGGACGAACGCCGACCCGGGGACCGTCCGCCGACTCATCGCCGACCTCTCGCTGATGCCCGTGGAGGGCGGCGCGCGGCTCGCGATCGTCGAGCAGGCCCACCGGATGAACGAGGACGCCCAATCGGCGCTGCTCAAGACGCTCGAGGAGCCGCCGGCCGGCGTCACGATCATCCTCTCTGCCGACGAGGAGGAGCGGCTGCTGCCGACGGTCCGGTCTCGGTCGGCGCGGATCCGGCTCGGACCGGTCGGGCTCCGCGAGATCGAGGCGATCCTCGTCGAGCGGGGTGCGGCCGACGCCGCCACCGCCGGTCGTCTCGGACGGCTCGCCGCCGGGCGACCGGGGGTCGCCCTCGCCTATGCCCTGGCCCCCGACGCGGTCGTCGCCCGCGCCGAGGTTGCCCGGACCCTTCTCGACCTCCTGACCGCGCCGCGGGCGAAACGCCTCGCGGCGACCCGGGATCTGCTCGCGGCTTCGGCGGTCGTGACAGCCGGCCTGGCCGGTCCCGCGTCGGGCGCTGGCTCGGGCGTGGGCACGCGGCCCGGCCGGTCACGCGGATCCCGCGGCTCGGCGCCGGCACCGGCGGTCCAGGACGAGTCCGCCGCGGATCCCGCCGACTCGGCGGCCGCGGACACCACGCGACGCATTCCCGTGGCCGAGCGACGGCGTGCCGCCCTCCAGCTCGTGGACATCTGGCGCGACGTGACGCGCGATCTCGCCGTCGTCCAGCTCGGCGACCTGCGATCGGTTCGCGACACGGCGCTCCTCGACGATCTCGTCGCGGCGACGGACCGGCTCCCGCCGGGCGCCGCCGCGGCGTACCTCGGGCGGCTGACGCGCGCTGGGGAGCTGCTCGAGTCGAACGTCAGCCCCGAGCTCGTCGTCGACGGCCTCGTGATCGGCTGGCCGCGGCGCCTGGCCGTGGCCTGAGCCGGAGCGCGGAATGAGCGGGGACGGACACCTGAGCGGGGACCTCGCCCGACTCGAGGCGATCGTTCGTGGCCGCGTCCAGGGTGTCGGCTTCCGCTGGTTCGTCGTCCGGATCGCGGACGGACTCGATCTGCAGGGCTGGGTTGCAAACGAACGCGACGGGAGCGTCCGGTGCGTCGCCGAGGGGCCGCGGCCCGCGCTCGAGGGACTCCTCGAGGCGCTGCGCGATGGGCCCGCCGGTGCGCGGGTCGACGCAGTCGACGAGGCATGGACGGCCGCGACGAACGGCTTCGACCGTTTCGCGGTCCGATCGTCCGCTCACTCGGGAGACTGACCACCCGAGCCGACACCGCCGTCGTGGGCCGCGGCATTGCTGGTGCCTCCACGCACCTACGACGCCGAGCGCAGTGACATCGGTGACCCGTTCAGACCACGAGTGGGTGACGAGTGCGCTATACCCCTTCGCGCCGGTTGCCCCCATCCTCCAGCGTGATGGAAACCCGTTCGTCGCCTGCCGAG
>Ga0255338_1004940_pt1 | contig 12969 bp, 10 predicted proteins | sample MeOH1_35cm_T4_19_FD_203715 | JGI IMG/M metagenome (GOLD analysis project Ga0255338, IMG submission 203715) | Sandy soil microbial communities from University of British Columbia, Vancouver, Canada - MeOH1_35cm_T4_195 | ecosystem: Engineered > Artificial ecosystem > Sand microcosm > Unclassified ...
TACCAGCTGTTCCTATCGCGGCAGGCCGATATCGCCACCCGCGTTCCGCTTTCAGACGTCGCTTCTTACCTCGGCATCACGCCGCAATCGCTTAGCCGGATCCGTAAGAATCTGCGCTGAAAACCGTTTTTACCATTTGTTAAGTGCTTTGGCAGCTCCGTGGGGGAGATTTGTATTGTTAAAACATTCAATACAAATGGAAACTTCAAATTCAGATTTCTCTCTAAAAGGTAAAAAAGTAGTGATCCTGGGTGGTAGCTCGGGGCTGGGGCTGGCTACGGCCAAGGCGGCAGCGGCGGAAGGCGCGAACGTAATCGTCGTATCGAGCAATGCGGCGCGGGTGCAAAATGCGGTGGCGGAGTTGCCCGGTAACGGTTTTGGAATGCAGGCCGATCTTTCCGATGAGGAATCGATAAAGCGGCTTTTCGAGGAAATAGGCACGCTCGACCACCTTGTGTTTACGGCAGGAGAAAGCCTTTTGTTAGGTGGAATTGCTGATACGGAAGTCGCTACGGCTCGTGCGTTTTTCAATCTCCGCTATTGGGGTGCATTCATGGCAGTCAAATATGCGGCGCCGCGGATCGATGCGGGTGGTTCTGTCGTGCTCACGGGCGGGATCGTGAGCGCGCGCCCGAATGCGGGCTGGTCCATAGGCGCGAGCATTTGCGCGGCGATGGACGGTTTTACACGGGCTATGGCTGTTGAACTCGCGCCGGTGCGCGTCAATCTCGTATCGCCGGGTGTAATCCGTACCAATTTGTGGTCTTCGATGGCGGAGGCGGAGCGTGATGCATTCTATGATCAGATAGCGGGTGCATTGCCCGTGGGGCAGGTGGGAGAGGCTTCGCAAGTTGCCCAGGCATACATTTACCTCATGAAACAACCTTTCGCCACCGGGCAAATCCTTGTCACGGACGGCGGCGCGGTACTCGTGTAAGCAACCCGCGTCTTACATTAGCCGGCAATCTCCACATTCAGCCCGCTTTGCTGCAATGCCGCGGTTTTCGCCGCGTCGGCACCGGCGTCAGTAATGAGCGTATGAATAGCCGAAAGCTCCGCGAATTTTACGTAACTGTCCTTCCCGATCTTCGAAGCGTCGCAAAGCAGCATTACCTGGCCAGCATTACGGATAAATGCGGTGGTAATGGTCGATTCGTGCTCGCTGTGCGAGGTAAGACCGTTTTCTGCCGACAAACCGTCCACCCCGATAAACGCCTTATGGGCATGGTAACCGTTGATATGCTGGACTGCCTTGTCGCCGTGAACTGCCTTTCTCGCTTTGTTCAATTCTCCGCCAATGAGGTTGATCTGGATCGAAGGCACGTCGATGAGCTCGGCCAGGACGGGCAGTGAATTGGTAATGACACGAATACTTTTCTTTTTCAAAAACCGGCACATCTGAAATACGGTGCTACCGCAATCGAGGAAGATGATATCGCCATCCTGAACGTATGAAGCTGCTTTTTCCGCGATCTGCTCCTTGGTCGGGCTGTTTACGCCCGATTTCTCCGAAAACCCGGTCAATACCGGGTTTTCCATTTTCATGGCGCCCCCGTGCGTGCGTATGAGCAATCCTTCTTCCGCAATATCGCCCAGATCGCGGCGGATCGTGGCCGGCGACGATTCGAGTATTTCTGCCAGTTCGAACACGCTCAGGCTTTCGACTTCGTCGAGCGCGGCGAGAATTTTTTTCTTTCGTTCTTGAAAGTTCATGGTAATTATTTACTTTTGATCAAAAATAATCAAATTTGATTAAAAATAATCAAATCTATTAGCCTTGAATGGTGTTAATGCTTGCCAAAAGTAGCATATCTGATCATTTTTAATAAAATCATTTCATTTAAATCACATTTAGCTATGAGTGGATTAATGATCCTGGTTGCCGGGCCCTACCGGTCGGGTACGAATGACGACCCTGTATTAATGCGTAAAAACCTCGACAAACTCGAATCGGTGACCTTGCAACTGTTCCGCGCAGGACACTTGCCCGTGATCGGAGAATGGATGGCGTTGCCGTTATTAAAACTGGCAGGTTCCAAAGTGCCGGGTGATGCGCCCTATGAAGAGATTTTGTACCCGGTAGCCGGCAGGTTGCTGCAGAAATGCGACGCGATCCTCAGGTTGGAAGGAGCATCAAAAGGGGCGGATGAGGACGTCAGGATCGGGCGCGAGCGCGGGTTGCGGATTTACCATCACCTCGCCGAAGTGCCTGGTTGTGCGTGATCAGAGCAGATTGGGGTGTGGAACTTTGTTTTTGTCGAACATCGGGACCGAAATGTAGAAGCAGCTGCCTTCTCCGGGCCTGCTTTCCAGCCAGATCTTCCCGTTCTGGGCTTTGATGAACTCCATGCAGAGCATCAGGCCCAGGCCAACCCCTTTCTCGTTGTTGGTGCCGAATGTGGATTCCACATTCAGCGAAAAAATCGATTGCTGTTTTTCATCCGACATTCCAATGCCGTCGTCCTGGATGGAAATCAGGCAATTGCTGCCTTGAGCCTCGGTCTTCACCATAATGTGCCCGCCCATGCCGGTGAATTTGATCGCATTCCCTACGATATTACGCAGGATAAGCTGCATCATGTCGCTATCGGCGTAAATGCCGGCAGACGGGTCGAAATAGTAATCCAGACTGATGTTTTTGCGGGCTGCGATGTCGCGTTCCAGGTTCAGGGTCGGCTCGAAGAGCGCCTGGATATTCAGGTATTCCATATGCACAGAAACACCATGCAATTGTGATTTCGACCAGTCGAGCAGCTTCGAAAGCATGGCCATGGTGTTTTTGGTCGAATTCAGCAGGTCGTTTTCGATATCGAGCTTCTGCTCTTCGTCGAGTTCGTGCTGCGTCAGTAATTCGAGGAAGTTCTGGATACTGGCCAGCGGCGAGCGGAGGTCGTGCGCGACAATGGACATCAGCTTGTTTTTTTCTGCATTCAGTTTTTCAAGCTCCTCGTTCTGTTTGACGATCTGAGAGTTTTGCAGCTCGATCGCCTTCGATTTTTCGAGTGCCGATAACTTTTCACTTTCGTAACTTCCCCTGATATAATGGATGCAGAAATAGGTAATTGCAGCCACAACAGCATAGGCCGACATGTGATCGACAAAACGGTTGGAGCGTGTAGTATAGGTGTCGGGCACCAGATGCGGATAGTAAAACTCGACCAGATTGAGAATGATCAGGATCGTGACGTTGATCGGGATCCAGACCTTGTATTGCTCGGCAGGGGAGATAGCGATGCTAAGCAGCAGGAAAAGCAGAAAAAACAGGTCGGTAGGCCCGAAAAGGCCCGAATTCAGGAAATAGTTGACAATGAATAACGTAAGCCCGACGATATTGGCCAGTAATGTACTGATGCTGACCATGTTTTTAAACCGTGACGCATAGTACAACGCGGCGGTAATCAACAAAACGATAAGACTCGCCAATGCTATTTTAGGCAGTCCTATCGCATAGTTGAACGGTATATTATAAGTCAGTGCGAAGGTCGATATCAGGCATACCGAATGGAATATCCGTGCATTCAGGGGAAAGACTGACGGGTCGCCGGATAGGTAAATCCAAGTTCGATAGATTGAATCTTTAAGAGGCAAGACGTGTAGGGTTTCGTTCCTACAAATATAATGTACGCAAATCCATTAAACACAAGTAGAATTAATATTAATTGACTTGTGGAGAACCCTATCCTTTGATGCGGTTCAACTCATCTTCGGACCCCGACCTTCGGCTGCGTGCCGCTTTGATCTCTTTGCTTCCAAAGCGATAATTGAAATTAACACGGAGCATCTGGCCTTCGAAACGGAACCGCAGACGTGTTTCGATTCCCGCATATGCCGAAGTGTAGCCTCCGCGTGCGGTATGGAAAACGTCGCTGAATGTGGCCTTCAAACTGGCATTATCCTTCCAGAATTTTTTCTGGACACCTACATCCACCATGCCCATTTGCCAGTTGTAGTCGATGCGGCGGTAGGGCGAATTGTACCAGCCGGACAGCTCGATCGTCCAGCTGTTTTTGAGCTTGAAAGTGTTCTGACCGTTGAGATTGAACGCGGTGGTCCGGTTGTTGACGATGATGCCGTTGTCGAGCGCGGCTTTCCACAGATTGTGGTACCCGCTGATATTGAAATTCAATTCCCACCATTTGGTGATTGGCATGGTAAGACTTACGTCAAGACTGAAACCCTGCGAGTAATCGAGGTTTTCGGTAATGAAATAGGTGCGGCTGCTATCGTAGGGAATGCGCAGGCCAACCACCGGAAACTTGGTGCGCCGATAGCCGAAGGAAGTCGTGAGTATGCCCTTGTACACGTGTGAAAGTTTGAAACTGTTGGCATATTCGGGTTTCAGGAACGGGTTGCCTTTTGAATACACCAGCTCGTCGATGCGGTATTCGAAGGGGTTGAGGTTCTGATAGCTCGGGCGGTTGATACGGCGGCTGTAATTGAGGTTCCAAGTGTGGTTTTTGGACGCCCGGAATGAAATGGCGCCGCTTGGGAAGAAGTTCAGATAGGTCGTATCGACTTTGTCGAGGTCGTTATGCTTGTAGCTCGTCAGATCGCCCAGCGATTTGGTATGTTCGGAGCGGAGGCCGGCCTGCAAATCCCATCTTTTTCCCAACGAAATATTGTAGTTAATATAGGCCGCGTACACACGTTCGAGGTACTTGAAACGGTTGCTGCGGTTGGTATCAATCACTTCTACATTTTGTAATACATTATAAAAATTAAATGTATTGTCTGATTTGACGTCCGAAAGTTTGACGCCGTAGCCAAGCTTCCCTTTCCAGAGCGACTGCTCATAATCGACTTTGAAAGACTTGATGGTAATATCCACCGGCGTTTTCGAAACATAATTTCGCTCGATCGGCTCGTCGCTGCCGGTCTGGAAACGGTATTTATTGGGTTGGTAGCTGATACCGCGCGAAGAGAACCGGCCATAATCGGCATCGATGTTCAGCTCGTGGCCGGTAGTGTCGGCATAGCGGTAGTTGACATTGAGGTTCAGGTTCTTGTTTTTCTCCGGGTTCGATGTCCGCGACGACAGGATCAGCGAGTCGGCGGTCAGGTTGTTGCGCTTGCTGATGAAAGTCTCGCTTTCCCCGCCGCCATTATGGTTGCTGATCCGGCCATTGGCGCTGAACCCCAGCGTGTTTTTGGAATTGATGAAATAATCGGCCCCGATTTTGGCACTATGGGTGGTATCGCGCCAGATACCGTGCCACAATTTGTTGTAAGCTACATTGTTCAGTATCTGATCGTCATAAGTGGTATTATGCCACGCCCCCTGGTTGAAACCGTAGTTCCCGAAGACGTTCAGTTTCTTGTCGCGGTGGTTCAGGTTTACGGAAGCGTTGTATTTTGGAGTGATGCCGAACATGCCTCCGAGGCTTACATTACCGTTGGTGCCGAGCTTGGCATTCTTTTTCAGGCGGATATTGATAATGCCAAGGTCGCCCGCCGCATCGAATTTGGCGGATGGGTTGGTGATGATCTCAATGGCTTCGATATCAGCCGAATTCATACTTTTTAATGTGGATGCGAGATCTTTCCCCGCCAGTGGTGAAGGGCGGCCGTCGATGTAGATCCGGACTCCGGTTTTGCCCCGCACCAGAATATTTTCGTCCCGGTCGACCTGCACACCCGGTGAACGTTGCAGGAGATCGAGCGCATTGGAGCCCGTGGCGTTAATGCTCGCTTCTACATTGAAGACCATCCGGTCGTTCTTGACCTCGATGAGCGGTTTGGTGCCGGTTACTTTCACTTCGTTCAACTGCTTCGCCTCGGGTACCATCGAAACCGCGGGCAGGTTTACATCCCTGCCGGCCACGTCGAACATGGCAGACTGGTACATTCGCTGGCCTACCGCCGAAACACGTACAAAATACCTGCCGTCGGGGACACCGCCGATTTTGAATGTGCCGTGCTCGTCGGCGACATCGGCTTTGACCAGGGTTGAGTCTTTGGATTGGTTGAGAGAAACTGCGGCGAAGCCGACTGTCTCGTTTTGTTGATTTTTGACCACGCCGCTTACAGTGGACGTCTGTGCGAAGCCGGAGAAGGAAAATGCATGAATTAGCAGGCTGAGTAATATTTTTTTCATAAATGGCTAATATTCGTATGGCGTAAGGAGTAAGAATTAGTTTGAATGTTGCATTAGAGCATAATTTTTCTACTTTTAATCTGATAATCGACGTTCCTATCCAGAATTGAAAGAAGTGCCATGAAAGCGATCTTTTACAAGGTTGTATTGCTATGCATGCTATGCTTTCAGAATGTTTTCGCGCAGGAGTTTGCACCACGGTTCCGGCGGCTCACCACCGAACAGGGGCTCTCGCAAAGCCACGTTAGCGCGATCCTGAAAGGTAGCAGTGGCTTCATGTGGTTCGCTACTGAAGACGGCCTCAACCGGTTCGACGGCTACAAATACACCCATTACAAGCACGATCCGGCGAGCCCGGCTTCTATTCATGACAGCTTTGTATTGTCGCTGCTCGAAGATGAAAAGACCCAGATGTGGGTAGGGACTTCCACGGGGCTCGACCGTTATGACAGGGATACGGACAGCTTTGTGCATTACCCGCATCCGCGACGCAGCCTAGCGATCAATACCATTTTTCGGGACAGCCGTAATCGCCTCTGGCTGGGTACCGACCGGGGCCTTTACCTGTTCGACCGCAGCCGTCGCACATACCAGCTTTACCGGTACGCGGGAACGGATGCGCGCGTGGGTAGCGAATTTGTAACCAGTATTGCCGAAGGGAAGGGCTATTCACTTTGGGTCGGTACTGAGAAAGGCTTGTTCAAGCTGGATCTGAAATCGGGCACACTCGTTTCCTACGGGCCCGGTGTCGGCACAAGCGACGGGATGAAATCCGATTGGATCAAGGTGTTGTATCCTGACCAGAAGGGGAATCTCTGGGTAGGTACGCACGGTGGGGGCATTTCGGTGCTCGGTCCGTCAGGCGAAATTGTCAGGCATTTTACACACGATCCGGCAGATCCGTGGAGCCTGGCCCATAATGATATTCTCTCGATGGCCGGGGACGGTACAGGAAAGCTCTGGATCGGCACCGAGAACGGGGGCATCAGCATATATGACCCGCTGACCGACCGTTTTAATTCCGTGCACAATAATCCCGAGGATCGCTACTCCCTGAGCAATAACTCCGTTTACGCGATTTACCACGACAATGCCGAGAACATGTGGATCGGTACTTATGCCGGAGGGGTGTCGTTTTTGCCGAAGTTTGGTCCCAAGTTCGACTCCTACCGGCAGAAACTCAGCAATCCGAACAGCCTGAGCAACAATACGGTGCTGGCTATCTGCGGCGATAGCACCGGAGATGACATATGGATCGGCACGGATGGGGGTGGCCTCAACCGCTTCAATCGCAAAACAAAGAACTTTACTTTTTACCGGCATAGGGAGGGCGACCCCCGTTCAATCTCCAACGATTATGTAATCTCGGTGATCTGGGTTGCCCGGGACGTGCTCGGTCTGGGTTTTCATAATGGAGGGTTTGATTTCTTCAATGTGAAAACGGGCGCCGTCGAGCACCATATTCCGGAGGAAAATAACCCGAACAGCCTATCTATTCTGGACGTGAACAATATGACCCGGGACCGTGATGGCAATCTCTGGATCGGAACCTGGAAGGGAGGACTTAATTTTTACAATGTCAAAACGAAGGAGTACACGCATTACCGGCACCGTACAAGCGATCCTGCAAGTATCAGTGGCGACATCGTAGCCACGATTTTTCAGGATAAAAAGGGGAATATCTGGGTAGGGACATTTAATGGCCTCGACCTGCTCTTGCCCGACCGCAGTGGTTTCAAGCATTTCCGCAATGACCCGGATGACCCGTCGAGTATTTCCCATAACAAGGTACAATCGATCATGGAAGCGGAAAACGGCGATCTCTGGATTGGGACGGTAGGCGGCGGACTTTGCTATTTCGATCAGAAAAAGCAGGCATTCAGGTCTTTTACAGAAAAGGACGGCCTGGCGAGCAATGTGGTCTTTGCCATTCAACGGGACAGCAAGGATAATCTGTGGCTTAGTACGAACAAAGGCATCTCCAAATTCAACCCTCACACCAATGCATTTCGAAACTACGAGGTTTACGACGGCCTTCCCGGGAACGAGTTTCGCGACAATTCCCGCTTCCAGACCAACGACGGGCAGATGTATTTCGGGGGCATCAACGGCTTTATCAGCTTTTATCCCGACAATCTGCGGTATAACGATTTTGTTCCTCCTATTTATATTACTGATTTTCAGATATTTAATCAGCAGGTGGTGACAGGTGCTGCCGATCATATTCTTGATAAGCAGATCAGCGAGGTCAAAACCATTACTATCCGTCACGATCAGTCGGTGATCACGTTCGAGTTCGCGGCATTGAGCTACACAGTGGCCGAAAAGAATCAGTATGCCTATATGCTGGAAGGTTTCGACACGCGTTGGAACTACGCGGGCAATAAGCGCACCGCCACTTACACCAACCTAGACCCCGGTACATATACGTTTAAAGTCAAAGGTTCCAACAACGATGGTTTGTGGAATGAAACGGGTGTGGCCGTCGAACTGATCATTACGCCGCCTTTCTGGCTTACCTGGTGGTTCCGTTTGCTTACCGTCATGCTGGTTGTGGCGCTGATCCTGGCGCTGTACCAGATCAGGACCTACACGATCCGTAAACAGAAGCGGGTTTTGGAGCGGCAGATCCAGGAAAGGACAAAGCAGCTCGAACGCGCGATAGACGAACAGCAGACCGCCGTTGAAAAGGCGGAACTGGCAAACAGGGCTAAAAGCGCCTTTCTGGCGACGATGAGCCACGAGATCCGGACGCCGATGAACGGGGTGATAGGCCTTGCGTCCCTGTTGGCGGAGACCGACCTTACCGAGGAACAGCGCAATTTTACCAAATCCATCCAGACTTCCGGAAAGGATTTGCTGAACGTGATCAACGACATTCTCGATATTTCCAAAATCGAATCGGGGAATATGGAGCTTGAAGAAAAGGAGTTTGGTTTGAAGACCTGTATCGCCGAAGTGATGGATCTTCTCAGGGCGAAAACGGTCACCCAGCCATTGAACCTTACGTTGAAAATGGATGACAATGTGCCCTCATACATCATAGGGGACCGCCTGAGACTGGGGCAGATTGTGACCAATCTCGTAGGTAATGCCGTGAAATTCACGCCCCGGGGCGAGGTGCGCGTACACGTGTATGTGATCGGGCAGGAGGGGAGGGATGTCAGGCTGGGGTTCGAGGTTACCGACACGGGTATAGGTATTGCGGCGGACAAGCTCGACAAACTTTTTAAGCCTTTCTCGCAGGTCGATTCGTCGACAACCAGGCAATATGGCGGTACCGGACTCGGATTGGTGATCTGCGAAAAACTGACGGCGCTCATGGGCGGCCGTATCGAGGTAAAAAGCGAGCCGGGCAAGGGGAGCACTTTCCGGTTTTCAATTGCAGCGAAAGTCGCCCAGGATGTGCAGGAACCAACGACCACTACCCGGAGCCATGACGATTCGCAAAGAAAACTGCATTCCGATTTTGCCGACAGATATCCGATGACGATCCTCGTTGCTGAGGATAACAAGGTGAACCAGATCGTGATCATGAATACCCTGGGTAAGCTCGGTTATCGCGCCGACTTGGTGCAAAACGGGTTGGAAGTATTGGATCAGGTGCAAAAAACAGACTACGACGTGATCCTGATGGACATGCAAATGCCACAAATGGATGGGCTGGAAGCTACCCGTCGGATCAAGGCGGGGAATGCCGCATGTCCTTTTATCATCGCCATGACGGCCAATGCATTACAGCAGGACAAGGAGAAATGTTTTGAGGCCGGAATGGACGACTATCTAAGCAAACCGGTGATCCTCGATGATCTGGTGGTACTGCTGCGGAAGTGGGCTATCCGCCTTGAAACGCGCGCTCCGGGCAGCGTATGATCATCTTCATTTGCTCTCCACAGGAGGATATCAAGCAAAAAGAGCAGCTTTCGGGCTGCTCTTTTGCGTTTGTATATGATGAAGTGTTAATAAGTCTTGGTTTCAATTTGCTTTTTTATACTCTTTTAAAAAATCCATTCCAGCAAGGCCAGGTTCGGATTCCTTCCCAGCCGCGGCACGCCTGACGAAGGCAACTGCATCATCCGCAAGCAACTCTTTGAGATGCTTAGCTCCTAGATCATCGTAGTACCAAATCCATACCATTTTCTCGGAGACGATCGAATAATGCAGGCCCGTCATTGTTTCTGTTTGTTGATGGCACAAATATAATGGAATAATTCCTTGTTAATGGAAATACTCCATAAAAATATTTTCAACGACAATCCAGCTGCCGGATTTTTCGAAGCCTTCGTGTGTACTTTAATTCAAAGAGGCCAGGGAATCACGCAAAGAAACATCTTCATGGGACGCATCATAAACGCACTGCCCGCCCTTCACGACGAGAATCTGGGGAGATTCGTGCTCAACACCGAAATTGCTGGCGATAGCCTGGGATTCTTTGCGGTTCTGAATCACATCCACAATGTAAATGGGTATCTGAATGTCGGAAGCGGCATTCACTTCAGATTTAAGCTGCCGGTAAGCCATCAGGCTGGTCGCGCAACGGGGGCTGTGTTTATAGATGATGGAGTAATCGGCCGATTGATAAATGCTATCTACTTCTTGTTCACTGCTAATGGTAATCCAGTTCATAACCTGTAAGGAATTTCGTCAAACTATTTGCAACAGGTTACACAACACGCAAAGCGTAGTTTTTCATTCCATTTAAATTGAAAAAGCCTTCCTGGGGTAGTCAAATCAAATTGATTGAAACACCTTATAGTCATTTGCGTGAGGCTAAGCCTTCTTCTCAACCGGAACAATGATAAAGTTGAGCAGCTCGGTGTGCCGGATTACCGAAATGTCGGTCATGCCGAGAATGTCGCGGGTTGTTAATGCCTTGAACAATTCATTGGAATTACTTACCGGCTTGCCATTGAATGAGACGATAATGTCACCTTCCAGAAGCTGCGACCGCGATGCGGGCGTGTCAGGCTCGATACGGGTGATAAAAATTCCATGATGATTGGGAAGCTTGTGGTGCTGGCGAACCCGTTCGTTGAGCGGAACATCTTGTAATTGCAGGCCCAGGTATGCTTTGAAAACCTTTCCATCGCGGATAAGTTGCCGCGCAATCTCTTTTGCGGTATTGATATCCACAGAAAAGCTCAGCCCCTGCGCACCCTGAATGACGGCAGTGTTCACACCGATTACTTCGCCCTCGGTATTGATCATGGGGCCACCGGAGTTGCCGGGGTTCAGGGCAGCATCCGACTGGATCACATTGTCGACAAACCGGCCAGATTGTGTTTGCAAGGTGCGGCCGAGAGCGCTCACCACGCCCGTAGTGACGGTGTGCTGGTAGCCGTAAGGGTTCCCGATCGCGATCACGAACTGCCCGATCTGCAATGCCCCCGAATCGCCGAGTCTGCCAACTGAATAGCCTTGGGTATAAATTTTCAGGATAGCCAGGTCGGTATCCGGGTCTTTCCCTACCAGCGTTGCTTCGATCTCGTTCTCATTCAGCAAGCTGACCATAATTTTTTCCGCGCCGTCGACCACATGGCTGTTGGTGAAGATAAGTCCGTCCGAAGAAAAAATAAACCCTGATCCGGACCCTGCCGGACGAATTTTTCCATTGACTGTCTTGAATATATCGATTTTTACAACGGCGTTTTTGATCTGATCAACCGCGCCGATAATCATGCTTGAAAAGGTGTCCATTGATGCTGGGTATTGTTTTAGGAACGCTTGTTCAAAAAGCTGTCCAGCAGGCTATCAATGCCAAAGTGGCGCGTCGCGGATATGCAACACGCCAAAAGGACATAATTCGTATCAGGCCAGGGTTACCACGATCTTTCCAAGCGTTTTTCCGGTTTCTATTGCGTCATGCGCCTTCGCCAACGCTTCAAAAGGGTAGGTCGCCGATACATGGGACAGTAATTCTCCGGATTCGAGCAGCCCGGCGAGTTGTTGCATATCTTTCCCGTCTGAAACAACGGTCAGCGTGTGGGCATACAACTCCTTTTCAAGCACTTTGCGGGCCAGTTTTTCATCGGTGAATGGCACGAGGAGCGCGATAACCCGGCCGCCGACCTTTACCGCCTCCAGCGATCGGAATATATGGTCGCCAAAAAGCGAGTCGATCACGACGTCGGCATCGTTGACGAGATCCTCGAACCTGACGGCGGTATGGTCGATAAACGCATCGGCGCCGAGATTGAGAATGAAGTCTTTTTTCGCAGCTGAGCCCGTTCCGATCACGTGCGCACCCAAATGCTTTGCGATTTGAACAGCGTAATGGCCTACGCCCCCGCCGGCGCCGTGGATCAATACTTTTTCTCCGGCCTTTACTTTTCCGTAAGTAACCAGCGCCTGCCAGGCCGTCAATGCGGCGAGGGTGGCTGCTGCGGCTTCCTCATGAGATATATTGCCTGGCTTTAATGCAAGCTGGTCTGCCGGGGCCGCCACATACTCGGCGTAGGCTTTACCGTGCCCGCGAAAGTTGACCATCCCGAAGACCTCGTCGCCCGCTTTCCATTGGGTGACCTGCTTGCCGACAGCTTCGACAATACCGGAAATGTCCCAGCCAATTATGACCGTTTCACCTGGCTGAGGGTTCACGAACATTTCGAGTGCAAAGAGATGGTTCCTCACAAATGCGTCGACCGGGTTGATGCCTATGGCCTTAACGCGTACAAGTACTTCGTTTTCATTGATTTCCGGCGTAGGGATTTGGGTTAATATCAGGTTTTCAGTGCCTCCGTTGTTTGCTAATGTGATGGCTTTCATGATTTGCAATGGTTTTGATTTGATGTATGCAAATTTCAAAGCCTGTTGTTATTTTCGGGCTGTAAAAATTTGGGTTAAATCGGTACCTTTGCCGGTATGCGCATTCATCA
>Ga0255338_1004941_pt1 | contig 12969 bp, 8 predicted proteins | sample MeOH1_35cm_T4_19_FD_203715 | JGI IMG/M metagenome (GOLD analysis project Ga0255338, IMG submission 203715) | Sandy soil microbial communities from University of British Columbia, Vancouver, Canada - MeOH1_35cm_T4_195 | ecosystem: Engineered > Artificial ecosystem > Sand microcosm > Unclassified ...
GATGGGCGGTGTAGTATACCCGGAACCAGTCTTCATCCGGCACCCGCGAAAGTTCAACCGACTGCTCCAACCCCTCTGGAAGCCGCCGCTGTAGTTCGGGCAGGTCCACCGCCTGCACGGCAGTCGGGCAGTCAAACCGGTAGCCACGCTCTTCCAGGAACTGATCCAGGTCCGTGGGTGAAACGGCGGGGCTCAGGTGGAACCGCGCCGGCAGCCCGCGCCGCCGGTAGAACTCTTCCACGACGCGCGCCCGTGCCTCGAAATCGCCCGCCTCGCTCCCCGATAGCGCCAGGACAGAGTTCGCTCGCCGGCTCACGCCGGAGGCGTAGCGCAGCAGCCAGCCGTCCACCACCTGGGTCACGGCCGGCGGCCACGCATTCGCGGACAATTCTTCGAGGAGGCGGATCTGATCGTGCACGGCTTCAGTTTCGGAGGCGTAATGCGTGCTGCGTAATGCGTAAGAAACCACTCTTTACGCATTACGCAGCACGTATTACGAACTACTGCCCGTCCTTCTGGCGGAGCAGGCGGTTGACCTTCATCGGCAGGCCGAAGAGGTCGATGAAGCCGCGGGCGGCGGTGACGTCGTAGCCGGACATCGCGAAGCTGGCGAGCTGCGGGTCGTAAAGGCTGGTGTCGCTCTCTACTCCGGCCACGGTGGCCTGGCCCTTGAACAGCTTCACCTTCACGGTGCCGTTCACGTGCTGCTGGGTGTGGTCCATGAACACCTGCAGCGACTCCCGCAGCGGGTGGAACCACTGGCCGTTGTAGACCATCTCCGCGTACTTCAGCGATACCTGCTGCTTGTAGTGGTAGGTGTCCCGCTCCAGGCAAAGGTGCTCCAGTGCCTTGTGCGCTTCGTACAGGATGGTGCCGCCCGGCGTCTCGTACGCACCGCGCGACTTCATGCCCACCAGCCGGTTCTCCACCAGTTGGGTCTGGCCCACGGCGTGCTTGCCGCCCAGCGCGTTCAGCGCGGCGATCAACTCGTGACCCGGAAGCCGCTCCCCGAACAGCGCCACCGGGTTGCCGTTCTCAAAGGTGAGCTCCACGTAGAACGGTTGGTCCGGCGCCTCGGAGACGGGCACGCTCATCACCCAGAGGTGATCCTGCGGCTCGTTGGCGGGATCCTCCAGGTCCGCGCCCTCATGGCTGATGTGCCAGAGGTTGCGGTCGCGGCTGTAGATCTTCTCCTTGGTCTGCTCCACCGGCACGTTCTTCAGCTTGGCGTACTCGATGGCGCTCTCGCGGTCCGTCAGCTCAAAGGTGGCGTCCTTCCACGGGGCCACGATCTCCAGGGTCGGGTCGAGGGCCATGTAGGTCAGCTCGAAGCGGACCTGGTCATTGCCCTTGCTGGTTGCGCCATGGCCCACGGCGTCCGCGCCGGTCTGGTGCGCCACGTCCACCTGGTGCTTGGCAATGATGGGGCGAGCGATGCTGGTGCCGAGGAGGTAGTCTTCCTCGTAGACTGCGTGCGCGCGGAGCATCGGGAAGCAGTACTCCTCCGCAAACTCCTGGCGCAGGTCCTTGACGATCACCTCGTCGGCACCGCTCTTGTACGCCTTCTCCTCGATATTCTTGAGCTCGTCGCCCTGCCCCAACTCCGCCGCAAACGCGACGAGCTTCACGCCGGGGTACCGGTCCTTGAGCCATGGCAGGATCACGCTGGTGTCCAGCCCACCGCTATACGCTAGTACGATCTTCTTCATGTGTCCCTCCAAATTAACCGCAAAGGCGCAAAGGGCCGCAAAGTAAGGGGAGAAGGGGAATTAGACAGGATTGACGGGATTTTTAGGATGGGGAGCAGACAAGGGCCATGGCGACGGGGTAGTTATAATTCGAGCTCACCCAACCGGCGTTCCGCAAGACCACTGCACCGCTGCTTCGCAAATCCAAATCCAATTCATCCCGTCAATCCTGTCTAAAACTTCTCCCGGCCTCCCCTTTGCGGCCCTCTGCGTCCTTTGCGCCTTTGCGGTGAATCAAATTAGCCCAGCAACACGGCGAGTACAGCCTTCTGCGCGTGGAGGCGGTTCTCGGCCTGGTCCCAGACTGCGCTGCGGACATGGTCCACCACCCCGGTGCTCACCTCTTCGCCGCGGTGGGCGGGGAGGCAGTGGAGGAAGATGGCCTCGGTCTTCGCCAGGGCGAACAGCTCCTCGTTGACCTGATAAGCGGCGAAGGCTTTGGCGCGCTTGGCGGCTTCTTTTTCCTGGCCCATGCTGGCCCAGACGTCGGTGTAGAGCGCGTCGGCGTCTTTGCAGGCGGCGCGGGCATCCGTAGTCACTGTGACGGAGCCGCCCGACTCGGCGGCGTAGCCCTGCGCCGCGGCGATTACTTCCGCATCCGGCGCGTAGCCGGGTGGGGTGGCGATCACCACGTGCGCGCCGAGGAGCCCGCCGAGCAGTGCCAGCGAGTGCGCCACGTTATTGCCGTCACCGATGTACGCGACCTTCTGCCCTTCCACCGTGCCGCGCCGCTCCCACAGCGTGAGGAAGTCTGCCAGCGCCTGGCAGGGGTGCTCCAGGTCGCAGAGGCCGTTGATCACGGGCGACTCGGAGTACTGGGCCAACTCCACAATCGTCTCGTGCGAGAAGACCCGCGCCATGACGCCGTCCGCCATGCGGCCCAACACCCGGGCTACGTCGGCCACCGGCTCGCGCTTACCCATCCCGATGTCGGAGGGCTGCAGGTAGAGCGCGTGGCCGCCGAGTTGGAACATGCCGATCTCGAACGAGACCCGGGTGCGCAGCGACGGCTTCTCGAACACCATCGCCAGCGTCTTGCCGGCGAGCAGTTCGTTGTGGACGGTGGCGCCCAGGGCCGCCGTGTCCTTCAACACGCGCGCGAGGGAGAGGAGCGCCCAGGCCTGCTCGCGGTTCAGGTCCGTAATCGCACGGAGGTCGGTCAGCCCCTCGCAGGCGGTGCGCGCCAGTTCCGTGCCGACGCGGGACGCCTCGAACGCGGTGCTGAGGCTGCGGCACTTCACCGCCTGCCCCGCCAGCCAGCGGAGGGCCTTACCCGGGGTATCGCGGTCCGGGTTCCGGTCGGAGCCGATGGGCGCCTCGGTGCCTTCCAGGCCGGGCACCAGCCGCTTCATGCGTTCGCGGAGGGTTTGCGTGAAGGCGGAAAGCTCGGCGTCACTCTCCTGCATCGCGGAGAGCTCGCGGCGGGTGCGCTCCAGGCTAGCGCCGAGCGACTCCAGGATGCGCGCGGCCACGCCCTCGCCCTCGTGGATCAGGCCCAGCAGGAGGTGCTCCGTGCCCACGTAGTTGTTGTGCAGGCGGCGTGCCTCTTCGTATGCCAGCTCGATTACTCGCTCCGAGCGCGGCGACAGCGGTCGCTCTTCGCCGGGAGGGGTATCGCGGGGGTTGGCGCGCTGCTCCAGCTCCATGCGCACCCGGTCCAGGGAGATGCCGAGGCGCTCCAGCACCCGCGCCGAAACGCTGTCCCGCTCCCGGATGAGACCGAGGAGGAGGTGGGCCGTGCCGACCGGATTCTCTTCCAGCCGCTCCGCCTCTTCTTCCGCAAACGAGACCACCCGCCGCGCTCGCTCCGTAAACCGTTGCCACATCGTCGTTCATTCTCCCGCCGGCATTCATTACCGGCGTCGTTGCGTGAGCTCAATCGCCTGGCTGCCCCGAGGGGCAAAGAGAGTTTTAGACAGGATGAACAGGATCTCTGGGATTAGAATTCAGGCTGTCACAGCCCTTGATGCATCTGCTTCACGATCACCCGGAGCTGTTCCGGATCGACGCCTGCTTCTTGCAGCGCCTGCGCCGCAATGCCGCCCTCTTCCGCTATCAGTCCCAGGAGGAGGTGCTCGGTACCGATGTACTTGCCGTTCGTTGCGCGCACTTCCTCATAGGCCAGGTCGGTAACCCGATGCGCGGCAGGAGTGAGATGCTGTTCCGCTTTGTCTACCGGCATCCCGCCCGCGATTCGCTGCTCCATCCGTATCCGCAGCGCCTCCAGCGAAAATCCCGCTTTGGATAGCACCTGATAGGCCACGAAGTTTTCGTTCCGGGTAATCGCCAGCAGCAGATGCTCCGTATCGACTTCTCGCTGTCCGCGCGTCGCCGCTTCGTCCTGCGCGTAGTCGAATAACTCGCGCGCTCGTTTGGTGAAGCGGACCCACATCGCGGCTCAGTTTTCGGTCTTCTCCAGCAGTTCGCGCAATCGTTCGAGGTTGATCCCCTCCCGAGAGAGTATCGCTTTTACCGGCTCTTCATCCACAGCTACCGAGGAATCTGCTCCGGAGAGGCTTTTCACCACAAGGACACAAAGGGGTAGAGGGACGCATGGCCCGCGCCAGGAGCCAGGCTTCCGTGGCGCGGGGCGAGATCCTTCACCCAAACGGGCGCATGCGCCGCGCTCCGCTGGGTTCAGGATGACAAATAGGAGTGGCTTTCCAACGTGCCGTTCGCCGCCCGATTACGCTGCACCTAATCGCCGTCCTTCTCTTTTCCCCTTTGTGTCTTCGTGCCTTTGTGGTGAATCTCCGGCCGCACCAATCTATGCCGAGGCGATGGCCCCGTCCAGCAGCGCCAGCCCCGCGTTGGCCTGCTCCCGGGTGAGGATCATCGGCGGGAGGATGCGGAGGATGTCATCGCCCACGCCGTGGACTACCAGGCCGGCTTCCAGGCAGTTGGCCAACACGCCCTTGCCGCCGCCCGGCTGGAATTCCAGCGCCAGCATCAGGCCGAGGCCGCGCGCTTCCTTGATGGAGCCGTGCTTCTGACCCAGCTCGCGCAGCTTGCCAAGGAGGTACTCTCCTTGCACGGCGGCGTTCTCGATGTAGCCATGCCGGTCCAGCGCCTCGATGGCGGCGGCGGCGGCGGCGGTGGAGAGCGGGTTGCCGCCGAACGTGCAGCCGTGGTCGCCGGGGACCAGCGCGCAGTAGTCCGGCTTGGCGAGGCACGCGCCGATGGTGGTGCCGCCGCCCAGCGCCTTGGCCAGGGTCACCACGTGCGGGTCCACGCCGTAATGCTCGAACGCCCAGAAGCGGCCGGTGCGGCCGAAGCCGGTCTGCACTTCGTCGACCATGAACAGCACGTCTCGCTCATTGCAGATCCGCTGGATGCCCTGCATGAACTCCTGGGAAGCGGGGAAGGTGCCGCTCTCGCCCTGCACCGGCTCGATGAAGACGGCGCAGGTCTGCGGTCCGACGGCCCGGTTCAGCGCCTCCAGGTCATCCCAGGGCAGGTAGGTGAAGCCGGGCACGATCGGTTCGAATCCTTGCTGGAACTTGGTCTGCGCGGTGGCCGAGAGTGCGCCGTAGGTCCGGCCGTGGAAGGAGCGCTCGAAGGTGATCACCTCAAAGCACTCCGCGCCTCGCCGCGTGTGTCCCCACTTCCGTGCCAACTTCAGCGCGGTCTCGGACGCCTCGGCGCCGGAGTTGCAGAAGAACGACTTTCGCCCGCCGCTCCGCTCCGCGAGCAGTTGCCCCAGCCGGGCGCCCCACGGATGGTAGAAGTCGTTGGAGACGTAAGTCAGCGTGTGGATTTGCTGCTCCAGCGCGGCCACTACGTCCGGGTGGCAGTGTCCCAGGGCATTCCCCGCGCGACCGCCGGAAACCCAATCCAGGTACTGTTTACCGTCCGCGTCCCAGAGGTGCGCACCTTCGCCCCGCACGAAAACTCGGGGGGTGCGCCCGTAGGTGGTCTGGACGGACTCGTGGTAGGTAGCGATGACCTGGTCAGTAGACCATTCGGCCGGGGTGCTCATCTTCGATCTCCTCACTTCGACGGCGGGTGCCGGACTCCGGTGTCCGGCCCGGAAGGGGCGGCCCGATCAGGTGCGACGAGGAGCGCGGGCAGCCAACAAAAAAGACGGAGCCCGTGCTCCGTCTTGCCTTAAACCGGTAATGGAACTGCGACTAACGCAGAAGGGGCTGAACGGACGCGCGGATAGGTTGTCGCTCCGTACGACGACGCTCCCGGCCCCCATTCAGTTTGTTCTGCGCGTTAGCAACCATTTCGCTTCAATCCTATCGAACCGGGGGCGGCATCGTCAAGGAAGATCCGAGGTTCCCTGGCGATGCCGCTCGCCCGGTTAACGAATCTGTATGTCGCCGGTGGTCAGGGGCAGTAACTGTACCGTGCTTTCCATCACATCGTTCTTGTACGAAAGGGCGATCCGGTCGGCGCCGCGCTGCCTTCCGCCGTCGATGATCTCGGCTACGAACCGCACCGTCCCCACGCCCGTGACTACTGCCGTGCCCGAGATTACCGCGCGGTTCCCAAACAGCATCACGGTGTCGAACCGGGTGCTGCGGAAGGTACCGCGTCCGCCTCCGGTAGCCAGGAAATAGAGGAAACCGGTTCCGCGTCCAAGCGTTGTGGCGCGAGCGTTGAGCACGGCCACGGCGCGCTGGCCCTCACCGGTTGCGACGCCTTCGCCCGAAGCAACCGTCTTCGGCGCCGGGGTGCCGAAGCGGATGTTGTCGATCGCGAATACGTTGATGCCCGTCAGCGTGTAGACCAGGGCCTTTTTCACCGGAGTGCCCGAGTAGTTGAACAGACCTTCCGAATACCGGTAATACTGCTGGATCGGGATGGGGCGGACCCCGATCAACTGCTGGTTTTCGTCATAAAGCTCCACCAGCAGGCCGTCGGGCAGTGTCGCATTCGTGGGCACCACGCCGCCGAACTGGAGGTTTGCCGTGGGCGTATCGAACTCCAGCGATAACACGCCCACATTGCCGGACGCCGCCACCGAGATCGATGGGTCCTGTACGAAGGCGCCCCGGCCCGGCCCCGTGCCTCCGAACGTAGCCACCCCGAACCCACCGCCCTGGTGTTGGAAGCCAAAGGTCACGCCATTCACGTGCAGGCCGATGGCGGACTGACTGGGCAACTCGTCGCCAGTGATCAGGGTTTCAGCGTTGGCAGCGCGTCCGGTAGCAGTCAGCAAGAGAAGGGCCGCCGTTGCAGCCAGAACCGGCATCGGCAGTCGTAGTGTCCGCAATAAACTCATCCCGCTCCCAATCTTCACCGGTTGCGCGCGTCCATGGCATGCAACCGGGCACAGCTCAAAATTCGATCCAGCTTGCTCTAGCTGTCCCGCACGGAGCAGCTAGTAGCAAAGCCCTTTGGTTAGTCGCTCATCCAGGCTGACAGACCGGATTAACGTCGTGCGACGGCCACTCGCTGCTCAGAGCGTCGAGACGAGTGGCCGCCGTATTGGGCACCCGCGGTCAGGGCCAGCCCAAAAACTACTGCTCACGGCCACGAGGCGTCCCGTTCGCGGGTGCAGCATTCGGGGAGAAACGGGGAAACGGCCGTGCTGCAGTGATCGCTTACTCGTTTCCCCGTTTCTCGGCATCCCCAGATCCTGGTGCACGCTACACTAGCGGACGCGGAAGTCCCCGGTCACGATCGGGAACTGACCCGCAAATTCCGGAAAACCCTCGCGAACGATCCCTACGGACACTCGATCCGCGCCGCGTCCCGTTCCGCCATCCACGATCTCCGCGGCGAAGCGCACGGCCCCCAGGCCGGTCACTGTGGCGGTGCCGGTCACTACGGCCCGGTTTCCGAACAGCATCACGGTGTTGAACTTCGTGGAGCGTAGTGTGCCCCGGCTGCTGCCCGAAGCGATCAGGTAGAAGAAGCCGGTGCCGTGACCCAGGGAGGTGGCCTTCGCACTCAGCACCGCGGTATACCGGCTGTTTCCAAGCGTCGGAGTTACACCCTCCCCGGAGCCCTGCGTCCGGTTTACGAGCGTTCCGAAGCGGATGTTGTCAACGGCATACGCGTCGATGTCGTAGTCCGTGTAGACCTCGGCGAATTTCACGGGCGGTCCGTTGTAGTTGAACAAGCCCTCGGAGAAAGCAAAGACGGAAGACGTAGAGATCGGAATCGTAGCGATGAAGTCTTCGTTCGCGGCATACAGGTCCACGAAAGCACCCTGAGGCAGGGTCCCGAATTCGTCCAGGGCGATGCCGAGTTGCAAGTTGTTGGTCGGCGTGTCGAACTCCATCCCCAGCACGGTGTAATCGTAGTAATTATTCGTGATGATCGACGGGTCCTGGACATAAGCCCCGACTCCGGGCCCCTCATCCCCGTAAATGGAGCTCACCACCGGCGCGTCGCCACCGCCGCCGTTCCCCTCGCCGTAGGTGTAGAATCTCACGCCGTTCACGTGCACGCCGTCCGTCGGCTGCGGAGGAAGCTCATCACAGGTAACCAGGTTCTCTGCACTGGCTGCGCGTCCGGCGGTCGTCAGCAGCATGAGCGTGACGGCGGTGAATAACAGGCGCAATGGTAATCGTAAGGCACGCATAGCTCGATGGGTCTCCGAAGTCTTGCTCACCGCCGTCCACAGCCGGGCACGAGCGAATGAGCACGAGTAATGGAGGGATGGCCAGGCGGCCAACCACCTATCGAAGATGGTAACACGGGCCTTCTTTATCAGCCACTCCACCTTTAGTGGATAGGGCCGCGGTGCATGCCGCGTGCAAACGGGAATTGGAGGGAGGCGTGCGGGCGGGTAGTTCCCGGGCCGATCCACCCGTGCCGGCGTTACACATCCGACACCCTTACCTGCCCCAGGGGTGTTGCCGGGATCCCTCTCCATGCGGGCGGATGCGCCGCGCTTGGGGCGTGATTCACGGAGGGCGAGCAACTCTGCGGAGGGCGTATTCTCGGGAGTGCCCAGCCTGCGAATGGGGTGCCCGGCTCCCGCAAAGGTCATCCGGAGCCCGGATGTAATCTCGGCGCCCGTTATCGAAGGGGTAATCGCTCGACCGCCAGGAGCCGGTACCGTGGGCCGCTCCAGGCCTACCCTTAGTCCGGGTTGACGGTGATCTTCGGACCGGTGCCGCCCATCTCGCGCCAGCCGCCGTGGTAGCGGACGAGGTCTTCGATGGTGGGGATCACGACCGGCTCCAGGATGATCACACTGCTTTGATAGACGCCCTTCTGCCGCTTCTCCTGCTGGAACGGCTTGAGCGGGATGTCTTTGAGCAGGTCCTTCAGGAAGGGGGTTTTGCGGAGGATGGGGATACCGCCGCCATCTTCGAAGTAGCTGATGTTACTTGCCAGGGTGGACAGTACCATCGGCTCGTAGGAGATGGCGGTGATGGTGGCGTTGTTGATGCTGTGGTTGGTGACGCGGTCCGCCACCTTTTCCGAGTTCGGCTGCAGCGTCTGGTTGGCGGTGAGGGAGAGCGTGACAGTGCCCGCATCGAAGCCGACACTGGGGATGGCGGTGAGGCTTACGCCGCCCTGCACCGGCACGGCCTGCCCGCCGGCCAGCAGCGCCTGCACGATCGACTTGCCGTCTACCCCAAAGCTCTGGCTTAGCACGTTGAGCTGGCTCGCGCTCTGGCTGGCCTGGGCCACCCGTTCCGACAGGCTCTGCTTAGAGGGGAGCGCGGCCTGCACCTGGGCGGAGACCGTGTTGCTGGTGTCCGGCGCGAACTGCATGCTGATGCTGTTCGACACGAAGATGTTAACGCCCGAGTCGGCGAGCAGGAGGTCACGAGTGACGTCCGGGATCTCGTCCAGCGAGGCGGCGCCGAGGATGTCGCGGTTAGAGTTCTTGCCGAGCTGCCGGTTGGCGAGCAGCCGGAGTTCGTCCACGTAGCGGCGGTAGAACTGCTGCTCCAGGGAGCGAGCCATCGCCTCGCTTACGCGTCGCAGCCAGAGGTTTAGGCCGGCTTCCAGGCTCTGCAGCTTCGCGTAGTTCACCTTGGCGGTGAGGGCGCCGTCTTCCATGCCGAACTGGGTGTCCAGCTTCCGGCGCTCGTCCGAGTAATCCTTCAACATCCCCACGAGTTGCTCGGGGCTGGGCGCGGAGTTGTCCGCCGCCACGGCCACCGATTCGAACAGCGCCAGGGGAGCGGGGACTAACTCTTCGGAAAGGGACTTGAGCGCCACCAGGTTGCGTCCGAGGCGCCCGCCCGGGGCCTGCGCCGGGGGCGTCTTGCCGTCTTTATTCTTTTCCTTCTCGTCCACCGGCAGCTCTTCGCCCTTCGCGAGCATCTGCTCGATCTGCTCCACGCGCTCCAGCGCGCTGCTGTAGCGGCGTTGAAGCTCATCCAGGCTTTCCTGGGTGTGGCGGCGGGCGATCGCCGGGTAGAGGCGCTCCGTCAGGTCCATCGAGCGGATGAGCCGCCGGGCCATCCACGAGGGGATGGGGGAGTTCGGACGCTGGAGGCCTTCACGCAGCGCGCCGATGCCGCCATTGTCCTTTTCCTTCTTCAACACGTCGGAGTACTGGGCGAACCAATCCCGGATGCCGGTGACCGCCTTCTTCCACTGGGTGAGGTCCTTCTGGATATCTTTGGCTACCGCGGCGTCATTCGTGTGCGGGTCTCGCACGGCGCTGGCGAGGCGGCGCGGTAGCTCCAGGAGGGCCGCTTCGGTATCGTTGGAGGCCTCGCCCGCCGCGGCGGCCTGGTGCGGCGCGGGCGCGGAGCGGTCCAGCATCAGGAGGAGGAGTGTCTCCGGCACGGTGAGCGGACGCTCCCCGGTGCCCAGCGTGGGGAACAACTGCTGCACGGTGGCGTAGAGCTTTCGCTCGTCGCCCTGGCGCATCTGCACGCGGCGGGTGAGGTACTCGTCCAGATCGCCGAAGGTGCGGACGATCTCATCCCGGCGGGAGTCGACCAGCGCGCGCACCGTTTCGGACATCTGGATCACGTCCGCGTTGGCGGGGCCGGTGAGCTGCACCACCCGCAGGTTGAGCTGCACGTGCGCCCGGGGTCGCTCGAACATGAAGGCCATCAAGCGGACGGCTTCGATGTTGGCGTCTACCCAGTCGCGGCTGCCGGATACCAGCAGGTAGTTGCCGCTGGTGAGAAAGTTGATGTCGATGACGACGGGCTTTTTGGGATCGGGGCCGGGGATGGTGTCGCGGAACAGGTTGGACGCCTTCATCTGCTCCAGCTTGGCCTTGAACAGGTCTGCGGAGAGCGCGTCCTTCATGACCACGCGCCGCACCACCAGGCTGTTGGGGCCGGGAGCGCCTGGCACTACCATGGGCGCTGCGGCAGGCGCCGCGGGGGCGGCGGGAGCCTGGGCTTGGGCCGATCTGACGTTCGCTGCGAGGGTGATTACGACGCACCCCGCTGCTACGAGGCGCTTCATTATTGGAAGGGGCATGGCGGAGCGATCCCCATTGATTAACGTTCCGCCTTAATAGTGGTACGAATGCCCCCCGTCGCTTCGGGTCCTTCCTCAATATAGTTATTGCAATGAAGTTGCCGTCATTTCGCCGCTCGACAATGCCTACCCGTGCCTGGCCGCCGGGTCATCCCTATGCGAGTCGGCAGGCTGCCCCGGTTCTGTCACAGGGTTGTCACAACTGCCGGTAATCTATGCCTGGAGTATCCATTCCCGGGCGGTGCGGAAGGCGGGGAGAGCAGCTTATTTCTGTCACGAATGGCTCCGGGGCTGAACCGGCGGGCTTTGGATCGGCACCGTTCCTGCCTGCTCGGACACGGGGGTGGTGTAATACGGAATGGGTAACGGAGTAACCGAGTTCGGATTGCGGGGGCTCGGGCGAGCGGAATTCGCGGCTTTGGATTCCAATCCGAGCGGTTGGGATTCCGATCATGGAATCCCAACCGCTCGGAGCCGGGAGTTGCCCGGTTAGGAAGCGTGGAGGACGGCTCTGCGCACGGTGCGAGCTTCCACGCGCGCCGGGACCGGCCGGTAGGGAGTGCCGGGGACGGTGGAGAGGGAGAAGGTGCAGTCCGGGTTGAGCACCATCTCCGGTTCCGTGAGGTCCTGGCGGTAGAAGAACGCGGAGGGGAAGAGGTCGGCCGGGTAGGTGAAGTTACTCAGGCCCGCCAGCTCGATGCTGAGGCCGCCGCCGATGCCGCTCTCCAGCATGCCGCCCACCCAGCACGGGATGCCCGCTTCTTGCGCGCGGTCGTGCAATCGCTTCGCCACGGAGATCCCACCCACGCGGCCGACCTTGATGTTGAGGTAGCGGCAAGAGCCGAGCTTGAGCGCCAGATCGAAGTCCCGCAGGCAGGTGATCGACTCGTCCAGGCAGATCGGCGTATCGAGTTGGCGCTGCAGTTCCGCGTGATCGTGCAGGTCCCGGTGAAAGAGGGGCTGCTCGATCATCGCCAAGCCGAGGCCGTCGACTGTTTTGAAGAACGGTAAGTCGTCTAAGGAGTAGCCGGAGTTGCAGTCGATGTGGAAGGTGTGCCGGGGGAAGGCGGTGCGCACCACGCGCAGCATCTCCAGGTCCCAGCCCGGCCGGACCTTCAGCTTGGTCCGTTTGAAGCCCTGATCCACGGCGCCCTGGATCTTCTCCAGCAGCATGTCCAGGCTGTCCTGCACCCCGAAGTCGGAGCCCGCGTCCACCCGCTCCCGGGCCGCGCCGAGCAGGCGTCCGAGCGGCACGCCCTCCATCCGCGCTTTCAGGTCCCACCAGGCAGACTCCGGCCCCGCTTTCGCGAACGGGTTGCCCTTGAAGAGCTTCAAGGCATCCAGCAGCGCGTCGGCCGTTTCGAAGTCGCGGCCCACGAGCAGGGGGCAGAACACCTCCTGGTTCAGCACGAACACGGTGGATGCCGTCTCCGGGGAGTAGGTGGGCGCGAAGAACGGCGCGGCCTCTCCCCACCCCTCGTGCTCCCCGGAGACGAGCCGAAACAGCACGGAATGGATGTCCGCATCTTCGCCGTAGGCCGTCTTCCACGGGTAGATCAGCGGCAGCGCGACGTAGTAGATCTCGATCCGGTCGATATGCATCAGGAATTCGGGGCAATGCGGAAAGGAGGAAGTTAGGAAGGCTGGAAGAGGGGAGAGATTCTGGGGAGCCTCGCCCTCCCCTTTTCTATTCCTGAATTCCTGCCTTACGGATTGCTTATTACCTCGTTTTCGATCAGCCCGCGAGGACGGAGGGGTCCCAGTAGCCCCACAGGCGCTGGATCTTGCCGTCGGCGCCGAATTCGAAGACGTCGATGCCTTCGAAGGTGACGCGGCGGCCGTCGCCTAACACGCCGTT
>Ga0255338_1004944_pt1 | contig 12958 bp, 5 predicted proteins | sample MeOH1_35cm_T4_19_FD_203715 | JGI IMG/M metagenome (GOLD analysis project Ga0255338, IMG submission 203715) | Sandy soil microbial communities from University of British Columbia, Vancouver, Canada - MeOH1_35cm_T4_195 | ecosystem: Engineered > Artificial ecosystem > Sand microcosm > Unclassified ...
TCTCCTCCGACCCCGATTGACCCGCCGCCTGATCGCCACCGCCGACGATTTCGGCGACACGCCGGAAGTCAACGCCGCGGTCCTCAAGGCCTACCGCGAGGGCATCCTGCGCTTCGCGAGCCTGATGGTCGGCCGTCCGGCCGCCGCGGCGGCCGCCCGCATCGCCCGGGACAACCCCGGGCTCGGCGTCGGCCTGCACCTCGAGCTGTGCGCCGCCGAGCCGGAGAAGGCCGGGGCGCGTTACTTCTTCAGCCCCGGCGCCCGGGCGGGCCTCGAGGGGGAGATCCGGTCCCAGATCGAGGCCCTCCTCGAGCTCGGCGTCCGGCCGACCCACATCGACGGCCACATCAACGTCCACGTCCATCCCGTCATCTTCCCCGCGGTCTGCCGCCTGGCCCGCGAATACGGCATCCCGCGGGTCCGCCTGCCCTCCGGCGAGTGGGAGGCTCTCAAGGGCTTCCCGGGCGCCGAAAGGCCCGGCACGGCCCTCCTGGCGGGCGTTTTCGGGGTCATGGGAGCCTGGGTGGGACCCGCGGCGGATGGATTGGAACGGCCCCGCACCTGGGGCCTCCTGAGGTCGGGCCTCATGAAGGAAGACTACGCGCTGTGGCTGATCGCGCGCCTGCCCGAGGGGACCACGGAGATGTACTTCCATCCGACCACGGACGAGAGCCTGAGAGCGACCCACGAGCCCGCCCCGTCGCATCAGAGCGTCACCGAGCTGGAGACCTTGCTCAGCCCGAGGGTCCGCCGCGCCCTCGAGGAGCACGGCGTCGAGCTGGTCAGCCGGCCTTCTTGAGCTCCGCCTTCTGCTGAAGGGCGTACATCCCGAGCCCGAACCCGGCCCACAGGATCTCGCGGGCGTGCCGGATCAGGCCGACGGTGAACCCGATGTCGGCGCCCAGGCCCAGGCCCTTGAAGATCGCTGTCTTGCCCGCCTCCTGCGTCCCGATCTTCGCGGGGACCATGAAGGCGAAGGAGTCGACGACGTTCGAGAGGAACTCGACGCACATCGCCATCTCCGGGCCGATCGGGACCCCGAGGAACCGGCAGATCAGCCAGATCTCGGCCGCGCCCCAGGCGTAGCCGAGCATGAAGAAGACGATCGAGCCCATCAGCCTGACGGGGTGGCGCCCCAGGAACTCGCGCAGGCTGCGCCGCAGCGGCTCGGTCTTCTCCACCGCGGCGGGGAATCGCTCCTTGAGCCACGCCGGCGGCCGCGCCGCGAGCAAGCCGACGAGAAGAGCGACGCCGAAGAGGATCACGCTCATGCCCGCCGCCGCCCAGCCCGCCTGGCCGGCCTTGAAGGCGTACACGCGCGCGTTGAGCAGGTAGATCAGGCCCACCAGCACGAACAGGGCCTGGCCCATGGACTGGGTGGCCTTCGCGACGACGACGCTCGCCACCTTCGAGTCGTGGCTCAGCGAGGACCGCAGCATGCCCGGGCGCACGAACTCGCCGGCGATGTTGCCGCTGGGGGTCAGGTAGTTGACCCCGTCGCCCCCGATGCGCACGCGGACGAGCTCCCAGAACGGGACTTTGTTCGCCTCGGACGGGGTGAACGCGAGGCGCCAGCCCATCGCGTTGAGCATGTGGTCGAAGATCTGGAAGGGGATGACGACGGCGAAGCCCCAGCCGAAGCCGCGCAGGCGCTCCCACACGAGCAGCGGGCCGAACGACCAGAGCAGGTAGAGGAAGGTCGCCGTGCCGAGGGCGAGTATGAAGGCCGTGAACCAGCGGCGGGTGGCGCGCATCGCCGCCTAAGGCTCGACGGAGAGCGCCTGGCGCACGGGCAGGGGCGTCGAGGTCGGCTCGAGCCGGCCCTGGGCCCGGACGAGGAACAGCTCTCCGCGCCAGACCACCGTGTTCGAGGCGCAGGCGCCGATCCAGGCGAAGAAGGAGAACAGCTCCGACAGGGGCAGGAGCCACAGCGCCCGGGCCGGCTGGCGGCCGCCGAGCCCGCCGCCGAGGGAGGCCGCCGAGGCCGACTTGGCCGCCCAGATGCCGGCCAGCAGGGCCAGTCCGGCCGCGTCGGGCCCCTGGACGAGCAGGCGCAGGACGAGCAGCGAGAACCCGTGCTGGATCAGGCTCGCGTAGAAGCCGGCGGGCTGGCACAGGCGGATCGTGCGCGCCCAGCGCACCAGATGGTTGAAGTGGCCGCGGGCGCTGCCGATGCCCGGGACCGAGTCCACGCAGCCCTCGGCCGTCTCGAGCCTCCAGCCCGCCTCGCGCACCGACTCGCCCAGCCAGAAGTCGTCGGCGAGGTGGTCGGCGAGGTTGGCGAACGCGCCGGAGGCCTCGAAGGCCTGGCGGCGGACCATCATCGCCGCGCCCATGGCGAAGCGCATCCCGAAATGGGCCGCGCAGGCGGCCTGCGGCAGGAAATGCGCGTTGATCGACAGGGACTCCATGCAGCCCCACAGGCCGCGGGCGCCCGACGCCTGGTAGAACGAGGTCACGAGACCGACGGAGGGGTCCGCGAAGGGGGCCGCCATGTCGCGCAGGAAACCCGGCGTGACGCGGATGTCCGAGTCGGACATGAGCAGCAGGTCGTACTTGGCGAAGGGATACGCGTTCGCCATGTTGTTGACCTTCGGGTTGTAGCCGATGCGGCTCTTGGAGACCACGACCTCGATGTCGCTCTCGGGGAACTCCTTCTTCAGCCGCGACACCGCGGCGAGCGCGGGGTCGTCGGGGCTGGCGAGGCAGAACAGGATCTGGTAGCAGGGGTAGTCCTGCCGGCAGAAACTGGCGAGGTTCTCCTCCAGGTCCAGGTCCTCTCCCTTGAGCGGCTTGATCACGGTGATCGGGGGCAGCGGCGCCGCCGAGCGGGGGGAGCGGGAGAGCAGGAAGCGGCGGGCGAAGACCGCCGCGACCACGGTGAAGCCGAGCGTGAAGGCCCCGCAGGCGAGGGCGAAGGCCGAGAACGCGGCCCGGCCCGCCACCGCGGCGGCCAGCATGAGCAGCCCCACGATCTCCCACTCCATGGCGGGGAGTATCAGGCGGCCACCGGCTCCTTGTGCTTCGTCTCGCCCGGCGCGAGCCGGGAGACGGCCGGCTTCTGCCGTCCGCGGAGGTAGTCGAGGAACTCCTTGCCCTCGCGCAGGCGGCGCTGGCGCTCCAGGGGATCCTTCGCCATGCTCACGAGCATGCGCATGATCGGCGTGGGGCGCGCGTAGAACTTCGAGTAGAAGCGCTTGACGCCCGCCTCCATGTCGGCGGCGGTGAGGTGCGGGTAGGAGATGGCGCTGGCCTGGGTGCCGTCGTTGCGCACCATGGTGCCCTCGTCGTACCACTTGTTGGTCATCGCCTGGCGGTACAGCTCGGTGCCGGGGTAGGCCGCGGCCAAGGACACCTGGATGGTGTCGACGTTCAGCTCGCAGGCGTACTTGATGGACTCCTCGATGGTCTCCTTCGTCTCGCCGGGCAGGCCGAGGATGAAGGTGCCGTGGATGACGATGCCGAGCTTGCGGCAGTTCCTGGTGAACTCCTGGGCGATGTCGACGCGCACGCCCTTCTTGATGTTGTTCAGGATCTGCTGGTTGCCGGACTCGTAGCCGACAAGCAAAAGTCTTAATCCGTTGTCTTTGAATATCTTGAGGTACTCGAACGGGACGTTCGCCCGGGAATTGCAGGACCACATGATTCCCAGTTTCCCAAGACCTTTGGCGATCTCCGCGGCGCGGGTCAGATCCGCGGTGAAAGTATCGTCGTCGAAGAAAAATTCTTTGACCTCCGGGAACATCTCCTTGGCGCGCGCCATCTCCGCGATGACGGCCTTCGCGGACTTGGTCCGGTACACGTGGCCGCCGACGGTCTGGGGCCACAGGCAGAACGAGCAGCGCGCGGGGCAGCCGCGGCCGGTGTACAGCGAGAGGTAGGGGTGCTTCAGGTAGCCGATGTAGTAGTTCGGCACCACGAGGTCGCGCTTGTAGACGTCCAGGACGGACGGCAGGTTGTCCATGTCGTCGATGAGCATCCGGTCGGGGTTGTGGACGAACGCATCGCCGTCCCGGTACGACAGTCCGGCGATCTGGTCGAAGGGACGGCCCTCGGCGACCTCTTTGATGGTGAAATCGAACTCCTCGCGGCCGACGAAGTCGAGCACGGGGGCGTTCTTGAGCGACTCCTCGGGCAGGACGGCCACATGGGCGCCCACGAAGCCGATCTTCATGTCGGGGTTCGACTTCTTGAGGGCGTCGGCCACCTTCGCGTCGTTATCAAAGGAGGGGGTGGAGGTATGGATGACGCACAGCTCGAAGCCGCGGGCGCGCTGGAGCACCTGCTCGAGGGTCAGGTCGTCGGCCGGGGCGTCGATGAGCTTGGAGTTGGGGATGAGGGCGGCCGGCTGGGCCAGCCAGGTGGGGTACCAGAAGGACTTGATCTCGCGCCGCGCCTGATAGCGGGCTCCCGCGCCTCCGTCAAAGCCTTCGAATGAGGGGGGGTTCAGGAACAAAGTCCGCATGGTGGCCATTAATGTCTCCGTCCGGTCAGGTGTCAGGCTTTAACTTTCTAAACTTCGATTGTCATTTTACCAAAATACCGTCTGACGGGCAATCGAAAACGGGCAGGCTTTGGACCTATGTCCGGCGGACCGAAGTCACTAATGATGATCACTGTTCCCGGGAACAGTCGGCCGCGCTGGCGAACTCCGACTTGTTCTGCTACGCTGACGCCATGCGCGGGGCCCTTCTCGCCGTCCTCCTGGCCGTCCCGGCCGCCGCCCGCGACGGGCAGAGCTGGGATTGGCGCCAGAGCCAGACCCCGCACTTCGTCATCAACCACCAGACCTCCTGGCTGCCGGCGGGCTTCACCATGGGCTCGGAGCGCGTCCACTCCCGCCTGCGCATGGACCTGGGCATGTTCTCCCCGTGGATGGCCAAGGACAAGATCAACCTGTACATCTACGCCGACCAGGAGAGCTACCTGGGGGGGGAGTTCGGGCCGCCGAAGTGGTCGAACGGCCTGGCCGTCTACGACCGCAAGGCCGTGGCCATGCCCACGATGAAGGACCCGCGCAAGATGCTCTCGGTCATGGCCCACGAGGCCACCCACCTCCTGTTCAACAGCTACTGGCAGGAGGCCCACCGGGAGCCCCCGTCCTGGATCAACGAGGGCCTGGCCATGCTCGAGGAGGCGGAATCCCCGGACCGGCCGGAGACCTCGGTCTGGTACCAGCAGATGACGATGATCGAGCCCAAGAAGTTCCCGGACCTGGAGACCTTCTTCGGCGTGACCCCCACCAAGGACCTCCACAACGACCAGGCGGCGGTCGGCGAGTGGTACATCCAGGCCTACTCGGTGACCCATTTCCTCCTGCGCAAGCACTCCCGGCTCCAATTCAAGAGCCTCTGCGCCGCCCTGCGCGACGGCAAGCCGATCGCCGACGCCCTGTGGCTGACCTACCGGTACAAGAAGGTCACGGACATGGACAAGAAGTGGCGGGCCTGGCTCGCCGACCCCATGCACAAGCGCCGCGTGGCGGCCCTGGCGGGGGACTCGCGCAAGGGCATGGACGACACCGTCGTGGGCAAGCGCGGGCTCAAGGCCACCTCCTTCAAGAGCTTCTCCACCGGCTTCGCCAAGCCCAAGATAGAGTCCGCCGAGTAGGCGGGTCTGGCCGCAGCCGGCCCGAGAAACCTCCGTCAAATCCGGCACAATTAAGTCTTGTAATTTTGCGGCATTGGGGTTATAACCGCAATGGTACTCCTGATGCGCGTTTCTGCGGCGATGTCGGCGTCCTTCAGCCTGCTGGCCCTCCTGTCGCCGCTTGCGGCCGGCGCCGTCCCTCCAGTCGTCAGCTCGGTCACGCTCGCCGGCTCCGGCGGCGCGGCCGACGGCCTGAACGGGATGGCGCAGGACGCCTCCGGGAACCTCTATGTCGCCGGCTACCTGACTCAGGCGGGGGGCAGCGACATCTACGTCGCGAAGTACAGCACGGCCCTCGTCCAGCTGGCGACGTACACGTACGATAAGGCCGGCTTCTCGGACGCCGCCTGGGCCGTCGTCGCGGACACGGCGACCGGAGGAGTCTTCGTCGCGGGCTATGTCGGCTCGTCGGGGGCCGCCTCCGGCAACGACATCTGGCTGGCCAAGTTCAACTCCTCCCTCGTCCTGCAGTCGAGCGTCACCCTCGACGGCGCCGCCGGCGACGTCGACGAGGCTCAGGGCCTTCGCCTCAGCGGGGGCTCCCTGTACGCCGTCGGTCACAGCTCGGCGACGGGAGGCAAGGCCTTCTGGGTCGCGCGCTTCGACACGAGCCTCGTCCTGATAGCGAGCGCGACGTTCGTCCAATACTCTCCCTATGGGTTCGACATCCAGCCGGTCTCCTCCGGGGACATCTTCGTCTGCGGCTCGCGCGCGCCGAACGCCGTGACCTCCGTCGACGCTTGGATCGGCAAGTTCGACTCGAACCTGGTTCTGGTCGCGAGCTCGACGATCAACGGCCCCTCCTCGAACAACGACGAGTTCCGGCGCCTCGTCGATGACGGCAGCGGCGGGGTCTTCGCCGTGGGCTACCTGAACACGGCCACAGCGGCCGACCGCTTCATCCAGCATTACGACTCCAACCTGGTCAACGTGAGCTCATCCCTCGTCAACGGCCCGGGGAACTCGAACGAATACCTGAGCGACGTCGTCGCGACCTCGAGCGGGACCTATCTCGTCGCCGGCGAGGTCAGCGAATCCGCCGGCTCCGGCGGCGTCAACGGGTTCGTGGCCGAGTACTCCGCGGGGCTGGCCCTGCTCTCGAGCGTCACCTTCCGCTCGGCCGGGACCGGCGGCGACCACGCCTACTCGATCCTGATCGGAGCGAACCAGGACCTCTACGCCTCCGGCTGGGTGACCGGGTCGAATCAGGACGCCTGGATCGGCCGGTTCGCCTATCCGGCGACGCCCACGAGCCTTTCCTCCTCGGCCGTCGGCCTGGGGGCCGCGACGCTCGGCTGGGCGTCGGGCGGGAACCCCGCCGGGACCTATTACGAGCTCGAGCGCTCCACGGGCACCGGCTTCGGCCTGCGCAAATCGACCACCTCGTTGTTCTTCGTCGACGCGGCCCTGACCGCGGCTTCGACGTACTATTATCGCGTGCGGGCGAGGAACGCCGCTCTCGACGCGTCCGTCTACGCCTCCACGATCGCGGTCGTGACGCTGCCGGCGCCCGTCCATCCCGCCGTGGCCGCCGTCACCCCGTCGACGGCCGTGGCGGGAGCGAGCGTCGCGGCGGCCGTGGCCGGGAGCGGGTTCACCGCCCCGGCGGTCCTGTCCCTGCAGAAGACCGCGGTCGACCAAGGTTCCTGGACCGCGACGGGGTCCTTCGTCCAGGCGAGGTTCAGCGGCACGCTGACGCGCCTGTACGACGGCCGCCTTCTGCTTGCCGGAGGGATGCTCAACGGTTCGAGCGCGGGATTGACCACGGTCGACCTCTATGACCCGGCGACGGGGGCGTGGACCTCCGGGCCTCCGCTGCGGCAAGGCCGCAACCAGGCCTCGGCGGCGATCTTGTCCGATGGGCGAGTGCTGGTCTCCGGCGGGAGGGGTCCGACCGGCACGATCTTCAATTCGGTCGAGATCTACGATCCGGTCCTGAGCACGTGGACGACGGCGTCGCCGATGTCCACGGCGCGGGAAGGACATCAGCTGGCGCTTCTGGCGAACGGCCGCGTGCTGGCGGCGGGCGGATACAGCGGGGCGATCTCGCTGAGCAGCGCCGAAATCTACGATCCGGCCTCCGATTCCTGGTCGGCGGCGGCGTCGATGGGCGAGGTCCGTTACGGGCCGACGATCGCGGTGCTGGGCAACGGGAAGGTGCTGCTCGCGGGCGGCTCGTCGAGCGCGACGGCCGAGGTCTACGATCCCGGAGCGAACACCTGGTCGGCGGCGGGGACGATGAGCGTGGCCCGCCAAGGCCTCCAGGCGGCCGTTCTCCCGAACGGGAGGGTCCTGGTCGCGGGCGGAGTGGGGCCGGGCGGGACGGCGGCCGCCGGCGACGTGTACGACCCCGCGACGAACGCCTGGACCGCGACGAGCCCGCTGGCCCAGGCGCGCCGCGGCCACGCCATGGCGATGGTCAACGGGGCGCCGATGGTCATCGGCGGGGAGAACGCCGCGACCGACTTCGCCACGACCGAGATCTACGACGCCTGGACGAACGCCTGGCGCGCGGGGCCGGCTTTGACCGGGACGAGGACTTGGACGCAGGCGACGGTGCTCGACGACGGGCGGCTCCTCATCGCCAGCGGGCGCCGGGGGCTGGCCGCGGGGACCAACTTGAACACGGCCGAACTGCTGAGCGCGCCCACCGCGCAGATCCTCGCGACCGGCGTGGCGGTGGCCGACGCGCAGAACCTGAGCGGGACCTGGGACCTGGCGGGAGCCGCGACCGGCTACTGGGACGTGGTCGTCGCGGGGGCTGACGGCCGCGCCGGGCGCCTGTCCGGAGGGTTCCTCTCGGTCTCGACGCCGGCGACGCCCACGAGCCTTTCCTCCTCGGCCGTCGGCCTGGGGGCCGCGACTCTCGGCTGGGCGTCGGGCGGGAACCCCGCCGGGACCTTTTACGAGCTCGAGCGATCCACCGGCACGGGCTTCGGCCTGCGCAAATCGACCACTTCGTTGTTCTTCGTCGACGCGGCCCTGACCGCGGCGTCGACCTACTACTATCGTGTGCGAGCCCGCAACGCCGCTCTCGACGCGTCCGTCTACGCCTCCACGATCGCGGTCGTGACCTTGCCGGCGCCCGTCCGGCCCGCAGCGGCCTCCGTGGCGCCGTCGTCGGGCGCGGCCGGGACCAGCGTCGCGGCGGCCGTCGCCGGGAGCGGCTTCACGGCCCCGGCGGTCCTGTCCCTGCAGAGGACGTCGGTCGACCAGGGCTCCTGGACCGCGACGGGGTCCTTCGTCCAGGCCAGGTTCGACAGCACTCTGACGAAGCTGTACGACGGACGTCTGCTGCTCGCGGGGGGGATGCTCGAGGGCTCGAGCGTCGGCTTGACCGCGGTCGACCTCTTCGACCCGGCGACGGGCGCGTGGACCTCGGGGCCGCCCCTGCGCCAGGGCCGCAACCTGGCCGTGGCGGCGACTCTGCCCGATGGGCGCGTTCTGGTCGCGGGCGGCTGGGGGCCGACGGGGGCCGCCGTCGCCTCGGTCGAGATCTACGATCCCATGCTGAGCACCTGGACGTCGGCGGCGCCGATGGCCGCGACGCGGGTGGGGCATCAGCTGACGGCGCTTGCCGACGGCCGCGTGCTGGCGGCGGGCGGCTGGAACGGCACGAGCTCGCTCAACAGCGCGGAGATATACGATCCGGCCTTGGATTCCTGGTCGACGGCGGCCTCGATGGGCGAAGTGCGGGTCTATCCGGCGATCGCGCTGCTGGGCAGCGGGAAGGTGCTGCTCGCGGGTGGTTCCTTGAGCGCGACGGCCGAGGTCTACGATCCCGGAGCGAACACCTGGTCGGCGGCGGGGACGATGAGCGTGGCCCGCCAAGGCCTCCAGGCGGCCGTTCTCCCGAACGGGAAGGTCCTGGTCGCGGGCGGAGTGGGCCCCGCCGGGACGGCGGCCGCGGGCGACGTGTACGATCCCGCGGCGAACGCCTGGACCGCGACGGTCCCGCTGGCCCAGGCGCGCCGCGGCCACGCCATGGCGACGGTCAACGGGGCGCCGATGGTCATCGGCGGGGAGAACGCCGCGACGGACTTCGCCACGACCGAGATCTACGACGCCGGGACGAACGCCTGGCGCGCGGGGCCGTCCCTGACCGGGACGAGGACCTGGCCGCAGGCGTCGGCGCTCGACGACGGGCGGCTCGTCGTCGCCGGCGGGCGCCGGGGGCTGACCGGCGGAACCAATCTGAATACGGCCGAACTGCTGAGCGCTCCCACCGCGCAGATCCTCGCGACCGGCGTGGCGGTGGCCGACCCGCAGAACCTGAGCGGGACTTGGGACCTGGCGGGAGCCGCGACGGGCTACTGGGACGTGGTCGTCACGGGGCCGGACGGCCGCGTTGGGCGACTCTCCGGCGGCTTCCTGGCCGTCTCGACGCCGGTCGCGCCCTCGGGCTTCGCGGGAGCGGCGGTCTCGGCCTCGGCCATACTCTGGAGCTGGACGGATACCTCGAAAGACGAAACCGGCTTCAGGGTCGTGTCCGGGACGATCAGCCTGTCGGGCGACCTCGCGGCGGGCGCGACTTCCTGGCTGCAGTCGAGCCTGGGCGGCAACGAGGCGTCCGGGCCGTTGTCCGTGCAGGCGTTCAACCTTGCCGGAACCGTGAACTCCTCGACCGCGACGCGGACGACCTTGGCGGCGGTCCCGGCGGGCCTGGCGGCCGCCGGCGTCCATCTGACCAGCGGCACCGTGACCTGGAGCGCGGGCACGAACTCGACCGGCACGGTGTACCGGCTCGAGCGCTCGACCGGGACGGGGTACGGCGTTCTCCTGTCCGCCGCCGCGACGTCCTATCTCGACGCGAACCTGACGCCCGCCGCGACCCATTATTACCGCGTGCTCGCGGTCAACGGCGAGTCCCTCGTCACCGCCTATTCCTCGTCCATCGCGGTCGTCGCCCAGCCCCTGCCGCTCGTTCCCGGCGCGCCCGGGACGCCGGCGGGAACCGCGCTGGGCGTCTCCTCGGCGGCCTGGACCTGGGCCTTGGCGAGCGGCGCGAGCTCTTACAACCTCTTCCGCTCCTCCGACAACGGCTTCCACGCCGCCGCGTCGACCGGCGCGCTGACGCTCACCGCGCTGGCGCCGAACACGGCTTACGGCCTGCGGGCCGCGGGCGTCAATCTCGCGGGAAGCGGCCCGCTGTCGGCCGCGGCGACGGTCTACACCTTCGCCGCAGTCCCGGCCGGCGCGGCGGCCGCGTCGATCGCCTCGACGAGCCTCGTCGCCTCGTGGGGGCTCAACGGCAATCCCGCGTCGACCACGGCCCAACTGGACCGTTCGACCGACGCCGTCGCGTACTCGACCTTGACGGTGGCGGCCCTGACTTCTTACGCCGACGCCGATCTGCTCGGCTGCACGACCTACTACTACCGCGTGCGCAACCTCAACGGCGACGGCGTGCCGACGGCCTACGCCTCGTTCTCGGGCGTCACGGCGAACACGATCCCCAGCCCTCCGGCGGGGCTGACCGCCTCGGCGAACGCGGGGGGGACCGTCGGCCTCGCCTGGGGTCTGTCGCCGACGGAGGGCGTCACGGGCTACCGCCTCTATTGGGACGCCGGCACGGGGACGGTCTCCTATGGCGCGCCGATCGCCGTGCTCGGCTCGACCGAGACGGCGTTCACGACGGCCGTGCTGACCTCGAGCGCGTCCTACACCTTCGCCCTGCGCGCGGCGCACCGATGCGGCACGGTCGAGACCACGGGGGCGCTCGCGATGTCCGGCGCCGCCGCGGCGCTCCCGGCCGTGCGCGCCGCGGTCAAGGAGCCCGACTCGGGCCGGCGCATCGACGGCAACCGCGTCACGATCCTGGGCGAGCTGCTGTACGGCGCGCCGTCGGACGTCCAGCAGGTGGCTTACCAATACAAGGCGGCGGCCGACTCCGTTTGGCTCGACGTTCCCGCCGCGAACGTCAATCACCCCAACCCCGACCTGGATTTCCCGTACTTCGTCCATTGGGACGTGACCGCCCTCCCCGCGGGGGACTACGACCTGCGCGCGGTCGCCTACGACCGGGCAGGGGTCCCCGACCCCGCCCCGCCGGCCGTGCGCGTCGCCGTCGACCCGATCACCCCCGACATCGACGAGGGCACGACCGTCGACGGCAAGATCAAGAAGGACCAGAGGGTCGCGAACACCGTGACGAACGTCGTCGACACGGCCGGCTCGGGGGCGGACGACCCGACCGTGCGCGTGACGATACCCGCCGGGGTCGTGACCTCGGCCACGGCGACGGTCTCCGTGATCGCCAACCCCACGATCACGACCGCCGCCCCGTCGGGGCAGAGCCTCGTCGGCTCGGCCGTCAAGATCGACCTGTCCAACGGCCAGACCGCCCTCAACGGCACCGCGGAGATATCCCTGACCTATCCCGAGACCGTGAGGTTCCCGTCCCGGCTCCAGATCTACTACCTCGACGAGGTGAACGGCCGGTGGACGAGAGACTTCACCAGCACGGTGGACACGGCCAGCCGCACGGTCACCGGACGGACGCCCCACTTCAGCACGTTCGCGATCATGCTCGGCGCGGCGTTCTCCCCGAACCTCGACAGCGTGCAGGCCTACCCCGTGCCGTACAAGCCCAACGGGTCGAACCCCGATGAAGGCCGTGCTTTCTCTCCCGGCGACGCGAACTCGGGCATCATCTTCGCCAACCTCGCCTCTGGCTCCGAGATCAGGATCTACACCCTCACGGGGCGGCTGGTGTCGAGCCTCGACAGCCCCGCCGCCGCCGGGACCTTGCGCTGGGACGCGCGCAACCAGGACGGGCGAGACGTCGCCTCGGGCGCTTATTTCGCCGTGATCTCCGCTCCCGGTCAGAAATCCGTGGTCAAGAAGCTGGTGATCATCCGATGAGGCTCTCCTCCGCGCCGGCGGCGCTCCTCCTGGCGGCCCTCCTGGGCGCCGGGGCGGCCCGCGCCCAGTCGTCGGGCGGGGCGGAGGCCTTCGACTTCCTGCGCCTCGACGCCAACGCCCGCGCCGTGGGCATGGGCGGGGCCTACACGGCGCTCGCGACCGACTCCAACGCCCTGCTCTACAACCCCGCCGGCCTCGCCCGCGTGCGCGTCAACGAGGCGACCTTCATGCACAACCAGCACGCGCAGGGCGTCGGCCAGCAGTACATCGGCGTGGCGCTGAAGAGAGGCTTCGGCTTCCAGTTCAACTACGCGAGCCTGGGCGACGTGCCGCGCACGACGCTCTCCAACCCCGGCGGGACGGGCAGCCGCCTCAACGTCAGCGACACCTCCCTCGGCGCGGGCTACGGCCGCGAGCTCACCCCGGAGCTCTCCGTCGGCGGCGG
>Ga0255338_1004945_pt1 | contig 12957 bp, 6 predicted proteins | sample MeOH1_35cm_T4_19_FD_203715 | JGI IMG/M metagenome (GOLD analysis project Ga0255338, IMG submission 203715) | Sandy soil microbial communities from University of British Columbia, Vancouver, Canada - MeOH1_35cm_T4_195 | ecosystem: Engineered > Artificial ecosystem > Sand microcosm > Unclassified ...
CCATGGGTGACGATGACCCCGTTGGCCCGTTCGTCGAGTACAACTTCCGCATCGATCGTAAACGACTTTCCAACCGTGTTCGGCGCCACGCTTGTTGGCAAACGAGATACTGATCCCTTGAAGGAGAACCCTTTACCCTCCGGAATAGCCGACGGACGGCCCTTTGGACCTTCCCACGGAGCATGGATCGGCAGGATATTGTTCCCCTTCGCTTCTGCCCAGAAAAGCGTCTGCATCTCTTTCAATTTCTGCGGATCGCGCTTAGCGAGATTGATCGATTGAGAATAGTCGGTTCGAAGGTCGTAAAGCTCCCACTCCCGTCCCTCATTCCCCTTCTTCTGATCGGGTTTGAAAAAATCCCAGGGCGCTTCAAGTGGGACCGTCCCGGCCCACCATCCATCATGATAGATGCCCAGATTCTGCATGGTTTCAAACACCTGCGTTCGCCTGTGCGATGGTTCCTTGGGGCTGTCAAAACTATAGGCCATGCTAACGCCATCCAGTGGTTTCTGCGGTACACCGTCCAGCGTGGCAGGAGCTTTCACTCCGGTCGCCTCCAATATGGTCGGAACGATGTCCGACGCGAAATGAAACTGCGTCCGCACTTTTCCGACATCCTTGATCCGGGCCGGCCAGGAGATCACGAGGTCATTTCGGACACCACCCAAATGCGATGCGGTCTGCTTGTAATATTGGAAGGGCGCGTCCATCGCCCAAGCCCACCCCGCCGGATAATTCCCATAGGAACGCGGCCCACCAAGATCTTCGATATGGGCAAGCATTTCCTCCACCGTCTCATCGAAACGGTTCATGAAGGCCTGCTCGTAAAGGGATCCGGTTGCACCGCCTTCGGCACTGGCGCCGTTGTCACCCTGGCTGAAAATGACGAGCGTGTTGTCGAGTGCCCCCGTATCCTTGAGGGTCTCAATAAGCTTCCCAATTTGCGCATCGGCAAAGGCCAGTTGCGCTGCATATACCTCCATCATCCGGGCAAACAGGCGCTTCTGATCGGAGCTGAGCGAGGACCAGGCCGGAAGAAAGGAGGGACGCGGCGTCAGCCTGCTGGTGACCGGGATGATCCCCATCGCCTTTTGCCGGCGATAGCTTTCCTCTCTGATGCGATCCCAACCTGCATCGAACTTGCCTTTGAAGCGATCGATCCAATCTTTCGGGACATGATGGGGGGCATGGGTACTCGCTGACGCGAAGTAGAGGAAAAAGGGACGGTCAGGCGCCAGCTGCCGTTCCTGCCTGATCCAGTCCGAAGCCTTATCCGCAAGGTCAGCGTCCAGAATGTAACCCGGCGAATTCGGAGGCGCCACTGGTGTCGTGCCGCGGTAGAGGGCCGGATGATATTGATCCGTGTCGGCACTCACGAACCCATAATAATCTTCGAAACCCATGCCGGTTGGCCAGCGATCGAACGGTCCTTCGGGTCCCTCCTCCCAGTCCGGGATCAGATGCCATTTGCCGAATGCAGCGGTTCGAAACCCGTCCTGGCGCAAAATTTTCGCGACAGTAGCGGCAGATGGCGGGATGAAACCCGTATAGCCAGGATAGCCGGTCGGGGCATTCGTGACGCGCCCCATGCCGACATTATGCGGATTGCGTCCCGTCAGCAATGCCGCGCGCGTCGCCGAACAAATGGCGCTGTTGTGATAGGCGTTGTAGCGCAGGCCGCGTCGCGCCAGATCGTCATAGGTTGGCGTGGGTACAGGGCCACCGAATGTCGAGCCGGCGCCAAACCCGACATCATCGGTAAGGATCACCAGCACATTTGGCGTATCTTTGGCCGGTACAGGCGTGCGCGGCCATGCGGAGGGAGCCTCCTGCGCGGGTGCCTGCGCCGCGCCAGGAGCGAGCGGAGTCAGCGCCAGGACCATAAGGCTCATCGCATGGATCTTCCGCAACCTGCCCGCCATATAATCCTGCCCTTTCGCAACATTCTCGCTCGCCGCGCCCGGCACTCGGGCGCGGCGAGCCTCACTTCATACCCCGATCAGAACCGGAACGTCAGGTCAGCGCCATAAGTGCGGGGCGCGCCATAGGAACCGCGAAAACCCGTGCCGGACGCCACGACGTCATCGAAATAGCGCTCCCGGAACAGATTATTGACCCAGAAGCCGGCCGACCATCGGCCACCATCCGGCTCGTAGCCGATACGTGCGTTGACCAGATGATAGGCCTTCTGCCGCAGAACTTCGGTCGACGGGTTTGCAATGAAATCGAATTTATAGCTGCCCTTGTAGGAATAGGCGATGTTGACCGGCACTTTTGCGTTACCGACCGGGATCGAATAGTTGACCGACGCATAGGCAGAAAAGGCCGGCGCCCGAAGCAGGCTTTCCCCATCCGCATCATAGGGAATATCGATCATGCCTGGCCCGGAACCGCCCGGTTGCAAGGCGCGGAACACCTTCGCGGTGGCTAGGTCATAGTTGCGATATTCCGAATGCTGCCAGGCAAAGCCGCCCGAGAAGGTCAGGTCGCGCGTGACGTTCCAGGTCAGATCGGCGTCGACACCATAAAGACGCGCATTCGCCGCATTCTGCGTGATGATGACCGCACTGCCCTCGGTCGCGGCGCGAGACACCTGAAGATCCTTATAGTCATAATAATAGCTGGACAAGGTCAGGCGGACCTTACGGTCAAAGAGGCTGCTCTTGAGCCCCACCTCGTACATGTCGAGCACTTCCGGATTGACCGGCGCCAATCCGCCATAGGGATAATTATAACCGCCACTCTTAAAGCCGCGCGCAAACTTTGCATAAAGCATCGAGTCAGCGAAACTATATTCAAGGGTCGCGGTAGGCGTGAACTTCGACCAGGATGCCTCATCCGAATTAGAGGGCGAGACGGTGGGAATGCCGTTATAGTTGGAGGGGGTCAAGCTGACCGCCTTCTTATCCTTCGTGTAGCGGCCACCCACGACCAGTTTCAATGCGTCGGACACCTTCCAGCCCAACTGCCCAAAACCGGCATAGGAAGTTGTCTTGACGAACTGATGCCCCTGCGAGAAGAGACGGGATCCGTTGTCGATGAAGATATCATAGCCGGTCTTGTCGTTGAAGTAGTAAAGACCGGCGATCCATTCGATCGGCCCGTCATTATCTGAACTGATCTGCAATTCCTGAGCGAAGGTCTTGGTTTTCTCCTTTACGAATGCGTCGACCAGAATTGCACTGGTGCCGTCACCATCGAAACTCAGGACATTGTTGAGATCGGCATAGGTGGTGATCGAGGACAGCCGAGCTCCCCCCAGATCGATGCCCAGATCAAACTCGCCAGCGAACTCGCGCTTCTTGATCGATCGATCGACCTGGCTCGACACTTGCTTGATGCCCACGCCCGTCGTCCCGCCCCGAACGATACCGGTATGATATTGCAGCGGACCCAGCGCGACCGTGTCATTGCCCGCCTCATCATTCTGACGCCAATAGCTGAGCGTCAGATTGGCGTCGACCGTGCCATTGTCGAACCGCGCCTTGCCGCGAACGGCAGACATATTCTTGTCGTCCCATTCGCGCCGGCCGCGCGGATCGATGTTGGTGGCGAAACCGTCATGCTGGTCGGTCATGCCCGCGATGCGGATGCCGAAGCTGTCGGAAATCGGCATATTGCCCATCGCCTGCACCGTCAGATGGTTGTAATTGCCATATCCGGCCTTGAACATGCCTTCAGCCTGGTCGCTCACCTCATTGGTGATCACCCGGATGGCGCCCGCCGATGCATTGCGACCGAACAAAACGCCCTGCGGCCCCTTGAGAACCTCGACGCGCTGCACGTCGAACAGGTCGAGCGAAATCGCGGTCTGCCGCGAAATATAGCGCCCGTCGACATAGGTTGCGACGCTCGGATCGAAGCCGTTCTGCAACAGGCGGCTGCCGACGCCGCGGATGAAGGGCTGGACGTTCGGACCCGTATTGTTGATGATCAGCGAGGGGGTCGCGACCTGAATGGCCTGAACGTTCGCGATGCCCGCCTTGGCCAGAGTATCCCCGCTGAAGGCGGAAATCGCGACCGGCACGCTCATCATGCTTTCGCTGCGACGCTGCGCAGTCACGACGATGTCCCCGACATTCGGTTCGGCCGCCTGCGGCGCATCCGCCTGTGTCCCTGCCGCCTGGGCCATCGCCGCTACCGGCAATGCAGCCATGACGATCGGAACAAGCGCCACCCCGGCGCGTGCCATCATCAACCTGCTGCCCATATTCCTGCGTCCTGTCATTGTCCTCTCCTCCCTCTTGGCCGCATATCGCGGCTTTTCGTCACAAGACGTCCGACGTGCCAAAACGCGCTGACGTCTGTGTTGCTTTGCCTAATTCTCCATGTCGAAGGTGACGCTCTTGAGCTCACCGCCGAATTTGCTGTTCGCGATCGTATAATCCTTGTTCACCGGCGAGAGGCTGTCCTGCCCGACATCGAACCCCTCATAGAGCGAGATGCGGGCGAACAGCGTCGCGTCGATCCGGCCGGAACCCACCTGCTGCCCGTCGGCATAGAGCGTCATCGTGCCGCCCGAACCACCCTTGGGCTGATCGGTCTTGAAAACGGCCTTGAGTTGATGATCGCCCGGCGCCAGCGCCTGACCGCCGCGCACCTGATATTGCCGCTGGCCGATGGCATTATAGTGAAAGACGGGCACGCCCTTGTCGAGATAGAGGGCATAACCACCGAATTTGCCGCCCTGCGTCACGATCACGCCGTTAGTATCGGCATTCTGCAAAGCCATGTCGGCGGTGATGGTGTAGCTGTGCCCGATCGTTTCCGGTGCGGCGCGCGGCGGCACACGGGTCAGGCCGGGCTTGTAGGTGAAGCTGGTCCGAGTTCCCCGCAGGCTGGGAACACCGGCCGCACCTTCGGTCGCGCTATGGATCGGCAGGATCTTGTTGCGTGCCGCTTCGGCCCAGAAAATCTGCTGCATCTCGCGCAGCTTCTTGGGGTTGGATTTGGCCAGATCCTTCGACTGGGAATAGTCCTCCGCAACATGGTAAAGTTCCCAGTTGCGATCATTGGGATCGGTGGTGCCGACCGTCTTGAAAAATTCCCAGGGCGCGTTGGTAGGCGTCGTGCCCGCCCACCAGCCGTCATGATAGATGCCCAGATTCTGCATGATCTCGAATACCTGGGTGTGGCGCTGCGACGGCGCGGCGGGCGCGGTATAGGTGTAAGCCATGGAAATGCCGTCGATCGGCATCTGCTGCACACCATTCAGAACCGCAGGAGCCTGTACGCCCGCCGCGTCGAGAATGGTCGGTACAATGTCGGTCACATAATGGAACTGCGACCGTAATGTGCCGACATCCTTGATCCTTGCCGGCCATGAGATGATCATTCCATCACGCAGCCCGCCAAAGTGAGAAGCGGTCTGCTTATAATATTGGAACGGGGTGTTCATCGCCCAACCCCAGCCGGTCGGATAATTATTATAGGCTTCCGGCCCGCCAATCTTGTCGATATTCTGAACCAAGTCTTCGAAAGGCTCGGCATATTGGTTGATGAAGGCCTGTTCGTAGAGCGAACCCTGCTTGGCGCCTTCGCCGCTGGCGCCATTATCGCCCTGCACAAAGACGATCATCGTGTTGTCGAGCTGCCCTTCGGCCTTCAGATGATCGATCACCCGGCCAATCTGCGCGTCGGCATAGGCCAACTCGGCGGCATAGGCCTCCATCAGGCGTGAAAACACCTTCTTCCTCTCCGGCGGCAGCGACGACCAGGCCGGAATGAAGGCAGGTCGCGGCGTCAGCTTCGCGTCGGCGGGAATGACGCCCAGCTTCTTCTGGCGCGCGAAGCTCTGTTCGCGCATCAAGTCCCACCCCTGATCGAACTGCCCGCGGAACTTGGCGAGCCATTCGGCCGGCGCCTGATGCGGGGCATGGGTACTGCCGGTGGCGTAATAGATAAAGAACGGGCGGTCGGGCGCCAGTTGCTTCTGCTGATCGATCCAGGCGATCGCATGGTCGGCCAAATCCCGATCCAATATATAGGCCGGATCATTGTGCGGCGGCTCGACCGGCGTCGTGCCGTTCATCAGCGATGGCGCGAACTGGTCCGTGTCGGCACCAATGAAGCCGTAATAATATTCGAAACCCTGCTGTGTCGGCCAGCGGTCGAACGGCCCGGCCTGGCTTTCTTCCCATTCGGGGACGAGGTGCCACTTGCCGATTGCTGCGGTCATATAACCGTTCTGTTTCAGCATCTCGGCGACGGTGCCCGCCGATTTGGGCATGACGCTGGTATAGCCTTCATAGCCTGTCGGCGCGTTGGTGACGGTCCCCATGCCGACCGCATGTTCGTTGCGCCCCGTCAGCAGCGCGGCGCGGCTCGCCGAACAGATCGCCGCATTATTATATTGCGTATAGCGCAGCCCGCGCTGCCCCAAGGCATCGAAGGTCGGCGTGGGGACCGGACCGCCATAGGCGCTCGAAGCACCATAACCCACATCGTCGGTCAGGATCAGGATAACATTGGGCGCGCCCTTGGGCGCCTGGGGCTGCCTCGGCCAACTCGGCTTCGTGTCCGCAGCGACCCGCCCCGCGAATTGCGACGAGGGCATTTGCGGCTGTGGCATCACGGTCTGGGCAAGGAGCGATGCAGGCAGAAGAGCAACAGCGGCGCCCGAAGCGGCCAACGCCACCCGGCGTCGCCACATCCTGCGCGACGCGATGTTCGCGCCGGTCACTCGATCGGATTGCCACATGGTCAACGTCTCTCCCTCATCTCATTTTCAATGTCCGGAAGCGGCGGCAAATTATCGATGCCCCCGGATCGGGGATGGGATTGAAGGCAGGCATATGAAGCGCGCATTCAGACCCTCTCCTGCTGCATGACCGGCCCTGCAGGCCGCCTTTCTTATGCAAACGGACAGCGGCACGGCGAACAACAGCAACCGTCAGCCAGTCTCGCTGGAGACATACCTAATCTCTATTAGATTTTAATGCAAGTGTTACATAATTTTTTCCGTTATGCGCGGCGGATTTTCTGGCCCCGGCCATCCGTTCAACGCAGTGCAGGAGCCTTTCCCAGCACCGCCATGTCACGCGGAAAATCCCGTCATCACCCCCGAAAGGGCAGTTCAAGCGCCACGCTGATCTGGTCGAGAGTATCGGCAAGGGCCGCTTCCAGTTGCCCCTTCCCTCCACCCGGAATCGCGAAGGATTTATGGTTGACGAGGACTGTGAGGAAACACATCACACCTGTCACGAGACGGCGTACGATGACTTCTTCGGGGAGAAAGGCCAACCGCTCGCGAATCAGCTTCTGAACGTGGAAGAGGTGCAATGGCACAGGCGGCTCTGGCGGATCGGTGAGTGGCCCCAACGGTGGCCGATAGCGGAAAAGATATTGCGTCAGAAATTCCGCGTAGTTGTACCGGCCATCCGCATCGGTCAGTTCGAGATGAGGAAGGCAGATGACCTCCATCAAGGTCCGGATATCGCCCAAAAGGCCGTTTTTCTCCGCCCGCTCCAGCATTTTCCCGCGCTGCTCCTCCATTTGAAGCATGCGGTGGGTGAACAGGCTTTCGAGCAACTCGTCCTTGCCGCCGAAATGATATTGGACGCTCGACATATTCGACAGGCCGGCCGCCGTGGAGATTTCCCGAAGCGAAGTGCCCTCGATCCCCTGGCGCGCGAAAAGCCGCTCCGCCGCGCCCAGAATACGCTCTTTCGTCCTGTCACTTTTCGCCACGCGCACCGGCACCCTCACTTCGAAAGGCGAACTGACCTCCGCTTACCATCCATCCGCCAGCCCTTCCCGCCTTGCAAGCCGGAATGAGCCGCTCAGCCGGATTGACGCAGAAGCAGTGTTGACAATCTGTCCGGCAAAAATCAATCTAATTTACGTTAGGCAAATCGACGGCCGATCCCGCCTTCTCAAGAAGAATTAGACTGGAGAGCAGCAAGGTGAAAGTGAATGAGCTCAGGCGGGAGAGGCGGCCCAGCGTGCGTCATGAAGGCGCGGCACTCCGCATTGGCAGTTTGCTCGGCACGATCCTGCTTGCCTTGTTCGGTTTCGCCATGCTGGCGGGTGGGATCATGCTCATCGGCGTCGGCGGATCAGCCTATTATGCGGCAGCGGGCATATTCATGGTGGCCGCAGCGTGGCTGCGCCTGCGGAACAGCCGGTGGGGCAAGCCCGTCTACGCGGCCTTTCTGCTGCTGACGCTTCTGTGGACATATTGGGAAACAGGCGGAACGGGATGGGGACTGCTGCCCAGGTTGCCGTTGCCGCTGCTGTTCGGTCTCCTCTTCCTCCCTCGGCACATAAACGACAGGCTGTCGCGGCGGCCCGCATTGACCGGCGCCGTGGCGACGGGCGTGCTCGCGGCGGGCGTCCTGACAATCATGCTCTGGCCCGAGACAAGCGCGCCATCGCAGGCAGAGCCTGTGGGCGGTCGGGTCACAGACGCCTCCTGGCAATATTTCGGCGGCGATCTTTCCGGCACCCGCTTCAGCACGGCCGACCAGATCACGCCCGCCAATGTCAGCGGCCTCAAGGTCGCCTGGACCTACAGCACCGGCGCGATCAACGAAGTCGGCAAGGGCGGCATGCAGGCGACACCGATCAAGGTCGGTGAAGCACTCTACATCTGCACCGGCTTCAACGACATTGTGGCGCTCGACGCCGAGACGGGGCGGCAAATCTGGCGCCATGCTTCCGGAACGGACCTCACAGGGGTCAAGAGCGCGGGCTGCCGAGGCGTTGCCTATTATAAAACCCCCGGCGGCGTGGGCGAATGCGCCGAACGGATCATCACCAACACCGTCGATGCCCGGCTGCTGGCGGTCGACCGCTTCACCGGGCAGTCATGCCAAGACTTTGGACGGAATGGCGAAATCTCCCTGCTGACGGGCATGGCCGTGGACATAAAAGGCTATTATTATCCGACCTCCGCTCCCACCATTGCACGCGGCAAGATCATCCTTGGCGGCTGGGTGACGGACAATCAATATTGGGGCGAACCATCGGGCGCGATCCGCGCCTTTGACGCGCGGACCGGCGCATTCCAGTGGGCGTTCGACATCGGCCGGCCCCATGACCATGGCCAGCCGACGGGCGGCAAGACCTATACGCGCTCGACACCCAATAGCTGGGGACCGATGAGCGCCGACGAGGCGCTGGGGCTGGTCTACGCCCCGCTCGGCAATCCGACGCCTGACTATTATGGCGCGCGGCGCCGCCCCTTTGATGAGCAATATGGCACGTCAGTGGTGGCGATCGATCTCGAAACCGGCGCTTCGCGCTGGGTGTTCCAGACCGTCCACCATGATCTGTGGGACTATGACGTCCCCGCGCAGCCCACGCTGATCGATATCGACATCGGCGGCAAACCCCGCAAGGCGCTGCTTGCGCCGACCAAGCGGGGCGCGATCTTCCTCCTCGACCGCGAAACCGGCAAGCCGATCGCGCCTGTGACCGAACGGCCAGTGCCTCAGACCGGCACCGTGCTGGGCGAACGCTTGTCGCCGACCCAGCCCTTCTCCAGCCTGGCCTCACTGATCGGCGAACCGCTGAGCGAGGCGCGCATGTGGGGCCTGACCCCGTTTGACCAGCTATGGTGCCGGATCAAATTCAGGGAGGCGCGTTATGAGGGGATTTTCACCCCTCCGGGCCTTACGCCATCCATCACCTATCCCGGCTATCTGGGCGGCACCAACTGGGGTGGCCTGACCGTGGACAAGCGCACGGGCCGGCTGATCGTCAACATGAGCCATGTGCCAAATTACACCCGTCTGATCCCACGCAGGCAGGCTGACGCGATGGGCGTGGAACCGGTCCACCCCGGCGGCAAGGGGAATTTCGCCGTCATGGCGCAGATGGGCACCCCCTATGCGGCCGCCAGCAAGCCTTTCCTTTCGCCCTTGGGCGTGCCGTGCAACCAGCCGCCCTTCGGCCGGATCGCTTCCATCGACATCCGCACGGGCAAGATGCTGTGGGCCGAGACGCTGGGCACGACGCGCGACGCGGGGCCGTTTGGCGTCGCCTCCCACCTGCCGCTGCGGACGGGCATGCCCAATACGGGCGGACCGATCTCGACCGCCGGAGGGCTGACCTTCATCGGCGCGACGCAGGACCGAGCGATCCGCGCCTTCCAGAGCCGGACAGGGCGCCTGCTGTGGACCGCGCGCCTGCCCGCTGGCGGACAGGCGACGCCGATGACCTACCTATCCGCGCGCAGCGGGCGGCAGTTCGTCGTCATCTCGGCCGGAGGAAACAAGCTGCTGGGCAGCAAATTGGGCGATCAGATCGTCGCCTTTGCCCTCCCCAGCAAATAGGATGGCAGCCTGCCCGCCGCCGGCGAGGCGGCGGGCAGAAGGCTTTCAATCGATCACCCGCTCGATGACCATGGCGATCCCCTGCCCGCCGCCGATGCACATGGTGACAAGGCCATAGCGCCCCGCAATCCGCTCCAGCTCATAGAGAGCCTTGACCGTCAAAATCGCGCCCGTCGCACCGACCGGATGGCCGAGCGAAATGCCGGACCCGTTGGGATTGACCTTCTCGGGATCGAAGCCGAGCAGATGGGCGACGGCACAGGCCTGCGCCGCAAAGGCTTCGTTCGATTCGATGACATCGACCTGATCGAGCGTCACGCCAGCCCGCTCCAGCGCGATCGGCACGGCCTTGACCGGCCCGATGCCCATGCGATCGGGCTGGACCCCGGCATGGCCCCATCCCAATATTCTGGCTCTGGGCTTCAACCCCTTTTCCCTGACCGCCGCCTGCGAGGCGAGGACCAGCGCCGCCGCGCCGTCATTGATGCCGGACGCATTGCCCGCCGTGACCGTGCCACCCTTCTGGAACACGGCCTTGAGCTTGCCCATATCCTCCACATTCGCGCCACCGCGGACATGCTCGTCCGTGTCGAACAGCTGCACGCCCTTGCGGTTCCTGATCTCGACGGGCAGTATCTGCTCCCTGAAGCGTCCTTCCGCCTGCGCAGTCGCCGCGCGCTGGTGGCTGAGCACCGCCAGTTCGTCCTGCATGTCCCGTGTGATATGATGGTCGGCGGCCACATTCTCCGCCGTCACGCCCATATGCATGCCTTCGAACGGGTCGGACAGCACAGCCGTCAACGCGTCGACCATAGCGACATCGCCCATTTTCTGTCCGAAGCGCGCCGCAGCCATATGATAGGGCGAGCGCGTCATCGATTCGGCGCCCCCGGCCACGGCAATGCCGCATTCCCCCAGCGCGATCATCTGCGCGGCGGAAATAATGGCCTGGACACCCGATCCGCACAGCCGGTTGAGCGTCAGCGCGGGCGCTTCGACAGGCACGCCTGCCCCAACCGCTGCGACGCGGGCGAGATAGGCATCCTTGGGTTCGCTGGGAATGACATTGCCCATGACGACATGCTGCACGGCATCCGGCACCAGCCCCGCGCGCCGGACGGCCTCCGCGATGACCAGCGTGCCAAGACGAGCGGGCGGAATATCCTTCAGGCTGCCGCCGAAATCGCCGATGGCGGTGCGAACGCCCGACAATATGTAGATCGGTTCCATAATCTCTCCTCTCACCGCGGCGCCATGCGCAGCGCGCCGTCAAGACGCACCGAAGCCGCGTTCATGTAACCATTGCCGATCAGGAACAGCACGGTCTCGGCATATTCCTCCGGCTTTCCCAGACGCTTGGGAAAGGGCACCGTCGCGGCCAGCGAATCCTGAACATTCTGCGGCAACCCGGCGAGCATCGGGGTACCCAATATCCCCGGCAGGATGACGTTGCAGCGAATACCGTCGCCCATGAGATCGCGGGCGATCGGCAGCGTCATGCCCTTCACCCCGGCCTTAGAGGCGGCATAGGCCGCCTGTCCGATCTGCCCATCCTCGGCAGCGACGGAAGCGGTGTTGATGATGACGCCCCGCTCACCATCCTCCAGCGGATCGAGCGTCAGCATGCCCGCCGCCGATTTGGCGATGCAGGCGAAGGTTCCCACCAGATTGATGCTCACGGTGCGCATGAAGGCCGCGATGCGATGGGCAACAGGCGCGCCGCTTTCCCTGTCGCGGCTGGCCGTCTTTTCGCCCGACGCGATGCCCGCGCAGTTGACGAGAATGCGCTCCTGCCCCTGCGCATCGCGCGCCTTGGCAAAGGCAGCGTCGACCGATGCCTCATCGGTCACATCGACGGCGCAAAACAGGGCGCCAATCTCAGCCGCCAGCGCTTCGCCGCGCTCGGCATTCACGTCGAAGATCGCGACTCTGGCCCCGGCGCCCCGCAGCGCCCGCGCCGTCGCCTCACCCAATCCCGATGCGCCGCCGGTCACGACGGCGGGCATGTCCTTGATCCGCATTTTCTCTCTCCTGTGGATATGGCTTCAGGCCTGTGTCGGGCCAAGCCTTAGCGGCATGCACATGACGGCCACGATCTGCTCCATCGTGTCCTCCAGCGCTTCCTCGAACGTCTCCCCGAACATCTCCCCGTCCGTGCCATGATGGCGGACCAGGATGTTGAGGAACATGAGACTGATGCTGATGAGCCGCCGCTGCGCGACATGCGGCGGCAGATAATCAACCCGATCGCGCAGCAGATGGAGCGCGCGGGTCAGATGGGGCGGCTCCGATCCGCTGAAATCGCCAAATTCCGGAGAACGGCTTTGCAGCAGATACTGGCTGAGGAAGCTGGCATAGCTATGGTTGCCATCGGCGTCCTGAAGGTCGAGCTGCGGCAGCAGGATGATCTCCAATATGGTGCGCGCATCCTTCAGCCGCCCGCCTGCTTCCGCCCGGCGCAACAGGGCGCCGCGCGCGTCCTCCATCTGATCCATGCGAAAGTCGAAGATGGCGCGCACCAGACCCTCACGCGATCCGAAATGATATTGCACCGCCGCGTGATTGCCCTGCCCGGCCTGTGCGGCAATCTCGCGCATCGAGGCACCATGGATGCCGCCCTTCGCAAACAGCCGCTCACCGGCGAGGATGAGGCGGGTCTTGCCGTCGAGACTTTCGGTCG
>Ga0255338_1004946_pt1 | contig 12956 bp, 14 predicted proteins | sample MeOH1_35cm_T4_19_FD_203715 | JGI IMG/M metagenome (GOLD analysis project Ga0255338, IMG submission 203715) | Sandy soil microbial communities from University of British Columbia, Vancouver, Canada - MeOH1_35cm_T4_195 | ecosystem: Engineered > Artificial ecosystem > Sand microcosm > Unclassified ...
TCCGTCAGCCTAGACACCCGCGTCCTCCTTCACCGGCGGCAGGACCGTTCCCTGGTCCGCGATCTTCCGCGGCATCGTGCGGGCGACCTCGGCCTCGGCGTTCTTGACCAGGTCCGCGACGAGCTTCTTGAACTCGGGCGTCTGCTCCGCGGCGGGCGCGGCGGCCGGCGTCTCGCCGCCGCGCGCGGCCATCAAGGTCTGCGTCACGATGAGCGAGGAGATCTTCGAGTTGAAGCGGCCGACGAGGAAGCGGTACTCCTGGTTCAGGAGCTCGTTGCCGAACTCCCCCGCCAGCGCCGCGACCTGCTCCTTGCCGGCGTCGCGGCGCTTGGCCTCGATGGTGACGGTGTAGTCGGACTTCGACTCCTCGAGGTAGACGTTGACCTTGTTCGACAGGACCTGCGCGGCGATGAGCAGCGCGTCCTTGGAGTAGATCTTCTTCGCGAGCTTCATCTTCATCGGACGACCTCCGGTTCGCCGGCGGGGACGTTCCCGCTCTCCTGCCAGCGGCACTGGTCCCGCTCGAGCCACTTGTCCAGCACCTTGCGCGAGCGCGGGTCGCGCAGCTTGCGGAAGATCACGTCGAAGACGCCCATGTGGGAGACGCACCAGCCGCTCGTCGGCATCTGGCCGAACACGCTCTTCTGCGTCTCGTAGTGGAAGACGGGCTCGACGCCGCAGTACGGCTTGAAGGCGCACTGCTGGCACATCGGCTGGTTGTCGAGCGTGGACGCGGTCACGCAGGCGCGGGTCGTGGGATGGTCGATGACCGAGGTCCAGCCGTCCTTGGCGACGTCGCCGACGTTGAAGATCGGGTCGCCCTGGTGGTCCACCATGCGGCCCTCGTCGCTGACGAAGATCTTCCCGTTGTAGTTGTACGCGAGGCAGCCGAGCACCGCGCCCGCGGGCGAGCGCAGGTCCATGAAGCCCGGGTCCTCGCCCTTGACGATCTTGCTGAGCAGGATCAGCGCCATGCGCTCCATGATGTCGGACTTGCCGGAGACGTTGAGGTCGATGATGTAGTCGAGCGTGTCCTCGTAGAAGCGGACGAACTCGCCGGGCTCGTAGCCGACGTCCTTCCAGACGCGCTTCGCGTAGCCGATCGGGGAGAGCGGGCGGAGGAAGACCTGCTCGAGGCCGAGCTTCACGTAGAGGTCCACGATCTGCGGGCCGTAGTCCATGGAGAAGCGCGTCGTCGTCATCAGCGCGCCGGGAAGGTAGTACTTCTTCTTCGGGTCGGCGTTGCAGCGCTCCTGGATCTTCTCGAGCCAGTAGACGACCTTCTGCTGGGCCTCGCCGCCGCCGAGGAACGGGCGATTCTTATTATGCAGCTCGGCGGGGCCGTCGAGCGAGGTGCAGATCGAGACGTGATGGTCGAAGAGGAAGTCGAGCTTGTCCTCGGTCATCAAGGTGAAGTTGCACACCAGCGCCATCAAGAGCTTGCGGTTCCCCGCCTTCGCCTTCGCCTGCGCGTACTCGGTGATGAACTTCACGACCGGCCAGTTCAGCAGCGGCTCGCCGCCCTGGAACTCGATGCAGATCGTCGGGTTCGGCGTCGAGAAGATGAAGTCGACGGTCTTCTTGGCCGTCGCGACGTCCATGTCCGTGTCGGTGCGCGACGGGTCGACGACGCTCGAGTGGCAGTACTGGCACTTCTGGTTGCAGCGCAGCGTCACGACGATCATGTGCAGGCTCGGCCCCGGGAACCACTGGAACGAGCTCTTCTTGACGGTGTTCGCGGCGAGCTGTCGGAAGTCGAGCCGGGCCTTCAGGAAGCCGCGGCTCTCGAGCTCGGGATACAGCGGGTCGTCGGCGCCGACCTTGCCCGCCATGAAGCGCTCGAAGTCGGCGGTCGACATCATCAGGAACTGGCCCCAGTCGTTGGTCAGCAGGTGCCAGCCGCCCATGTCTCGGAAGTTGAACGCGGAGAGGTTCCCCGTCTCCACGGAGACATCCTTCGCCAATCCGGTGAGGCGGCTCATCTAAGCCTTGTTCTCCTGTTCCTGCTTCTCTTCCCAGGAGGCCTTGATGCCCTTGGGATCGGGAACGGACTTCTTCTCGTTCATCGTCTTGATCTCGGACTCGACCTCGGAGATCAGCTTCTCGATCTCGGCGCGCTGCTCGGCGGTGAGCTCCTCGGCGGCCGGCTCCGGGGCCGCCTCGGCGGCGGACGGCGGCGGGATCGTGCCGTTGGCGATGAGCACGGCCTGCTCGGCGATGAACTCGCGGACCGGCTGGTTGTTGCGGGAGATGGCCCAGCGGACCTTCTGCGAGGCGAGGTCCGAGAGGAACTCCTCGGCGAGCGCCTTGGGCGTGGTCGCCTTGGGATCCTTCGGCCGGAGTATAACGGTGATCTTGCCGGCGCGGTCTCCGCTCAGCTGGACGAACGCCTTGTCCATCATCAGGTAGGCGGCGCCGAAGACGGGCTCGAGACCTTCGGTCTTCACGTCGAGGGTGAGAGCGGCTTCGAGGGAGGATATCTTGGGGGCGACGGCGGCGGGCTTCTTCTTCGGCGAAAGCTTGGGAGCCTTTTTTGCGGTTTTCTTCTTTGATTTCATTCCAAATCCTGAACTATTAGGGAAGGCTGGCGGCCTTCGCGAAAGTGTAGCAGGATAGTCACACCATGTCAACACTCCATTTATTCAATAAATTCAAGCACTTTTCGTCATTCAGACTTTCTAAAATACGGTCCATTATTCCCATCTGGATCGAGCAAGCGGCGCTCGAAGGAGTCTGCCCCCAGAGGCCGCCTTGGTGTTTTTTGTTGACCGAAGGCGGCACCGCGCAGAACGGGCGGTACGCGCACTGCGAGCACAAGGGCTGGTCGTCGGGATGGCTCGCGGCGATCACGGCGCCGGTCGCGGGAAGGCGCGGGAGGTCCTGGTAACGCAGGGTCGACACGGAGCCGAGCGCGAGCTCCGCGTCCGCGGCCGCCTCCTCCGAGGTGTACACGCGCCCCGCCCCGTCGTAGGCGAGCTGCTCGAGGATGTCCATGCCGGGAAGGTTCCACAGCCGTCCGCCGAGGAGGCCGAGGACCCACTCGTCGCGCAGGCCCGCCCCCTCCCCGTGCTCGATCAGCCAGCCGAAGAACCCGGAGTGGAACCTCGCGAACGCCTCCGCGCCCTTCTCATCGAGGGACGAAGGGAGAAGGCGCACCGACTCGAAGCCCCAAGCCTCGAACCACCGCGCCCACGCCGCCGGCTCCGCCGCGCCGGGGCCGAGACGGGCGCGCGCGCGCTGCGCGCGGAACGCCGGGGCCTTCGCCATGTCGGGCTTCCCGTCGAGCGCGAGGTCGACGCAGCGCGTCACGCCGTGCGAGCGCAGGAAGTCCGCCTGGTCGGGCGACATCGACCGCGCGCGGGCGATCAGGAACACCGGACGCCGCGACCACTCGCCCTTGCGCCGGGCGTACTGCGCGACGAACCAGACCACGGGCCAGACGGCGTCCGCGTCGTCGAAGACCAGCTCGAGCGTGAGCTGAGGACCGGGGCAGGAGAAGACGAACTCGACGGTCCGGCGCGCCCCGTCGAGGTCCATCCCGTCGAGGAGCAGCGCGTGAGAGCCCGGGCCTTTCCACGACAGGAGGCTCCGCTCGAACTGCCGGCGGGCGGCGGCGTCGAAGTCGTAGGCCCCGGCCAGGAAGCCGCGCGGCTGCAGGACCGGCCACAGAGGGTCCTCCGGGCCGATGCCGGCCAGGAAGCGGCGGTATTCCGGGATCGTCAGGAGGGCCCAGCGCCCGTGCTCGTCGGTGATCAACACCTTCTTGCCGAGGAGCCGGAACTGGTGCGGGGCGGCGGCGCCGGGACGCGCCTTCGGCGGTTTCTCGAACGAGGTCAGCTTGCTCATCGGAGAATACCCGACGTTTTCCACAAGGAACGCCGCGACTGTTGGCGACAACAGTTCACGCTCTCGCCGTGAATACCCCTCATGACATTCCCCGTGCTTGAGCGAGCAGATCCCCGATGTCCTTGGCGCGATCCGCCTTCACCTGCGGCTCGAGCTCCTCGAGCGGGTCCGCGGGCACGGCGGGGAAGCCCTTCGCGAACAGCGGCGCGAACACGGCCTGGGTCAGCGGCGCGTTCGCGCGCACGACCCTCTGACGGTACTCGTGGTTCAAGGCCTCGTTGAGGAACTCCCCCCCCAGCGCGAGCAGCTTTTCGGGCGAGGCCTTCGCTGCGGGCTTGATCTCGACGGAGAACGCCGCCTTCGTCTCGCCGACGAACACCTGGGCGCGAGTGCCCAGCGCAAGGGCTCCCGCGGCGAGCCCCTCGGAGCCGTACAGCGGCTTGCCGAGCGTGAAGACGACGGAGCCTTTGACGAGCTTCATCGGTCCTTCCTGGACTCTTCCCACGGCCGGGCGATGCCGAGGGGGTCCTTCGGCCCCGCGTCCGCGTCGGCCTCGGCGAGCAGGGCCGCGATCTCCGCCTTCTGCTCGGGCGTCAGCGACGCCTGAGGGGCCTGCGTGCGGCCGCCCGCCGCCTCGGCGAGCAGCAGCGCGCGGCGCAGGGTTTCCGCGCGCAGGCCGAGGCCGTCGCGCGTCAGAGACCAGCGCAGGACCTGGTTGGCGTACTCGCGGCGGAACGCGGCGGCGAGCGCGGCGGGCGCCGCACCCTTCTTCGGCCAGAGCTCGACCGCGCCGCCCTTCCCCTTCCGGCTGACGAGGACGAACGCGGCCGCGGTCATGGCGTAGGCCGCCCCCAGCAAAGCGTCCTCGTCGACGGACGGCAGGCGAACGACCGCCTTCACGCGGACTCCACGGGATGGAAGGGGTCCCCGCTCAAGGTCACGGGACGCGGCTCGACGATGGGAGCGATGTCGGGCGCGCCCATGTGCTTGATGTAGCTGCGGTGGACCCCGACGCACTGGGCCTTGTACGCGCACTTCGTCCGGCAGCCCTCCTGGTAGGTGACCTTGAACCCGGCGAGCGTGTTCCAGACGAAGGGCCACAGGCGGGTCGGCACCGTGCACAGCGAGAAGTGATAGAGCCGGGCGTCCTTGAAGCGCCGGAGCTTCCCGTAGTTGCGGTCCAGGTGCGCCGCGCACTCCGACTGGGTGAACTTCAGCTGGCCTTTGTACTGCTCGGCGAAGCCCTCGATCTCCTCGAACAGGAAGACGACGCGGTCGACCCACGGGAACTCCGCGAGCAGGAAATCGAGCAGGCCGTCGAGGTAGCGCGCCTGCACCTTGGTCATGATGATCCGGATCTCGACGAGCTGGCCCGGGCGCCGGTGCTTGGCGAGGTGGCGCAGGCCCAACGTCGTCTGCGCGAAGCTCCCCGGGGTGCGCGAGATGCTCTCGTGAGTCGCCGCCGTCGGGCCGAACATCGGCACCGCGACCTCGAACGGATGCTGGCCGATGCCGCAGGTCCGCCGAGCGAAGTCCTCGTAGGCGAACATGCGCCCGTTGCTGAGCAGGCGGATGAGGTTCTGCGGGAACTCGGTGCGGATGTGGGCGAGCAGCTTCAGGAAGTCGGGATGGTTCGTCGGCTCGCCGCCGGTCAGGTTGAAGTAGTCCCGCTCCTCGTCGAACTTGACGAAGGTGCGCAGGCCGGACTTGTAATCGGCCAGCTTCTTCTTGAGCTCGTCGAAGGCGTACTTATCCGTCGTGTGCCGGAAGCCCTCGACGGGGTTCGAGCAGAACACGCAGGCGATGTTGCACTGCGGCCAGATCGGGAAGTCAGGCATGGACCAGGGGCTTCAACTCGTCGTCGCCGACGCGCTTGAGGTACTCGTTCCAGACGCCCTCGCAGCGGTCGAACAGCGAGCAGCCGGCGCATTTGGCCGGCTTGCTGCGCCCGGCGACCGCGCGGCCCGCGCCGACGTCGTCGTTCTTGAAGTCCGGGGCCCAGTGGCGCGTGCGGAAGGTCGCGACCTCGCGGATCTCCGAGATCTGGTCGAGGTGGTCCGGGAAGTGGCACAGCGGGACGTAGCGCGCGACGAAGTCCTTGGTCCCCCCGGCGCGGCCGATGTCGAGCGCTTCTCTCATGAACGGAGCTGCTTCCGAGATCCTCGGAACGAGGCCGTTGAAGTTGGTGTAGGCGCCGCCGTAGGTCGGGTCGACGAAGATGTACTCGACATGATGGATCCCGAGCTTGAGGAACAGCCGGGCGATGTCGGGGAGGTGCTTCATGTTCTGCTTGATGACCGTGCAGTTCCCGAAGATCCGCTCCAATCCTTCCTTCCTGACGTTCTCGATGCCTTTCAGAAGATCGTTGAACGAGCCCTCCGCGTACGTGAGCTCGTCGTGGAGCTTCGCGTCGTGCCCATGGATGGAGAACACGAGGTCGGTCACGCCGGCCGAGACCGTCTCCTTCGCGAACTCGGGGTACGCGAGCATGCGGCCGTTGGTGACGACGACGATGTCCTTGAAGCCGAGCTTCTTGGCGGTCTTGACGAGCGGGATGAAATCCCGGCGGATGGTCGTCTCGCCGCCGATCATCTCCAGATATTCGACGCCCTGGGCCTTCGCCGCGACCATCTCCTCGACGATCGCGCGCGTGGACTTGTCGGGGAGGTCGCGCTTGTTGAGGTCGATGCAGAAATGGCAATGGCTGTTGCAGGAGAAGCCGGTGAAGAGGACCAGTTTCTGGGTGCGCCCGCCCTGCGGAGGCGTCCAGTCGCTCATGAGCGGATGTCCCCCTTCAGCGACCAGAGGTACTTGCCCTTCACGAACTCGCGCGCGACGACGCCCATCTTGATCAAGGTCTCGGCGGCGTTGATGACCGCGTTCTCGTCCTTGCAGTCCTTGCACAGCGGCAGGGACTCGGCCACGGCCAGGAACTGCTTCGTGGTGACGTTGTTCTTGAGCTTGAGGACCTCGAGGACGCACTGCTCGTTGTCGGTCAGGACGCCGCCGCGGCCCTCGTGCTTCTCCATGCGCGGCGCGCGGGCGTCGTAGCGCTCCGGGACCTCGAGGATCGGCTTGATCTCGTCGGTGCCGAAGTAGCGCGCGTAGCTGGCGTCCCAGCCGATGCAGCGGTCGTTGTAGACGCACTTCTTGCACTCGTCCGTCTTCATCGTGTGCGCCTGCGCCGTCTGGTCGAGGTCGCGCTTCTCGCCCAGCGGGTTGACGACCATGGTGTTGAAGGCGGACCATCCCAGCATTTGCTGCTCATACCCGGGCAAAACGCAGGGCGTGAAATGCAGCAATAGGGGAGGTTTGGGATAATTGATCTTGGTGAAGACATCGTACGCCTTCTTGATGTAGGGCGCGATCTCGGTCATCGTGACGCCGATCTTCGCCCCGACCTTCGCGTTGAGCTTCATGTTGCCCTCGTAGAGAGGGGCGATGATGACGAAATTCGAGAGCTGGAGCTTGAGCAGGAACAGCTCGTAGAACTCGACGAGATGGCGGTAGTTGAGCTCGTTGAGGACGATGTTGACGCCGATGCCGACGTTGAGCTTCTTCAGGTTCTCGATCGACCGGAGATTCTTCTCGAAGGCGCCCGGGACGGCCACCAGCTTGTCGTGAAGCTCGGCCGTGTGGCCATGAAGGGAATACTTGACGAAGGTCAGCCCCGCGTCCCTCAGCGTCTTGGCGTACTCGTAGTCCGCGATGCGTATCCCGTTCGTCTGGATGCGCACGTAGCCGTAGCCGATCTTCTTGGCCAGCGCGATGAGCTTCGGCAGCTCGGGGCGGATCGTCGGCTCGCCGCCGGTGAAGCCCAGGCGGCGGTAGCCGTTCTTGTAGGCCATGTACATGAACTCGACGGCCTTCTCGAACGGCAGGTCGTTGGGCTCCTTGCGCCACTCGAAGTCCTGGGAGCAGAACAGGCACTTGGCCGAGCAGTTGTAGTTGAGCAGGATGTCGAAGCACTTCGTGCCGTCGAAGCTCTCGCGGTCGATCCGCTCGAGCTTGGGCAGCTCCGCCATGATCCGGGGAGCGTCAGCCACCGCAGGCCTCCTTGGCGTACGCGCGCGCCGCGTCGACGAACAGGTCCACCTCGGCGGCGGTGTTGTAGGCCCCGAGCGAGGCCCGCGCCGTCGCGTCGACGCCGAGCCGCCGGTGCTGAAGGTGCGCGCAGTGCTCGCCGACGCGGATCGCGATGAAGCGGCCGGGCAGCTCGTGGTTGAGGAAGAGGTTGAAGTCGACCGGAGAGAAATCCTCGTGCGCGGCGGCGAAGGTGACGAGGCCGCCCTGCGCGAGGTCGTCGACGCGTCCGAGCACGCGCACGGCGTCGAGCCCCGCGAGCCCCTCGGCCAGCCGGCGCACGAGGCCGCCGACGTGGGCGCGCAGCGGCCCGGCGGGAAGCGACTCGCGGACCTTGAGCGCCTCGCTCAGGCCGATCGCCCCGCCGAAGTTCTGCACCCCGGCCTCGAAGCGCCCGGGAGCGTCGAGGTAGACGGGCTCGGGGGCGCTCTTGAGGTCCCAGGCGACGGATTTCACCGTCCCGCCGCCGAGCTTCCAGGTCCCCAGGCGGTTGAGCTCGGTCTCGTGGCCCCACAGGACGCCGACGCCGAACGGCCCGCCGAGCTTGTGCGCCGAGAAGGCGACGAAATCCGCCCCCAAAGTCGAGACGTCCTCGCGGTGGGTGCCCAGGTACTGGGCGTCGTCGACGAAGACCTTGATCCCCTTGCGGCGCGCGAGCTTGGCGGCCTCGGCGACGGGGACGACGCCGCCCATGACGTTCGAGGCGTGAGTGATCGCGAGCAGGGCGGTCTTCTCGTCGAGCAGCGACGCCAGGCGGTCGAGGTCGAGGCGCCCCTCGTCCGTCGGGCAGATCGCGAGCTCGATGCGCCCGGCGCGCGCCGCCTCGATGAAGGGCAGCGCGACGGCGTTATGCTCGAGGTCGGTGATGACCACCTTGCGGCGGGCCGCGTCGAACGGGAACCCGCCGCAGACCATGTTGGCCGCCTCGGTGGTGCCCGAGGTGAAGACGATCTCGTTGGGGGTCTCGGCGTTCAAGAATAAGGAGACGGCACGTCGCGCCTCCTGAAACCAGTCCTCGACCTGCTGGCTCAGCAGGTGCGTCGAGCGCTTGCCGCCGCAGCCGCCCCAGCCCGCGTAGAAATCGGCCAGGCGCTCGGCGACGCGGGCGGGCTTGAGCGCCGTGCAGGCGCTGTCGAGGTAGACCAGGCGCTTGCCGCCGATCTCGCGGCCGAGGGCCGGATACAGGGCTCGGAGCGCCTCGACGTCGAACGCGGCCGCGGCCGCGGAAGCGGGGGTCAGGGGAGGACCGCCTTGATCAGCGGCATGGGCTTGAGCTCGCCGTAGATCTCGAGATAGTCGCGGCGCGGCCCCGGGCAGGCCTCGCGCATCACGCAGCCGTCGCAGTCCGCGATCTGCTGTTTCTCCGCGAGGTGGACGCCCGGCTTGTGCTCGCGCATCTTCCGGTAATCGGCGTGATGCTCGCGGTGGTCGATGACGAAGCACACCGGGATGTGGTCCACGTCGAAATCGACGCCCGTCTCCCCGCAGGCCTTGAAGGCGGCGTTGAGGAACGGGGCGGCCTCCTCGAAGCGGGGCATCACCAGCTCGTTGCCCTTGGCCCGGCCCATGCCCTTGCAGTAGCTGAACTGGATCCACTCGAAGCCCGGCATCTCGCGGGAGGCGAAGCGGACGAAGTCCTCGCAGTGGCGGTAGTTGAGCGCGTGGACGATGTAGTTCAGCCGGACGCGCGAGCCCTGCGCGATCAGCTGGCGCACGCCCGCGACGCGCAGCTCGAAGGCGCCGGGGGTCTCCGTGACCTGCAGGTCGAGCGCGGCGTCGTGCGCGGAGAAGTTGATGTTGAAGAAGTCGACCAGACCGCGGATCAGCTTGAGGCGCTTCTCGTCGTAGCGCGTCAGCAGGACGCCGTTCGTCTGGAACTCGATGATCTTCCCCTTCTTGCGGCAGTGGAGCAGGATCTCGAGCAGCTCCGCCGGGTCCTTCAGCATCGGGTCCCCGCCGGAGATCTGCACGTGGCCGGTCCGGTCGCGGTCTATCTCGTCGAGGAGGGACTTGAGGGCGAAGGTCCCCGTCCGCCCCTCGGAGGAACAGAAGACGCACTTGATGTTGCAGACGCCGTTGACGGGGAGATGCAGCGCCATAAGCCCATGAATATACTACATCCGCGAAGCGGAAGCGGCGTCACATCCCGCCGCAGCCGCTCGGCGGGCAAGGGCAACAGCGGTAATCGATCGTGTAGCCGGCGGCGGCCGCGCCAGGGACGATGGCCAGGACGGTCTTCTTCGCGTAGATGCCGTCGGTCAACGTCACGTATTGGCCGGGGCACAGGGCCGCGATCCCTCCTCCGGGGAGACCCGGAGGGGCGGGCGGGTACCAATGGGAACCATCGGAGCACGCGGTCCCTTGACGCGTTTGGATCGCGCCGGAAATGTCCGCGGCGGCGGTCCCGATGAGCCGGCCGTTGACGGTCATCTCGTCCCACACCTTCACGCGACGCACTCCGCCGCCCGAGTTGTTGCCGACGAGCATCAGCCCTTGATAGGCGCCGGCGTCGTTGTAGATCGCCGCGCCGCCGTCGCCCGTGCCGTAGGCGTTCCAGCCCACGTACCGCGGAGTGATCCCATAGGTGCCGGAAATGCCGCCGTTGGAGACGGTCAGCTTTGAGTTGACCTCGGGGGTGACGACCCCCAATGCGACCGCGCTCCCGTTGGCGGCGTTGATGTAGCGTCCGCCGTCGCGCGCCAGAACGGTGTTCCCCGTCGTGATCATGTTCGTGTACACGCCGGAGGGAGCGGGATAATACGTCGAGAGCGTGACGCTTTCCGAGTCCAATTCCGGGACCGCGCAAAGCATCATCGCGGCGGCTCCGGCGGCGGTGATGAAGCGCCGGCTGAAAGTCAGATCGAATTTAACCCTGATCTCGGTCATAGTACCTCCGGCTCTTGCAGTGTATCCCCGGAACGGGAGAGAGTCAAGGCCCAATGCGCCGTCGGCGCTTGAGCGCCAGGGGGTAGTATCTTTGCCCAAGAGGAGAGATCAGGGGTGTCTTCAGGTCGAAATGCTCGATGACGAACCGGTACGCCTCGTCCTGACGCGCGTCGATCTCGGCGCGAGACCACTCTTCGGTCATCTGGAAGAGGCGATCGGCGGCCAACACGACGCGGCCGCCCGCGCGGAGGCGCTGCGCGACCCTCGCGGCGAGTTCCGGGCCCGGCGCCAGCAACGGGGTGTCGAATGGATCGCGCTCGTCCTTGCCGAGATCGGCGCGAACCATGTCCAGGTCCCTGTGAAAATACCGCATGCGCCAGTCCGGCGGGCCGCCGCAAAGGACCAAGCCTCCGCGAAGGTAGCCGCTCAAAAAGCGGCCTTCAGCGGAAAGAGGATCCTCCTCGCGCCAATCCGGATAGACGGCGGCGGCGAACGTCTGCAGCCCCAACAGGACGGCCAGCGTCGTCACGGCCAACCCGCGGCGTGACGGCGGAACGCGGGGGACCAGCGCCAGCAAGGCTAGAACGAAGAGGACGTACTTGAAGCGGTTCGCGGCGTCAACCAGGATAAAAAACAAAAAGAAGCTCGCCAAACAGCCCGTCAGCATCCGGGATAGAGAGCGCGACTCGGCGGGAACGCTCCGCCCGAGAAGGAACACGGACGGCAGCAGAAGCCAGAAATCGAAAGCGTCGAAGTCGGATCCCGAGAAAAACACCGCGAGTTGCTGCCGAAGCGACGGGGCCGAGGTGAGAGGCCCCCCCGGCACGGTCCACAGGCGCTGCCAAAACGCCACGGTCCCGGCTCCCGGGGCGAATCCCGCGCCATGCAGCGCCAGCATCGGCAGCCACGCCGCCGCGAAACCGACGGCGAAACCCTGAAGGAAGGGGGCCAGCCTCATCTGCCGTCGCGCATGCCACGCTTCAACAGGGAGCGCGGCGAGCGTCGCAAGCGTAAAGCCCGCGGAAATGCCCAAAGCCGCGCCGGCGAACAGCCCCGACCATCGTTCTTCATTCGCGAGAAAATAGAAGCTCAAGAGTAAAAAACACAGCGCCGCCGGGTAGGCCGTGGTCTGGGTCGCGAACGGCCAGAAGCTGCTGGACAGACCCGCGGCCAGGGCCCCGGCAATGGCCGCCCCGTCGCCGCAGTTCCCCGACTTCAGAAGCTTCCAGACGAGAAAAACCGCCGCGCAGGAGAATAACAGGCTGACGGCCTGGTACCAGGCAATGTGGACGCCCGGCGAACCGAGCAATACTAAGAACCGGTGGAGAGCGGAGAGCAGCGGCACATGCAGGGGATGAGCATACTCGAAGAAGGCGCGCGCTCCCTGCTCGGTCAGGACGCAGTTGATGAATCCGATGTTGTATAGGGTCTTGGCCCTGAAGGTCCAGGTGAGACCGGCGTAAACGGCGAGCAGCAGCGCGCCGCGATACGCAAGGCGCGAATGAACCGCCGTCACGATTGGTCGATGCCCAAGGCGGGCAGAGCGGCCCTCAGGAGCGCCGCTTTCGAGCCCGGGGACAGGGCCCCGGGCCGCAGGCCGTCCCAGACGCAGGACAGGGCCTCCGGGAAGTCGAGGTCCCGGCTCAGGGCCTCGCGGAAGCGGTGAAGGTAGCCGGTCACGCCCCTCGAGCTGGGCTCGAGCGTCACGCCGGACAAGGCGCGGGCAGAGGACTTGAGGGCGAGCAGCTCCCCCCGGGCCGCCTCAAGCCCCTCGCGGGTCACGCTCAGGGGCTTGCGCGGGTGGGTCTTCAGGCAGAGATAGTGGAGCTCCTCGGAGTAGGCGAAGTCGTCGCCCGTCGAGGGGCCGAGGGGAACGGTCAGGTCGGGCTCCCCTCCGTCTTGCGCCGGTTCGTAGCCCAGGAAGGTCAAGGCTCCCCGGGCGGCGGCGCCCACGGCGCGGGCCCGCGCGCCCGTCCCCTCCACGCGGAGGACGACTTTCGGGGGCGAGGCGGGCGCCCACGCGGCCAAGGTCCCGTCCGCGGCGAGAAGCCTCAGGCTCATGGGCTTATGTTACAATAAAATCCATGCCGCCCCGGCGCTACCCCGACACCGGCGTCTTCTACCGCGCTCTCGACCGAGAG
>Ga0255338_1004947_pt1 | contig 12946 bp, 12 predicted proteins | sample MeOH1_35cm_T4_19_FD_203715 | JGI IMG/M metagenome (GOLD analysis project Ga0255338, IMG submission 203715) | Sandy soil microbial communities from University of British Columbia, Vancouver, Canada - MeOH1_35cm_T4_195 | ecosystem: Engineered > Artificial ecosystem > Sand microcosm > Unclassified ...
TTCACGGAGTCGACCAGCCGGCCGGCGCTGGGGATGGCGGGGTCGCGGACGGACCGGTACCGGGTGTGGATCCACGAGTGGTCGGCGGGGCTGCTGGCGAATAACCGTACGCACGAACTGCGCGCCTCCGCGCCGAAGTTCGCCCTCGACTTGAAGCTGGACTCCGTGAAGCCGCCGGTGATCCACGGGCGCGGAGGCGTGAGCCAGAAGGCGGCGGGGCGCGGACGAGCCTCGCATTACTACTCGCTGACGCGTTTGGAGACGCAGGGCACCCTCACGCTGGACGGCGAGCGGCTGCCGGTAACCGGCCTCTCCTGGATGGACCACGAGTTCGGCAGCAACCAGCTTACGGAGCAGCAGACCGGGTGGGACTGGTTCAGCCTTCAACTGGACGACCAGCGCGAGTTAATGCTGTACCGCTTGCGCTTGAAGGACGGGAGCGTGGAGCCGCTCTCCAGCGGGACCCTGGTGCAGGCGGACGGCACCTGGAAGCACCTGCCCCTCTCCGCGTTCCAGATCGACTCCGGCAAGACGTGGAAGAGCCCGAAGACCGGCGCAACCTATCCCGCGGAGTGGCATGTCCAGGTTCCCGCAGAAAAGTTGGACCTGCGAATCTCACCTACCATTCCGGATCAGGAGTTGGTAACGGAAAGCTCCGGCGGTGTGCGCTACTGGGAGGGGAGCGTGCGGGTGATCGGGAAGGACCGTGGCAAGAGCGTGGGAGGCGTGGGCTACGTGGAGCTAACCGGCTACACCCGAGAAGTGCCCCGGATTTGACCGGGCTTCGAGGCAACCGGCACGGTATAGCGCTCCCGGCGCGGGTTGCCGCAATAGTTCGATCGGCGGGCAACGATGCGGGTTCTTTGCGGGGGAGGTGATTAGGGGTCCTCTGCCAAAACGACAATCGCCTGACCGCTAATCGAACCATCAGGCGAAAGGATAATAATGAACCGAACCGTACTGTGCCTGGCTGGCGCAGCGTTGGCGGCGATTGCTCTTTCGGGCAGCCAACCGCGCGCGCAGGCCCCGTCTCGCAGCCGTCCCCTTCGCCTCGGCGAATTCGCGAAGATGATGAACATTCCCCAGGCCGACCTGGGCGCCCGCGCCGCCTATCCCGTGATCCGCTGCGTGGCCACCGAGCTTTCGGTGCTGGACGTGGATTTCAGCGAAACCGTGTCCCCGCACGACACTGTTGCGGGCTGGGGCAATATCTACAGCAATAACGTGTTGGTCGGTGAGTGGCGAACGAGTTCCACGGTTGTGGGCAGCAACGGCATCGGAACGGGACTGCTGCAGTTTGCCTTCTCCACCGGCTCGGTCACGATGGACCTGGGGTACGCCAACGCAGGAGGCATCAAGAGCCACCTTCCGTGCCGCCCCATTCTCGGGGGCACGGGCGCTTTCGCGAAACTCACGGGTAACGCGGCGATCCAGGTCAGTAACAACGAGTTCCTGGTCCAACTCGGGGTGAAGTAATCACCCGCCCGTAGGGGCGGCCGGGAGACGGGCAACAGGATTACGCCAAACCACAATAGGCGAGTTCGACGGCCCGCTCCCGGCACTTCTGCGTACACGCACGAGGGGTGGCGCCATTGTCCAGTTAATGCAAACTATGGTTTGATATTTCATATCGCCGGGGACCAACAGCCTGTGGAAAGGGAGAAGACCATGAGCAAAGACAAGGGACCCCAAACTCAGGCACAGACCACCGAGCAGTACGCACCAAGCGAGAATCTGCGCGAATCGCCGATGATGGCGCACTTGCTGGCGGCATTGGAAAGCGGCACCGACATCGGGCACTTCGGCCGGCTAACGTTTACGATGATCGCCCGGCACTTCCTGGAGGACGACGAGCTGGTCCGGCTGCTCAGCAACCAGCCGGACGTGGATGAGCGAAAAGCCCGCGCGCTGCTGCTGGAGGTGAAAGCGCGCGACTATAACCCGCCCAAACGCTCCCGCATCCTGGAGTGGCAGGCGCAGCAAGAGTTTCCGATCTGCCCGGACACCGAGGACCCTTCGTCCTGCAACGTCTATCGAGAGCTGAAGTTCCCGGAGGCGATCTACCAGAACATCGAAGAGTTCTACGAAGAGCAGGCAGAAGCCCAGGAAGCGGCTGCCGCGTAGTGCGAAGCTGCCCGCGCGGGACCGAGAGGAGCCTTCGGGCCGATTGCGAAAGGCTCCTCATCCTTGGTCGCTGGCGATTGCGGCGTGGGTGAAAGAGGAACCGGGCCAGCCTCGTGGAATGGTAGCTGCAGGGATGGACTGCGCACGTTGAGGAGGGTCGCTCCGTGTTGAAACTGGCTGGTTCCGTACTGATGATCGCGCTGACGGTGATGCCCGCAACCGGCGCGCCCGCGCCCAAGCCGACGAAGCCGGGAACCGCGGTCAAGCCGGCGGCGAAGCCGGTGGCGGTGCCCTCCGACGTGATCTCGGAGGGCAAGGAGGCGATCCTGGTGGACGTCCTGAAGCCCGAGGGCACGACCATCGTCCTCTTCTACCGCCCCGGAAGCGAGGAGGAGCAGGACCTCGTAAACGCCCTCCGCAAGCGCCTGCAGGACGAGCCGCGCGTGGGGCTTCGGTTAGTGAAGCTCTCCGCCCCGGACGCGCCCATCGCGAAGCAATACGAGGTGGCGCAGACTCCCGCGGCGTTCGTCTACGACCGCAACAAGAACCTCCTTGGCCGGGCGCAGAACTATACGGAGATCGGCGAGCTGGTGGGGAAGGGGCTGAAGGTCGCGCGCATCAAGTGGCTGGACGAAGGGGACCCGACCGCGCCGGAGGCGTACCGGAAGTTCGGCGGGGGAGCGCGGCCGGTGCCGGAGATCATGAAGACCATGAGCCTCCGCCCCGAGATCATGGAGGCGATCAACGACCTCAGCCGCTATCACTTCTCCGACGGCTTCCTGGACCGCCGCACCCACGAGATGATCGCGAGCTACGTCTCGGCGGTCAACAAGTGCAAGTACTGACTGGGCAGCCATGGGCGTGCCCTGCGGTCGCAGGGCGGATCGGACGAATTGCTGGATGCCATCGCGGAGGGGAAGCTGGACCTCCCGGTAGTGGGGGACAAGAACCGTGCGCTGCTGCGCTACGTGGAGAAGCTGACCCTGCGCCCCGCGCAGGTGCGTGACCCCGACGTGGAGGCCCTGCGCATGGCCGGCTGGAAGGACGAGGAGATCTTCGAGGCCTCGTTCATCACCTCGCTCTTCGCCTTCTTCAACCGGATGGCGGATGCCTACGGGCTGGAATACCCGCGCGGTGGATACGTTCCGCCTGCCGACCGCCCGAGGGCGCCGTGAGAGACCTAACCCCACCAACCCTCCGCCCTGGGGTGCACCGCGTCCCCGCGCCCGACCCTGGCCCCTCGCGCGAAGGCGAGATCCTTCGCTGCGCTCTAGGATGACGGGGTACGAACGGGACTCGACGTTCGAATGCCCGCAAACCATCCGTCGAGCAGTCTCCCCCATCCCTGCAAACGGGTGACCCCCGGGCCCGGTCTGTGATCGAACGGGGCACGAGGCCACTGGCTACGAGTCAGTTACGTCGTCCATGAACTCATCGCCTCTAATCCGTCTTCCACTGCTCTCACCTGAGCCCCGGGCTGTTTCATCAGCGACAAGTACGCCTTGGTTACTGTCCCGGGTGGCGCAAGCAAGGGCTCTTGCCGTCGAGTGCCACGCTGCGTCATTCGACGTGGGGCTCCGACGTCAGAGGTGGAGGCGTTGGGTGGTCGTTTCGCCGTGTGGGGTGCGCTCCAGGACGAGGGCGGAGGCTTCGGGAGCGAGCTCCTGGAGGCGGGGGAAGAAGGGGCTGCCGCGGACGAGGAGGGCGGTGGAGAGCGCGTCCGAGTCCGTGGCGGAGGCGCAGCGGACGGCAGCGAGGAGGGCGCCGGTGACGGGGCAGCCGGCCTGCGGGTCCAGCACGTGGCCGTACTCCTCGCCGTCTACCGTGAACGACTTGCCGTGCGAGGCGGAGACGGAGAGCGCCTGGTCTCGCAGCGGGACGGTGGCCAGGGACGCGGAGGCGCCGGTGGGGTCGCGGAGGGCGATCTGCCAGGCGGTGCCATCCGGCTGGCCGCCGACGGCGTAGGCGGTACTGGTGCCGCCGTGCAGCAGCGCGCCCGGGACTTCGTAGTCGCGGATGAGGTCGGCCACGCGTTCGATGGCGTAGCCCTTGCCGATGGCACCAAGGTCCAGGGAGACGCCCTCCCGGCGGAAACGAATGGTGAGCGCCTCGGGATCCAGCTCCACCTGGTGGAACCCGCTGCACTGTAGGGCGGCGTCCAGCTCTTCGGGGGTGGGAACGCGCCCGCCGGCGCCGGTGAGGCCCCACGCGTGGAGGAGGGGCGCTACGGTGGGGTCGAAGGCGCGGTCGGTGCGGTCGCTCAGCTCGCGGGCGCGGTCCAGAAGGCGGAAGAGCCGGGGCTCCACGTGGACCGGCCGGTGCCCGGCGACCACGTTCAGCATCCGGATGTCGCTGTCCTCGCGGTAGAAGCTGAGCTGCACTTCAAGGGCCTGGATCTCGCGCAGGCCCTCTTCCCCCACGGCGTTGAGGTAGTCGGGATCGCGGCCCCAGAGCACCAGCTCGAAGCGGGTGTTCATTGCCCGGCACGCGAGACGGACCATCGGTTCGCTGTCAGCCATTGGAGTTGGGTTTCAGAAACGGAAAAGGGTGGAGCGGCGCGAGCCCCTCCACCCTTCAGAATTACCCGGGTCCCGGAGATCAGGCCTTGGGGAACTTCTTGTAGTCCGGCGTGGTGGACCGGGTCTTCGGATCGAAGGCCAGGGTCACGCTGTTCCGGTAGGCCAGCTCGCCCATGGTGATGAGCACCTGCGCGCGGAGGGCCAGGTCGATGTTGCAGTTCGGCTCTTTGCCGTTGCGGATACACTCGATCCAGTTCTTCTGGTGCACCGGGATCGGCTCGCCGTTGCTGTGGATCGGCACGGTCTCGGCTTCCACCTCGTCCGAGTAGGCGCGCTCGGGGATGATCTGCGCCTTGTCGCCGGAGAACAAGATGGTGGCCTTGTTGCCGCGGATCATCGGCCGCATACCCTGCTCATTGATGCTGGTGGACATGATGATCATGCTGAAGCCGTCAAAGTCCGCCGTCATGTAGGTGTAGTCCGGCACGTCGCGGTCCGGACCCTTGGTGTCCGGGTTCACGGTCTGCACGGTGAGCACGCCGCCGGAGCTGACGCGGCGCGGGAAGCCGTTCATGCCGGTGACGTCGATGGCCATCGCCTTGTACATCGGGAGGATGCGGTGGGGCATCAGGTCGCCGACGAGGCCGGAGCCGTAAGCCCAGTACTTGCGCCAGCGGAAGAAGCGATCCGGAGTCCACTCCTTCGGACCCTCACCCTTGCGGAAGGTCTCCCAGTCGATGTGGTCGTCTCCGGTGCCCTGCGGGCCGGCTTTGTCGTGCGGCGCCTTGAAAGGGTTGTCCCCGTAGCTGTTCCACTCGCCGATCTTGTTGTCGCCGCGGTTGTAGCTGTGCTGGCCCATCACCAGCTTGCCGATCTTGCCGGACTTCACGATCTGCGCGATGTTGTCATACATCGGGTCGGAGCAGCCCTGGGAGCCCACCTGGAGCTTCATGCCGGTCTTCTTCACCGTGTCGTAGATGCCGAACGCCTCTTCAAACGTCTTGCACATCGGCTTTTCGCAGTAGGCGTGCTTGCCGGCGTTCAAGGCGTCCATGACGCACTGGGCGTGCCAGTTGTCGGACGTGGCCACCACCACCGCGTCGATGTCCTTGTTATCGAGCAGCTTGCGGTAGTCCGAGTACCAGGCGCTCTCGGAGAGGCCCAGGTGCTCGCCGGCGCGGCGGCGCCGGCGGCCGTACAGGTCGCACACGGCGATCTGCTCGGTGTTGTTCTCGGCGGACTTCTCCTTGAGCAGGCGCACGTGGGCGCCGAAGCCCTGGACGCCCAAACCGATGTGGCCGATCTGGATGCGCTCGTTTGCCCCGACGACGCGGGCGGGCGCGATGGCGTAGACGGGGCTCTTGGCCGCGGCGGTCACGGCCACGGCCACGGCGGAATTCCGTAGGAATTCGCGGCGCGTGGTCGATTTCTGTTCCGGCTTGTCCATAGGACCAATCCTCCTGAGAATTGCGAACGTGGCGGCTCGGTGCGACTTCCAGTGGGAGACCGGGCCTCGCAGCCAATTCGTCCGTAGCGCGACGGTTTAACCGTTCCTAGAGTGTAAACCAATCCGGTTGTAGCACCACGCGGCTGCCCGTAAGGGCGGCCTCGTTGGCCTTGATGGCGACGACGGTAGCCACGAAGCCTTCTTCGGCGCCGGGCACCAGCGGCGGCTTTGCGTCTGTTTTCGACGGCTCCTTGGCGGGAACCCTCTCTCCTTTCTGGCAGGACTTGAGGAATCCCTCGATAGCCTGATAGAGAGAGGTCTTGGTGACGTCCGTTCCCACGGATCCCGGCTGTTTGCCGAGCGCCAACTGCTTGGTGGCATCCGCCACGAGCGCGATGCCGGTTCCCAGCTTCATGCCGCTGCCGGCCGCCACGTCCCCGATGATCATGTCGTCCTTGCGGGCGAACACTTCCCAACCAAGCTGGCCCGCATCCGCTTCCTTGAACATCCAGGCGCGCTGGTCGCGCAGCATCACGGCCGCTTCCGAGCCGACGAACAGCTCATAGCCGCCATCGAAGGAGTTGGTGAGCGTGGCGTCATAGACCATGCGGACATTGCCAGGATACTCCACGATGCACTGGACCGTGTCCGGGTTGGTGCGGCCGTCCTGGTAGAGCAGGTTGGAGCTGAAACCGGTAACCGCCACCGGGCGATCCTTAAGATACCAGGAGGTGGTGTCGATCTGGTGGATGCCCACTTCCCCGATGAGGCCGGCGCAGTTGTCCTTGCTCAGGCGCCAGTTCAGCTCTTCCTCACGCTCGCGGGTGGGGTAGACAAACTTCCAGCTCGTCTTGTCGTGGTACTGGGCACGCGCCTCGATCATCTTGCCCAGCGCCAGGGAGCGAACGAAGTGCTCCACGTGGAGTGCCTGCAGGTTGCAGCGGCCCTGGAGTCCGGGTTGGAAGACGGTCTTGGCCGCCTTCGCTGCCTTAGCGATGGCGCGCGCCTCGTCGATGGTGTGGGCCAGCGGCGCTTCGCAGTAGACGTGCTTTCCGGCCGCGATGGCGTCCAGCGCGATCTGCATGTGCTGGTGCGTGGGGGTGGCGATGAAGACCGCCTGGATGGAGTTATCGCCCAGAAGCTGCTTGTAATCGTTAACGATCTTCGCCTTGGGGGCCACCTCGGTGGCGCGCTTGTTGAAGATCGGCGAACTGAACTTGTCGCAGATGGCGGTGACCTGGGCCACCGGTCCCACCTTGGAGAGCGCAGTGAGGATCTCCCGTCCACGGGGGCCGAGGCCGATGACCCCGATGTTTACCGCCGGCCCGGTCAGTTGGTCCGCGGCGGTGGGAGCCGGCTTGGCCGCTCCCTGCGCGTTGGCGCCCACTTCCTCTAGTAAGAAGGCCGCGCCCAGGGCTCCGGCGGTCAACCCGCGCAGAAACTGTCGGCGGCTAGCATCGTTGTGTTGTGTCATGCTCTTGATCTGTGTCCGGTGGGCCCACCCGCGACGGGTGCGCGGTGGCCCAGGAGACCAGTGGAATTGCTATGGACGTGGTGCGTCCCGTGAGGGCCCGCGCAGGATCGTAAACCGGCCGAGGTGGCCTGGAATGGGGAGCCGAATGGGGTCACTGGAATTGGAAGACCACACTCTGATACCTTGTTAAGTATACACCTACCGAATTTAGGAGGGCAAGAACGCTGCCGGCCGGGCCATGGATCATTGAGCAACCGATCCGCCCGCTTCCCTCCAGGCGACTTCATTGTCCTGGGGACACGAGGGCCGCCCGGGGGGTTCCGCTTTCCTCTACGGGTTTCCGGGAGCCCCGGTTCCCCCGCGCCGGCCGGGTGCGTGCGCCGGATGCTCTCCGTTTCACCTCCCGGAGCGGCGGGAACGGACGCTCCGAGGCGGCGCGAAGCACGCGGGGAAGGAATTGCACCACGGAGACACGGAGACACAGAGAGGAAGAGAAGAGAGTTTTGGACAGGATCGACTGGATGGGACAGGATTGGAGGGGAACAGTGGTGCGATCAGGTGCCCCGCCCCTCAATCGCTCCGTCCCTCAAGCTCTCTATCCCTGCTTCTCCGTGTCTCTGTGTCTCCGTGGTGGACAAATTCTGGAGGTGATATGGCAATCGAGTTTCGCGAAAACGAGGTGTTCGAGGTCGGACCGGGGGTCTGGATCCGGAACATGGTGGACAACGCGGCCTGGGCGGACCTGGGCAATGGGGTCGCGATCATCGACTCCCTGGACGCGGCGGATGACGGGCCGATGGAGAAGCAGGTGCCGGAGGACATTCAGCGCACCACGGGCAAGCCGATCAAGTGGCTGGTGTACACCCACTGCCACCCGGATCACGTGGGCTTCAACGACGCCTGGCGGAAGCTGGGCGCCGAGGTGGTGGTGCACGAGTCCGGAAAGCACGAGGTGCAGCCGGACGTGACCTTTCAGAGCACGCACGTGGTGGCCGGCGAGGGGCGCCAGCTAGAGCTGGAGTGGCTGGGCGGCACGCATACCCAGTGGGACTCCGTGGTGTACTTCCCCTGGGCCAAGGTGCTGCACATCGCGGACCTGTTCGGGTGGGGGATGATCCCGCTCTCCCGCTACGACCAGGGCAAGATCGACCTCCTCAAGGAGCGGCTCGCCCGCGTGCTGGAGTACGACGCGGACACCTACATCGTGGGTCATGGACCGCTGGCCAAGCCGGAGCACATCCGCCGCTGGCTCACCTACCTGGATGACCTGCTGGCCCGTGCCATTCCGCTCGCTCAAGCGGGCAAAAATCTCGACGAAATTGAGCAAGCAGTTCCGATTCCGGACGATATGATGGACTGGTGGAAACTGGGCACGTGGAAACACCGCCACAACCTCGCCCTGGTCGCCAAACAGTTCGGGACGTAGGGAAGCAGGAGTAATGGAGTAGAGGAGTACTGGAGTACTGGAGTGTTGGGGAGGCTGAAGGCGTTGGGCCTTGGGGCTCTGGCTGTCTCTCTCCCATTACTCCGCTACTCCATCACTCCATTACTCCGCCCCGGGGTCCGACACTTCGCTGAAAGGAACAACGATGCCCTCAATTGACCTGTCCACGATCGCCGGAGGCTTAGGCAGCACCCGTGAGCGCTTCATCTACGGCCTGGAACAGACCGCGGACGACCAGCTCACGCAGAAGGCGTCTGAGACCGCCAAGACCCCCCTTGAGATTGCCGGCCAAGTGGCCGGGTTTCTGAGCTACTTTGCCCTGATGCTCAAGAACGAGCCGCTGCCGGACCGCAGCGCCGCGCGCCCTCCGGCACCCGAGACCCGCGAGGCCGCCATCGCTGCCGCGGATGGGGCCTTCCGGCGCCTGGAGCAGGTGCTTGGGGAGTTGACGGACGAAGACCTGGCTCGCCCGCTGCCGCTGCCCTGGGGCGGAACCATGCCCACCGCCGGGATGGTGGTCTTCGCCATGGGCGCACCGCTCTATTTCCAGGGCCAGCTCAACTACGCGCAGATGATTTACGGCGATCTGGACCCCCATATTCCGGATTCGTGGAAGCCGAAAGCCGAGTAGGGAAAGATGCAATTTGAAATTGCAAATTTACAATTTCAAATTTCAAATTGGCTGGATCTCCCCGAAGCCCGGTGATGCCTCGCCGGGCTTACGCTCCCTTGGTTTGCCGGTCACCTTGAAGCCGAGACTGAGTAGGGAACGATTCAGTTCGAAATTGAAGATTTGCAATTTCAAATTTCAAATTGCTCGGACTTCCCCGAAGCCCGGTGAATCCTCACCGGGCTTCACCCTCCTTCCGTTCGCCGGTATACTGAAGGTATGTCCTCTGTCATTCCGCTGAACAGTCTGATGCCGCCCGCGCGTGAGCCGGTCGAGAACTGGGGGCCGCTGCCCGCTCGGCTGGTAGACACCTTCGGCCGGGTGCACAGCAATCTGCGCGTCTCCATCACGGACCGCTGCAACTTCCGCTGTGTCTACTGCATGCCGGAAGAGATGGAGTTCTACCCCAAGGAGCAGATCCTCTCGTATGAGGAGATCGTGCGGGTGGTGCGGATTGCTAGCAGCCTGGGGGTGGACAAGGTGCGTCTCACCGGGGGCGAACCGCTGGTGCGGCGAGATCTACCGAAGCTGATTCGGGGGCTGCTGGAGCTCGGCACGCTGAACGACCTGAGCCTCACCACCAACGGTGCGCGGCTGGAAGGGATGGCGCAGGAGTTGTGGGACGCGGGCCTGCGCCGCATCAACGTGAGCCTGGACAGCCTGGAACCCACGCGCTTCGAAGAACTCACCCGCCGGCCGCTGTTCGATGCCGTCATGCGCGGGCTGGAGGCGGCAGCGCGAGTTGGGTTCGAACCGGTCAAGATTAACGCGGTAGCGATGCGAGACTTCACCGAACGGGAGTTGATCGCGTTCGCGGATCTGGCGCGGGAGCGGCGCTTCCAGGTGCGCTTTATCGAGTTCATGCCGCTGGACGGCGACGACGCCTGGGACCAGGCCAAGGTGCTGACCTCGGCAGAGATCCTCGGCGGAATTGGGGCGAAGTACCCGCTGGAGCGAGTGACGCCGGCGGGCTCCTCAGATCCTGCCACCGTTTACCGGTTCAGCGACGGCCAGGGCGAGATCGGCGTGATCCCGACGGTTACCGAGCCGTTCTGCGCCACCTGCAACCGCATCCGGTTAACGGCGGATGGCAAGCTGCGGAACTGCCTCTTCTCGATGGACGAATCCGACCTGAAAGCACCGATGCGCGCCGGCGCCACCGATGATGAATTGGCGTGGAAGTTCGTGGATGCCGTGCGCGCCAAGTGGGCCGGACACCTCATCAACCAGGCCGACTTCCGCAAACCGGAACGGAATATGAGCCAGATCGGGGGCTGATCCGTTTGCGGACGGGAGCCGGGTGGTAAGAAGGCGAAAGGCAGCCCGGCCGGCCGGAGCGAGTGCGCACCCGCTCGCGCGCCCGCGGCCGTTCCGTTGTCCCTGGATCTTCCACCAATGCTCATCACCATTCCCGCCGCACTACCTGGCAGCCCGCCGCCGAAATCCGTGCTCGATCTGGAGCCGCTGTTCGACTTGCTGCGCCAGTGCCGCCCGGACGCCGTGAGCCTGATGCCCTCCCTGGGCCCGGACGACCTTCCGAACGGCCCGGCGCTGGCCGCCATCCGGAGCAGATTGGAAGCAGAGGGGATTGCGGCGGTGCCGGGGTCCTGGCGCGTCCACGCCACCGATCCCGTCGCCGATCCCAGCTGGCGGGTTCAAAGCCTCTTTGAGATCCGCGCCCAGATCGCGGCCCTGGGGGAAGCGGCGATGAGCCCGCTGGTCATCGAATGGGATGCACCGAGCCAGGACAGCGGAGAGCGGGAAGCGATCGTCGATTTTCTACTTCCCGTGGTGGAGGAGGCGGAGCGGGCGCAGGTGCGGATTGCCTTGCGCCTCTGGGACAATCCGGAAGTGGTAAGCGCCGTCCTGCGACAGCTCGACTCCAACTACCTGGGAGTATGCTATGATCTGCGGCAGGCAGGAGTGCGGAAGGGCAGCGCGCTCCGGCAACTGGAGGCGCTGGGAAGTCACCCCTTCGCCTTCCAACCCGGGCGCTGCTGGACCACCGGCGCGGATACCCTCTCGACGGGAGCGGCGCCCTGGAAGCGCCTGATGACCACGTTGAAGCAATCCGGATTCTCCGGCCCGGTGCTGCTGGATACGGTGCGCACTCCGGTGGAGTGCGGCTGTGCGGTGGGCTTCATGCGCGGAATCCTGGCTACCGCGGGAACCGGGTCTGTCCCCGGGCTTCGCCCGCCTCTTTCGATCTCCATGATGGAGAGGGGCTGAATACACTAACCTACCGTGCTAACCCCAGCCTTGCTCTGGTCCGTCTGCGCTCTCCGCGGTGAATAAGAACGTCCCATGGGAATGCTCGCAAACCGCCTCGCGCGGATGTTCCGGCACTGGCGCAAGTGGGCGCGGCGCAACGAGATCACCTGCTTCCGGATCTACGAGAAGGACATCCCGGACCAGCCGCTCATCGTGGACTGGTATGACGGGCGGGCGCTCGTGTACGCGATGCACCGGAAGAAGGACGAGACCCCAGAGCAGCGCGAGGCGTGGCTGGAAGAGGTGGCTGCCGAGGTGAAGGAAGGGCTGGCGGTCTCCGAGGAACAGCTCTTCTTCAAGGAGCGGAAGCGCCAGAAGGGCCTCGCGCAGTACGAGCGCCTGGCAGACGAACAGCAGGAGTTCATCGTCGCCGAGGGGGGACACCGGTTCATCGTTAACCTTTCCGACTACCTGGACACGGGGCTCTTTCTGGACCACCGGAATACCCGCAAGATCGTTCAGAACGAGTCGGCGGGGAAACGGATGCTGAACCTCTTCGCTTACACGGGCAGCTTCAGCGTCTACGCCGCGGCAGGCGGAGCCGTGAACACCACCACGGTGGACATCTCCAACACCTACCTGGACTGGGCGCGCCGCAACTTCGAATTGAATACGCTGGAGCCGGGGCGCCACCGCCTGGAGCGCGCGGACATCCTCCGCTGGCTGCCCGACGCCATCCGCGCGCGCCGCCAGTTCGACCTCATCGTTTGCGACCCGCCCACCTTCAGCAACTCGAAGAAGATGGCCGGCTTTTTCGACGTGGACTCTCAGCATCCGGCGGTGATCAACCAGTGCCTGGAGCTGCTTTCTCCCGAGGGAATGCTCTACTTCAGCACCAACTCCCGCGGATTCAAGCTGCGAGAAGACGCGCTGGCACCCTGCCAGAACCTGGAGATCAGCAAGCTTACGGTGCCGGAAGATTTCCGCAACGAGCGCATCCACCGCTGCTGGATCTTCACCCGTCCCGAATAGCGCTGTGCGAGCAGCAAGCGATGAA
>Ga0255338_1004948_pt1 | contig 12943 bp, 15 predicted proteins | sample MeOH1_35cm_T4_19_FD_203715 | JGI IMG/M metagenome (GOLD analysis project Ga0255338, IMG submission 203715) | Sandy soil microbial communities from University of British Columbia, Vancouver, Canada - MeOH1_35cm_T4_195 | ecosystem: Engineered > Artificial ecosystem > Sand microcosm > Unclassified ...
CCTGTGATGGAAATCAACCATTGTGAAAGTTGGTCAATGAGTTTTCGCGAGCCTGCATTCTGATTAGCCGGCGCAAAAGGATGCAATGAGGAAAACTCCGGCCACGTGACTGATTCCATCTCCGTAACAGCGTTGAGTTTCATCGTGCAGGACCCAAGTGGAATCATTGTTCGATCAAGTGCAAGGTCGCGATCTGCCAATGTCCGGAGATATCGCATCATCGCAGTTTCAGAATGATTGGCATGGAAGATTGGATGGGTCAAAAATGCAGAGGTACGAGTCAAGTTCGCGGGAATTGAGCCTCGGAAGGCGCCCTCCCCTGCTGGGACGGTCACACCAAAAACTTCCGCGAGATCCATCAGAGTCTTCTCTGAGGTTGCCTCATCGAGAGAAATTCCGATTGTTTCTTCGTCAATTTCACGCAGATTGATCGAAAGATCCCGTGCGCGATTATGAATGACTTGGGCATCTGGAACCGTGACAACGAGAGTGTCAAAGTAGCTGCCTTGTAAAACATTGAACCCGCCAGCTGTAATTCCTTGTGCTAGACGTTGCGTCTGGTTGTTTATCTTGGATGCGATCATCTTCAACCCATCTGGTCCGTGCCACATGGAGTAAAAGGCGCTCATTACCGCGAGCAGAACTTGTGCAGTGCAAATATTGCTGGTCGCCTTATCGCGACGGATATGTTGTTCGCGTGTTTGCAACGCGAGTCTGAAAGCAGGATTGCCGTCAGCATCTATGCTCTGTCCGACAAGCCGCCCTGGCATGGTTCGTTCAAGTCCGGCGCACACTGACATAAAACCTGCATGCGGTCCGCCAAACCCCATGGGCACTCCGAAGCGTTGCGCGGAACCAACACAAACATCAGCGCCCCACTCCCCTGGGGGTGCGAGCAACGTCAGAGCAAGGAGGTCAGTCGCGACGATGAGCAGAGCACCACGTCCATGAACTTGCTCTGCCAGCGACGCAAAATCATGAATGGCGCCAAGGGTATTTGGGTACTGAACAAGTAACCCGAAGAAATCACCCTGCGCTAAAGGCGCAAGTGGATCGATCAATTCAACTGTGATGCCCAAAGGTTTTGCTCGAGTGTGGATGACAGCAATGGTTTGAGGGTGGACATTCTTATCCACGAGGAAGATGGCATCATCGCTGCCCTTGAATGCGCGATGCGCGAGAGTCATTGCTTCTGCGGCAGCCGTTGCTTCATCCAGCATCGACGCGTTGGCAACGTGGAGCGAAGTGAGGTCACAGATCACAGTTTGGAAAGCAAAGAGGGCTTCAAGGCGTCCTTGGGAAATTTCTGGCTGATACGGCGTGTATGCGGTATACCAAGCAGGATTTTCGAGAACATTTCTTAGAATGACGGCAGGAGTGATCGTTCCGTAGTAACCGGTACCAATCAAAGAAGTGAAAACCTTATTTTCTGAAGCCAGGGAGCGCAGCTCGTCGATTACTTCTGTTTCTGTCACCGGCGGTGGAAGGATTTCTTCCAATCTCTGACGCATCGCGATACTTGAAGGCAGTACCTGGTCAATAAATTCCTCAATCGTCTCAAACCCAAGTTCGGCAAGCATCAACTTCTCTTGCGCCGAAGATGGTCCTATATGTCTTCTCTCAAACCCCTCATATGACATAGTCATATCTTTCATCTTTTCTTATCCCCTTAAGCCCTCGTTAACTCCAGATGAGTGTCACTCTAGACGAACAGGATAAGCCGATCTAAGCACCCTTGAGTTTGCGACGTTGAGACAATTCGTCGTTACCTTCGCCACTCACTAAACGTCCATCAATTTCACCCTGCAATATCGCCAATGATCCTTCAACTTCACTCCAGACCTTACCCACGGCAATACCAAAGACTCCTTGTCCACCTTGAAGAAGGTCAATGATTTCATCAGGACTGGAACATTCATAGATTGAAGCTCCATCGCTCATCAACGTGATCCGTTCGAGTTCGGTCACGCCACGATTTCGCAGGTACTCCACGGCGGTACGAATATTCTGAAGTGAAACTCCAGCATCCAGTAACCGCTTCACAATCTTGAGAACGAGAATGTCTCGAAATCCATAGAGTCTCTGGGTTCCTGATCCACTTGCCGTTCGCACACTGGGTGTGACCAGACCGGTCCTCGCCCAATAATCCAATTGGCGGTACGAAATTCCAGCGGCAGCACAGGCTGTTACACCGCGATACCCGATATCAGCCATTTCTTGGTCGGTCACGGTCAGACTCGATTCTCACAGTGTTAGAAAGGGAAGTTTTACACACTCTGATAAGCCTAGGAGTGCTCAGAAGTAGAAGCAACGACCGACACGATCAAAACCTCAAGTAGAGGTTAACGGTTTCTTCCACGGCCACGGAGAGCATAAAAATACAAGAGAGCGAAAAGATAACTCAGAGCCACGCAGGAGAGCTTGCCCCACGACCACCGCCCTGGGGTGAAAAGAATGAGCGAACCCAACCCGATGGCAATGAAGGCCATCCCCGCCGCCGCTTGCCGCAGTCCCCTCTCTCCCGCGAAGGCGGCGACAAGTGGAGCCAGAAGAGCAGGAATGAGAAGGGTCGCGCCCATCAATCGAAGGGTCCAGGTGAGCTCATTGGTCAGAGAGGCAGGCGCATATCCGAAGAGCTCGGCCACGGAAACGGGTCGAATAATGAGGGCAATAGCGGCAAAAAAGAACAAGGTCGCGGCAAGGCGCAAGATGAGGGCGGCTCGGCGAACTAACACGGGCTAGCCTGCGAAATCTTCGGGATTGATCTGGTCCAGGAACTCCCGAAAGCGCTCGACTTCTTCGTTTGCTTGCGAGGCATCCTCGACTGGCATCTCAATGCCCGCATCATCGAACAACTCCTCACTGGCCAAAATATTGCTCCGAGTCCGAAGGGCTAAGGCAATCGCATCCGAGGGTCGCGCCGAAAGGACAAGTTCCTGGTTGGAGGCATTTCGAAGAAGCAAATTCGCGTAGAAGACGCCATCTCGAAGTTCTGTCAGATGAACAGCAGTTAATGTCCCATCAAGGATCTCAAGAATCTCTTTCATTAGATCATGCGTGAGTGGTCGCGGAGGCACGACACCTTGTTGCGCAAAAGCAATCGCAGTCGCCTCGACCGCTCCTACCCAAATCGGCAGAAAGCGCGTCCCTTCCATCTCTTTGAGCAAGATGATGGGCTGGTTGGATGGCATTTCAACTCGCACGCCCACGACTTCTACAAGAATCATATCGCTACCGCAAACGGTGGAGTCCACCGCGTACCAACGCGGCATGAAGACGAACCGAAAGTGCAGCGATCTCTCGTTGAACTTCCTCTGCGCGAGCTTTTGCTTCCGTGCTTTTCTGTCGAGTCAGTGGAGTAATCACCTGCTCGATCAATCCAATCTCGCGATCCGCAGCAGACTTGAATGAGCGAAGATGACGAGGTTCGATCCCGAAGCCAGCCATTTCCATAACCGCGCGGGCAATAGCAAGAGCATCGCCGTCATAGTGACGACCACGAGGAGCAATCAATCCGTATGACTCAAGTTCGACAAGTTGTTCTTCTACTACCCCACTCGCCTTAAGAAGTTCTTCACGGGAAAGACGAAGATCGCTGCTTTCAGCAAAACTTGCCGGTGCGAGTTCTCCATCAATAGTGGCAAGACGAGGAGCCGGCGAGCCACCGAATGTTTGGGCAGGTTGCAATCCACGATCAAGGGCGTCGAGGTTCTCCTTGATCACTCGAAGAGGCAAGTACTGATCTCTCTGGGCCAGCAGGACGTAACGCAATCGCTCCAAATCCGAATTAGTGAACTTACGATAGCCAGATGGAGTGCGCTGAGGTTCGATCAGCCCCTCTGACTCGAGGAAGCGAATCTTGGAGATCGTGATATCGGGGAAATCCCCGCGTAACTTTCCAAGAACCTCACCAATACTTAGATACGCCCGAGCGGGAACGCTCATTTTTTTCCTCCAAAGAAGAGCATGTGAAATTTACCAATCTGTATTTCATCGCCGGGTGAAAGATGGACCTCCATAGTTGAGTGTCCATTTACATACGTGCCATTGAGACTTCCGAGATCTTTGAGATGAAAGGTTCTATCCTGCATGCGCGAAACTATGGCGTGCTTGCGCGAAACAGTCACATCATCGAGAAAGACTTCACTCTCTGGGGATCGGCCAATCGTGACAATATCCGTCAGCAAAAAACGCGCTCCCCTACTGGGACCGCGATGGACAATGAGCATTCCATCATGGGGTGAGAGTCTTGAAACAATCTCGTGTTCCTCATCATTGAGATACGAAAGATTTTCTTGAAGGCGATCAACGGGAATTTTCCCGGCTACTTCGCGTGCGCCAAGATGGATGGTGGAAGTGAGTTCAGGCTCAGGAATTTTCTCCATACCTACGACACCCCCTTCTAACTCAACATCAACTTGAGGATGACATTAGAGATGGTACGTCCCAAGGTCAAGCCGTAAGTTGCACGTACTCCTGTGCCGAAAGAAGTCCTTCATCGCCGCCCGTTACTTCGACTTCGATGATCCAACCTTGGCCGTAAGGATCAGAATTGAGAATTTCAGGATTTGCCGAAAGGGCGGCGTTGACACTTGTCACTTTGCCTGTGAGCGGAGCATACAACTCCGAAACGCTCTTGGTGGATTCAACTTCTCCAAAAACTTTACCTACACTCACGTCATCGCCAACACTCGGCAGTTGGACATAAACAATGTCTCCGAGGGCACTCTGCGCAAAATCAGTAATTCCAACACGAACGAGCGACGGGTTATCAGTCTTCGCCACCCATTCATGCTCTCTGGTGTAACGCAACGCTAGTGGTGCTTCAGACACTTTCATCTCCTATCGCGGTTGTTATGTGGCTACCTTACTTTGCATGAGCAATAGAGCGCCATCCCGTTCGAAAATAATCTAAACCCGTCACCATATACAACCCGATCCCCCACACGGCAAAACTCCAACCTGCGACAAAGGCCACATCTCCCCAGTATGTGGACGATTTTGCGAGCAGTAGGAGCGGGAAGGAGTACATCAAATTGAATGTCGCAGCCTTTCCGAGAAAGGTGACCTTAAATGGTGCAATATCGAAGCGATTCATCGACAGAGTCATAACTGCCAAGATGACATCTCGCCCGACGAGCAGGGCGATAACCCAGAGTGGAATGGCATCTCGAATATAAAGGACAATCAAAGTTGCACCTATATAAAGGCGATCTATAGCCGGATCCATAAGTTCGCCAAAACGGGATTCCTGATTCCACGCGCGGGCCAACTTCCCGTCAAAGTAGTCGGTAGCTCCCCCGAGGATCAGGACGATAATTGCGGCGCCATCGGCGTGTCGACTCAATGCCAGATATACAAAGAGAGGAATACCCAATGCACGTAGGAAAGTCAGAGCATTGGGAACCGTCAAAAGTTTGGACATGTCGGGGCGACAGGATTTGAACCTGCGACAACCAGACCCCCAGCCTGGTGCGCTACCAAGCTGCGCTACGCCCCGGTGCGATTTCTCGCCAGTGGAATATTAGTCGCGTTCTCGCACTCGTACAGATACCTGAAGTGGGGTACCTGGGAACCCAAACTCCTCACGGAGCCTGCGCTCGATGAAGCGTCGGTAGGAACTCTCCAAAAACCCAGTAGTGAAGATGACGAAACGAGGCGGAGAGATCCCTGCTTGAGTCGCGTAAAGAATTTTCGGCTGTTTTCCTCCTCGCACTGGCGGTGGCGTCGCAGCAACAAGGGTTCCCAAGAACGAGTTGAGACGGCTTGTCGGGATGCGCTTCTCCCAACTGCTCAGCGCAGTTCGAAGCGCGGGAGCCAGTCGGTCCCGATGCCACCCCGTCTTAGCTGCCAGATTGACACGTTGTGCCCACTCAACTTGATCAAGGTGGCGATCAATTTCTCTATCTAGCGTTATTTGGCGATCCTCATCGACGAGGTCCCATTTGTTCATCACGATAACGAGTGCCTTGCCCGCTTCCTCTGCCATCGTAATAATGCGCAAATCTTGTTCAGAAATTGGAATCGACCCATCAAGGACGACTACGGCAACTTCAGCTCGTTCAAGTGCGATTTGAGTACGCAGTGTCGCGTAGTAGTCGGTGCCACTTTGTTGATTGGCACGTTTGCGGATCCCCGCAGTATCAATAAATCGCCAAATAGACCCACCTAACTCAATTAATTCATCTACCGGATCTCGCGTTGTTCCTGCTACGTCATCGACAAGAACACGCGTATTACCCGCAAGGATGTTAAGCAAACTTGATTTTCCGACGTTTGGACGTCCAATGAGTGCAACTCGACGGTATCCATCCTGGCTCTGCGCTCCGCCAACTTCAGGCATCACAGAAACTAAGTGATCGAGAAGATCCCCACTGTTTCGCCCATGAAGAGCTGAAACGAATTGCGGTTCGCCTAAACCTAAATTCCAGAGTGAGTGAGCCAAGGTTTCTTCGCGTGGTCCGTCCACCTTGTTAGCAACAAGGATGATGGGTTTCTTCATTTTTCGTAACTCGCGAACCAGTATGTCATCTTCATCGAGCGCCCCGACTTGTGCATCTATAACAAGAACTAAGACGTCCGCCTCATCCATTGCCAACTCGGCAATCGCACTAACCCCTACCGAAATGCCGTCAGGTTTAGCTTCCCATCCCCCCGTATCCATCACCATGAATTCGCGCCCGTTCCACTCACACTCATAGGTCACGCGATCGCGTGTCACGCCGGGCGTATCCTCAACGATGGCTTCACGACGACCGATAAACCTATTGATAAGGGTGGATTTGCCTACATTGGGGCGTCCAAGAAGCGCGACAATAGGAAGCCCTAAGAGACGGCGCTGTTTCAATAACTCCCATATGCGCTGGGCTGTCTCTTCCAACGACAACTCGGTAGAGTCAATTTCAATTGCATCCTCAGCTTTGCTCAGAGGCGAAGTCTTGCGAGTCGAATCTAAATGATCTCTCTGTGCCAGAGAGTCGCTGACATCTGATACTTGCTCGCCTCTGGAACTCTCATCCAATTCAAGATCACGACGTTGCGCTCGCGCAGACAAATCGGCAGTGAGATAAATCTTCAATGCTGCATCTGGAGTGACAACTGTCCCGATGTCTCGACCCTCAACAACTATTCCACGCTTTGCACGTTCGATGAGCTTATGCTGAAGTTCAAGAAGAAATGCGCGCACTTCAGGATAGGCACTTACTTGGCTCACGTGATCAGTCACTTCTTGCGAACGAATGTAGGAAGTAATATCAACATCGCCTGCCAACAATCGAGGGTCCGATGGGTCGGTTCGAAACTTCAGCGGTGAACGTTGCAGCGCGGCAATAATCCGTGATGGCTCTGTCAGCTTTCCTTGCAATGCAAGCCAAGTTGCTCCGCGATAGAGGGCACCCGTATCCAGATATTCCCATCGAGCGCGCTTGGCAATCGCGCGAGAAGTACTCGATTTACCTGCCCCACTTGGGCCGTCTACTGCTAGAACAATGCCCATAGGGCGAGTCTAGTCGCCGAACGCTTTGCTCACTTCGAGAGGTGCACGTTCCATCCGTGCAATTCCAAGTGCGCAGCTAACCGTTCGGCATCATTTTTTGAAAGAGATAATGTAATTAAACCCGTGAACTGCCCCGGTGAGTGTTCAATTGAGAGATCCTCAATATTGACGTTGGCCTGCTCGCACTCCAGAAAAAGTCGACTCAATTGTCCAGGTTTATCTTCGATAACAATCGGCAGGTACGAGTAATCCCTAGGAGTGCCACCGTGCTTGCCTGGAATTCTGGCTCGCCCCTCTTGGCCCTGCGAGATAAAGGCTTCAACCGCATCCTCATCGCCAATTTCGCCGATGAACGCCTCTAACTCCTTCTTCAATTTCGTCAAGAGAGGCAGGATGTGAGCACGGTTGATACCAATGATCTCCCGCCAGAGTATGGGGTCGGAGGCTGCTATTCGAGTTGAATCCCGTAAGCCCTGTCCAGCCAGCGCGAGCCAATTCTCCGGCGCGGCCTTGAGCTGCTTGGCCAAGAGGGATGCGGATATCTGGGGCAGATGCGAAACCAGGGCCACGGCGCTGTCGTGCTCATCCGCCGTCATCTTGATGGCAGTTGCACCCAGAAGATCGATGAGGGTCAGGACCATTGTGATGACATCTGGTGAGGTCGCTTCCGTGGGTGTATATATCCAGGGACGCCCAGCAAAAAGATCCGCCCGTGCAGCTTCAGGTCCTCCGATTTCTCGCCCAGCCATCGGGTGGGTGCCACAGAATCGCTCTTCCATTCCAGAAATTTTCTTGATTTCAGCTAGAGGTTTAGCCTTTGTACTACCAATATCTATGAATGTTGCCTTTGGATTTAATTTAAATTCATGAGATATGACTCCCAGTAGACGAGAGGAAGGAAGAGCAAAAATAACCAAGTCCGCACTCTCTCCAGGATCTCCGTCCACTCTTCCCACCAGATCTTGGGCCAACGATGCACGTCTCTCATCGGAATCAATCATTCTCACTCGGATGCCTTTGGCCGAGAGAGCCAAGGCGATAGAGGTTCCAATCAGGCCCGAACCCAGGATTCGAACTCTTTCCCCAGAATTGAGCCTGCTCATTGAGCTAAATCTCGACGTAAAGCAACTGCCCCCTTGAGGTAAATATGCGCTATGTGCTCCCTCGTGCGCTCAGTCTCGCAGTGAAGCAAGACTCGAATCACGCGCGAAAGGGCTCCGGGGACATCGATTTCAGAAGCACAGAGAAGTGGGACTGCCCCGAATCCGACTTCACGGGCCGCCGCGGCCGGAAAGTCCGCGGTCAAATCCGGGGTTGAGGTAAGAATCACCGAAATAACCTCACTTGGTGTCAGTCCATTGGCGACCATCACCGCTTCTAAAAGTTCTTTAACTCCTTGATGAATTGAGCTCGTGGTATTTGAATCAACCTGAATAGCACCTCGAATTGCTCGCACGCTCATGCGCACAGGGTACCTCCTCCAGCGAGAGAGGCGTGTTTCAATTAGGTGTTTCTATCCAAATATCTACATTTACTTAGTACTTTATCGATTTATCCTTTAAAAGCCTTTTGCACTTGCACTAACAATTAAGCAATTCTTCAATAGTCGATAAATGGTTATTTGTGACAGATTTCAAGCGTAAGCACTCCAATCAAATATCGATAAATTGTCTTTAGAGAGCCATCTAATATCGATTTACCGACTAATAGTTATTTTCATTGTAATAAAATGACGATAAATCGTTAAAGATCTAAAGCCTTACGTAGATTTACCAACTCAGCTTTATTGAGATCCCGCCATCGCCCCTCCAGCACATCTCCCAGAAGAATCGGGCCAAAACGGGTCCGGATTAGCCGAAGAACGTCCACCCCCACAGCTTCCATCAAACGACGGATGATGTGGTATCGCCCCTCATGGATAGTGACCTCGATCCATGTAGGTGAAAGGACCTTAAACTCCAAAACCCGTCCCAGTCCATCCTCAAGTTCGATTCCCTTAAGAAGGGAGGATTGAGCATCTTTGGGCAATCTGCCGGCATACTCGATCACATACGTCTTCTCTAATCCATAGGACGGGTGGGTAGCACGAAAGGTCATCTCTCCGTCATTTGTAAGGAGGATGAGTCCTTCGCTCTCCTTATCTAAACGGCCCACATGAAAGAGACGTTCAGTGCGCAAGGAAATAAAGTCCGAAAGAGATGGCCGCCCCTCAGGATCGTACATAGTAGACACAACTCCTCTTGGTTTATGAAGTGCAAGATAAGTCTTAGTCAAACTTTGAGTAATTGTCTCACCATCAACCATTACTATAGAGTTATTAGGGTCAACCTTACTTCCAAGTTCGCGAACAATGTTCCCATCTACGCTCACACGCCCATCGTGAATGAGTTCGTCGGCACCGCGACGGCTGGTGATACCGGCGTCAGCAATGACCTTATTGAGACGGGTTAGCGACATGGGATCCAATCTAAAAAGAGCAAGAGGATCATTCTACCTCCGTATAGACCTGACATATTCCGTCGAGTCGTGGAGCAGAAGCGGAAAAATCAATCAGTGAGAGCGCTTAAGACTTCATCCAAACGATCCAAATCTGGAAGGTATGGAGCAAGGGCTGGGAGATCTGTCAGCGCATTAAGACCCAGCCTCTCCAAGAAGTATGAGGTCGTCCGGTAAAGAATGGCGCCAGTCTCATGCTCGAGCCCTGATTCTTCAACAAGCCCTCTAGTGATAAGGGTTTTCATGACCGCCTCAACATTCACTCCCCTAATGGCCGATACTCGCGCCCGTGAAACGGGCTGACGATAGGCGACGACTGCGAGAGTTTCCAGTGCAGCCTGTGTGAGTCTGGATTGCTGTCCGTCCAGGACGAACCTCTCCACCACCTCGGAATATTCAGGTCGGCTGTAAAAACGCCACCCGCCATTAATAGCGCGAAGTTCGAAACCATGATTCTCATACTCCTCCTGGAGGTGGGCAAGAGCTGGAGCAATTGCATTCACGGGAGTTTCCAGCACCTGAGCCAACGTTAATTCAGTGACTGGTTCATCGACGACCATTAAGATCGCCTCAATCGAACGTTCAAGTTCAAGATCAGACATCTGACCCCTCCTCTGTCTCGTCTTCCTCTGGAATTACAGGCACATCAAACTCTTCTCCCGCTTCAATTGCCCCCGTATCCGGGCCAATCCAACTAATCTGCAATTCTCCAAGTGAGACGACCTGATCGAATCGGAGGGCACCTTGCCGATAGAGGTCTAAAAGGGCTAAAAAACGGGCGACTACCACCAGGGTGCTCTCCGCTTCGGCCACGAGATGGCGAAAACTCACAGAACGGGAACGTCGCAGCGTCTCAACGACCCACTGGGACTCCTCTGCCACGCTGACAAGGGGTAGGTGGAGATGTTCCATGGCCACGCTGGGAGTCACTTTAGGGGCTAAGACACGCTCCGCGATGGCAGCAAAACGTTCTGGACCCACGCCAATGAGAACTTCTGGCAAAAGGGCCGAAAGCGAAGGATCAAGGGCAACCACCCGCGCGAAAGCCTTGTCTTGTAGGAGGATTCGGTCGTGAAAAGTGGATGCAATCTCTTTAAAGGCTCGATATTGGAGCAGTCTGGCAAAGAGAAGATCTCGTGCCTCCAGAAGTGCGAGGTCGGTTTCATCTTCGACTTCCCCGCTAGGCAATAAACGAGCAGCTTTAAGGTCCAGCAGAGTTGCCGCGACCACAAGAAATTCTGTGGCTTGATCCAGCTGCCATCCCTCCCCAGATTCTTCCAAGGCACGGATAAAGGAGATGAATTCATCAGTGACTGCGCCAAGGGCGACTTCAGTGATGTCCATGCGATGGCGCGAAATGAGCTGAAGCAGGAGATCAAAGGGACCTTCGAAATTCTCCAGATGTACAGCAAAGCCAGCAATGACTTCGTTATTGACATCCGATGAGGCAGTTTCCACCTGCGAACGTTACTTCACATTTGCCCCGTCACGGCGCACTTGCTCCTGATTGAGCGTATGCGTAGAGTCGCGCCTAAAGACGGCAGAGAGGTTTCTCGATTGAGCGTTAAATCGACATTTGATGATGATGTGGCTACCACCTCCACCTTGCTCAAGAAGAGACCGAAAAATTGGCCAGTTCCCAAACCAGTAACTGAGCACGGGCCTGCCACAATCATTCCGATCGTCAACCAGAAAGGCGGCGTCGGAAAGACGACAACCACCATCAACCTGGGTGCGAGCTTGGCCGAGCTTGGCCGACGGGTGCTTCTTGTCGACTTCGACCCTCAAGGTGCCCTCTCGGTGGGATTGGGTGTCAATGCCCACGAACTCAAACTTCAAGAGACCGTCTACCAAGTACTCATGGATCCCCACTCGGATATCGAGAAAGTCATCTTAAAAACATCAATTCCTGGGATGGACCTTCTCCCCGCTAATAAAGAGCTCGCAACAGCTGAGGTCACTCTCGTCAATGAAATGGGCCGCGAGAATTTCCTCAAAAGGACCCTCTCAGCCGTTCGTGAGTACTACGACGTCATTCTCATTGATTGCCAACCGACTCTAGGGTTACTCACCCTCAATGCTCTAACTGCGGCTGACGGTGTGATTGTGCCGTTGCAATGTGAATTCTTTGCGTTGCGCGGCTTCGCTCAACTTCAAGAAAACCTTGAAAAAGTACGGATCAATCTCAATCCTTCCCTTACATTGATTGGCATCCTCGCAACAATGTACGACAAGAAGACATTGCATAGTCGCGAAGTCCTAGCACGAATCCTAGAAGCATTTCCTGAGAGTGTCTTCGAGACTGTTATTGCACAGACTGTACGTTTTCCTGAAACTACCGTTGCAGGCGAGCCAATCACTACCTACGCCAATAGTTCGGGCGGAGCAGCATCGTATAGAAGACTTGCACGCGAAATAATCGCAATTGGGGGAATTAAATGAGTCGCAGAGCTAGTTTGCCCGGTGCAGATGAGTTATTCCGTTCTACAACTCCTGCATTGACAGCCGTACGCGATGCCTCAACCAACACGGATGCTGCCTCGCCGGTAGTCCCAACTCAAAGCGCTACAGCACCCATCACGCGTCCAACAACGAAAGCAGTACGTACCACTCCGCGCCGTCGCGTATCTACCATAGATCGTTCACCAAGTGGTCGTGAGTCCCACGCAGAGAAAATTACCGTTTATCTCTCCCCTGAAGAACTTTTCGATTTGGATCAAGCGCGACTTTTACTTCGCGGTGATCTGGGACTAGCAGCCGATCGTGGTCGAATAGTTCGCGAGTCGATTGCTGTGATCATCGCCGACCTCGAGGCAAAAGGTGAACAAAGTATTTTGGCTAGGCGGCTTCGAGGCTTATAAGGCTATCTCGCCCTTGGGTGCGCCAAACTATAAGTCTCACGAACCTTGTCAATTGTGATCAAAGTATAAATTTGCGTTGTCGTAACAGACG
>Ga0255338_1004949_pt1 | contig 12942 bp, 14 predicted proteins | sample MeOH1_35cm_T4_19_FD_203715 | JGI IMG/M metagenome (GOLD analysis project Ga0255338, IMG submission 203715) | Sandy soil microbial communities from University of British Columbia, Vancouver, Canada - MeOH1_35cm_T4_195 | ecosystem: Engineered > Artificial ecosystem > Sand microcosm > Unclassified ...
AACGATTTCCGGTGGCAACAGCGCGGGGGAAACACCCGTTCCCATCCCGAACACGGCAGTTAAGGCCCGCTGCGCCGAGGGTACTGCTCCTTCTCAGGAGTGGAAGAGTAGGTCGTCGCCGGATTACTTTCGGACCGGAGCCTGCCTCGTTGAGAGGCAGGCTCTTGTCTAGAAACCACGCCTATCTAGACTTGACAAGCTAGAGGGTGATGTGAATAATAGGACAGCGCCTGCGGCAGTGGCGGAACGGCAGACGCGCTAGATTCAGGATCTAGTGCCCGAAAGGGTGTGGAGGTTCAAATCCTCTCTGCCGCACTCAAAAAGAAAGCCTGCTCGAATTCGAGCGGGCTTTTTCTTCGTCTGGTTTGCTTACTTGGTCAATGCGGCTCCGCTGCGCCGTTCCCATACAACACTCCAGGCAACGCACTACTGTTAGGAATCCGACTGGAGGCGCTTCGTATACCCCTGGCAAGCGAGGTCGCACCGGCTCTTGCCGTCGCTGGTACTGCTATAGAATCAGGGAAGGGCCCGCTCTACGGAGCGGGCCCTTCCCTGATTCAGGTCCATTGGGGTGGTTGAACTTACTCGGCCGCCGCTGCCGGCTCGGCCTCGGCGGCCGGAGCGCTCTTCAGGCTGCGACAGGCGTTGACGAAGCCGAGGAACAGCGGGTGCGGAACTTCGAGGCGGCTCTTGTATTCGGGGTGATATTGGACGCCCACGAAGAAGGGGTGGTCCGCGATCTCCAGGGCTTCCACAAGGCGGCCATCGGGAGACTTGCCAGAGAACATCATCCCAGCCTGCTCGTAGCGAGTGCGGTACTCGTTATTGAACTCATAGCGATGGCGGTGGCGCTCGCTGATGAGCTCGGAGCCATAGAGGCGGCGCAGGTGAGATCCGGCCTCCGTATGGCACGGCCAGGCACCTACGCGAATGCTGCCGCCATAGCGTTTAGCGCGGATGATTTCCGCCTGCTCCGGCATTACGTGTACCACCGGCTGCGGCGTGGAGGCGTCCACCTCTTCACTGTTGGCATTCTTCAGGCCCAGCACGTTGCGGCCGAATTCGATGGCCGCCATCTGCATGCCGTAGCAGAGGCCGAAATAGGGGACCTTGTTCTCGCGCGCGTACTGGATCGCCGCGATCTTGCCCTCTGCACCCCGGGAGCCCCAGCCCTGTGGAATGATGATGCCATCGCACTCGGACAGCCGCGCCTTGGCGGCGTTCACGTCCGTAAGGTCTTCGGCGTCCACCCAGTCGATGTGGATCTTCACGCCCTCGGCCGCCTCGACGTGGTGGAGCGCCTCGACCACGCTCACGTAGGCATCCGAGAGGGAGTAATCACCGACGGCGTGGTATTTGGCGACGATGCCGATGCGGAGCTGCTCTTCGGTCGGCGCGAGCATCCGATCGACTCGCTCGATCCACTCGTTGAGCCGGGGTCGGGGCATCACTTCCACGCCGAGCCGCTTGAGCAGCTTCTGCGCGAACTGCTGCTCTTCCAGGCGCATCGGAACCATATAGACCGACTTCACATCCGGGCAGAAGATGATCTGATCCGGCTCCAGGTTGGAGTTCTGGCAAAGCGTGGTGAACCGCGGGGTGTCGACCGCTCGTGCCGATCGCGCGACTACGAAGTCAGGCGTGATTCCGCACTCGTTCAGTTTACGGATCGAAAGCTGCGTGGGCTTGGACTTCAGCTCGCCCAGGCTGTCCAGATAGGGGAAGTAGGACACGTGGATGTGCGCCGTGCGACCCGGTAAGCGCTTGGAGAGGATGCGAGTCGCTTCGAGGAACACCTCGCTCTGGTATTCGCCCACGGTGCCGCCGAACTCAGCGATCACAAACTCCGCGCCGGCGCCCGCTTCCTGGATGCGGGAGATGATCTCTTCCGGGATGTGCGGAACGACTTCCACGCACTTCCCTTCATAGTGGAGCGAGCGCTCCTTCTGAATGATGGAGTAGTATATCTGGCCGGTGGTCACGTAGTTGACGCGACTCACGTCCTGGTTCAAATAGCGCTCGTAGTGGCCCAGGTCCTGGTCCGCCTCCAGACCGTCGTCCGTCACGAACACCTCACCGTGGATCGTGGGATTCATGGTTCCCGCGTCCAGGTTGACGTACATGTCGCACTTGATCGGGGAGACGGTGAAGCCCCGGGCTTTGAGCAATAGACCGAGGGAAGCCGCGGTGATGCCCTTGCCGAGCCCAGAGACCACTCCTCCGGAAACGAAGATATAGCGGGTGTTGTCTGACACGATCTAGTTACCTGCTGGTCGATGGAAGCGTGGTCCACCCCGCCTCCCAAACAACGCAGTTTACGTGTCGCTTGTGTTCTGAGTCAAGGCTACCCCGCCCTGCAACGGTGAGCTTGTCTGTTGCAGGGCGCCGTTCCGGGGTGTTAGGATGCGGCTGAACTCCGGCCGGAGCGCGCTTCGGTCGCGCCAGGGAATAGAGGGAGGCGCAAGAGGGTGCTCATACAGGAATCGGAGACGGATGCCTGGCTCAGGGACGCGGTGCTGCTCCGGCTGCCGTCGGGACGAACTTGCTATCTAATCCAGGTGGACCATGAGCGATGCGACCAGTGCACCACCGGAACCCGCGTGGTGTCGATCTGGGCCTCCGTGCGGGGGCACTGCGAAGCGGTAGCCTGGTGCGGACACTGCTTCAACGCTACCTGTGAGCCGGTGCTGACGGATGATGAGCGCCGCCGGCGACTCCGGCTCGTAAAGGTAGCGATTTCCGCAGGCCGAGTGTCACGAACCTGGCATGGCGCGCGCCCTGCGGTGGAGGACCTGCGCAACCGGGGCTTTATCTGAGCCCCAGCGCGCAACTGGCCTACGGCTTTTTCTCGGCTGCGGCATCTTCATCCGCCTTCTTGCCCCGCTCGATCAACTCTTTGACCCGGTTGCCGCCCTTTTTGCCGATTTTTTCATAAAACTCGGGGCCGTGCTTTTCCGCGGTGGTCTGGCCACCCTTCCGGCCGATCTCGCCATAGAAGTCTGGGCCGTATTTCTTACGGGTGGCCTGCCCCCCTTTGTGGCCGATCTCGGTGTAGAAGTCTTTGCCGTACTTGGCTTTCACCGTATCGCCGCCGCGCTTGCCCGCTTCGGCTACTGTCATTTCCTTCCGATCCTCTGTGTCCTTGGCCATACTGCATTCCTCCTAATGGGGGGTGGTAAGTCGCTGAAAGATCACTTCCTGAACGGAAGGTCGCTAGCAAGCAGAGAGAAGCACTGGGCCAACTTTACCCCGTCCGCGACTTGGCCCAAACTCATTTAGCAAACGAACATCGGAGGGCCTGTCCTTAGTCTCGCCAGGCACCTGCCGAGACGGGGAAAGTGAACTACCTACGCCCTGTCTAACGGGGTATGCGCAGCACGCCTTCAAGCAGCCAATTCGTTGTTTTCGCGGGCAGCCGCCAGGACCGGTGCGGCCCACACGCGCGACTGAGGAGTCTGGCTTTCCACACCCCGGGCTTGCGCCTCGCCGATTCCACCGGGCGCAGGCAGCAGCGCATTCACCAGCGCAAGCAGGTCCGACGTAAGACCCGGAAACACGCCATGGAAGGGGATGGCCAGGCGCGCCGGTAGGGTCAGCGTCAACTGTGCCGCGCCACGCCGGCAGGCCGCCACGATCTCCCGCGCTGCCTGCACTGCACTGATCGACATCACGGGCAGGGAATCGCTGATAGCGAACCAGGTGTACTCCTTCTCGTGCTGCCCCTTGAACGTGGCCTGAAGCGGACTGCCGGTACGCATGAGCCCGGGAGTGACTGTGGTGACCACGATGCCATCCTTCGCCAATTCCGCATGTAGGCCCTCGGAGAGGCCGACGAGGGCGAACTTACTGGCGGAATAGGGGAGCATGTGCGGAACGCTGATCTTACCGCCGATGGATGAGATGTTCACGATCCGCCCCTCGCGGCGCGCCTGCATCTCCGGCAGCACCTCCAGAATGGTGAACAACGGACCCCAAAAGTGGGTGTTCATCGCCGCTTCGAAGTCTTCGAGGGTTTGATCCTCCAGCGGTCCCACCTGGATTAGACCGGCGTTGTTCACAAGCACGTCGACCTGCCCGAACCGCTGACGCGCTGCGGTGACGAGCGCCTGGACCTGCCCTCGGTCCGTTACGTCGCACTGAACCGCCAGCACCGGCACGCCGCGCTGCGCCAGTTCTTCGCGCGCTCGCTCCAACTCGTCGGGATCCCGCGCACCGAGCACCAGTGAGGCGCCCGCATCCGCGAAGGTGCGGGCCAGCGCCAATCCCAGTCCGCGTGAGCCGCCGGTGATGATTACCGTTTTTCCATGGAGGTCATACTCGGCGGTTCTGCGAAGCAGGGCCCGAGCGGCTAGACCCAGACCCAATCCTGCGGCGGAGATTAGCAATCGCTGCCTGGTGTTTGGATGCATACGCTCCTCCGAAACCGGTTCTATTCCCCGATGTGCCCAGCGGTGGCAGCACCTAAACGGCAGTTCAAAACTTCCCATGCACTTCTTCACCGCGGACGACTACCGCTCGATCGATAACGATGGAAAGCGCTTTGCCGCACAGCTAGCAGCCTATAAGCGCCACCTGGAGGGGTTACGCGGCCTCCTGCCGGATGAGGTTCTCGCCCTTGCGGTCTTGCCTGGAGTGGATGATGGACTGCTGATCGAAGTTCACCACGACCGCGCCCTGCGGACCCTCCAGTTAATCCTACGGTGTGGTGATCTGCAAATGGGCTATTACGATCTCCGGCTCGACTACGAAGAAATCGACCTCCCGTCCCAGACCGCATGGACCCTCGCCCGGATCGCGAGAACTACGACCAGCGACGGCAGGCACCAACACGACGTCGCCTACCATGAGATCGATCGTTCGGAAGACGGAGGCATAGACCATCGCCTGCTGTTCCACCCCGGGGTCGTAGTTACGCTCCGCTGCCGCAGCCTCCACTGGCGGACGATCGCCCAACCGGACCGCAATTTTCCCGCGCTACCGGATCGGTTTCCGGGCGGACCGGCTTGGGCCGCCTACCACGCTCGCCGCCGGCGTCTGCGCGCCGAGCCACCCCGGCGGTAAGCGTCAGTCTCGCCAGTCAGTTACATTCACGCAGGGAGGCACCTATGCAGCCGTGAAGGGATATCCAAGCGCTTGAGCTGGCGCGCCTCGCTTTCCATAGTTGCTTATGACAACCTCTTCTCGTGTGGCCGGTGTCCTTCGCAGTTCGCGGAGGGAGGCCTTGTTTGTGGCCGTGGTCTGGGTGCTGGCCTGCGGCTATACCGTGGGGTATGCCGCGCTGTTCGCCTACCGCGCCGGAGAGCCGCTGCAGCTTCTCTTCGGCATCCCCACCTGGGTGGTCTGGGGCGTATTAGCGCCCTGGTTCGCCGTCACCGCGGTTACCTGCTGGTACGCATTTCTCGGCATGAAGGACGAGGATCTGGACGAGGAGCCAACTGGGGCGCCGGACGCGGAGGAGCGACATGTCTGACCTACTGCCACTCTTCGCGCTAATCCTGATGATGGCAGCTTCGATGTGGATCGGGGTCACCGCCAACCGTGCCACGGAAAAAGGCGGCGGATTCCTGGCCGGTTATTTCCTGGGGAACCGGGGGCTCGGGTCGTGGTCGATGGCGCTCACGGCCACGGTCATGAGCGGCGGCACGTTCATGGGCTTTCCCTCGCTGGTCTACCAGTACGGCTGGGTCCTCGCGCTGTGGATCGCCAGCTACATGGTGGTGCCGCTCTGCACCTTTGCGGTATTGGGGAAGCGCTTTGGGCAGCTCACCCGCCTTACCGGCGCCATCACGTTGCCGGAGCTGCTGCGGGAGCGGTTCCAGAGCCAGACGCTGGGCATCGCCGCCTCCGCGATGATGATCTTTATCCTCGCCTTTAGCCTCATCGCGCAATTCAAAGCGGGTGCAGTGATCCTGCAGCTCGTGCTGCCCGGCCTGCCCAACTCGGCCTGGACCCTCCATGACAAGCCGGCCGCGTTCATCTACGCCCTGGCGATCTTCGCCGTGGTGGTGGTGAGCTACACGGTATACGGCGGCTTCCTGGCTGCGGTGTGGACGGACCTGTTCCAAAGCGTGCTGATGGCAGTGGGCGTGATGATCCTCTTTCCGCTGGCGCTCATCAAGTCCGGTGGTTTGGCAGCGGGCACCCTGGCGGGGGTGCAGGCCGCGGGGCCGGGCTTCGCGCTGGCGCCCGGAGCGGGGCGAGACTTCCTGCCCATCGGCCTGGCCCTCTCCTTCTTCTTCATGTGGTCGATTGCCGGGATGGGCCAGCCCGCCACGCTGGTGCGTTTGATGGCGTTCAAGGACACTCAGACGCTGCGCCACGCGATGTTCTTGCTGGCGATCTACAACACCCTGATCTACCTGCCGCTAGTCATGGTGTTCATCTGCGCGCGAGCCCTGCTGCCGAACCTGGACAAGCCGGATGAGGTGATGCCCCGGATGGCGCTGCTGGTAGCGAACCCCCTGGTGGCCGGGATCATCCTGGCCGCGCCGTTCGGCGCCGTGATGGCGACGGTGAGCGGGTTCCTCGTCCAGATCTCCTCCGCCTTCGTGTCGGACGTCTACCACCGGCTCCGCCCCGACGCCTCCGAGAGCACGCTGCGTCGCCTGTCTCACGCCGCAATCGTCGGTGCCGCCCTGGTTTCGTCGATCGGGGCGATCTTCTCGCCGAAGTTCTTGCAGGCAATCATCGTGTTCACCGGCGGCGCGGCAGCGTGCGCTTACCTCTTTCCGGCGATCATGGCCGCCTTCTGGAAGCGCGGCACCGCCCGCGGCGCGATGGCGAGCATGCTGGGCGGCGTGGGAACGGTGTTGGCGCTCTACGCAGCGGGTTGGATCATGTCCGCCACCCAACCGGGCTGGGAGCCGGGGATCGGGGAGAAGAGCACCTTCTCGCCCATCTACCCGCTCGGCATCGCGCCGTTCGTCTGGGGCCTCTCGGCCTCAGTGATCCTGGGAATCGCGGTGAGCCTCAGCGGAAAGGCGCCCAAGAACGAGTTGTTGGAGCGGTACTTCCCCGCGAGTTAGTGCCCGAGGAAGCAAGTGAGCTATCCTCTAACTGGCTTTGCCACCAGGCGGTAGTGGCAGTGATCTGTGACACCCCACGCTATCAACGCTAATCCGACTTCTGAAGAACGCCGCTGTCGATACCGGTTGAGGAGATGAGCAGATGAAGTGCTTGATTGCCCTGACCTTGCTCGCGGGGATGGCCAGCCTGCCAACCACCGCGCTGGCCATCTCCAAGCATCCGGATGCTGCGGCATTGCTTACCGCCAAGGATGCCGTCGCGATGGTGGCCGGACCCCTGGACGAAGTTTCCAAGCTTGAGAGTAAGCCGGACGCCGAAAACGGCCACGACCATAACACAATCTGCGGCTACTTTCCCAAGGGGTACCGGCTGGCGGAGGCGGAGCGTCCCCCGGAGCGCGGCGTCCAGTTATCACTTCACCGGTTCCCGACCCCAAAGGAAGCCCAAAAGTTCTATGACCTGACCGCCGCAGCCGAGCGGGAGATGGCCAAGACGGCAGGAAGCGCCACTGCAGGATCCAAGGTGGAGGTGCTAAAAGGAGTGGGGCAAGCCGGGGTGCTCTCCGTCAAGAAGCTGACGCCCGAGCCGAAGGCAGTCTATCAGGTGGGGATCGCCACGTTCCTGAAGGGGAGCGTGATGGGACAACTTACGGTGTGGAGGAGAGACGCTACGGTAGCCGCGGCTGCAAGCGCAGGGGCCAAGCAGATTGCGGCCAAGCTGCCTTAGTCGACTGAGTAAAGTGAAACCATGGCTCGTGTCGACCCCACAATTCGCCAGCCCTGCCCGTGCTGCGGTTACCCCACACTGGGAGGCCGCGGGGGGTATGAGATCTGCGAGCTGTGCTGGTGGGAAGACGACGGGCAGGATGACGCGCAGGCTGACGAAGTCCGCGGTGGGCCGAATCACGGGTATTCGCTCACACAAGCGCGGCAGAATTTCCGGCAGTTCCTGGTGATGTATGAGCCGGAACGGGATCGGCGCGTCGGCGGGCCGGATAGCGAGACCACGCGGGACGCCAAGCGGCTCTTGATGCGGGCGTTCGACCAGTTGGCGACCGCACTGCCCGACGAGCTTCCTGCGAGGATTGCAGAGGTCTACAAACAAGAGCGGCGGCTTGAGCTGGAACAGAAAGAGACTCTCCGAGCCTATGATGCGGCGTTGCGCCGTTCGCGAGAATCGCCGGAGCGGCAGCGCTTGGATCAGGAATGAGCCCCCCTCGCGCGATCGACCACGAACTGATCTGGTTACGTGCGACCGACGGATTTGTCCTCGGCGCAGGGTCGTTACACGGCCCAGCCCACTGGCGGCGCGTGGAGAGTAACGGCCTCTCGATCGGGGCGCGGACAGGTGCGGATCCCGACGTTGTGCGCCTTTTTGCCGCGCTCCATGATGCCTGCCGTGAAGATGAGGAGATCGATCCAGACCATGGTCGGCGAGGCGCTGCCTTCGCGAGGCGCCTGTGGAACGAAGCCTATGAGTTGGAGTACGAGCGCTTCGCCCTGCTGGAATACGCGATCTGCTATCACGCGAAGGGGCTGCGCAGCGAAGACGCGACCATCGGGACCTGCTGGGATGCCGACCGGCTGGACCTCCCCCGGGTAGGTATCTGGCCCGATCCGGAGCGGCTCTGCACGGATACAGCTCGGGAAATGCTGGTATTGATGGAAAGGTAATCCGGTAAAGCCCCGAGAACGCCAGTGGTTGTGATAGAGACTTTCCAAAGCCAGGCTGCGCCTGGTTCGGAGTAACAGATTGTGTCTACCCTGGAGCCTGCCGGGACCTACGAGTTCATAATCTCCGTTGACACAGCGGATATCGACGGCCTGGGCCACGTGAACAACATTGTTTACCTGCGCTGGGTGCAGGAGGCCGCGATCGCCCACTGGAAGGCGAAAGCCTCTCCCGAAAGCCAGGCGGCGGTGGCGTGGGTGGCCGTACGCCACGAGATCGACTACAAAGCGCCGGCCTTCCTGGGTGACGAGATCCTGGTCCGGACCTGGGTGGGCACCGCCTCGGGCCTGACCTTCGAGCGTCACACGGAGATGCTGCGGGCTTCCGACCAGAAGCTGCTCTCCCGCGCCCGCACGCTCTGGTGTCCGATCAACACCCAGACCGGAAAGCCGCAGCGGGTGACCCCCGAGCTGCGCGCCCAGTTCTCGACGGCCCATCCGGAATAGCGCGGGAGGCTTCACGTGACGATCCGGATGGCCACTCGAGAGGATTGCGCGGCCGTCGTAGCCCTGGTCTGCGCCCTGGCACGCGAGCGCGGCGGACCTCTGCCGGACGAGTCGGCGGTACTCGCCGCGGCGGAAGCGTGTGTGCGCGGTAACGCCACGCTGCTCGTTGCGGACGAGGGCGGGGAGTTGGCCGGCTACCTGGCCATGCACTGGATTCCCTTCCCGCTGCTGGCGGGTCAGGAGGGCTACGTCTCGGACCTGGTAATCGCGGAAAGCCGGCGAGGGCGCGGCGTCGGGAAGGCACTGCTGGCAGCGGCGCAAGAGCACGCGCAGGCCCAGGGCTGCGTGCGGTTGATGCTCAACAACCGGATCACCAGCGACGCCTTCACCCGCGGCTTCTTCACCGGAGCCGGCTTCCGCCAGCGGACTGAGTTCGCAAACCTTGTGAAGGAACTCGGCCCGCACTCGCTTCCAAACAGCTAAACGAGCGGTTGCCCGGAGCCCGGAAGTCATTCCGGCCCGGCCTGGCGGTAACGCACCAGTGCTCCAGAGGCGGCGCCCGGATTTCTCCGGGACTCCGGGCAACCTTCCGCTTGGGGCACTGTATTCGGAAAGGGCCGAAGTCCAGCTACCCCACTTCGCCTACGCCGTTCCGCCCTCACCGCGTACGGCCGCCTCGATCGTGGCGACGTCGATCTTCCCCATCTCCATCATCGCCGTGAACGCGCGCTTCGCCACGTCACCGCCCTGGGCCATCGCGTCGGTTAGGACGCGCGGCGTGATTTGCCACGACAGGCCCCATTTGTCCTTGCACCAGCCGCACGCACTCTCCGCGCCGCCGTTACCGACGATCGCGTTCCAATAACGATCGGTCTCTGCCTGGTCCTCGGTGGCGATCTGAAACGAGAACGCTTCGCTGTGCTTGAAGAAATCACCGCCGTTGAGACCCACGCACGGCACGCCGCAGACGGTGAACTCGACGACCAGGACGTCACCTTCTTTGCCGCCAGGAAAGTCGGTCGGCGCCCGGTGCACCGCGCCGACTGCGCTATCGGGAAACGTCTGGGCGTAAAAGTGCGCAGCCTCTTCCGCGTCATTGTTGTACCACAGGCAGATGGTGTTCTTGCTCATCGACACGCTCCTCTATTTGCCGCTGGCCACGGATACGTCCCCGCCCCGAGGGGGAACATGTAAATGGGGATGGTCAGCGTGACCATCCCCATTTACTCATTTTTCGTTCACCGCTGGCCGACGAATATCAGGCGAGCATGTCCCACATTACCTCGCCGCCGTCCACGAGGGGGAGGGGGCGCTGCTGGGGGTCCAGGATCAGGCTGTGCGGATCGATACCGAGGAGGTGATAGATCGTGCAGAGCACGTCCTTCGGGGAAACGGGGCGATCCACCGGCTCGCCGGCCTGTGCGTCCGTCTTGCCGATGACGGCGCCCTTCTTGATGCCGGCCCCTGCGAACAGGTTGCAGTAGGCTTGCGACCAGTGCCCACGCCCGCCGCCGCCCTGTGGCCCCTGGCCATCCTGGCCCGGATCCATCTTCGGCGTGCGGCCGTGCTCGCACATCACGCACACCAGGGTATCGTCCAGGCGTCCCCGGTCTTCCAGGTCGCGCATCAAGGCGTCGAACGCCATGTCGAAGCCGGGGCACAACTCCGTCTTCAGGCGCTTCTCCAGGAAGACGTGCGTGTCCCAGGCGGAGTTGCCGAGGTTGTACTCGTCCCAGAACACGGTGACTACTCGCGCGTTCGCCTCCACCAGCCTACGCGCCGCCAGGGTAGCCTGTCCGAAGAGGGTCATCCCATACGCCTCGCGCACCTTGGCGGCCTCGGCCTGCACATTCACGGCGTTACGGAGCGGCTCTGCGGTGAGCAGGTTCATGGCCATCTGCTGCGAGCGGCTCCAGGCGTCCACGTCCGCCGTCTGGTCCAGGCGGCGGCGCTCCAGGTCGAACTGCTCCAGCAGGGACTGGCGGCGGCTCAGGCGGTCCACGGTGATGTTCTTCGACTGCTGACCCGCCATGAAGCTGAAGCGCGTCTCCGGGGTGATCCCGCCGTACGGGTTCTCACGTCCCTGGCCGTAGGGATCGGCGCCGGTCGACTTGCCTTCCCAACTGGTGACCACGGGCGACCACCCCGTTCCCAGCCACTGCGGCTGCGGCCCGGGCCGCCCGAAGCGATGGGGGAGGTAGATGTTGGAAGGGATCGGCTGGTCCGGAATGCCCCGCTTCCGGCGCGCCTGCGTCTCCACGAAGTCCACCACCGAGCCGAAGTACGGCCAGTGGCGGGGGTCCTTCGTGTTCGTCTCCATCGCCAGGTCGGTGCGGCCGGTGCCGGTGAGGGCGAACGCCACGCCATGGATCGGCCATTCGTGCGTCATGGTGCGGACCGTGGCGACGCGGTCCATCCACTTCGCCATCCGCGGCAGGTGCTCGGAGATCTCAATGCTGGAGTTCGAGGTGCGGATCGGCTTGAACGGCCCGCGGATCTGGTCCGGGGCATCCGGCTTCATGTCCCACGTCTCAAGCTGGCTGGGCGAGCCGTAAAGGAACAGGATGATGACGGACTTCGCCTTACCGAAGCTGCTTGCGCGGGGTCCGGCGGGAGCGGGAGCGGCTTGCGCGGCGGACTGCAGGGAGAGGATCTCCGCTAGCGAGAGACCGAAGAGGGAGGCGCCACCCGCCTGTATGAGATCTCGACGCGAGATACCGTCGCACAGCTTCGAGTTGTTGCCCAGGATCCGAACCGTCGACATTCACCTCTCCCGTTCGTGGCGCTGCGTGAGTGCACTCTGCCACCCCACTACTATACGATACCCGGCGCCCGGAGAGGTTGCGAGCATCCGACTCGAACGCTGTTGGAATTACACTGAGCGGATGAATTCCCATCTCCGATTGCGAACCAGGATCAGGAGTTTTGCGGAATGAGGAAATCAGGAAGCTAAGAACCCAAGAATGACGGGTTCTGGGAGCGCCCCAGCGCCGCCCGGCATCCTGGTTCCGATCGACTTTTGGCGGGCCTCAGTGACTCCGGGGCTCTGGTTGACCTCACGTACTGGTTGAGACGAAAGCAATCCGATTCCACCTTTTTGTTACCGCTGGAGCACTCGATTGAAGATCCCACTGATCCTGTCCGGCCTGGCTCTGTGCGCCGCTGCGGCTTCGCAGCGAGTAGGCGCCGCTGAGTCCGTGAAGCTGCGCTGCGTAGCGGACACGGCGGTCAGCTCGTATCCCACGGAGCGCGGGTTCAACTACGGACAGAGCAGCAACCTACGGCTGAAGGGCATCGAGATGCTGGCGCTGCTGCGGTTCGACACCGCGGCGGTCCGTACCTGGAACGTGCAGAGCGCGCGCCTTTACCTGCATGCTTCTGGTGAGCACCGGCTGAAGACCGTAGGCCTCTCCACCGTGGCCACGCCGTGGATCGAAGGGGACTCGGCCGGTAAGGCGGGGACGGGGGCTTCGTTCGAGTGGGCCGATACCGGCAAGACGCGCTGGGGCGGGCGGCAGAGCGACGTAACGGACGCGATCTTCACACGGCAGGGCACCCGGGCGTTCTATACGGACGTGCAGCCGAGGGAAGGCGGATGGCTGGAGGTGCAGGTGCCGCCCGAACTGGTGCGGGCGATGGCGGAGGGGAGGTCCGATGGACTGGCCGTCACCGACGAGAAGGGGCAGACCCGCTGGAATAACAACGTCCACTCCCGGGAGCAGTCCGGATTCGAGCCGTA
>Ga0255338_1004950_pt1 | contig 12941 bp, 11 predicted proteins | sample MeOH1_35cm_T4_19_FD_203715 | JGI IMG/M metagenome (GOLD analysis project Ga0255338, IMG submission 203715) | Sandy soil microbial communities from University of British Columbia, Vancouver, Canada - MeOH1_35cm_T4_195 | ecosystem: Engineered > Artificial ecosystem > Sand microcosm > Unclassified ...
CCGGAAAGGTCCGCGTTGTCGTCCTCGCCATGCGGATCGACGCCCACGGCAACGGCGATGTCGTGGATCTCCGCATTCGAGAACAGCAGCTCGCGCTTCACTTCCCACGAGTTCAGCGCCTTGCCGCGCATCTTGTAGATGGCCTGGTAGCGCTTGTCGCGCGCCTGCTTGGCCGAGCCGCCGGCCGAATCGCCTTCCACGAGGAAAAGCTCGTTCTCGCCGATGCTCGTCGATTCGCAGTCGGTGAGCTTCTCGGGAAGCATTACGACACTGGACGATTTCTTGCGCTCCACCTTCTGCACCGAGCGCGAGCGGTCCACCGCCTGCTTGATCGCGAGCTCGGCGATCCTGCGGCCGTGATCGACGTGGCTGTTCAGCCACAACTCGAACGGATCGCGCACCATGCTCGAGACGAGCTTGAGCGCGTCGCGGTTGGAGAGCTTTTCCTTCGTCTGTCCGTGAAACTGCGGCTCGAGCACTTTCGCCGAGAGGAAGAACACCGTGCGCGACCAGATGTCGTCCGATTGCAGCTTGATGCCGCGCGGCATCATGTTGTGATGCTCCGCGAAGGCCTTCACCGCCTCGAACACGCCGTCGCGCAAGCCCGCTTCGTGCGTGCCGCCCGCCGGCGTCGGAATCAGGTTCGCATACGACTCGCCATAACCCTTGAGATCCTCGACGAACGCGAACGCCCAGCCTGCGCCCTCGCCCGGGGCGAAACCGTTGGCCTCCTGCACGTACTTCTCGCCGTCGAAGATGGGCGCAACCGCCTCGTTCTCGCCGAGCAGCTCCTTCAGGTAATCCTTCATGCCCTCGGGATAGCTCCACGTGCGCGTCGTCGTCTCTTTCGGGCCTTCGATGTTGAGCGTCACCTGCACGCCGGGCAGCAGCACGGCTTTCGAGCGCACGATGCGCTCGAGGTCGGGGAGCGAAACCTTGGGGGAATCGAAATATTTCTTGTTGGGCCAGATGCGCAGCTTGGTGCCGGAGTCGTTTCTTCCGGTGTTGCCGGTGCGCTTCAACTTTTGCGCGACCTCGCCGTTCTCGAACACGATGACGTGCACGCCGCCTTCCCGGCGCACCTCGACTTCCAGCCGCTCGGACAAGGCATTGGTGACCGACACGCCCACGCCGTGCAGGCCGCCCGAGAACTTGTACGCGGCATCGGCTTCGGTCTTCGAGAACTTCGCGCCCGCGTGCAACTCGGTGAACACGAGCTGCACCGTCGGGATCTTCTCCTCGGGATGCATGCCGACCGGTATGCCGCGGCCGTTGTCGGCCACGCTCACCGAGCCGTCGCGGTAGACGGTCACGTCGATCCGATTCGCGTGACCGCCGAAAGCTTCGTCGGCTGCGTTGTCGATTGCTTCCTGGATGATGTGCGTGGGATCGTTGGTCCGGGTATACATGCCCGGCAGCCGCTGCACCGGCTCTATTCCCCGCAATTTTCTGACTGATGCTTCGTCGTACTTCCTGGTTGCCATGTTCTACTGTCGTTGTTCCGGGGACCGCGAGAGGCGCCCGGGATTGGAAAGCGCGCATTTTAACCGACAGGGCGAGCGCCACACGAGCAGTACGACCGGTGACGGCCGCTACGTATTGAGGCAATTGAGGTTTTCCGTCCCGGCAGGCGCGATGTCAGGGGCCGGGTCGCGAGCTGTTTCTTATAACAGGCGAGCGCGCATGCTGCCGCGAGCAACGCAGCGACAGCGAGCCTCAGGCGACGCGCAAGTATGGCTAGAACTCCGCCTTGACGCCGGCGGATGCGACCACCTTGCGCCACTTATCGATCTCGGCCGCGATGAACTGCTTGAACTCGCCGGGCGTGCTCGCGACGATGTGCGCGCCTTCGCCGGCGAAGCGCTCCCTGAGCGTCGGGTCCTTCAACGCCTGCACGATCGCTTCATGCAGCTTCGCGATGACGGCTTGCGGCGTCGCTGCCGGAGCCTGCACGCCGAACCATGCTTCCGTCACCACGCCCGGCGTGCCCGCTTCGGCCATCGTCGGCACGTCGGGCAGCGCCGACGACCGCTGGTCGCTGGTGACTGCCAGCGCGCGCAGCCGCCCGCTCTTGATGTACGGCGTCGCCGACGGCATGGTCGGAAACATGAGCTGCAACTGGCCACCCAGCAAGTCGGTGAGTGCAGGACCCGCGCCCTTGTACGGGACGTGGACGATGTCGATGTGCGCCGCGAGCTTGAGCAGCTCGCCGGCCATATGCACCGGCGTGCCGACGCCGCCCGAGCCGTAATTGAGCTCACCCGGCTTCGCTTTCGCCAGCGCGATCAGCCCTTTCACCGACTTGACCGGAAGGCTCGGATGCACGACCAGCACCGACGGCACGCTGATCACCTGGCTCACGGGCGCGAAGGCGCGCTGCGCATCGTACGGAAGCTTCGGATAAAGCGCGGCCGCGATGCCGAACGTCGTATCGCTCATGAGCACGGTATAGCCGTCCGCCTCGGACTTGGCGACGAGATCGCTGCCCAGCGTCGCCGCTGCGCCGGGCCGGTTGTCCACGAGCACCTGCTTGCCCAGCAGCTCGGACATCTTCGGCGCGATCAGCCGCGCAGTCACATCCGTCGATCCGCCGGGCGGGAAAGCGACGATCAGGCGTATCGGGCGCTCGGGATAGGCGGCGACGGAACTGCCAGCGCCCAGAGCGAGCAGCAGCAACACCGGCGATAATGCACGCATCATGAGTCCTCGTTAATGGCCGACGGCAGTCAGGGAATGACACGCTCGCGGCGGCAGCGCTCGAACAGGCGCAGGAACATGTCACCGCTCTCCTGCACTTCGGCGAAGCCGTGCTGCCGCAGCTTCAACGTATCCGAAAGCACATCGTACTCGCACGACATGCGCGAGCTCGGCGCCCGGTAGTCGCCCTGGGCCCAGCGTGGCGCACGCTCATAGGGGAACGGACGCAATCCGTGCCGCTTCACCATCTCGATCCACAAGGCACGATGGTCGGCGAGAAAATCGGCGAGCGAATAGCGCTGCGGGCCGGCCGGCTCGAGTCCGAACCACTCGGCGAGCCGCGGCCACAAGTGGCGCCAGCGGAACCAGTCGCCGTTGCCCGTGTTGAACGCGTTGTTGGCGCAGGAGTCGTGCGTCGAGACCCAGATCGCAGAGCGTGCCAGCAGCTCCGCGTCGATCACCTGGAACAAGGCGCCGAAGCACGCCTCGTTGCCGGGAAAGCCGAACGGCCGGCCGAGCTCCTTCAGCATCGCGCCGTAGATCGCGAGCACGACGGCGAGATTCATCGGGTTGCCCGCCGCGTAACCGCACACCGAATGCGGGCGCACAGCGGTCCAGGTCCAGTTGCCATCCTTCTGTCGCGCGCGCACGAGGTCTTCTTCGGAATAATAAAAATCGGCGCCGGGGACACGCGGATCGGTCTCTTTCGCCGGCGTCTTGAAGGGCCCGAGGTGGCAGCCGTAGTACTTCGTGCCCTGCAGCAGGTTGATGTTCGCGAAACGGGGCATCGTCTGCTCCGCCGCATCGAGCAGGTTCGCGAGCATGCGGGTGCGCGTCGCGCTGTCGCCGTCGTTCGCGCAATGAAAGATGTGCGTCGCGTCGCTGCACGATCGTAAAGCCGCGAGTGTGGCCTGCGCGTCCTGGAGATCGGCGGCGATGTGATGCAAGCGCTCGAGCGGCACATCCTGCGCAAGCTCGGGCCTGCGCCGCGACACGCCATACACTGTCCACCCGGGCCGCCGCAGCAGTTGCTCCGCCAGCGGCGTGCCGGTGACGCCCGTGATGCCTACGACCAGTGCGACCTGCGCCATCTGCGACTCCTCCGTGTCAGGCATCTGCCGATGCGGCGACCAGCGATGAAGGTGCCGCGATTGTACAACCCGGGGCGCCGTGGCCTCGTATCGATTCCACTTGCTGGAAGCTCGGCATTGCACGGCCGCCTTTTGTGCTATCGTGCTGCGGCTCACTCGCGTTCGACTGCTGCGCATTATGGACACGGCCCGCACCCGCCCCCACGTCAATCAATCCCGGCTCCGCTGCGTCATCATGCGCGGCGGCACGAGCAAAGGCGTGTTCTTCCATGCAGACGATCTCCCGCGCGACCCCGCAGCGCGCGACCGCGCCCTGCTCGCGGTCATGGGCAGTCCGGACCCGCGCCAGATCGACGGCCTCGGCGGCGCCGACACGCTCACGAGCAAAATCGTCATCATCGGCAGAAGCAAGGACGCGTCGGCCGATCTCACCTATACGTTCGGCCAGGTCGGCATAGACCTGGGGTACGTCTCCTATTCGGCGAACTGCGGCAATCTCTCCGCCGCGGTAGGCGTGTACGCGATCGAGGAAGGCCTGATCGAGCCGGTGGCCCCCGTGACGCGCGTGCGTATCTACAATACGAATACGAAGCAGCTGTTGATCGCCTACGTGCCCGTCGACGCCGGCTCTGCCGCAGTCGAAGGCGAGCATGCCATCGCCGGCGTGCCGGGCACCGGCGCAGAGATACGGCTCGACTATGCGAACACGGCAGGCGCCAGCACCGGCAAGATGCTTCCCAGCGGCCGTCCGCGCGACGAGCTGCACGTTCCCGAGCTCGGGCGGACGATTACCGTGTCGTTCGTCGATGTGGCGAAAGCGACAATGTACTTTCATGCGGCCGATGCCGGCATAGAGGGCACCGAAAGCCCCGACGAGTTCTCGCCCGAGATCCTGGCGCGCTTCTGGGCGATCAGGAATGCCGGCGCGCGGCACATCGGCCTGCCGCTGGAATCGCGCCTGCCTCATCCGGTCTCCGTGCTCGCGCCGCGGCGCTACACGAACTTCATGACGAAGCAGCCGGTGCAGCCGGAAGAGATGAGCTTCGTCGCGCGCCGGGTCGGCGGCCCGCCGCCGCGACTGCACAAGGCCTTTGCCGCGACGGGCGCCGTATGCACCGCCGTCGCCGCCCACATACCCGGCACCGTCGTGCATGAAGTCGCCCGCTCCTATCCCGACGGCGTCGTGCGCATCGGCCATCCCACCGGCATCTTCCCCGTGCGCATCGTCATCGGCAAAGACGGAGGCATCGAGGAAGCGTCGTACTCGCGCACCGCGCGCCGCATCATGGACGGCACGGTGTACGTGCGGCGCTCGGTGCTCGGCTGACTCCCATCGAGCCTCATACCGCCATGCCAGGGCTCACCGAGACCGTCGCGCGATTCGTCCAGCAGGCCCGTCTAACCGACATGCCCGCCGAGGCGCCGGAGAAAGCGAAGAAAGTCGTCGCGGACACGTTCGCGGTCATACTCGCCGGCGCAGGCAGCGAAGTCGCGCCGCCGCTGCTGCGTTACGTCGAGCGAGCGGGCGAAAGCGGCCCGGTGCCGCTGCTCGGCACGCGCACGACGGCGAGCCGCGAAGCGGCGGCGCTCGTGAACGGCACGTTCGGCCACGCGCTCGACTATGACGACGTGCTGTCGATGATGCCCGCGCACCCGAGCGCCGTGATACTCGCGGCGGTGCTCTCCGCAACCGATGGGAAAGTGCTCACCGGCCGCGCGCTGCTCGAGTCGTACATCGTCGGCATCGAAGTCGGCGCGCGCATCGGCCAGGCGATGACGGTCGGCCACTACAACCGCGGCTATCACGGCACGGGAACGCTGGGCCTGCACTCCGCGCTCGCCGCGCTGTGCAAGCTCGAGGCGCTCGACGTCGACACGACGCGGATCGCTTTCGGCATCGCAGCCTCCACGGCGAGCGGCTTGCGGCGCAACTTCGGCACGATGACGAAGCCATTGCACACCGGGTGGGCCGCGCGCAGCGCCCTCATCGCCACTACGCTCGCGCACTGCGGATTTACGGCGGCGCCCGATGTACTGGAAGCGAAGGCGGGATTCTTCGATGCCTACGGCGTCGCCGAATCGAATCCGGACGTCGCCGCGCGCGCGCTCGGTGATCCGTGGGTGATCGTCGATCCGGGCATTGCGCTCAAGCGCTTTCCCTGCTGCTACGCCTCGCATCGCGGCATGGATGGCGTGCTGACTCTGCGGAAACGACTCGATTTCACCGCCGAAACGCTCGAGCGCCTCGAGTGCCGCATGCCGCCGGGCGGCATGCATGTGCTGACCTACCCCGCTCCGAAAACCGGCCTGGAAGGCAAGTTCAGTCTCGAGTATTCGCTCGCGGCCGGCGTGCTCGACGGCGGCTACACGCTCTGGAGCTTCAGCGACGAGGCGGTCGACCGTCCCGAGATCCGGCGCCTGCTGGCGCGCATCGAAGCGCGCGAAGACCCGCGCTGCGCCGGCAATGATCCGTTGCTGGAAAGCCGCAGCTCCGGCAGCCGCGGTTACGTCGAGGTCGACGCCTGCATGCGTGACGGCCGCTCGGCAACGGTCCGCATCGACCGCGCCCCGGGTCATCCGGAGCGTGAGCTCGCGTGGGACGAGCTGCATCGCAAGTTTCTCGATTGCGCCGCGCACGCAACGGTCGACGCGGGCCAGGCGGAACGAGCGTTCGAGCGCATCACCCGGCTCGAAGAGTGCAACGACGTCGGCGAAATCGTGCGGCTGCTCGTGCGGCGCTAGCGGAGGTACCGCGACTCAACCGGACGCCGGCGAGGCTTGCGCTTCCTTCTTGTCCTTCCCCCACTCCAGCACCTGCACCCGCACGCGCGCCCGCCCGTCCTCGCGCATGTGACGATGCAAGTATCGTGCAAAACCTCTGCTCGCTCCGCCTGGCAGGCCATGAAAAAGGGCACCCGGTCGGGTGCCCTCGGAACGGGACTGGCCGGCAGTCCGTCAGCCCCTGGTGCGGCTGCGGTACTCGCCCGTCTCGGTGTTGATCTCGATCTTGTCGCCGGTCCCGCAGAAAAGCGGCACCTGCACCTCGAATCCCGTATGCAGCTTTGCCGGCTTCAACACTTTGCCCGACGTGTCGCCGCGCACCGCAGGCTCGGTGTACGCGATCTCGCGCACCAGCGTTTGCGGAATCTCCACCGAGATCGGGCGGCCATTGTAGAGCACCACCTCGCACGGCATGCCGTCCTCGAGGTAGTTGAGCGCGTCGCCCATGTTCTCCTTGTCCACCTCGTACTGGTTGAATTCGCCGTCCATGAACACGTACGAAGGATCGGCGTAGTACGAGTAGGTCACTTCCTTGCGCTCCAGCATGACCATCTCGAACTTCTCGTCGGCGCGATAGACCGTCTCGCTCGGCGCGCCCGACAGAAGGTTCTTCAGCTTCATCTTCACCACCGAGGCGTTGCGTCCGGACTTGCTGAACTCCGCCTTCTGGACCACCAGCGGGTCTTTGCCCACCATGATCACGTTGCCCGCCCTGATTTCCTGTGCCGTTTTCATTCCAGTCCCACTATATGATTGAAGCAAAACCCTTATTTTAGCTTGTCCCGGCAGAACTGCGCCAGATTTTCAGCAAGCTCACCCACGTCCGCCAGTTGCCGCGCCCACGCGCGTGCGTGCTTCAGCAGCACATCCCGGCTCGCCCAATACCGGTCCCAGGCCGCGCCCACTGTGACTGGAGCCGCGTCGACTTGGTTCCATGCCTGCCAGAGCCCGCGCACCGCGTCCGCCGCCGACGCCGGCAGCCCGGCGCAATAGAGGTCGAGAAAGGCCTCGAGCTTGCGCCAGTGCGCCTGCTCCTCCTGCGGATAGATGTGCCAGACGAACGGTCGCTGCGCCCACTGCGCGCGCACGAAGCTGTCCTCGCCGCGCACGAAATTGCAGTCGCAGGACCACAGCAGCTCGTCGAAACGGGCCTGGGGAACGAAGGGCAGTACGCGCATTTCCACGTTCCCCCGCGCGAGGCGCGTGCCGGCCTCGGCGCGGTCCGCGCCGAAGAATAGCGCAGCCGCCGTGGCGAGCGCGCCGGCCGGTACTGCGGCAATCCAGGATGCTTCCGCGTGCGACCAGTGCTCGAGCAGCGAAACAAGGGGCGCGTACGGATAGGCAAAAACGGATACGACGTGCGCGTCATCCGGCGGCAGCACGAAACCGGCTTCGGTCCAATAGCGCCGCTGCTGGTCGACGGTATATCGCTCGCGCCGCTCGAGCAGATCCGCCTCGCGTAGCAGCCCGCCCGTGCCGCGCTCGAAACCCGGAAAGAAAAAATAACGCTGCAGCGGCCACCGCGGGTGCGGCGACGGCAGCGCATGGTGCTCCCGCACCCACGGCTCGCCGGAGAGATATTCGAGCACGATCCACAACGTGCGCGGCTCGCGCTGGGCCATTGCCGCCACGTACGGCTCGGGCAGCCCGCAGCCGAAGGCCTCTATGCACACGTCCGCCGGTGTGACGCCGGGCAGCGGCGATGTCCAGCGATGGACCTCGATGCCTGCAACGTTCTGCGTCGCAAGGCCCGCATCGGCTTCCGGCGCCAGCAAGCGCAGGCTCGCGAGGTCGTCGACCCACAGGCGCACGGCCGCGCCCGGCCGGCGGGCGAGCTGCCGGGCGAGCCGCAAGCACACGCCGACGTCGCCATAATTGTCGACGACGCGGCAATAAATGTCCCAGCTGCGGGGATAAGACATGAGTAGCCGGATAGGAAGCGTTGATTGCTGCGGTATATGGGAAAATACCTGAAATCACGACGGGCGGCACACATGACGACGGCCATCAATCTCAACGCGGACGTGGGTGAAGGCTACGGCCGCTATACCGTCGGTGACGACCGGGCGGTGATCGGGCTCGTGCAGTCGGCGAACATAGCCTGCGGCTTCCACGCCGGCGATCCCGTCGTCATGGCTCGAACCGTGCGCCTCGCGGCCGCTCACGACGTTTCCGTAGGCGCGCACCCTGCGTTCGACGACTTGCGGGGATTCGGCCGACGGCAGATCCGCATGAGCCCGCAGGAGCTCGAATACCTGATCGCTTACCAGATCGGCGCGCTGCAAGGCATCGCCGCCGGGGCGGGCGTGCGCGTCACTCATGTGAAGCCCCATGGCGCATTGAACAATATGGCGCACGTCGATGCGGAGTATGCGCGGGCCATCGCACGCGCGATCAAGGCCACCGATCCGAACCTTATCTTCGTCGCCACCGCCTGCTCCGAGATGGTGAAAGCCGGTCATCAGGCGGGCTTGCGCGTCGCCGAAGAAGGCTACCTCGATCGCACCTACGACGACAGCGGACAACTCACGCCGCGCAGTGCGCCCGACGCCATCATCCACGACACCGATGCGGCGGTCCGCCAGGTGCTGTCGTTCCTCGACGCGGGCGGCATCGTCACGCGCAGCGGCAAACGGCTGCCGGCGCGGCTGCAGACCTTTTGCGCGCACGGCGATGACGCGGCGAGCATCGCGACGCTTGCTGCCGTGCGCGACGCCCTGCTCGCCCGCGGCGTGCGGCTGGCGCCGCTGACGCAGCTCACGTACTGACGCACGGAGCCACGCATGCAGGTCCGGCCCTGCGGGGACAGCGCGTTCGTCGTCACGCTCGGAACGTCGCCCGACCCGGGGTTGTCGCGACGCATCGCTGCGCTGCGTCGCGCACTCGTCGCTGCGCGTCCCGTCGGTCTGCTCGATGCGGTAGCCGGCTTCGTCACGCTCACGGTGATGTTCGATCCCGACGTGACGAGCGCGAAGATGCTAGCCGAAATGGTAGCCGGGCTGGTACCCGACGCAGCGCATGCGCCGCCTCATCGGCTATGGACGATACCGGTGTGCTACGGCGCCGAGTGCGCGCCGGATCTTCACGACGTTGCTGCAGCCACGGGGCTGTCGGAGCGAGAGGTGGTTCACGCGCACAGCTCGCGCGTCTACACCGTTTATCTGCTCGGGTTCAGCCCCGGTTTTCCCTATCTCGGCGATCTCGACGACCGCCTCGCGCTCCCGCGCCGCGGCGAGCCGCGGCCGCGCGTGTCGGCGGGCTCCGTCGCCATCGCAACCCGCTATACGGCGATCTATCCGCAGGAGACGCCGGGAGGATGGCATCTCATCGGCCGCACGCCATTGCTACTCTTCGAGCCCGGCCGCGACGAGCCCGCGCTCCTGCAGATTGGCGACACCGTGCGCTTCAGCCCGATCCCCCGAGACGAATACGAGCGGCTGACTGCACGCGTAGCCAACGGCACATACGCACCGCGCCACGAAGAGATCGCCCGCTCATGAGCGCCGCGCTGAAACTATTGCGCGCCGGCATACATACGACGCTGCAGGATGCCGGACGGCAGGGTTACCGTGCGCTCGGCGTGCCGGTTTCCGGCGCGCTCGACGCCATTGCCCTGCGGCTCGTCAATCTCGTCGCCGGCAATCGTGCGGACTGCGGGGCGCTGGAAATGCTGTATTCCGGCGCGACGGTCGTGGCCGTCGGCGGCAGCGTGCGCGTAGCCCTCGCGTGCGCAAGCGGCACGATCGAGAGCGATGCCGAGCCCGCCAGACTGTTGCCCGCGTGGCGCAGCGCCGTGCTCGCGCCCGGAGAACGACTGCGCATCTGTGCGCCGGCGCACACGGCAGCCGCGTATCTCGCCGTCGAAGGCGGTTATGACGTTCCGCGGGCGCTGGGGAGCGTGTCCACGTACGTGCAAGGCCGGCTGGGCGGGCTGCAGGGACGCGCGCTGCGCGCCGGCGACGTGATTCCGCTCGTGCGATCCGATGCGGCGACTCGCACCGAGCGCGAGCTCGCGCGGCCGCCCCGGTTGTCTGCGCCGGCCGCGCTGCGCATCATGCCGGGCCCTCAAAGCGAATGCTTCGCAGCCGATGCCATGACGCGACTTCTGGGTGGCGTGTACCGCGTCCTGCCGGCATCGAACCGCGCAGGCCTGCGGCTCGAGGGTCCTGCACTCGCGCACGAGGCCGGACACGATCTGTTGTCCGAAGGTGTCGCTACCGGGTCGCTGCAGGTGCCCGGATCGGGATTGCCCGTGCTGCTGATCGGCGATCATCCGACGGTCGGCGGCTATCCGAAGATCGCGACGGTGATCTCAGCCGACCTGCCTGCTGCCGGCCGCTTGAGAATCGGCGCCGAAGTGCGCTTCGCCATGGTCGATGCGGCGGAGGCAGATGCGGCACGGCATGCGCAACACGCCTCGCTCGACGAGATCTCGGGCAGTCTGCAAGTGCTGGCGCCGTGATGACGCGGGGCGTACAAACAAAAAGCCGGGCACGGGGCCCGGCTTTTTCGCATTGACGGCGACTTTAGATCGCCTGGATGTTGCTCGCCTGCTTCTTGCCTTTGTTGCCGGCGGTGACTTCGAAGGACACCTTCTGGCCTTCCTTCAGCGTCTTGAACCCCGGCATGTTGATCGCGGAGAAATGCGCGAAGAGATCTTCGCCGCCGCCATCCGGGGTGATGAAGCCGAAACCCTTTGCGTCGTTGAACCACTTGACAGTACCCGTTGCCATCTGTTCGTTCCTTGGAAAAAATGAATGAGGGACTTACCCCATGCTGTTTGAATCTTAAAGCCCCAAGAACGGACGTCCAGCAACTGCAGATCGGTCTCTCAAGAGAACTTAAAACCAAACATGCCGTATCACGTTACCCGAGCATTTGGGCGGTCGTCAAGCACATTATTAGGCAGCGGTTGAACGACCTGAGCGGCCTTGCGAGGCAGGTCGGGCGAGATTCTCTTTGCGTCATCGCTTCAGATACTTGCGACTGAATTCACGTGCCGCTCCGGGATCCAGCTTGTCGAGCGCCGACTGCACTTCCCGCACTCTCTCGCGCTGATTGAGCGCGTGGTACGCGGCGCCTAGCGCCGACAGCGCCGCCACGTCGTTCGGCTTGATCCGCAACGCTTCCTGCAAGGCATCGATGGCGCGATCGTATTGGTTGAGCGCCTGGTAAGCGGCGCCCAGGTTGAGCCACACGTCGTAGTTGTGCGCCTCGAGCCGCAACGCCTGCTGATACGCGGTCACGGCACGGCGCGGACGATTGACGAGACGGTAGGCTTCGCCCAGCTGCATCCATGCCGCAAGGCTCGTGGGCATGGAGCGCACCCATTGCTGTGCCCAGGCGAGCAGCGCCGGCGCATTTTTCTTGTCGCGCAGCTCGGCTGCGCGGCTCTGCCACTTCGTCGCGGCGGCATTGCGCGTCGCCGGCGGCGCCTTGCCCCCGCGTGCGAGCAGCTCCGATATCCACGACACGGGCAGCGCGAAGTTGATGTTCTGCCCTTCGGGCACGAAGAACGCGGTGATGCCGACGAGCCTGCCCTCGGCGTCGAACAGCCCGCCTCCGCTGGAGCCCGCCGATATCGGCGCCGAGGTCTGGATGTATTGCGAGCCCTCGAACTCGCGGATGCTCGAGACGAGACCTTCGCTGATGGTGAGCTCGAGCCCTTCCGGCGCGCCGATCGCATAGACGCGCTGCCCGACTTTCAAGCGGCTCGACCACACGTCCGCAGCCGGTGCGGCGAGCTGCGGGACGGACAGATGACAGAGATCGCGCTCGGTATCGGCAACGTCCACCTTCGCCTCGAGATCCTGGCCGGTGTGCTGGACCACGATGCGGCCGGCATCTTCCACGACATGGCAATTCGTGACGACGCCGTTCTTGCCGATGACCACACCGCTGCCCTGGTTGCGCAAATTGCCGTCGGCGCCGTACGCCTGGATCACCACCATGCTGCGCGAGGCCTCCTCGAATATGCGCTCGGGTGTCTTGGCATGGGCGATGCCGCCGATGAACAAGAAAGCGGAGAGAGAGATGCGAAGCAGCGAATGTGGCACGGGGAATTCCGGAGGAGGATTTATACCGACCACCGCCTCGGGTCGCAGAGGCGGCGGTTCGTAGCGGCTTGCGGCTGCGTGCGGCGGCGAGCTTACCGCTCGTGTATGGCCCGCGCTGCCGTGTCCAGCACCTTGAGGTCCGCCTTGCCGTGCCCCGGGCGCCGGAAGATGTGGTCGGTGAAATGCAGAAACTCGGGACCGAGCTCGCTCACGCTGCGCGCGCCGATCAACGCCATCACGCGGCCGATCTCCTCGCGGAGTATGGCGATGGCCCGGTTCGCGCCCGGCTCGCCGCCGGCTGCCACGCCGTACAGCG